>OGCN01004429.1_pt1 | contig 12166 bp, 9 predicted proteins | sample 1570181 | NCBI WGS metagenome assembly OGCN01 (sample SAMEA4370584, study PRJEB24528) | human gut metagenome | reverse complement strand
TAAGCAAGGGACTAGCCGCTTAGGCTGGTCCAAGGAATTGTCCGCACCCCCGCCTTAAATGCTCGCAGCGTTTAACAGGTTTTTCGACCGTCGAAGCTTATCGTCCATCCGCATAAAAATCAGCGAGCGGCATTCTGGGCGAGCAGATTGCCTTGAAGGAGAAGCGAAGCGTACTTCGGTACGCGAGAGACGACTGAAGGGCAAGATGCCGCCCAGAATGCCGCGCAGCGTCAGGACGTCTCATACGAGAAAAGCCCGTTCGTCAGAACGGGCTTGTAAAAGAAAAACAGGCACGGTTTCCCGTGCCTGCGGCATTTCAAGACTGGCGGAGAAGTGGGGATTCGAACCCCAGATACCCTTGTGGGGTATACTCACTTAGCAGGCGAGCACCTTCGGCCTCTCGGTCACTTCTCCGCTCGTGACGCACATTTTTGTGCGTGCAGGGGTGTATGATACCGTGACACCTATCCAAATGCAAGGGAGACTTGATGACTTCATCGCTGAATCACCACAGAGCTTCGCAAAAACGCTTCGCGCGTACCTTCATTTTGCAATTCCTTATTGTCGCGATCGCTGCGGTTGCCATGCTTGCATGCATGCCTTCGCACGCGTACGCCAAATCATACACATGCCCAAGCGTCACGATAGATGCCCAAGCGAACGCCGACGGCTCGCTTGATGTCACCGAAGCGCGCACATTCGATTTTTCGGGCGATTTTACGGCGGTGTGGTGGACCTTCGACAATATGCCGACCAAGGAAAGCATGCTTTCGGTGAAATCGGTATCGCTTACCAATGAGTCCACAGGTGAGACCCAGACGCTTTCCCCCGTAGAATTCCAGCGAGCGTGGCGCGAGGCCGGCGGCGCAGGATACCCGTCGTATTCCATCGACGAGGACGAGAACACCGTGTATGTGTTCTTCGACGAATCCGATTCTGAAGTCACGATGACGCTCTCGTACTCCATTTCGAATTTCGTTCAGGTTTACGACGACGTCGCCGAGGTGTATTGGCAATATATCGGCCATGGTTGGGCGGTCGACAGCGACCATGTCACCACGACGCTCACGGTTCCGGTTCCTGCAGGCACGCAGGTTCGCGCGGGCGACAATGTGCGCGCATGGGGCCATGGTCCGCTCGACGGAAGCCTGTCCATTGGCGATGATGGCGCGATTTATGCGCAGGTCTCTTCGGTAAGCGCGGGCGGCTATGCCGAAATCCATTCGGTATTCCCTGCGGAATGGATGAACGTTTCGGGCTCGGCGGCCAACAAGCATATGGGCAATCGGCTCGATTCCGTGCTCGAGGATGAAGCCCAGCTTGCGAACAAGGCGAATGCCTCCCGTCTGCAGTCGCTTCTCTTCATTGTGGTATGCCTGGTTGCCGCCATCGGCATTATCGTGTGGGCGGTGTTCATGTTCTTCCGCCATGGCCGCGAGTATAAGCCCCAATTCCAGGATGAATACTGGCGCGATGTGCCTGCAAAGGGTCTTTCGCCCGCGGTTATCGGGCGACTGTGGCGTTTCGATGTCGAGTCCCCCAATGACCTTACGGCGACGCTCATGCATCTGTCCCATATCGGCGCAATTCGGCTCGATGCCGGCAGCTACGAAGCGCCCAACAAGGGGCTTTTTGGCATGGGCGGCAGCAAAACGGTGAACGATTACTACATCACGCGCCTTCCTGGCTGGGAAGAAAAGGTCGTCGACCCTATCGATAAAAAGACGATGGACCTCGTATTCAAGAAAATTGCCAAGGGTGCCGATTCCTTGTGGTTTGGCACTATTCAGCAGTTCGGAACCGATTACCCTGAGTCGTTCAACGACGCTATGGAAAGCTGGCAGGGCGTGGTTTCGGCTGAAACGAACAAGTGCAACTTCTTCGAGGAAAAAGGTTCGCACTATCGCGTGATTTTCTTCGTGCTCGCAGTGCTGTTGGGCATCGTGGGCGTTTTCTCGCTTTTCGTGACCGACGAATTCACGTTGTTTTTGGTGTTCATTCCGCCCGTGGTGGTGCTCGCGGTGCTTTCGAAGTTCATGCAGCGTCGTAGCCGCGAGGCGGTTGAAATTCATGCCAAGTGCGTCGGCCTGCGCAACTGGCTCAAAGATTTCAGCGCGCTCGACGAACGCCTGCCCACCGATGTGAAAGTGTGGGGCGAAATGATGGTGTACGCCTACGTGTTTGGCGTCGCCGAAGAGGCTATGAAGGCGCTTCAGATGAAACTGCCCCAGGTCATCCAAGACGAGGACTTTGCGACATCGACGGGCTATTGGCTCATGCCCCACTATTACGGCATGCCGGGTGGTGCGGCCGCTCCCGTTGTGAGCCCCGCCGAAATGTTCCAAACCATGCAGGTCAACACCATGCAGACGGTTTCCGAGGCGCTCAGCGCCGCATCGAGCAGCGATGGCTCGGGTGGCGGCTTCTCGGGTGGCGGTGATTTTGGCGGAGGCGGCTTCGGTGGAGGAGGCGGCGGCGCAAGGTAGCCGCTCGGTTTCGCACGCCGCCCCGAAAGCCTTTCGCGCCACGTATCATTTAGTTATCCTGCGCCTCTTTTATTCCGATGCTTTTTACACGTTATACTTTAGTGAGAAAAAGCGTTCACGAGTGGAAGAGGCGATTTTCATGGCTGAAGAAAAGGCGTTGGTCGGAATCATCATGGGCAGCGAAAGCGACATGCCCAATATGGAGCCGTGCATGAAGCAGCTCGAGGAGTTCGGCATTCCTTACGAAGTGAAGGTTGCCAGCGCGCACCGCAAGCCGGCCGAGGTGCATGAATGGGCGTCGGGCGCCGAGGGACGCGGTATGCGCGTTATCGTTGCCGCCGCTGGCAAGGCCGCTCACCTTGGTGGCGTGGTTGCTGCCTATACTCCGCTGCCGGTTATTGCCGTGCCTATGAAAACGAGCGACTTGGGCGGCCTCGATTCGCTTCTCTCTATGGTCCAAATGCCCTCTGGCGTGCCCGTTGCATGCGTTGCCATCAATGGCGCGAAAAACGCTGCGATTCTCGCGGTGCAAATGCTCGGCACGGGTTGCGATGAATGCCGCAAGAAGATTTCCGATTTCAAAGCGAAGATGGCTGAATAATGACGAAGAGATTGCTCATGGGCAACGAGGCCTTCGCGCATGCCGCGCTCGAGGCGGGCGTTGCCGTGGTCGCAGGCTATCCGGGCACGCCCTCGAGCGAGCTTATCGAAACCGTTGCGAAGCGCGTGCAGGCGGGTGCCGCCGAAAACGTGCATGTTGAATGGTCGACCAACGAAAAGGCGGCGCTCGAGTTGCTCGCCGGCGCATCGTATGCCGGCGCGCGCACGCTGTTCACCTGCAAGCAAGTTGGCCTCAACGTCGCGAGCGACCCGCTCATGAGCTTGAATTATGTGGGCGTCGAGGGCGGCTGCGTCATCTATGTGGCCGACGATCCTGGCCCTATTTCGTCGCAGACCGAGCAAGATACGCGTCGTTTTGCGTCGTTCGCCAAGATTCCTGTGTTCGATCCGGCGAGCGTTGAGCAGGGCGTTGAAATGCTCCCGCGCGCCTTCGCGCTTTCTGAACGCTATCGAACGCCGGTTATCGTGCGTCCAACGACGCGTGTGTGTCATTCATCGACGTTCGTCGATGTGGCCGAGAAAACGCAGGGCGCCCCTGTAAAGGGTTTCTCAAAAGATGATTCCCGCTGGGTTATTTTTCCTGCGCGAGCATATCGCGGACATAAAGAAATCAACGGCCGATTGGCGAAGATTGCCGATGAACTTTCAGGCGTATGCGCCTCCGAGACGCCGAGCGGTTTGGCATCGGAAGATCTTTCTCGCTTCAATCCCATCGAAAATCACGGCGATGCGCCGAAAATCGGCATCGCGTGCGGCGGCGTGTCGACCGCGTATGCGAAAGAGGCGCTTTCGATTCTTGAGCACGCGGCAAAACAGACGACTTCTGCGGCTGGTGTTGCCGGCGGTGAGCGCGGCGAGGCTCTTCCGAGCTATCGTTTCATACAAATCGGCACGCCGTTCCCGTTCCCTAAGGTCCGCGTGGATGAATTCCTCGATGGCCTCGATGCTGTTATCGTGTTCGAGGAGCTTGACTCGGTTATTGAAGACGGCCTCGTTCATATGGCCGGCTTGCGTGCGGCGCGAGGTAAGAGCGCTCCTCGGGTTCTTGGCCGTGCGTCGGGCGCGTGCCGCGATGCTGGCGAGAACGATGCCGATGATATTGTTGAGCGTTTGAGCAAATTCTTTGATGAAGCCTTGCTGCGTCGCGAGGGTGTTTCGGGCGACGAGCTCATGCGTAAAATTGAAGAACGCGCCAATGCGCGAGCTCGTGCACGCGAAGCCGCGGCGCCCAATCTCGATATCGAGCTTCCCGCACGCCCACCGGTGTTGTGCGCAGGCTGCCCCCATCGTGGTTCGTTTTACGCATGCAAGCAAGCGCTCAAAAAAATGCGCGTTCGCGGTATCTTTTCGGGCGATATCGGCTGTTACACCTTGGGCAATGCCAAGCCGCTCGATGCTGTGGATACCTGTTTGTGTATGGGCGCGGGCATCACGATGGCGCAAGGCCTCGGCGTTGCCGACCCTGCGGCGAAACAGCTTGCTTTCGTGGGCGATTCGACGTTTTTCGCGAGCGGCATCACGGGCGTTGCCAATGCCGTATACAACCAGCACGACATCACGGTGTGCGTGCTCGACAATTCCACCACGGCCATGACGGGCGGGCAGCCGCATCCTGGCACGGGCAACACGCTCATGGGGCCTAAAAGCGCGCCGCTTTCTATCGAACGCGTCCTCGAGGCACTTGGCGTGGAATGCATCGAGTTCGCCAACCCCCATCATCTTGATGAGAGTATCGATGCGGTCACGAAGGCGGTTTCTTTCGAGGGCCCGTCTGCGGTTATTTTCCGCGCACCGTGCGTGAATCTCATTAAACCCGAGGCTCCTGTTTCGATCAATGCGGAAACATGCACGGGCTGCAAGAAGTGCATTACGTCGATAGGGTGTCCTGCCATCGGATTCAATGGCGAAGTTGCCACGATTGACAAAACGCTGTGCACGGGCTGCGGTTTGTGCACGCAGGTTTGTCTGTTTGGGGCCATCGCGCCAGCGCGCCAATCTGCATAGACGCGACCGGCGGGCGGGCGTTCCGCGTACCGTTGTCGCTTTGGCTTTCGTCCGCCTCGAAGCGCATCGCAGTCGCATTCTGGTCGAAGGGCGCGAGGCTCACGTTTGCTGGCTTTTGTAAGACCATGATTTGGAGTGTTGTCCAATGAAAAATGTAGTGCTCACCGGTATTGGCGGACAGGGTACCGTGCTCGCCGCGAAAATACTCGCCCAGGCTGCGCAAGCGCGCGGCTGGCATGTGCGCACCGCTGAAACAATCGGTATGGCGCAGCGAGGCGGAAGCGTGACGAGTCATGTTCGCATGGGCAACGAAGGCGAACATGTTGCCTCGCCGCTCGTGGGTGCGGGTGCGGCCGACATGCTTATCGCTTTCGAGCCCGGCGAGGCTGCTCGCATGCTCGGGCTTCTCTCTGCGCACGGCGTGCTTGTCACGGCGTCGAATGTGAAACAGCCCGTCACGGCGTCGCTGTCGAAAACGGTGTATGCCGCCGCGCCGGTGCTTGAGGCGCTCGAAAAGCGCGAGGGTTCAACCGTTGTGGTCGACGAATCGGCGCTTCTTGAGCTCGTCGGCAATTCGAAGGCTCTCAACATCGTTCTGCTGACGGTCGCCATCTCTCAGCGCGATGCTCAAGGAAATCCCCTTTTAGGCATTTCGCTCGACGAATTTAAGGAGGCCATTCGCGTATGCGTGAAGCCGAAATTCGTTGATATGAACCTTGCTGCGGTCGATGCTGTGTGCAAAGAATTGGGATTGCGGTAATCCCGCCCCGGCGAGCGAAGTGCGGCGCGCATCCTTCCTTTCATTTTTCTCAGGCGCATTTCTCTTTCGAACCTTTTGAATCAAAAAATCCCGCAAGCATGGCGTGCTTGCGGGATTTCTGCGTTTATCAGGCAAAATACAAAGATTACCCTGCGGGGGTAATAGGCGCGCGTGGAAATTTCGGCCATTGTGGATAGCGTTGAAGCCGCGAAGCGCGGCAAGGCCGAGAACGAAGAAGGGGGACCAATGACCGAGGAGAACGAAGGCCAGCGCACCGCCGCGCCGGCCGACGCGGATCATGCGTCCAAAAGGAAGAACAAGAAGAAGCCGGCCATCGTGACTGGCACCGTTGCCGTTGTGCTGGTGCTCGCCGGTGCTGGTTTTTGGGTGTGGCATGAGCAGCCGAGCTTCTGCAACGCCATTTGCCACAGTCCGATGGACAACTACGTCGAGAGCTATTCGGCGGGCGACGCGGGCATGCTTGTGACGCAGCATGCCGAGGCGGGTAAGAATTGCCTCGACTGTCACAATCCGGTTATCACCGAGCAGCTTACCGAGGTGTGCACGTGGGTGGCCGATGATTACCCCATGACCGATGATGGCATGCTGAATACGGGCAAGGAAATCGCCACCGAGGAGTTCTGCACCAACGATGGCTGCCACAACATGAGCGATGTTGTAAACGCCACGTGGGGCTTTGAGGGCAACGATGCCAAATACAACCCGCATTCCAGCCATCAGGATAACCAGCTCGAATGCGGCGATTGCCACAAATCGCACGAGACCAGCACCCTGTACTGTGCTAAATGCCACGACTTGAACCTGCCCGAAGGCTGGGAGGCCACCAATGAGTAACGTATCTCGCCGCAATTTCTTCAAGGGCGCTGGCGCCGCTGCGCTGGTTGCCGCCGCTGCTGGTTCCCTTTCGGGCTGCGGGAACGGCTATGAAAGCAACGAGCCCGTCAAAAACGATACCACCCAGCGTCCGTCTGGTCCGAGCTGGCTTGGCGAAGCCCCGCAGATCGACGAAACCGAGATCACCGAAACGCTCGATTACGAAGTCGTTGTTGTGGGTTTGCGCACCGGTGGCCTGCCAGCCCTTATGTCCGCCGCCGAAAATGGCGCGCGCGTGCTTGGCATCGAACAAATGAGCAAGATTGCCGAGCCCCGCGAAGACCTTGGTGCTGTTAATTCGCGCTACCAGCTCGAATCGTTCAGTGAATTCCCTCAGTTCGAAATCGATAAGATGGAAATCATGGAAGACATCGTGCGTTATGCGAACGGGTTCGTGAATTACGACCTTATTAAACTGTGGGTTGACGAATCGGGCGACATGATTAACTGGCTGTCCGACATCATCGAGCGCGACGGCAAATTCAAAATGTGGTTCGAAGGCTCCGTTGGCACTGAGGGCCAAGGTGCTCGCGACAAGGCATGGGCTACGGGCCATAGCCCTCAAAAGCTCGTCGACGATAAAGAGATTACGTTTGGTGGCACCATGCGCGACTATGCCATCGAAAATGGCGCCGAGATTCGCTATGACACCATGCTCGTGAAATGCGAGCAGGATGAATCGGGCCGCGTGACTGGTGTTATTTGTCGCGATGGCAACGACCTGCACTATATTCGCGTGAATGTCTCCAAGGGCGTAATCCTGGCAACGGGCGGTTATGTGGCGAACACTGAAATGGTTGAGGCTCGCCAGGCATGGAACAATCGCCTTAAGATCAATATCCCCGTTGGCGGCAGCTGCACGGGAGACGGCATCAAGGCCGCTATGTGGTGTGGTGCGACCATCGACCCCTTGGGTTGCGCTGTCACGTTCAATCGTGCATGCTGCAAGCCTGATGAGGTTGCTGGCAGTGACCTGGTCGGCAAGTGGTTCTGGTTCGGCGAACAGCCGTTCCTCAAGGTGAACCTGCAGGGTAAGCGTTTCTGCAACGAGAGCGGTCCGTACGATTACATGCTGCACTCGGCTTTCATGCAGCCGTACCACACGTATGTCGACATTTGGGATTCCGATTATGTGGCGCAGGTCAAGCAGATTAACGAAGTCGGTTGCTGCCGTTTGTACCCCTTCGACAACGGTGCTCCGTCGAACATGGATATTTCTGCTATGCAGAGCAAGTTCGACCAGCTCGAAGAGGCCGGCTACGTTCAGAAGGCCGACACCATGGAGGAGCTTGCGGCCAAGCTGAGTCTTCCTGTCGAAGCAACCGTTGCTACCTGGGAGCGCTATAACAAATTCGCCGAACAGGGCAAAGACGAAGACTACAACAAAGAGCCGTATCGTCCACCTCGCTCACGCATCCGCCGTACTACGGCGTGCGCACGGGCGCATGGTTCCTGGCCACGATTGATGGCTGCCCCATTAATACTGATATGCATCCAGTAAACGAGGCGGGCGAGCAAATCGATGGTTTATACCTCGTCGGCAACGACTCGGGCGGCTTCTTCAGCGTGAGCTATCCGAATCTTATGACTGGTCTTGCTGCGGGACGCACTATGACCTTTGGTCGTCGCGCTGGCATGCTTGCCGCGACGGGCCAAGCATAGGTGCTCTTGGGGCCCGCGTCTCGTTCGATTGGGCGCGGGTTCTATCTAGGCCATCCTTTTTGAATACCCTTTGAGCCTCTCGCGTTTCCCCTTATCAGCGAGCGTGCCCTTCCTCTCTGGGGCATCGGGCTTTTTGCTACAATGTCACGGTTCATTGGGGAGACCATTTGGAGGGCGGCCATGAGCGAGCGTGTTCACGATGCTGTGTTTTGGCGCGCCACGGCGGCGCTTTGTCTCGTGCTCGCGACTTCGAGCTTCATGAATATTTCGGCGTTTCCTTTGTTCGACCACGTATTCACGTATGCGCGAGACATATCGGTACTCGCGAATGCCGCGTGTTTGGTTGCCGTTGCCTTGGTGGCCTCTTTTCGGTCCTCTTCGCTCGATTCCCGCGTTGTCAATATCGTCGCAATCGCGCTTTTAGCTGTCGGGTCTTCGGGCATTGCCGCATCGTTCGCAATCCAATCTCCTTGGCTGCTTGTGGTGTCGTCGTGCGCTGTGTCGGCCGCGCGTGGGTGGGTGAGCGTTGTTGTTGGCGTATCGCTCTCTCGCTTCTCGATTCCCGTTATTGCTCAAATTGTCACGCTTGCTTTTCTGGGCAACTGCGCGTTTGGCTATGTGGCCTGGCTTTTTCCCACAAGCATCGGGCTGCTTGCGTTCTTCGCGGCTCCCATCGCTGCATTATTGCTTGCGCATAGTATTGCGAAGCCCGTGTTTGCTGAGGTTCAGTCTTCCGATTCCCCGGCCGATATCGCCATTACGCAGCCTTCGTCGTTTTTGGCGCTCGGCTCCCAGCTGTTCGTCTGTTTGTTCTTCTTTCGCGTGGCGTTTGGGTTCTCGCTTCGTTTTGGCGAAGTGAATGGCGCTCCTTTGGGTGACTTCTTTTCTATTGTGCCTGTTGGCGTATTGACTATTGCAACCATCGCCTCGTCTGGCAAGCTCATGAAAAGCGACCTGCTCGCACAGGTTTCGGTGCTCTTCGTGCTTGCTGGGTTTTTCGCCGCTACGATTTCGACTCCATGGGCATATGCGGCGAGCGCGTCGCTTCTCTCGTGCGGCAACGCGCTGTTCGATGTGGTTGGTTGGGTGGTGCTCGCCGCGGTTGGCACGCGCAATGTGCGTGCGTCGGTTGCAACCATTGCATGGGGGCGTGGCGTGTCGGCCCTTGGCAGCATCGTCGGCGCGGCAATTGGCGTATGGGCGAGCGCGGCGTCATTGACGCACCCTGTCGCCGTGCAGCTGGCAACGGGCGGGCTCGTTCTTGGGTTTGCGGCATATGCGCTTATTGGCCTGAAGAACTTCAGTTTCATCGATACCATCAAGGGCGTGACTAAGGTTGTCGACATTCGGTCGATTAATATCGAAGAGGCATCTCGCGTGACGCTCGAACAAGCATGCTCGGCAATTGCTAATCGAGCCTCGCTTACCCCTCGCGAGAGGGAGGTGTTCGAGATGCTTGCTCGTGGTCGCGACAGCTTCTATATCCAAGAGCGGCTCACGGTTTCGCGCAATACGGTGAAAGCGCATGTCAAGCATATCTACGCGAAGCTCGATATTCACACCCATCAGGAATTGCTCGACATTGTTGAACGTGAGATGGCATCGTAAAGTCGCATGACATGCTTGCATCTCTGAATGGGCTTGTCGCGCATGGCTGAATTGCGGATGGTCGAGTTCTCGGTTTACTCAAGTGGCGCGTCCTGGATGCCTGTATTGGAGGGTAGATGCACTGGGCGTTGTTGTGCGCAAGGACTGACGCGTACGAGGTTGCCGCGGCCAAAGCCCGCTCGCGGAATCTTTCATTCCATATCTTGCTCATTGGGCGCTTTAGCGTACAATAGTGCCCATGATGAACGCACTCGACATACAATCTCTCAAAGCCGCGCGCGCCGCGTTGGCTGGTCGATGGCTCTAGCTTCAAGTTTGCTCAGCGAGCTTGAGGCGCCTTTTTCGTGCACCCGAATGACGAAACGGCGTAAAGCCCTGATTTTTCGCAGGCTTGAAGCGTCTCCAATTTCCGCAAATTATGTCAGACATGCGCGAAAGGCAGTGCCATGCAGCTCACCGATGAACAGTTCAACCTTATTAAAGAGCAATTCAAAACCCTGAAAGATCGTTCTCCCTTCTATGCGAAGAAGTTTGAGGACATCGATTTGTCCGACGTACAAACCCAGGCCGACTTCGAGAAGCTGCCCTTTTCGGAAAAGGCCGACTTACGCGAAGCCTATCCGTTGGGAATTCAAGCCGTACCCGACGAGGAAGTTGTGCGCATCCACAGCTCTTCGGGTACGACGGGCACGCCGGTCATTATTCCTTACACCGCGCAGGATGTTTCCGATTGGGCCGAAATGTTCGCGCGTTGCTATCGCACGGCGGGCATTACCAATAAGGATCGCATTCAAATTACCCCTGGCTATGGTCTGTGGACTGCGGGCATTGGGTTCCAGCTTGGCTGCGAGCGCTTGGGCGCTATGGCTATTCCCATGGGTCCTGGCAATACCGAGAAGCAGCTGCAAATGATGCAAGACCTGCACAGCACGGTTATCACGGGCACGAGTAGCTATGCGCTTTTGCTCGCTGAGGAAATCTCGAAGCGAGGCTTGCGCGATAAGCTCGACCTGCGCAAAGGCGTTATTGGTTCGGAGCGTTGGGGCGAAAAGATGCGCCACCGCATCGAAAACGAGCTTGGCGTTGAGATTTTCGACATCTATGGCCTGACCGAGATTTATGGCCCCGGCATCGGCATTTCGTGCAGCGAGCACCACGGCATGCATATTTGGAGTGACTACGTATATTGCGAGATCGTCGACCCGAAGACTGGCGAGCCCGTGCCCGACGGTGAAATGGGCGAGCTCGTGCTTACCACGCTGCGCAAGCAGGGGGCGCCGCTTATTCGCTATCGTACGCACGACCTCACGCGCATCATTCCCGGCGATTGCGCTTGCGGCTTGAAGCATCCCCGCATTGACACCCTTACTGGGCGCACTGACGACATGGTAAAGGTGAAGGGCTGCAACATGTTCCCCGCGCAAATCGAGGAAGTCATTGCGTTTACCGATGGTGCGAGCTCTGAGTATCAGGTCATGATTGAGGCAATTGATGGCCGCGATGTGCTCACGGTGCTGTTCGAGACGCCGCTCGAAGGTGAAGATAAGGAAAAGTGCGAGCAGGAGCTTGCGCTACTCTTTAAGGCGAAGATTGGCTGCACGCCCGAAGCGAAGGGCGTCCCCATGGGCGAGTTGCCGCGTTCGGTAAAGAAGACCAAGCGCATCTTCGACAGTCGCTACTAAACATATCTCTCTATAGATATATAGAGAGAATCGACCAGGGGCGGTCGCCGAGGGGATTGCCCGCGCGGAAGGCGGGCGGGCCCGGAGGCGGCCGTTCTTCTTTCGGGAGGCTACCCCTCCTCCGCGAGAAGCTTGGCGGAGGCGAACAGGGGAAAGCCAACGATAGGGGAGGCGCGGCTTGCATGGCGGTGCGGAAGACTCCCGGCCCGAAGGCGTGGCCGATCTTCCTGCCTATATATAGGCAGCTGGATGCGTGCGGTTGAGTCGGTCGCCCCGGAGGCCTCGCATGCGGGGCGAGGCAAAACGCCTGGCCGATGCCGCCCTCCGCCTGAGACCCCCTCCGCTCCGCCGCGCTGGAGTTGTCGGCATCCTGTGTGCGGGCGGGTTTCCCGCCCCCGGGGCGCCGGGGGCGCGTATAATACCGAACTCGCCGCCGCGAAGGGCAGAAG
>OGCN01004422.1_pt1 | contig 12176 bp, 6 predicted proteins | sample 1570181 | NCBI WGS metagenome assembly OGCN01 (sample SAMEA4370584, study PRJEB24528) | human gut metagenome | reverse complement strand
GTAAAAAACTACTTTTCACACTACTAAAATCCTTAACTTAATGACATTGTTTTTGAAAAAACCCCGTCCCCAATTAAAATTATGCATCATACACATACAATTCGTGTAGTGCTCTTGTTGCGCAGATGTATTGATATCCTTGGTACATTTTGTTGTTACGGTCGCCGCCTACAACAAATACCTGGTCGAATTCTAAGCCTTTTGCCAGATAGTAGGTGGTTACGGTCAGGCCTTTTTTGAATTGTGCGCTGTCGCGGTTGATGTAATGTGATTCTGCACCTAGTTTGCGCATGATTTCGTAAATATGTTCTGCTTCTTTTTCTGTCATGGTGAGGATTGCTGCTGTTTCGTATTCTTCTTCTCTTAATTTCAATTTTCCGCTGATTTCTTTACATGTTTTTTCCAGTGTTTTTATGGTATGTCTTTCGACTGCTTTTCCGTGTCTTGCTACATACTGAATGTCTTTGGATCCACCGACGGATTTGGCGTATTCTGCGATTTCGCTTGTGTTGCGGTAGCTTTTGTTCATGACGATACGTTTGACTTTTTTTCCAAATATTTTTGGTAAAAATGTGAGAACGTCTTGTTGTTTTCCGGCGATGGTCTGTGCCTTGTCGCCCAGTATTGTCATGTTGCATGAAAACATTTTCGCGAGAAGTACGTACTGTAAATAGGAATAATCCTGCATCTCATCAATGACGAGATGGCGGATGTTCTTGCGCTTGCCGGCTGCCGTCAGGCTGTATTTTAGATAGAGAATCGGGTAAACGTCTTCGTATTCCAGTACGCGGCGCTCTGGCGGCATGTCCGGAAGTGCCGGGAATCCGTAGTCTTCCAGGAACCAATTGTATATTTGACAAATGTCTCTGGTTACGTACATATTCATGAATTTTCTGCAAATGATTTCTTGTTCTTCGTCGTTTAGGCTGCGTCCGCGTAAGGTTTCGACTTCGTCGATAAAATAATCCATGACCGCGCCCATTCTATCTAAAAGTGGTGTACCGGTATATTTTTCATAAAAAAATTTCATGATTTCGCTGGCACTTTTGCGAATACCCTTGAATTCTACATCTTCAAAATCTACCAGCCGGTCTTCCAGCTCGATCAGAAAGCCTTCGATTGCCTGAACGTATTCCACGGACTGCTTCCATTCGTAACGTTTTTGATCTGCATCGTCCACTCCTGCGATTTCACGCTCGATTTGATGATATTTGTCTTCACAGTCGGCGGCTATCATTTTGCTATTCCAACCAGTCCCAGCTGAACTACTTTTTGAATTTCCACTTGAATTTTTTCCTTGATTTCTGCCTTGATCTCTATTTTTATTTCTATATATCACATTTTCCTGATTCACAGCATTTCCATATATCGCATTTTCCTGATTGCCAGCATTTCCATATATCGCATTTTCCTGATTGCCAGCATTCCCATATATCACATTTCCCTGCGTTGCAGCATTTCTCCTGAGTTCATGATATGCAAACAGATCAAAACTCATTTCCTGTATATTTTCCTCGCCAAGTTCAGGAAGAATATGGGAAATGTAGTCGGCAAACACGCCGCCTGGCGAGAGGATCAGGATATTTGATGAATTCAGATGCTCTCTGTCATGATACAGAAGATAGGCGATCCGATGTAGCGCAACGGACGTCTTGCCACTGCCTGCCACTCCTTGAATAGCCAGGATCTTGTCCTTCGTGTTGCGGATAATTGCATTTTGTTCTTTCTGGATTGTACGCACAATGTTTTTCAGTTTCGTGTCGCTGTTGGCGCCAAGTTCCTGCTTTAAAATGTCATCGTCAATCTTCACATCACTCTCAAATTCATAGATCATCTTGCCGCCACGGATTTTGTACTGCCATTTAGACAGAATCTCTCCGTCCATGCGCCCGCCCGGCGCTTCGTAGGACGCCTCGCCTTTGTCGTAGTCATAGAACAGACTGCTGACCGGGGCTCTCCAGTCGTAAATGAGTGGCAATGCGCCACGCTCTCTTGCAAAATTGCCGATTCCGATGTAAAAATCTTCCGGCTCGTCTTCTCCGTCATAGACGAATTCTACACTTCCGAAAAATGGTGCATCCAGCATACGTTTCAGACGCCGGCGCATTTTCCAGTTCTCCTGATTGGCATTCACCTGCATTTTCAGCGCCTGCTGATTGTCATAGTCCTCATATCCATACTGGTCCATTTCCGTGTAATTGTCCCAGTAATATTCATTCATACTGTTAATGTCCTGGCGTACCGCCTGTATATTTTCATCAATCTCTCCCAGACGTTTTTCTATCAGACCAAATACCTCCGGCAGAAATTCACTTCCTTTACTCACAATCAATCCTCCAATTTTAATCATTGTAACTGAATTATCATAGCATTATCGGCAAAATATATCCACTTTTCTCGCTTGGAAATCATGGAAAAATCACGGTATATTTTCCCGATAATTGTTTTTTCTGATACAATTTTTAAAAATCATTTCTAAAAATTTCTAAAAATCGAGGGGGCTGTAAAAAAAGAATAGCCCCCCAAAAAAAGAAAGGACGCATGAAAAAACTCTCGTTTTTTCACACGCCCCTCAATTGAATCAATGTTGGAAGAACATCTCCCATCCGTTATTTAATTTCTGCTGTTTCTACGATGAACTTGACGCTTCCGCTTGCGCCTTCTCTGATCCCGCCATAGTTGGTGTATGTCTTTTCTGCCTCTTTTACTGCCTTGAAATGGTCTAGAACATTTGCAAGGTCATCTCCTGCAAGGTCTCCCAGTTTTTCAATTCCTTCTTCGTCGAATGTCTTCATTCCGGCTTCCAGAAGGCTGGCACCCTGGGCGAGTGTTCCTGCGCCCGTGTTAAGCTGTGTACCAACGGAGCTTAACTGGCTTGTTCCGGTGCTGAGTGTAGCCGCCCCCTGGGCAAGCTGGCTGATGGCTGACTGGAGTTTGCCGCCGATTTCGGCCATATCCGGCATTTCAGAAAGGCTGTTAGATAAAGCCGTAAACTGAGTCACTAAATCCGCAAGAGCCTTCTGGGCTGTAGTCGTATCCACCTGCATGGCCTTTACTTCTGCCAACGCACTTACTGCCTGGTCTATCGCTGTCTTGACGCCGGACGCATTCGTAAGGGAAATATTCATGCTGTCACATTCTTTTTCAGCTGAACTTGATGTACCACTGGCTGTATTTACTGCATTTTCCAATTCTTCTTGTTGTTCCGGTGTCAGCGATTTATAACTTTCTGTTTTCTTTAAATGATCCATGACATCTTTCTTTGTAGATGTCTCCGTTTCAAAAATTGCTGTGTTCACTGCTTTTTTCGCTTTTTCTTTCGCCTGATTCGACGCTTCTGTCTCCAAATCTGTAACGTTGATTTTATCCAGTTCGCTCTTGGCAGTGGTTACATTCTCACTGATTGTATTTACATACTCCGCCAGTGTTGTGACGCTTCCAAGCTCCTGCTGTAATATTCCAAGATCTTTCTGAATCTGTGTAACTGCCTGCGCAGTCGTATCATCACTGCCTGCTGCGCTTAAGCTGCCCATAAGTGTAGTTACTTGTTCATCCAGTTCACTCAAACCTTCCGCCAGTGCCTGTGCTCCCGCATCCACCTGTGAAACGCCGCTTGTATACTGACTTAAATAATCCTGCAGTGTTCCGGATCCGGTGCTCAATTGTCCCATGGATTCCACCAGTTCATCGGAAGCATCGGTCATTTCTTTTACGCCATCAATCATGTCATTGACATCGTCAAGGTCACCGTCCTTCATATCGCTAAGCCCACATATGGAAATTGCAGTCGCTGTGAAATCCAGCTCAAAATTTTCCACATCCGCAGTTATTTCCACATAGTCTTTCAGGTCAATATCTTTTGTTGCCTCGTAATCTTTCAACTCCAAACTGTCTGCAAGTCCTGGAAATGCGGTTCCGATCACAATGCTCTGATCCTGGTCTGCCATGACTTTTCCACCGGAAACTTTCACATTTTTAAACTTATCCCCAGGAAGCATGAGCATGGACGCTGCAAGAAATGGAACTTTTACTTCCAAGTCTTTACCATCGATATTCACCATCCGGCTCTCATTATTCGTATAGTCAAACCGAATTTTCACCTTGCCGCTTTTTCCTGCCAGATCTTCCGGCTTGATTTCTTTGCCGTCCAGATAATAGGTTACTTTTGTAGTCACCGGAAGCTGCTGATTGGAAGTACCTTCATAGGAAATGTCTTCCCCTTTGTTCTCCCATGTGATAGTTCCGTCTGCATTTTGCGTATATTCTTCGTCTCCTTCCGTGTTTTTGATGTCTTTCAAATTGGAAAAATCCATGATCTCTCCGTCACCATTCCGGCGCAGCCAGTCTTTGACCGTAATCTTCTTAGCTGAACCGTCTGCATTTGCATCGACATAAACCGTTTCTGTCTTATCTTTCTGCTCACCGGAATCCTCGTCATAGGATGCCTCTGCTGCTGCGTCATTGGATGTCTTTACTGCCACGTGTGCGACACTTACATTGCCTGCCACTGCCGGAAGTGCTGACGGCGCTATCATAGACAAAGTCAGCGCACCTGCTAATAATATCATTACAACTGGTCGTTTCATATTCTCCTCCTTCTGATTCTCATCTTTCTAACATTCCTTATTCACTTTTCCAGCATACTGTTTCAAGATTTCTACGAATCTCTATTCTACATTTCTCAATGCTTCACCCATTGGATCACTATTCTACATTTTTCAATGCTTCATCCATTGGATCACTATTCTACATTTTTCAACGCTTCATCCATTGGAACTTTGCGGATCCTTCGATATTCAATTGCTGCCACAACGGCATATGCCGCCACGCCGCTCACGAACATTTCCACGAAAATCTTCGGATCTATGTAAAATGTGATCCAGCCGGTAATGCTTGTCAGCATCATTTCCCGGAACAGAATCCGCATGATTTCCAGCTCCAATGGCAGGCTGATCAAGATGAACAGCACGACCACGATAGACGTGGACATAATGTACAGCCGGCTGATTTCGCCGTTTGTATATCCCAGGATTTTTGCCATGGAAATAGACTGCGCATTTTTCTCGATGATGATCTTGGACAGGAGATAAATCAATACGAGGAAAATGATCACGGAAAATCCGTCCATCAGATTCATCATACTTCCCATGGACACGTCGAGCTGTCTGGAAATCTTGGTCAGATCCTCAACATCAATGGTGGAACCGATATATTTTTCATCAATATCCGTAATTTCAGAATCAGAGAAATATCCGCTGAAGCTGTCTTTGTCCATATCAAATATTTTGTTGAGTTCCTGTATTGGCATAAATATGGAGAGCGAACCTACGTAATCATATACACCTGCAACTTTAAACTTGTATTTTTTATTTTCATACTTTTCCTTTAAAGTAATTGTGTCACCTTTTTTCAGACTAAATTTTTCTGCATAGCCGGAGGAGAGATATATCTCAGGGATATTTTCCACATTTTTCACATCTGTATCAGATGCGGAATCTGATGTTTTCCACTTAATGTTGATATATTTGCTATTGTTTTCCACACCGTAGAGGATAATTTCCTCACTCTTATATTTTCCAGGAAGGGTGTTCAGTGAATAGGCGCTGAATTTTTCTGCATCCGGATTTTCTGTCTCTACTGCCTGACTGAACATCATCATGGACACCATCTGCTCAAGCTTACTGTCTCCACCTGCCATGCTCGCCGGCATCTGCAACATGTACTGATATTTGCTGAGCATGCCATTTTCCATTTCCACTTGATAATGGTCCAGCACAGATGGAAGCATCAGTCCGAACATCAACAACATATTTGCAAAAATAATTCCCACAAACAATACCGCATAGTTACTCATATTCTGAAGGATCACACGTATCCGGAATCTGTGGAAAAAGCCAAGATGCTCACTCAACGGCAATGCATGTTTCTGGTTACGTCTGCTTAAGTCCCTTCTCAGGAACTTCAGTGGTGATAGTTTTAATTTGTACCACAGCAGCACAGAATTCACCACAAGCATAATGAGGATCGGCACTACCGTTGTCAGAAGAAATGCTTCCGCGTTCCAGATGGTCACGTAGGTCGGCAGGCTGTAGCTTCCATAGTAAAGTCCCGCGCAATAATCTTTTCCTACCGTATAGCCGATAACATTTCCAATAATCGCTCCGATAAATGTGACAAATACCGGGGCTGCCATGTAATGCCGGATCAGTTCACCTCTTGTATAGCCGGATGCCCGCAAGGTGCCGATTACATTTGCCTCTTTTCGGATCGTGTTGCTGGTAGTGATTGCAAAGACAAATGCCATGATCACAATGATGATATAAAGAAGCACGATCATCATCGAACGGTCACCGCCCATATCATCCCCAGTGAAAATGATTGCCTGGTTCGTGTATCTTGGGACAAATTCTTCCAGTGTCACTTCTTTTGCCACATCTTCCATCAGATCTTCCGAAATGTCTTTTTCTGCCTTTTCATTTTTGGGCTCAGTATTGTATTTCCATGCGTAGCTGTAATTCAACTGATCGGCCTTGTAGCTGTCGAACTCCTCTGGACACACTACCGACACGCCAAATTTTACCGAGTCAAACATGGAATCATTATTATTGGAAAACAAGGCGCTGTAATCTGAAAGCGCCACAAGACCGGTAATCTTCCATGTATGTCCGCCACTTTCAATCTCATCACCCACGCTCAGATCATTATTGTCTGCATACATACGGTCAATACCGATTTCTCCCGGTTTTTCAGGCATTTTCCCCTTCATCAGGCACACCTTATTGACCTCATCACGATTCTTGAAAATGCGCATTGTACTTCCATTTGTTAAAGCTTCCTCTACATAATAATTCTCATACAATTTGATGCCCAGATCTTCGATATCCTGAATCTGAGCATTGTTCATTTTCTTTTCTGTCCGGAAATGTCCATTTTCAATGTTATATTTCTCAAAGCTTTCCTCGTACGCCTGGATCATACTTCCATCGGCCACCAGAAATCCTGATACCATTCCGATCGTCAGCGTCATCAAGATAAAAATGACCAGATATTTTCCAAATTCTCCACGAAGCTCCCGGAACAGACGTTTATTTAACGGGCTTCTCATCACGCGTCCTCCTTACCAATCCAGCTCTCTCGCCGGAATCTTCTTCTCATTGCGGTAACTTTTTCTCACCGCACCGTCACGGAGACGAATCACGATGTCTGCCATGTCTTTGATTGCGTCATTGTGTGTGACCATAATGACCGTGTTACCGTACTTCTGGTTGACATGCTCGATCAGCTCCAGAATATCCTTGGACGTGTTATAATCCAAAGCTCCCGTCGGCTCATCGCAGAGCAAAATATCCGGATTTTTGACAATTGCCCTTCCGATTGCCGTTCTCTGCTGCTGCCCGCCCGACAACTGGTTCGGTAATTTTTTCCTGTGTTCATAAAGTCCCAGCGTCTGTAACAATTCATCAACATCCAGCGGTCTGTCACTTAGATAAGCCCCAACCTCAATATTTTCCCGGACAGTCAGATTCGGAATCAGATTGTACATCTGAAACACATAACCCAGATGCTTTCTCCGATATGCCGTCAGTTTTTTCTCATTCATATCGGCCATGCGCTCACCTCCGATGGAAATGTATCCCGCATCCGCATCATCAATTCCACCGATAATATTTAACAGTGTAGACTTTCCCGAACCAGACGGTCCAAGTAATACACAAATGTCACCCTTCTCTATAGAAAAATCCACACCCCGCAGCACCTCCACACGGTTCGAATCACTGCCAAAACTCTTTTTCAGATTATTGATCTCAATAAACATATATTGTTTCCTCACTCCCTGTAGTTAGTTTAATGCAACTACATTTTACCACAGAATCAAAATGCAGAAATAGAAAGGCCTGAAAAAACGGTGCACCTATTGAGAACTTTTATCAATAATTCAAAAATGCCTCGGCATTCTTGCTGCGAGGTGCGCGTCATGCAATTGCATGACATACTTCTACTGCGCACCTCTGCAATCCTGCCGGAGGCTATATCAGCTGGGAAATTGTAGATGAAAATGATGCAATTTAAGAGAAATGAAAAAGGGACAGGTTGAAGTTTAATTGGGGACGGGGTTTTTTTGAAAAAACCCCGTCCCCAATTAAATTGTTTTAAATACTTACACATCTTTCATGGTGAGTTGTATTCTTTTTTTCTTTAAGTCTACGCTCATGACTTTGACGTCTACGATGTCTCCTACGCTGACGACTTCTAGTGGATGTTTGATGAATTTTTTGTTTGTCATCTGGGATATGTGTACAAGTCCGTCCTGGTGGACTCCGATGTCTACAAATGCTCCAAAGTCGATTACGTTTCGGACGGTTCCTTTTAAGATCATGCCTTCTTTTAAATCTTTCATTTCCAGGACGTCTGTGCGGAGGATTGGTTTTGGCATCTCGTCTCGTGGGTCGCGTCCTGGTTTTTCCAGTTCTTTTACGATGTCGCGCAGTGTAATTTCTCCGATTTCCAGTTCTTCTGCGAGTTTTTTGTAGTCTTTGATGGTGAGGGATAAGCCTGCCAGTTTACCGGCGCAGATATCTTCGGTGGTAAATCCTTGTTTTTTCAGGAGTTTTTCTGCTGCCTCGTAGCTTTCTGGATGTACGCTTGTTGTGTCCAGTGGATTTTTTCCATTTTGAATGCGTAAGAATCCGGCGCATTGTTCAAATGCTTTTGGTCCTAATTTTGCTACTTTTAGGAGTTGCTTTCTTGTCTCGAATCTTCCTTGTTCTTCCCGGTATGCCACAATATTTTTCGCTATGGCTGAGGTAATGCCGGATATGTAGGAAAGCAGTGGTGCGGAAGCTGTGTTCAGGTCTACGCCTACGCGGTTTACACAAGACTCTACGACTCCGGACAATGTATCATTTAACTTTTTCTGGTTCATGTCGTGCTGGTACTGACCGACTCCGATGGATTTCGGATCGATCTTTACAAGTTCTGCCAGTGGATCCTGCAGTCTTCTTGCGATGGACGCTGCGCTTCTCTGTCCAACATCAAAGTTCGGGAATTCTTCGGTTGCAAGTTTACTTGCAGAATATACGGAAGCTCCCGCCTCATTTACGATGATGTACTGTACTTTCTGTGGAATTTCTTTCAGAAGGTCTACAATGATCATCTCGGACTCGCGTGAAGCTGTTCCGTTTCCAACGGAAATGAGGCTAATATTATATTTTGCAATGAGTTTTTTTAACGTGTCTTTTGCAGCCTGGATTTTCTGTGGTGTCGTCGGTGCTGTAGGGTAAATGACGGTAGTGTCTACAACTTTTCCGGTTGGGTCTACGACAGCCAGTTTGCAGCCGGTACGGAATGCCGGATCCCAGCCAAGAACTGTGTGTCCCACGATTGGAGGCTGCATGAGAAGCTGTTCTAAATTCTTGCCAAATACTTCGATAGCTCCATCTTCTGCTTTTTCGGTCAATTCACCTCGGATTTCGCGCTCGATCGCCGGAGCAATGAGTCGCTTGTAGCTGTCTTCGATTGCTTCTTTGAGAATCTGTGTTGTACTCAGGTTTTCACCATGGATAATTTTCTTTTCCAGATACCGGAGAATGTCCTCCTGCGGTGCCTCAATTTTCACGGTCAGAAATTTTTCTTTCTCGCCACGGTTCAGTGCCAGCGTGCGATATCCAGCCAGACGGTTCACCGGCTCATCGAATTCATAATAATTCTCATAAACAGACTCTGCCTTCTCGTCTTTTGCACTGGAAATGATATGTCCTTTCTGCATCGTCTGCTTCCGGATCCAGCTTCTATAATCCGCCTCATCGGAAATATTCTCAGCGATAATATCTCTGGCACCTTCCAACGCTTCCTGTACATTTGCCACGCCTTTTTCTTCATTTATATATTGCTTTGCAACTTCCTCTAAAGACTCTTTTGTCTTCTGCAGCATGATCAGTGTGGACAAAGGCTCCAGTCCTTTTTCTTTTGCGATGGTCGCGCGAGTCCGTCTCTTTGGCCGATACGGACGATACAGGTCTTCTACAACAACCTGAGTCTGTGCTTCCAGAATCTGCTTTTTCAGTTCTTCAGTAAGTTTTCCCTGCTCTTCGATGGACGCTAATACCTGTTCTTTCTTTTCTTCCAGATTGCGCAGGTAAACGAGTCTTTCATATAATTTACGGAGCTGTTCATCATCCAGCGTTCCGGTTGCTTCTTTTCGATATCTGGCAATAAATGGAATTGTGTTTCCCTCGTCGATCAGCTTCACCGCTGCCTCGACCTGCCAGAGTTTCACACCGAGTTCTTCTGTTATCTTCTGATTAATATCCATATATAGTATCCTTTCTCCATTATCGTGATGCCTGTATCAAAAAGCAGCATCATATTGCATTATTATACTCGAACTACTTTTTATTTACAACATTTTCAAAAATCCTTGGCGCAATCCTTAACGCATCTTCCTATTCTGTATTCACATTTTGCTGAAATATTTGCTGAAACATATTTTCACATTTTGCTGAAATATTGGCTGAAAAACATTTTGCATTTTTTTAGAAAAGCTTTGTAGAAGCAGTTTATTTCAAGTCGAACGTCCGTGAGACTTGGCGCGTGATTCTGGTCAGAGAAGCTGACATATTCCTATCAGAATCACTGCGCATCCTCGCGGAGCGTTTATCTCAGTCGGAGATTGGACTCCCACTGAGACAAATTTGCTATTACTCACCACCTGAAGAGGTTGGAGTCTTCTCGACTGAGATAAAAAGTTCCTATAAAAAGTGTATAAACAGAGTCTGCTCTGTTTTCTTGATAATTTTCTCCTTCTATGTTATACTACGCATAGAATTAAACCGAAGGGATTTTTAAGAAAATGAGTGAAATATTATCGAAGCAGCAAGTGAAGTCAAAAGAGACGAAAGCTAAGATTTTCCGGGCTGCAAAACACATTTTGCAGAAGCACGGATATGAAGCGCTCTCTATCAAAAATATCTGTGAAGAAGCCGGCGTTTCTAACGGAAGTTTTTATCATCATTTTAAGACTAAAGATGATCTGCTTTCCTACTATATTGAAGAGCAGCCGAATATTAACCCAGATCTTCTTGATATACCAAAGAGTGCTGATGAAGTTAAATCTGCCATTGTATATGTCTACCTGAATTATGTGCATTATTGCCAGGAACTCGGCGTTGAATTTATGGCGAATTATTATACTCCAAAAAACCAGTCTCTGAACCCATTGATCCGTACCGAACGTCCGTACCCGATTGTGACTGTACACAATTATCTGCAGAAATGTATCGGTGCCGGAATCATTTCCCCGAATCAGGATATTGAGGATATCACGACAGATATTCGTATGATCGTTATTGGAAATGTTTTCGAATGGTGCCTGAAAGAGGGGAACGCAGATTTTGAGGGAAATATGAAACGTTCCCTGGAATCTTATATGAATGGAGTCTTCTAACAACTGATGTTGTACGAAAAATACAAATGTTTCAAAAGCATTTTTTTCGTGCAGCATCATTTTTTATCATTATGGAATCAACAGTCAGCAATGAATTTATTAAATACAAATATTTTATTGAGAACAAATATTTTATTGAGAACAAACATTTTATTGGAAATAAGCATTTTGTTGCAGTGAACTTTATTTGCAGACATAAAAAGAACCTTTAAGTGAGCGTTCTTAAAGGTTCTTTCTATTTTAGAAGGGAAATGGCATTTCTTAATGCCAACAATAATATCTTTATGTTTGTATTATAGTCCAGGTTGCAAAAAAAATCCAATTGCTTATTATTATATAGCAGGTAACTTATAGGTTTTATCTATATTTTTAAAATACTCTTGTTTTTCTGGTCTAAATGAACTACAACTATCATCGAGATCCCACCACGAAACAATGATTGAATTCAAGGATTTTCAAATATTAAGCAGGACATTCCGGCAATATAATGATACACTAGAATTATATCAGCTGGGAGATGACTCCCACCTCTATAGGGGACGCCACTGAAAAAGTGGTAAGTTTAGTCCCACAGGGCGTCAAATATGTGTAAAAATGTTCCTTGATAATAAAATATTGCTAAAATAGTGTTTTGAGAGATGCAAAATCTACCCTTTTGAGAGATGATTTTTCCTATTTTTCCTCATTTGGGCAGACTTCTCCCTTTAGTTTTAAAATTCGTTTTAAATTGACT
>OGCN01004419.1_pt1 | contig 12180 bp, 9 predicted proteins | sample 1570181 | NCBI WGS metagenome assembly OGCN01 (sample SAMEA4370584, study PRJEB24528) | human gut metagenome | reverse complement strand
TCCATAATCCGAGAGAACGAGTTGAAAAGATTCTCCGTGACAGTGGAACAAGAATCATTCTTGTGCAGAATCAGGCGGATGAGCAGGATACCGAATGGATGCACGAGTGGGATTGTATTCCTGTGTCGGGATTAAAAGGTAATTCTGAATACAAAGCACAGGAGAATAAGGTGGGAGATCTTGCGTATGTGATCTATACGTCGGGAACAACCGGGACGCCGAAAGGAGTAATGATTACCCACCATAATGCAGTTAATACAATACTGGATATCAATGCACGCTATCAGATTACTGAGCAGGATACTGCGTTTGGAATTTCTAATCTTCATTTTGACCTGTCTGTTTATGATGTTTTTGGCATTTTAGGCGCAGGCGGAAAATTGGTCCTTCCAGATCCGGAATATGGAAAAGATCCGGCACATTGGATTCAGTGGATGAATCAGGAGAACATTACCGTATGGAACAGCGTGCCAGCTTTTGTAGAAATGCTGGCTGAATATGAGGAATATCAAAGACAGGTAACTTCACAATCACTGAGGTTGGTAATGATGAGTGGCGACTGGGTTCCGGTGTCACTTCCGGGGAGAATCCGTAATCTGTTCCAGAATGTTGAGATTGTTGCTCTTGGAGGTGCAACAGAAGGCAGTATCTGGTCCAATCATTTCGAGATCCCAGAGGTCGTGCCGGAAGATTGGAAGAGTATTCTGTATGGGAAACCGCTTGCAAACCAGAAGTATTATGTTCTGGATCAGAATATGGAAGATTGCCCTGACTGGATACCGGGAACGCTTTATATTGCCGGAGATGGCGTCGCGCAGGGATATTTAAACGATAAAGAAAAAACAGAGGAAAAATTTGTTGTCTTAGATAGAACTGGGGAACGGTTGTATTGTACAGGGGATATGGGACGGTACTGGAATGACGGTAATATTGAATTTCTTGGAAGACTGGATAATCAGGTGAAAATCAATGGGTATAGGGTAGAGTTGGGCGAAATTGAAGCTGCGATTAATAGATTTGTTGGCATAAGACAAAGTAAGGTTGTGTGTGTTGATAAGAAAAATTTAATAGCTTTCTATTGCGAAAACGAGCAGGTGGACAGAGATAGATTAAAAAAATATCTAAAAAAAGTATTACCGTTATACATGGTTCCAATAAAGTTTGAAAAAATAAACATCTTACCACAAAGCAAGAACGGAAAGATAGATGTAGGAAATTTATATAAGCGCGCACTTGCTATATCAAAAGACAAGCATATAAAAAGCAAAAAGGAGCCTATAACAGCTGAAGAAAGGAAATTGGCAATAATTTGGCAGAGGGTTTTGGAAGGCGAAAATGTGTCTGTGTACGATAATTTCTTTAGCTGTGGTGGAAATTCATTAAAAGCAATTCAATTGGTTAATGAGATTAATAAAGACTTTCAAAAGCAAATTGCTATAAACGAATTGTTTGAAAATTCGACAATAGAAAAATTGGCAAAACTATTAACAACATCGACTGATGAGCTAGAAAGCGATGAGCAAGAAGAAGGTTTTTTATAATAATAGAGAATCTTACTTTTGGGAATAAAAGAAAAAATGTTACTCCTAAAAGTAAGAGACTTTCTTCGAATATTGGACATATTAGAATGGGAGGCAGATTTATGAGCTTAAATACAATTGGAATTTTGGGTTGTGGAGGGCATATAGGGAAATACGCGACTGAAAAGTTGCTAAGATTGGGTTTTCAAGTTTTGGGTGCACAAAGAAATAGTGTTACATATTTTGATGATTATAAGAATTATTCATTTACAAATATTGATGTAATGGATAAGGGACAGCTAGATGGTTTTGTTGAGAAATGCGATATAGTTATCAATTGCATAAGTCCTTCCCATTTATATGGGAAAATCGTTAAAGACGCCGTATGCAAGAAAGATAAGATATATATCGATCCTTCTGATATGAGTTTTGAGCAAGAGGAAAGAAATGTAACTGGAAAATGTGTAACATCTTGTGGATATATTCCTGGTATTTCCGAATTTTTACCATATATCGTTGCACATAAACAGTTCGATAAAATAAGAAGAACTGTTATATATCAGGGTGGATTTCTGGGGATATTTATATTGCCGGAAAAGGGTTGGCAATTGGATACTTGGGAGATCCGGAATTGACAGAGAAAAAATTTATATATTCGAGGCAGTTGAAAGAACGCTTATATAAAACAGGAGACATCGGGAGATACATGCCAGATGGAACTATTGAATTTCAAGGACGATCTGATTTCCAAGTAAAAATACGTGGACATCGGGTTGAACTGGGCGAAATTGAAATGGCAATAGTAGAGATATTGCATCCTAAAGATTTGAAAGTAATAACTGTAAACCTAAATTATTCACGGAACAGTACACTTCAAGATAATACATTTGATATTGATGATAATTTCTTTGATCTAGGAGGAAGTTCTTTACAGGCGATTGCCATTATAAGTAAATTGAGCGAGCGTTTTGAAGTGGATATACCACAATTTTTTGCCAATCCAACAATCAGAAACATTGCAGCTAATTTAAAAGAAGATGCAAACATAATGTTAAGAAAATTTGAACAGACTTTTGCGTTCAAACAGTTAAAAGAAATTAATGAAACAGAGAAGCGAGAATATCAAAAGAAATATGCAAAAGTAAATAATGTAAAGAAAGAAGACGATAAATATAAAGATGTATTATTGCTAGGAGCAACGGGTTTTTTGGGCATATATCTTTTGCACCAATTGTTACTAGAAAGCGTGGCAACCATTACTCTTTTAATCCGTGCAGATTCTATGCGTCAAGCTCAAAATAGAATAAAGAAGCATTATGAATACTATTTTGGAAATGGAAGTTATGATCAATATTCACATCGGATAAAAATAATTATAGGTGATTTGACATTAGATATGTTTGGGTTAACAGAAAATGAATATAAAGAATTAGCAAATCATATAGAAGCTATCATTAATTCGGCTGCCCTAGTTAAACATATGGGTAAAAATTCGGAGTTTGAATTAATCAATGTTAAAATTGTTGAAAATATAGTAGATTTTGCAAAAAATGGTATAAATAAAGATATCCACCATATGTCTACAATAGGAATTGTATACGGAGCTAATATGGAAAAAAGTAAAACAATTTTTACAGAATATGATGAAAGCACTTTAGATGGGTTGGAAAATCAGTATTTACGCTCTAAAGTAAAAGCGGAAAAGGTATTAAAGAATGCTAAAAATCAAGGGGTTCAAAGCAGTATATATCGTATGAGTGGTATTCTGTTTGATTCAAAAACGGGAAAATATCAAATAAATGTAAATGAAAGTTCTGCCTATATTTATTACCGTAATTTGTATAGATTACGAATAGTACCGTCTGAAATTCAAAGAAAAATGGATATTTCATGTGTGGATAAAATTAGTGAAGCTGTTGTAAAGTTGATTTTGTCGGACGATAGATCTAATGATGTATATCATGTTATAAATCCTAACGGTCTTACAATTAAGGAAATTCTAAATTGTTTCAAGGACTGTGAAAATAACAAAGATATTATTATGAAAGAGTTATCGGTGGAAGAAATTTATAATTATTATAAGAAAACAGATACAAAAGAACAGGAATTATTTAAACAACTGGTTTTTGAGTGTGAAATAGTGAATGATATTGGAAAGTGTGACCTAAATATAGGGGGTGACAGAACAATATTTATATTGGAACAATTGGGGTTTAAATGGGAGAAAGTGGGTAGAGAAGAGATAATCCGTGCATATCATGCGATTAGAGAGTCAAAAAAGAGTGGTAAAAAACAATATTAAAAAACGATATACGATTTTGAACTGAATAAAGAGAATAAAATTATAACGATTGTTATCTATGGAGCCACCAGTCTAGTCGACAAGTGGCTCTAAGAATTGAATAATCAGTTAAAAAGTATAATATTTTCAAGATTTATCTAAGTTTTTTAAACGCCGGTATTCCAAAGGCGATAAACCAAATCGTTTCTTAAATACTGCTGCAAATTTCCCCTGATTGGAATATCCGACCTGTTCAGAAATCTCAGCGATCGGACGCTTCGTATTTGACAAAAGTTCGGCAGCTGTATCCATGCGGATTTCACGCAGCCAGGTTGAAATGTTCTGACCATATACTCCTCGGAAATAGTTTTTCAGGCTCGTTTCACTAACGGAAAACCGTTCGGCTATCTGGCTTATGGGGATATGTTTGTGCAAATCTTCACTGATAATCTGTGCAGCCCTCTTTGCAATTTCAACCTGAGTTTCTGTATAGAAGCCGCAGGTTTTGGACGGGTGGATCTCCATGCAGAGAAGCTCGTGCAGCAGTTCAAGCGTATAGATCCGCAGGTAAAAAGGAGAAGGGTTTTCTGAAAGAGACCAGAGTTTTTGAAAAACCGCTGTTAGGTCATGGTCCGCTTCATTGATATAGGTCTTTCTTTTTCTGCAATAGAGTTCTTCTAATTGGGCGGGGTCAATATCAAAAGTCTCCATGATCTGTCCGCTGGATTGCGAAAGCAGCGCAAGGTCAAAATATATCTTTATCCCCTGATACTTGCCTGTGGGGAAAATGTATTCTTTTTGTGCGGTCTGTTCGCTGACACAAAAATCATTTTCTTTCAGATAGATATAGCTGCCGTCATCTAAGAGCAGCTCACTCCTTCCAGAAATGCAATAATTGATCAGCAACGGCCTTAAATCAGAGTTTTCGTCAGACTCCGGCCATGCGGGAGCATTCACAAAAATAAACGCAACCGTCAGGCCGGGGAAAAGAGTATAGAATGTCATGCGCCCTTTTCCAGTGGCTTGGTCTAATAGTAATTCTCTGCTGTTTGGGGTATTTTTTAAAGCCACTCCTGAAATCGAGTGGCTGTTCTCTAAAATGCTGTCTATCATATCCCGCAATGGTATCCTCCCCTTTCGTCCTGTTATGGTTCCAAATTTGTTGAAATTATTATAAGCGTATTTTTGTGTCTGGTCAATCCAATACCCGGACAGACAGAAAAACTCGTTGCTATTTGGGCTTAAAACACCGAAACGGGCATAGAAGCAATTCCAGATGTGTGCTACTATTATAAATGGTTAGCTAAGTCTAATCAATAGAAAGCAATCGAGGAGGTTTCGCAATGAACAACAAATTGCAGGGCAAGGACTTAATCAACATCGGTATTTTTACGGCAATCTATTTTATTGTCATTTTTGCAGCGGCATCCATCGGGTTTATCCCGATCTTCATCCCACTCATCAGTGTGATCGTCCCGCTGGTCGGAGGCATCCCCATGATGCTGTTTTTCTCTAAAATCAAGAAGTTTGGGATGCTGACTATCTGCGGCGTGCTGTTGGGAATTATTATGCTGCTGACAGGCATGGGTTATTGGTGCATCCCCACTGGCTTGATCTTTGGGTTGATTGCCGATTTCATGCTGAAGGCTTGTGATTACAAAAATGCAAAGCGCGAAGTGCTGACGCATGGCGTTTTTTCCATGTGGGTCATCGGCGCATTTATTCCCATCGTAGTAACCCGCGACGCTTACTATCAGAGCCTTCTTCCCGGCTATGGCAAGGAATATGCCGATACGCTCATGGCTTATATGCCGGACTGGATTCTGCCGATCCTGCTGGCGGCGTCCTTTGTCAGCGGGATTGTGGGCGGCCTGATCGGGCAGAAGATTTTCAGGAAGCACTTTGAACGGGCGGGAATCGTATAATGAGCCGCGAACTTCTTGCAAGCCAGAAAAGCAACAGCGGGATCATACTTGACCCACGGACAAAGCTGGCGGTACTGATTACCATAGCCGTTTTTATCCTGGGCGGTTCGTATGAGGGTATCATGCAGTATTACATAATCGTACTTGCTGCGATTCCGCTGCTGCTTCTGCTGGCGGCAAAAAAATGGAAAGATTCAGTCCTCTACATCCTGATTTTTGGCGGTAGCCTGTGCCTGAAAATGTTTGGACTGTCACGGCTGACCGGCGTTCTCAATTATATTGCGGTTGCCGTTGTCGGCATACTGCTGCGGTTTACGCCCGGCATAGTAATGGGATATTTTGTTGTCACCACGACAACAGTGAGCGAATTTGTGGCGGCTATGGAACGGATCCATCTTCCAAAGCAGATCACAATCCCCATGTCCGTGATGTTTCGGTTTTTCCCGACAGTCGCGGAGGAATGGAGCGCGATTGGGGACGCCATGCGGATGCGCGGCGTCCGTTTTGGCGGTGGCAAAGCAGGCACGATCCTGGAATACCGCATGGTTCCCATGATGATATGCTCGGTAAAGATCGGGGAAGAACTTTCTGCCGCTGCCCTTACCAGAGGTTTGGGCGGTCCTGTAAAACGGACAAATATCTGCAAGTTAGGGTTTCATGTGCAGGATGTGATTCTGCTGCTGATTTGTATCGGTGCATTTGCCGCACAGATTTATGTGCTGGTTGCAAGGGGGTGAATATCATGATCGAATGTCAGAATGTGTCGTTTTCCTATCCGGCCAGTGGGATTCCTGGCAATGATACGCAGACTGGAGGGGCATTACAGAATATTTCCTGTACGATTGAGGATGGTTCTTTTGTCCTGCTTTGCGGACCCTCCGGCTGTGGAAAAACTACGATGACACGTTTGCTGAATGGCCTGATTCCCCATTACCATGAAGGGAATTTTACCGGTTCTGTCCGGTTGGACGGAAAGGATACCCGCGAATTATCACTGTTTGATATTTCATTGAAGGTAGGCTCTGTATTCCAAAATCCCCGTTCCCAGTTCTTCAATGTGGATACGACCAGCGAGCTGGCCTTTGGGCCGGAAAATCACGGGATGCCGGAGGAAATTGTACGGGAACGGGTAAACCGTGTGGCAGGGCAGTTAAAACTGGAGCCGTTGCTTGACAGGAGCATTTTCTCCCTATCCGGTGGGGAAAAGCAAAAAATCGCCTGCGGCTCGGCTGCGGCGGTTGATCCCCGGATTTATGTTTTGGACGAACCATCATCCAATCTGGATACCTACGCCATATCCGATTTCCGGCAGCTCCTTTCCATCCTGAAAGCACAGGGAAAAACGATTATTATATCGGAACACAGGCTCTATTATCTGTCCGGTTTATTTGACCGCGTTCTATACTTGAAAGACGGGGAAATCCAGGGCGATTATTCGGCGAAGGAATTTACGGGCCTGTCTGCAAAACAGCGGGATGAAATGGGACTTCGTCCTTTATCACTGGACGGGTTGAAAGAGATAACGGGACCGGTTTCGCACAGATCGGATTCATCTTGGATGCTATCCAATATTTCATTTTCTTATAAACATGAGCCGGAAATCCTGCATATTCCAGAAGCGGTCTTTCCGGTTGGCAAGGCAACTGCGGTGATCGGGCATAATGGGGCTGGGAAGTCAACCCTTTCCCGGTGTCTGTGCGGATTGGAAAAGCGGTGCCGGGGCTTGGTACAGGATCAGGAAAGGGCGTATTCCCAAAAAGAAAGGCTCCGGCTGTGTTATATGGTCATGCAGGACGTAAATCATCAGCTTTTTACAGAAAGCGTCCTGGATGAAATCCTGTTGAGCATGAGAGATGAGGACAAAGAAAAAGCAGAACAGATTCTGGATGGAATGGATTTATTGCCATACAAGGACTGCCATCCAATGAGCTTATCCGGCGGGCAGAAGCAGCGCGTTGCGGTTGCCTCTGCGATTACATCGGAGAGGCCCCTTGTATTATTTGATGAGCCGACCAGCGGCCTTGACCTCCTGCACATGAGGCAGGTTGCAAAGGTTGTCAATCAGGTAACGGATACAGGGAGGACTGCTGTTGTGGTAACGCATGATCCGGAATTTATCCTGCGGTGCTGCGAATTTGTCCTTCATTTGGAAAACGGACAGGTTCAGGAGAGCTATTCCATAGAGGACAGCGATGGCAGGAACCGTCTGCTGAAATTCTTCCTGAACGATATGGAGAAGGAGGTGTCCATGAAATGAAAGAAGAAAAGAAAGCGTCGCCAATAAGTGTTTTATTGGGCTGGGGCAAACCGTATCACGGGAAATTCATCGGCAGCGTCGTCCTTGCGGTTTTGGGCGTTGCCTGTCAGATGGTGCCTTATTTCTGTGTGGCGCATATCGTCACAATGATGTTGGACGGGGAGCAGGATTTTTCCCGTTATGTGACAGCTTGCATGGTCGCACTTTGCGGATACCTGGGGAAAGTGCTGTTTTCCAGTCTGTCAACGACTATTTCCCATACAGCGGCCTATTACACGCTGCGGGATATCCGGGAGAGGCTGACAGGGAAACTGGCCCGCGTTCCGATGGGGACGATCCTGGATACTCCGTCCGGTCAGTATAAAACAACGATTGTTGACCGGGTGGAAGGGATGGAATCCACGTTTGCACATCTCATCCCGGAGATGACCGCAAACATCCTGGTTCCGGTGGTAATTGTCGTGTATCTTTTCATTATGGACTGGCGCATGGCGCTGTTGTCCCTTGTTACGCTGGTAGTCGGTCTTGCCGTAATGTCTGTCGGTATGATGAGTTACCCAAAGAAATGGGAGGGCGCGGTCAAAGCCGGGAAAGATATGGCGAATGCCATTGTGGAATATATCGGCGGGATTGAAGTCGTCAAGGCGTTCAGCCAGTCAGCCGGTTCCTACAAGAAATATTCGGACGCCGTGAATTACAATGCGAATTACTATGTGGAATGGATGCGGGAAAACCAGAAAACCATGAGTGCCTACAATGCGATCCTTCCCTCAGTGCTGATCTGTGTGCTGCCCTGTGGGTTTGCCTTCTGGCTGTCCGACAGCCTGGAATTATCTGCGTTCCTCTCCATTGTGATTTTCTCCCTGGGGCTTGTGGGACCGATCATGTCCGTCTTTACCTTTACGGATGACCTGGCTGTACTGGGAACCAATGTGGAGGAAATCAGCCAGCTATTGAACGCGGAAGAACTGAACCATAAAGATACGCCGGTAAATCTGGCAGATACCAGTATCGGACTCGACCATGTTTCCTTTTCCTATGATGGGGAAACTGAGGTGCTGCATGATGTGAGCCTTTCCATTCAGCCGGGAACCATGACCGCCCTTGTAGGACCGTCCGGTTCCGGAAAATCTACCGTGGCGAAGCTGATCGCTGGGTATTGGGATGTTACGTCCGGTAGTATTACCCTGGGCGGCCATGAACTGAAGGAGATACCGCTGTCTGAAATTGTCGCCCAGATTTCCTATGTATCGCAGGATAATTACCTGTTTAACCGCAGCATCCGGGAAAATATCCGCATGGGCAGGCCGGACGCCACAGATGCGGAGGTGGAGCAGGCAGCAAAACAAAGTGGCTGTAACACCTTTATCCGCAAGTTGGATCAAGGGTATGATACCGTTGTCGGCAGCGCCGGTTCCCATCTTTCCGGCGGTGAGCGACAGAGAATCGCCATTGCCCGCGCCATGCTGAAGGACGCCCCTGTGGTCATTTTGGACGAGGCGACAGCATATATCGATCCAGAGAATGAGGCAGTTGTGCAGAAAGCAATCTCTGCCCTGACAGTGGGTAAAACGCTGATCGTGATTGCCCATCGCCTGTCTACCATTATCGGTGCGGACAATATTGTGGTGGTCAAGGATGGAACTATCCATGCCCGGGGAACGCATGATAAGTTACTGGAAACCTGTCCCCTTTACCGGGATATGTGGCAGGCGCATATCGGCGCAAAGGATCATATGTAAGGGGGTGTTGTCAAATGTATGGAACATTGAAAAAAATTTTTGCGTTTGCTGGCAGCAAAGAGGGACTGCTGAAAAAATCCCTGCTGTTTGCGTTCCTCTCCGGCCTGTTTGCGGCTTTACAGTTTGCCGCCCTCTTTATCGTGGTGGAGGCGTTGGTATCCGATAACCGGGACAGCCGGTTTATCTGGATTTCTTTGGGCATCATGGCTGTTTCCCTGGTTGGAAGGATCATCACGACCTATTTCTCCACGATGGAGCAGACGGAAACCGGCTACTGTATGGTGGCGGAAAAGCGTATCCACATCGGAGACCGGCTGCGTTACATCCCGATGGGATATTTTAACAAGAACAGTATCGGGAACATTACCGCTATCGTTACCACCACGTTAGGGGATGTGGAAAATTCGGCGGCGCGTGTGCTGGTATCTGTGTTGGGCGGATTTTTCAATTCGGTGGCGCTTGTCATCGTTTTGGTGGTTTTTGACTGGCGGATCGGTCTGATTGCCGCAGTCGGCGTCCTGCTTTATCTTGCAGCGGCGGAACTGGCGCTCCGCAAATCTGAGCGCTTAAGCGGAGTGCGGCAGCATACACAGGAAAGCCTTGTGGAATCCGTCCTGGAGTATATCCAGGGGATGGGGATCGTGAAAGCCTTCGGTATGGAGAAGGACAGCACACAGTCCATTGACAGCGCAATCAAGGCAAGCTGCCGGGACAATTTGAAACTGACAAAAGCCAGTGTCCCCTATGATGCCCTGAAACAGGTTGTTGTCCGGGTGTTCAGTGTTTTGCTGCTCCTGGCCTCCATTTACTTCTGGCTGAACGGTTCCCTGTCATTGGCCTATGGCGTGATTTTGGTGATCGCTTCCTTTATGGTGTTCAATGATCTGGAAAACGCCGGAAACATGGCCTCCCTGCTGCAAATGCTGGCGGCTTCTATGGATACGGCAAACTCTATTGACGATACGCCGGTCATGGATGAAAAGGGCGCAGATGTGGTTCCGGCATCCTCGGAAATTATATTTGATAATGTGGACTTTTCCTATGCAGACCGAAAAATTCTGGATCATGTCAGCTTTACGATCCCTGCCGGAACGACCACTGCCATTGTCGGCCCGTCCGGTTCTGGCAAGACGACTATGTGCAACCTGATTGCCCGATTTTGGGATGTAGACGCCGGGAGAATTACGGTTGGCGGCAAAGATGTCCGGGATTTTAAACTGGACAGCCTGATGAAGAATATCGGCATGGTATTTCAGAACGTGTATCTGTTTGCCGATTCGATTGAGAACAACATCAAATTCGGCTGCCCGGATGCCACGCACGAACAGGTGGTAGAGGCGGCGAAAAAGGCTTGCTGCCATGAATTTATTTCCGCCCTGACCGACGGGTATGATACGGTGATCGGGGAAGGCGGAGGAACCCTGTCCGGTGGTGAGAAGCAGCGTATTTCCATTGCCCGCGCCATATTGAAAGACGCCCCGATTATCATTCTGGATGAAGCCACAAGCAGCGTTGACCCGGAAAATGAAGAAGAATTGCAGCGGGCGATTGCGGAATTGACGCACGACAAGACTATTATTATGATCGCCCACCGCCTGAAAACCGTCCGGGGTGCGGATCAGATATTGGTATTGGATGATTCCCATATCGTTCAGCGCGGCACTCATGCAGAACTGATCCAGCAGAAGGGTCTGTATGCGGACTTCGTATCCGAAAGGCAGGAAGCTATCGGCTGGAAACTGGCACAGTAAAGGAGGCGGCAATGAAGATTTATGCGTCGGGCGAGGATTATTTGGAAGCAGTCCTTGTATTGCAAAAGGAAAAAGGCATGGTTCGCTCCGTTGACCTTGCCCGACACATGGGATTCAGTAAACCGAGTATCAGCCATGCAGTAGGTGTGTTAAAGAATGGCGGTTTTCTGACCGTGGATGAAGATGGATATCTCCATCTGACCGAAGACGGGCGGGAGGTTGCTGAGAAAATTTATGAACGGCATCAGTTCTTTACGGAGCAGCTTGTAGCTGTCGGGGTTGATCGGGAAACCGCAGAAAGGGATGCCTGTCGGATAGAACATGCAATCAGCGAAGAGACTTTTCAGAAATTGAAAGCTTCGGTTGAAAAACAGAGCAATGATACAGCATAACTTGAATGAATTATTTAGCACAGAAATTTGCATCTAATCAACAGATATTATCTATATATTGTGATTGAAATGTTGACGCAAACAAAATACAGTGCTATGATAATTGCGTAAATAGTTTTATTTGGGAAATATCCTGAATAAGAAATTTCATTCTGGAGAGGTCCGGGATTTGAAAGTAGATTGTGCGAAAAGTACAGGAGAAGTCTGTTCGGACTTCTGTAATATTGATTCGGGCATCAGCCTGAAAAGACAGAAAAGACATCAAAAAGCAAAGAATTGTTTTTTGGTGTCTTTTTTTATGTTCAGGCTGGC
>OGCN01004417.1_pt1 | contig 12183 bp, 14 predicted proteins | sample 1570181 | NCBI WGS metagenome assembly OGCN01 (sample SAMEA4370584, study PRJEB24528) | human gut metagenome | reverse complement strand
AAGGAAAAATTAATGAAAATACGATTATCACAGGAATAGATGGTGATTTCAAAAGTTCATTGACTGCTTATCATGATTTTAAGGAAAAAGTAACGGGGCTGAATCTGAGCGAAAAGGAAAAAGAAGAAATTATTCTAAATGTTACGTTGTTTGGTGACGCACGTACATTATTAAGAAAACGAATCGGGAAGATATGCCCACAGTTAACAGATAAGCAGAAAGAAGGATTAAGTAGTTTATCATATCAAGGCTGGGGAAGATTATCAAGAAAATTTTTAAATGGAATTGTAATTTCAGCACAGGGCGGAGAAATGTGGACGATTATAAGGGCACTTTGGGAAACGCAGGATAATCTTTCACAGTTATTGGGGGCTAAATATGAGTTCAGAAAAGAAGTAGAAAAAGAAAATGGAGAATTAGAAAACAGAGAAATTTCATATGAGACGATCAAAGAATTGTGTATTTCTCCATCTGTAAAACGTCAGGTATGGCAGGCATTGTTGATTGTAAAAGAAATCTGCAAAATACAGAAAACGCCGCCAAAGAGAGTTTTTGTGGAAGTGGCAAAGGAAAAAACGAATAGTGGAAGAACAGAATCCAGAAAGAAGAGACTACTGGATCTTTACAAATACTGCAGTAAATATGAAAAAGAACTGTATGATGAAAATCTGCAGAGCAAACTGGAAAAATGTCAGGAAGCTGATTTAAGAAGTGACAGGCTATTTTTGTATTATACACAAATGGGAAGATGTATGTATACTGGACAGCCGATAGATCTGGATGAATTGTGGAATAATCAAAAATATGATATAGATCATATTTATCCCCAGTCGAAAACTATGGATGATAGTATTGACAATCGTGTGCTTGTAAAAAGAATTCTGAATTTGGAAAAGACGGATTTGTATCCAATTCAGGCTGACATACGGGAAAAATGTAGGGGATTTTGGAAAGCATTAAAAAATGCCGGATTTATTTCAGAGGAGAAATATAAACGTCTGACACGTGCTACAGAATTTGAGCCAGCAGAGCTGGCAGGTTTTATTTCTAGACAGCTGGTAGAAAACCGACAGACCACAAAGGTTGTAGCCAGTATATTGAAACAGGCTATGCCGGATACAGAGATCGTCTATGTGAAGGCACGAACAGTTTCTGAATTTCGACATAAATTTAATTTTATTAAGGTAAGAGATATGAATGATCTACATCATGCTAAAGATGCTTATCTTAATGTAGTTGTTGGAAATACATACCTGATAAAATTTACAAAAAGTCCGGTGAATTTTATTGAAAATCATTCAAACAGAAGCTATAACCTTAAAAAATTGTTTACGTATGGCGAAGTAGAAAGAAATGGAGAAATTGCCTGGATTTCCGGAGAAAATGGTACGATTGGAACTGTCCGGAACATTATGAAAAAGAATAATATTCTGGTTACACGCAGAGTCCATGAGGCTACAGGTGGATTATTCGATCAGCAGCTCATGAAGAAAGGAAAAGGACAAGTGCCGGTTAAAGGCAGTGATGAGAGACTGTGTGATATTGAGAAATATGGCGGATATAATAAAGAAGCGGGTGCTTACTTTGTATTAGTAGAATCGGATGAAAAGAAAGGAAAGAAAAAGAGAACAATTGAATATGTGCCTATTAGGCTGAAAAAGCAGTTGGAAAATAACAGGGAAGCATTGGAAAATTATCTTCAAGAGCAAAGGAAATTAATTAATCCGATAGTGTTACTTGATAAAATTAAAATAGATTCTTTGTTCCGAGTTGATGGATTTTTTATGTGGTTGTCAGGTAGAACAGGTAATCAGTTGCTTTTTAAATGTGCCAATCAATTGATACTTTCAACAGAAGATGAAGCAACTTTAAAGAAAGTAGTTAAATTTGTAAATCGAAGAAAAGAAAATAAAGAAATTAAGATTTACGAATCGGATAAATTGAATGAAGAGATGCTAGACAAATTATATAATACATTTTTGTACAAATTGCAGAATTCAGTTTATGGAAACAGATTAGGAGAGCAGGCCAAAACATTATCTTCGAAAAAAGTGAAGTTTGATGAACTTCGGATAGAAGAGAAATGTCTTGTGCTTTATGAAATTTTACATATGTTCCAGTGCCAGAGTGTAGCGTCAGATTTGAAGTTAATTGAAGGTCCCGGAAAAGCAGGAATCTTAGTGTTAAACAGCAATATAACAAAATGTAAGAATATTTGTATGATCAATCAGTCACCAACAGGTATTTATGAGCAGGTGATTGATCTGCAGAAATTATGAGCTGGCGGATTGTTGTCATTTCTAAACGTGCAAAATTGGATTATCAATTAGGATATATGGTAGTACGTAATGAGGAAGTGACAAAAATTCATCTGGGAGAGATATCGACGGTTTTAATTGAATCTACAGCGGTGTCAATTACAACAAGTTTATTAGCGGAATTGACAAAAAAGAAGATAAAGGTGATTTTTTGTGATGAAAAGAGAAATCCTTCTTCGGAGTTAATTGGCTATTATGGAAGTCATGACACCAGTAACAAAGTGCGAAAGCAGGTTCTATGGAGTCGAAATATCAAGGATGCTGTATGGACAGAAATTGTAACAGAAAAAATACGTAAGCAAAAGGAACTGTTGGAATATTTGGGAAAGGAGGAATCGGGAGTACTGCAGGGATATTTAAATGAAATTTGCTGGAATGATGAGACAAATAGAGAGGGACATGCTGCAAAGGTATATTTTAATGCACTGTTTGGTCTTGCATTTACCAGAACTGAAGATTGTGCGATAAATGCGGCATTGAACTACGGATACAGTATTATTTTATCTGCATTTACAAGGGAAATTGTTGCAGGAGGATATATTACACAGCTTGGATTGCTTCATGATAATATGTTTAATCAGTTTAATTTTGCGTCGGATCTAATGGAACCGTTTCGCATTCTGGTTGATCGCGAGGTTGTGGGTATGGCTGTAACAGAGTTTACTCAGGAAGAAAAGATGCGCCTTGTAAATGTTTTAAATCAGGAAGTTGTAATAGACGGAAAAAAACAGTATGTAAATAATGCAATTAAAATATATTGTAAAAGTGTGTTTGACGCGTTAAATGAAAATGACAGTGCTCTGATCCGATTTTATCAATTTGAGTTATAGGTTTATGAGGGTATTAGTATTTTTTGATCTTCCCATGGTTACTGCGGAACAACGGAGGGAATATACAAAGTTTCGGAAATTTTTGCTGAAAAATGGATTTCTTATGTTACAGGAGTCAGTTTACTGTAAGATTGCATTAAACGGAAGCGCGGTAAAAGGAATTGTTGATAGTGTGCATAAAAACAGCCCACCGGAAGGATTAGTGCAGTTACTATCTGTAACAGAAAAACAATATTCGAAAATGGATCTTATAGTAGGAGAAACAAAATCTGAAGTTTTAGATAGTGATGAAAGGCTGGTGATTCTATGAAACTGGCACATGTGGACATGGACCGGGCAATTGATCTGGATTGCAGAAAAGCAGTAGAATGGATAATTGAATCACCAGCATTTTTTCAAAAGTATATTCAGCTTTTGAATTTGCAGTTAGAGGGAAATGAGGGAGAATTTGTTTTGTCAGAAGGAGATGTAATTCTTGACATTTCCAAATGTGCCGAGATAATTATGAACCCATTTGCGCTGGATTTCGAAGATCGCAGGATACAGAAGAAACTGTACACAGAACTTCAAAAGAAGGCATATGAAGAGGAAATGTTTTTGGCAACACAGAAAATGTCAGCAGAACTGCAAAGATATATTTTTGAACTGGAAAGTGTTTGTGGTTATGATATTGAAGCTGGCGAGACGATAGAGATTCAGATGATTTTTAAAGCTTTTGGTGTAAAAATGGAAGGGGGTAATTATAGTTTTTCTGAGAAAATTATGCAGTATATGAAAATTATGTCGGAATTGATGGGAAAGAAACTGCTTATCTTTGTAAATATACGTTCTTATTTGGAAAAAGATCAGATTCAGGAATTGATGAAAAATGCAGTGTATAACGAGATTACGTTATTATTTATTGAAAATATACAACGAGACTTCTCGAAAGACAAAAAATATTATATAATTGATAAAGATGGTTGTGAAATTTATTGATTTCTAAAGTTTGAATACCATATGATAAGTGCATATGAGGCATTTCATTTTTGAATTTGAGGTTTGAGAATGATGTAAAAATGTATGGTATTCAAACGAACCGAGATGGACATAAGGTCTACACAACGTTTGAGAATGATGTAAAAATGTATGGTATTCAAACTGTATCAACACTTGCTGTCATCATAGTTGAGTTTGAGAATGATGTAAAAATGTATGGTATTCAAACGTTTGTGTATGTGTAACAGCAAAGTCTTAGTTTGAGAATGATGTAAAAATGTATGGTATTCAAACTCATAAGTATTTTCGTAGCGCACCGATAATGTTTGAGAATGATGTAAAAATGTATGGTATTCAAACAATGAGTACAGTTGGACTGGCAGTGATGCTGTTTGAGAATGATGTAAAAATGTATGGTATTCAAACCAAAGAAAGTAGAGAGATACATTCGTTGCAGTTTGAGAATGATGTAAAACATATAATATAAAAAGGTAAGATGAGGATGAAGAATAAAAAAAATATCTGGAAGCATTTTGTAAGTATAGGACTTGTTATTGCACTTGCTCTTGTTTGCAATATTACAGAATATACAATAGCATTTGCCGAACCGACAACAGCTAAGGTTTCTTATAAAATTGAGAAAAAGCAACAAATTAAACGCTGCAAGAAATTGACGGCACAATATTTTTATGAATTACCCCAGATAAAAGGAAACAGTTCTGCAATAAAAAAAATAAACAAATCCTTAGCAGCGGATTATAAAGCATCTCTACAATACAGAAACAATTTATTTGAGTATTATGAGCTTTTAAAAAAATCATCTTATAAAAAAATTTATTACATTAATAAATGCAATGTAACGTATAATCAGAATGGTTATATAAGCTTTAGGTTTGTTTCCAAATGGTATGCAGGGGGAGTTGGAGAAAATAGGGAGTATGGCTTAACATATCGTCTTAAAGACGGAAAGAAGTTGGCAGTTCAAGATGTTGCATCTGGGAAGAAAAGTAATGTAAAGAAAAATATAGCAACCGCATATTCGAAAAAATTTTCCGGTCAGGGGTATTCTTATGTTATGAAAATGAAGTATTCAGATTTTCAGTTTTATATTAAACCTGGAAAAAAAGTCTTTGTATGTTTTGGCCCATATGGAGCATTAGGAGCACACGGAAAAGTTGTGGTTGAAATAAAGGGTAGATTGTGAGAGTATACTATATATCTGCTTTTTTTCGCTGTCCGGCCTGTTGAGTTCTTAACAGGCCGGACGTTTTTTTACATCAATTTTCCTTTTCCTGTGTTTTCTCGGCAATCATCTTATGCCCGGAATAAATAGACATAATCATGCAGATCAAAGAAGCGCATGCAAAATACCTGTGTGCGGTTTTCATGCTTTTGCAGCCGGTGTAAAAGGCTGCGATCATGGTGATAAGGGCGCCCAATGACCAGTATTTGTGAGATTTCATTTTGGTATCCTCCGTAAGATTTATTTTTTTACAGGTTTTTCAACACTTCAACAAGGCGGGAATTGTCCTCCGGCATCATGATGCAGAACCGTACAAATTCTCCATCCAGGCACTGGAAGGAGGAACAGTCACGGATTATCAGGCCCTGGCGGATGCAGGCTTCAAAAACATCATAAGAGGTAAGGCCTGGTTTCAGGATCTTAAGAAGAATGAAGTTTGCATAGGCGGGATAGACCTTATAAGTTGGAACGGACTTCAGTTCTTTGATCATTCTTGTGCGCTCAGAAAGGATCAGTTCACGGGTCTGGCGGATATAGTCTTCATCCTGGAGCATGATCTCGCCGGCAAAGGCGCCCATGCTGTTAAGAGACCATGGAGTTTGTTTCTCCCGCATTTTGGAAAGGAAATCCATGTTTCCGGTGATGCCGTAACCCAGACGCATTCCCGGGGCTGCGAAAAATTTCGATACGCCTCGAAGAACCATAAGGTTGGTGAATTCCCGGGTCAGAGGAACGGCAGTGATGGCATTGATATCCGGAGCAAACTCAACATAAGTTTCATCGATCATTACGAAGATATTTTTTTCCGCGCAGAAACTGATCAGCTGGCGGAGATCCTTCTGTGAGATGGCAGAGGAGGTGGGATTGTTAGGGTTGCAGAGAATGAGAAAATCGTATCCCTGTTCCAGCTTTTTGCAAAGATCGGGAATGTCCGGCTCGAAATCTTTGCTTTCCTGAAGGTGGTAATATTCCTGGGTGCTTCCGGAAAAAGAAAGCTCTCTGGAGTATTCGGAATAGGTAGGTCCCAGGATCAGGGTGTGCTTTGGAGCTTTTTCCTGAATGAGGAGGGAGATCAGCTCGCTGGAGCCGTTTCCGGGAAGAATAAAATCTGCCGGAATATTGCAATATTCGGAAATAGTATTGCGAAGGGTCGTGTATTCTCTGTCCGGATAGGAGGAAAAAATGTCAACATGTGCGGCAATGGCGGCACTGGCTTTGGGCGAGAGCCCCAGTGGATTAACATTGGCGCCGAATTTGACAATGTCTTCTTTTTTTAATCCGTAATAGCTGCAGATCTTTTCTATATCACTTCCGTGAAAAACGGGTTTCGTGTCCATTTTTGTCACCTCGTATTTTTATTTTTTCTACAAAAAATTTATATCCAGTATACATCAGAATCCATGGCATTTCCAGAAATTATAGCATAGAGACGGAAAGTTTTTTCGCTGGCGTGTTTTGTGTACGGATTTTACAGCAGATATGGAAATGCGGATGGCTGTCTGATAAAATAGAGCTATAAGCAGGAAGCAAGTGCAGACTGCAGACATCTGCCTGTAGCGATGCAATAATTTGTTGGAGAGCTATAATCTGGGACGGAAATAAGAAAAAGAGGATAAGATATCATGAAAACAGAAGATAAAAAGATTGCAGTGATCGGAATCGGCGGTGTTGGTGGCTATGTTGCGGGAATGTTGGCGAAGGCCTATCCTCATGTGACAATGGTGGCCCGTGGAGCCAGAGGGGAGAGCATCCGTAAGAACGGATTGGTGCTGCACAGTGATTATAAGGGAGAGATCGTTGCGAAGCCGGAGCGTGTAGTTCCAGTCCGGGAAATGGGACAGCAGGATTATATTTTTATCTGTGTAAAAAATTACTCTCTGGAGGATGTATGTGAAAATATCCGGGATATGGTCACAGATGATACGGTGATCATTCCGGTGATGAACGGGGTGGATCCGGGGGAAAAGATCCGCAGCCTGATCGGAAGGGGAACGGTTGTGGATTCTCTGATCTATACGGTAGCTTTTGCAAACGCGGATTTTTCCATTTCCCAGCAGGATACTTTTACCTGGCTGTGCATCGGGATCAAAAACGCAGATCAGGGGCAGCAGGAGAAAGTGACCCAGGTAGCCGAGATCCTGAAGGGCGCAGATATTGATTATAAGGATGACGGGGATATTGAGGTGGAGATCTGGAGAAAGTATATCCTGAACTGTGCGTTTAACGTGATGACGGCTTTTTATGATAATACCATCGGGGAGCTTCGCAGGGATCCGGTGAAGGCGCAGCAGTACGAAACTCTTGTGTGGGAGGCTGCCAGTGTAGGCCGTGCAAAGGGTGTGGCACTGACAGATGAACACATACAGGAGGTGATTCACAAGTTCCGTCATGTTCATGCAGATAACGCCACCAGTTCCCTTCAGAGAGATTTTCAGATCTGCAAAAAGCAGACGGAGCTGGAAACTTTCAGTGGTTATATCGTGCAGGAGGCGAAACGTCTGGGTGTTTCCATTCCTCTTTCTGAAGAGATGTATCAGGGGCTGAAGGCTAAGGCTGAGAAATTCTGATAAAAAGACGGGAGCTGCTTTTCACACTGCTATTGACAAAGTTTCTCAACTTTGTTACAATGACGAAAATCAATTCCGTGAGGGAGTAATTCGCGTGTAAACGTGGTTTGTCAACATACTGGTGCATGCACCTGGCAAATCTTAAAGAATGAGACTCATGTATATTTTATTTCTGTTATGGAGATAAAGTATGCGTGGGTCTTTTTTTATGGCTCCGGACCGGACACATATGCAAAGGAGAAGAAAGATGCTGCTATTTATGAAAGTGCTTTTTACCCAATTCATTGCGGAAATGGGCGACAAAACACAGCTGATGCTGGTGGCAATGACTTCCAAGTTCAAGCTGAAGGATATCCTGCTTGGAACCGGTGTTGCGATCCTGGTGCTGAACGGACTGGCGGTTCTTGCCGGAGGCCTTGTCAGTACGGTAGTTCCTACGTGGCTGATCCGTCTGATTGCCGGTGCGGCGTTCCTGTTTTTTGCGGCAACAACGCTTAAGGGAGACGATGATGAGGAAGAGAATGTAAAGGACCGGAAAATTAAGTTTGCGCCGTTGTCTGTATTCTGTACATTTTTTGTTGCGGAGCTTGGTGATAAGACACAGCTTACTGCCATTACATTTGGAGCAAACGAAGGTTTAAGTGCAGCAGTTGTTGTATGGCTGGCCTGTTCATTGGGACTTTTTGCGGCAGATGTAATCGGCCTTCTGATCGGTTATCTTCTGAAAAGCAAAGCACCGGAGGGAATTCTCAATACAGTTGCGTTTTTTATTTTTTCCATTTTTGGAATTCTGACACTGAGACAGGGATTCGGGCTTCTGCTTGGAGCAGAATCTGCTATGATTCTTCCGCTGACAGTTGTGGTTACAGTAGCATTTGTGATCGTCTGTCTTGTGCTTTATAAGCAGTCAAAAAAATCTAAAGCATAAAATAAAATCTATTTACGGATGTTTTCCCGGTACTGTGTAGGGGTAGTTCCGGTAAGGAGCCGGAAATGCCGGGTAAAGTAGGAGGGGCTTGCGAAACCGCAGTTTAACGCAATGTCCGTCACTGGTGTGTCCGTGAGAGTAAGCTGCCTGGCGGCCAGAAGAAGGCGTCTCTGGCGTACATATGCCATAGGTGTGGTGCTCAGATATCTTTGAAAAATACGCTGGCATTCTCTGGCACAGATGCTGGCAACTGCCGCAATATCTTTTACGGAGATATTTTTTTCCAGATGCTGATCGATCCATGCCAGCATTTGCTTCAGGCGTAGTTCCTGGATTTCGGGAAGCTGTGGGGCAGAAAGGCCGCGGTTCTTTTCCAGAATGATCAGAAGTATTTCGGAGAGGGCGTTGCGTACCTGAAATTCATAGCCGGGCAATTCATCGGCGCAGGCAGAAAAGGCGTTGTCAAATGCCTGAAAAAAATGTTTATCACAAGATCCCGGGACGATATCTCCCGGGATTTTTATGAAAGCGGCGCCTTTTTCCATAAGGGGACGGATATAGCGGATATCAAAAACACTGCCCGGGGCGCCGCTTATGATCGATGGATCAAACACAAAAGAACGGTACAGGCACGGGGAAGGGACAAGACCGATAAAAGAATGAAGAATGCCAGTATTGATAAAACAGCCTTCCCCTGCATGGACATCGTAAAAAGTATCACCGATCCCGATTCTGACGCTGCCTTCCATCAGCATAAAAATCTCCAGTTCATTATGCCAGTGTGCGGGAATATTTCCGGTAATGAATTTATGGATATCGCCTCTGTTTGCAACCAGATCGAAGAGATATCTTTCCTGTTCCGGGAATTCCTGTTGGTGGATATCGGTTTCCACCCAGTTTGCATTACGTATCATAAAAAATCTTCCTGTCGTTTTTGTTATAGTATACACCGCTATTTTTACAGCAGCAACTGTGTGTCGGATTGTATAATAAAAGAAAATACTGATGTCTGTTTTACAGACGGTGATTAAGAAGGATGTCAGTTGCCATATGGATCAGGGAGGAAAGTTATTATGGATCTGAAAAAGAAAAGTCAAACGATGGACATGACGAAGGGAAGTCCGACCTCGCTTTTGCTGCGTTTTGCCATGCCGCTTTTTCTTGGAAATCTGCTTCAGCAGTTTTATAATCTTGTAGATACCTCGATTGCGGGAAATCTGCTGGGGGATGGAGCGCTTGCACAGATTGGTGCTACTGCGGCGTTATATAGTCTGATCACGAATTTTGCGTTTGGAATGAATAATGGACTGGCTCTTGGAGTGAGCCGGAACTTCGGAGCAGGAGACCAGCAGGGAGTGAAGAAGTCGGTGTGCTGGATGACGTGTTTGTCCTGCTTTTGCTCAGTTGTGCTGACTGTCGCTTTTTTGATATTTCGAAAAGGACTGCTTCAGGTGATGCAGATCCCGGATGATGTGATGGACGGAGCTTTGCGCTATCTGACGATCATTCTGGCGGGAATTCCGCTGACTATGCTGTATAATCTGAAGGCGAGTCTTTTACAGGCTGTAGGAAACAGTGTGATGCCCCTTGTTTTTTTGCTTTTCAGCAGTGTCCTGAATGTGGGACTGGATTTCTGGTTTATGGGACCGTTGGGACTGGGAGTACAAGGTGCTGCGTCTGCGACAGTTCTGGCTCAGGGAATCAGCGCCGGGATCGGTTTGGGGTATATTGTGCGCTATTATCCGGAACTGTTTTATATTCCAGGACTGGCACTTGGAACCAGCACGGCGATCTATGCCAGCCAGAACTATGGGGCGGGCCTGGGAAAAAGAATCCGCAGAGGCTGTCGGACAGCAATTCTTCTGTATGGGATCTGGTGGATCATTGCACTTATGTTTACTTTTACCCTGGCACCGGCAGCAATCCGGCTTCTTACCGGAAGCAGCAACCCGGAGGTGATCTCTAACGGACTGCTTTATCTTCGGGTCAGCATCCCCATGATCCCGCCAATGGCAGTGCTGGTAATCTTACGAAACGCACTGCAGGGAATGCAGCACCTGAAAGCACCTTTGATATGCAGTACGTTGGAACTGATCGGTAAAGTTATCTTTGCCATCTGGCTCGTCCCGGTCTGGGGCTATATCGCCGTATGCATCTGCGAACCTGTGACGTGGGTGATCTGCTGTGCGTTTATTGTCGGGGCTGCGGTGGTTTTCCGGAAGGAGTTTCAGACAGCAGAGTGACAGGGTACATACCTTTCAGATCTTTTGCATACACTGTAAAAAAGCGTCTTCGGGGGCTTGGCAGTGAAAGATTATATTGAGGAACGTGCAGTTGAGATCGCAGGATATATTGTGGAAACAAAGGCGACGGTGAGGCAGGCGGCGAAGAAGTTCGGGATCAGTAAGAGTACGGTACATAAGGATTGCGTGGAACGGCTGAAAGTGATCAACCCGGCACTGGCCGTTGAGGTGAGGAAAGTTCTTGATGTGAACAAGCGGGAACGACATATCCGGGGTGGGCTTGCTACACGGGAAAAATATCTGCATGCACATATGCGGTGAAGTTTTTGACCGGGGGAATGTTGGTCATAAAGTACCTGTGTTTATGAACGTGAAGTAAAATGAAATGAAAATGTCCGGGCTCTTCCCTGAATTACTTCGGTTGACATACAAGGTGAGATGTGCGAAGATTTATCATATGATAAAACAGCAAAACACATTTCAGAGGAAAGAGAGGATTTTATTATGCTGAAACAGTTATCTATCTATGCAGAAAATAAAAAAGGTGTTATGCAGAACATTACCGGGATCCTGAAGAATGAGGACATCAACATTCTGGGATCAGTTACCAATGACAGTGCAGAGTACGGAATCGTGCGAATGGTAGTTTCTGATCCGGATAAGGCGAAGGAGGCACTGATCGCTGCCGGATATCTCTGTCACGTGATCGATGTGATCGGTGTGGAAGTTGAGGATAAAACCGGAAATCTGAATGATCTGCTTCTTACACTGAAGGACAGCAACGTGAGCGTGGATTATCTGTATCTCTCTTTTAATCGTGATTCCGGAAAACCGATCATGGTATTCCATACCGAGGACACCATGGAAGTAAGAGCCTGCCTGAAGTCCAGAGGATACACAGTTTTATAAAAGCAGAATTTTATCCGGACAGCAATGTTGTGCCCATCGGATCAATATTAAAAAGTTCTATATTATAAACATTAAATATTAATTTTACAAATGTATATGGTCATGCTATCATATAGCCATAATAGTTCTTAACCTGTAAACAGCCACCTCAGGATATGTGAATATCC
>OGCN01004410.1_pt1 | contig 12215 bp, 11 predicted proteins | sample 1570181 | NCBI WGS metagenome assembly OGCN01 (sample SAMEA4370584, study PRJEB24528) | human gut metagenome | reverse complement strand
AGGGTCAGCTTGGTACATTAAAAGATCCGGATCACGGAATTTATCCGATGGTTACATCTTCTTCCACGCTGGCAGCATATGGCGCAATCGGCGCAGGTATCCCGCCATACGAGATCAAGAAGATCATCACAGTCTGCAAAGCATACTCAAGTGCAGTAGGCGCAGGTGCATTTGTCAGCGAGATCTTTGGCGATGAGGCTGATGAGCTGAGAAGACGCGGTGGCGACGGCGGTGAGTTCGGCGCTACAACAGGCAGACCGAGACGTATGGGATGGTTTGACTGTGTGGCAAGTAAATACGGATGCCGTCTGCAGGGTGCGACAGATGTAGCATTTACAGTACTGGATGTACTTGGATATCTGGATGAGATTCCGGTATGTGTAGGTTACGAGATCGATGGCGAGGTAACCACTGAGTTCCCGACCACTGCAAAACTGGAGAAAGCAAAACCGGTATTAAAGACATTACCGGGATGGAAATGCGATATCCGCGGAATCAAAAAATACGAAGATCTTCCGGAGAACTGCCGTAAATACGTAGAGTTCATTGAGGAGCAGATCGGATTCCCGATCACTATGGTTTCCAACGGACCGGGCAGAGAAGATATCATTTACAGATAAACATATGGTGAAACATGAGGGAGCAGCTGAGGAATCAGCTGTTCCTTTTTCGATTTACAATGGAAAGTTTTTACCAAATGTAAAACCTATTTTTACGATAGGAATAAAACACAAGAAAAACACTGCTGATTTGTATAATATAATGAAAAAATATAAAATGCGTTTGAAAATATTGTAAAAAATATTCATAAAACATGAGAATTTACTTTAAAAATTAGTAAATGTGCAGTATAATATATGCATTACCTGCAATGACTAATTTATTTATTAGAAGCAGGGGATATATATTATTTTCAGAGGGGGATATGAAGTGGAAAAAGAAATTATTGCTATGCTGCTTGCCGGTGGACAGGGCTCACGATTATATGCACTGACACAGAAACTGGCAAAACCGGCAGTTCCGTTTGGTGGAAAATATCGAATTATTGATTTCCCGTTATCCAATTGTATCAATTCAGGTATCGATACGGTAGGTATTCTGACACAGTACCAGCCGCTTGTACTGAATGAGTACATAGGAAATGGACAGCCATGGGATCTGGACCGTTTGAATGGAGGTGTTCATGTTCTCCCGCCATATCAGAAGGCATCTGGCTCTGACTGGTACAAAGGAACAGCGAATGCGATTTATCAGAATATCTCATTTATTGAGCGGTATGATCCAAAATACGTAATCATCCTTTCCGGAGACCAGATCTGCAAGCAGGATTATAACGATTTCCTTGAATTTCATAAGAAAAAAGGCGCTGAGTTCAGTGTGGCAGTTATGGAAGTGCCTTGGGAAGAAGCATCCAGATTTGGACTGATGGTTACAGATGAGAATGACAAGATCACAGAGTTTCAGGAGAAACCGGCGAATCCGAAATCAAATCTGGCATCCATGGGTATCTATATTTTTAACTGGGATGTATTGCGTAAGTATCTGATCGAGGATGAAGCTGATCCGGAGTCAGAAAATGATTTTGGTAATAACATTATTCCGAATTTACTTCGGGATGGCAGAGATATGTATGCATATCGCTTCAGTGGTTACTGGAAGGATGTAGGAACCATTTCTTCTCTGTGGGAAGCAAATATGGAAGTTCTGGATCCGCAGCACAGTGGTATCGATCTGTTTGAAGATGACTGGAAGATCTACAGTCGAAACAGTGGTATGACCGGTCATAAGATTGGTATGCATGCACAGATTGAAAACTCTATGATCACAGACGGATGTCGAATTGATGGTAAGGTAGAACATTCCGTACTGTTTGCCGGTGTCAAAGTTGCACAGGGAGCAGTTGTAAGAGATGCCGTTGTCATGGGCGGAACGGTGATCAAATCCGGAGCAGTCGTAGAACACTGTATCATCGGTGAAAATGCAGTTATCGGTGAAAATGCGAAGATTGGTGTCGTAAAAGAAGGCGAAGAAAAAGGTGTTGCAACCATTGGACCGGGCGTTTATGTGGGTGATGGAGCAACCGTTGGTTCCAATGCCATGGTACGAGAAAATGTAAAGGATGGTGAAGAAGAATGGTAAAGTCTAATACAAGCGCACTGGGAATTATTTTCCCGAATTACTATGATTCTCTTGTCCCGGAAATGGTCAGCGAGCGGCTGATGGGCTCTGTTCCTTTTGCAAGCCGTTATCGTATGATCGATTTTGTACTTTCCAGTATGGTAAACAGTGGAATCAACAACGTATCTGTACTGGTTCGCGAGAAATATCATTCTCTGATGGATCATCTTGGTTCCGGTCGTGAGTGGGATCTGGTTCGTAAGAACGGTGGTCTGACGATTTGGCCGCCATATGCAGAGAAAGGCATGCATCTGTATGACGGACGTATCGAAGCACTGCATCATACACTTTCTTATCTGGAAAAACAGAAAGAAAAATATGTGATTATTGCAGATACGAATATTGCTGTAAATTTTGATTTCAGAAAATTTATCAATGAGCATAAAGAGAGCGGTGCCGATGTATCTGTTGCTTATACAGAGCAGGAAGTTCCGGAAGGACTGGTAAATGCGCAGAATTCCAGAAAGGATATGTTCTATACGTTCAAACTGGAGAATGGTCGTGTTACAAAATGGTATATCAACCGCAAAGAAGATGGTGTACAGAATCTTGGTATGAATATTTACTGTTTTGACAGAGAATATCTGATTGATCTGGTAAATGAAGCTTATGTGCATGGACAGACGAATCTGGAGCGTGATGTATTATCCAATGAAGTGGATAAGATTCATATCCATGGATATAAATACGAGGGCTATTATGCACGAATCTGTGACAGAAATAGCTTTTTTGAGGAGAACATGAAGCTTCTGAAGGATGAAAATCTGGAAGGACTGTTCGCAGGAGGACAGATTTATACAAAATTACGAGATGATAACCCGACCAGATATATTGCTGGTGCAACTGTAAAAAATATGATGGCAGCAGATGGATGTGTCATTGAGGGAACGGTTGAAAACTGTATTTTGTTCCGTGGTGTCAAGATCGGTAAAGGCGCAGTTGTGAAAAACTGTGTGCTGATGCAAGATACTGTTGTGGAGGAGAATGTAAAAGCAGAATATGTGATTACGGATAAAGATGCGGTAGTGACTGCCGGAAAAGAAATTAAAGGGGCAGATACGTTCCCGCTATATATAGCAAAACATCAGAAAGTATAATTATAATACAAAAATGACGGAGCATTCTTGAACAGATGCTTATACAGTAAAAAATACGAGGCTGTGTGGTGAAAAATTACCACACAGCTTCGTATTTTTTTCAATGCAGATTGTAAAGCGACGATGTTCATGCGCAGGCAGCAAAAGTGGATTGCAAATGTCCGCTTTATAAAATTACAGGAAGTGAACGGTTTTGTTGCTTATGGTACGGTATTGACTGTTATAGTGTGAAAAAAGATTTGACAGAGTGCCGGGAAACTGCGCTATAATAGAAATGCATGTCTGAAAAGAAAAACAGGGAAAAATGATAGAATGGAGCAGTATTATTTATGGAACGAAATCTTACGACGGGAAGTGTGTTAAAAAATATTTTATATTTTTCACTTCCGTATCTGTTATCTTATTTTTTACAGACACTATATGGTATGGCGGATCTGTTCATTGTCGGCCAGTTTGATGGAGTAGCAAGCACAACAGCAGTATCTGTCGGCAGTCAGGTGATGCATATGATCACAGTTATGCTGGTGGGACTGGCAATGGGAACAACGGTTACTATCGGACAGGCAGTTGGTGCCGGAAACCGGGAAAAGGCATCGAAAGCAGTTGGAAATACCGTAGTATTATTTATGGTGCTTTCTGTTGTGCTGATGGCAGTATTGCTGTTTTTCGTTAAGACGATCGTAGCGGTTATGTCTACACCGGAAGAAGCTGTGGCAGGAACGGTCTCTTATCTGACAATCTGCTTTATCGGCATTCCGTGTATTACTGCATACAACATCATCAGTTCAATTTTCCGTGGATTTGGGGATTCAAAAAGCCCGATGTATTTTATTGCAATCGCATGTGCGGCAAATATCGGTCTGGATTATCTGTTCATGGGAGCATTTCAGATGGGACCGGCAGGAGCGGCACTTGGAACGACGCTGGCACAGGCATTGAGTGTTGTGATCGCACTGATCATGATCCTGAAACGGAAAATGATCACGGTGACAAAGACTGATTTTATTCCACAAAAAGAGGCGATGGGGCAGATTGCCCGGATCGGTATTCCGATCGCTTTGCAGGACGGATTGATCCAGGTTGCATTTATCGTCATTACCATTATTGCAAACCGCCGCGGATTAAGTGATGCGGCAGCAGTTGGAATCGTGGAAAAGATCATCAGCTTTTTATTCCTGGTGCCATCTTCCATGTTGTCGACGGTCTCCGCGATGGGAGCTCAGAATATCGGTGCCGGAAAACCGGAGCGGGCGATCCAGACCCTGCGTTATTCCATTATGATCACGGTGGGATTTGGCGTGATCATATCTGTGATCATTCAGTTTGCAGCAGCACCGGTGGTGGGACTGTTTACTACGGACGCGGCAGTGGTTGTACTTGGCACACAGTATATCAGAGGTTATATCTGGGATTGCATTTTTGCGGGCATTCATTTCAGCTTCAGCGGATATTTTTGTGCCTGCGGTAGATCGGAACTGTCTTTTATTCACAATATTACAGCAATCGTGCTGGTGCGTGTGCCGGGGGTTTATCTGACATCCAAAATGTTCCCGGATACGCTGTTCCCGATGGGACTGGCGACAGCGGCGGGATCACTGACATCTGTCGTGATCTGTCTGATTGCATATTCTTATTTGCGCCGCAGACAGAAAAAAGATGCAGTTTGACGGATGATGCAGGTATTTTATCTCAGTCGAGAAGACTCCCACTTCTGCAAGTGGTAAGTAATAACAAGTCTTTCTCAGTGGGAGTACAATCTTCGACTGAGATAAACGCTCCGCGGGGATGTGCAGTGATTCTGAGAAGAATATGTCAGCTTTCGCTGACCAGAATCACGCACCAAGTCTCACGTGCGTTCGACTTGAATGCGATTGACGTATCTTTTATCAGAAGAATGTGTTAAGATAGTTACATAATTACTGGCAAAAGAAAAAGATAAGTTGCAGAATTAATGTAACGTGTATGAGGGGCAATGATGAAGCAACAGGATATTATGACCAGAGAACGGGCAGAGGCAGAGTTAGCCTGCCTCAGAGAGGTTTTCTCTGAAGTTCGTCTTCTGGATAAACAATATATGGAACAACTACAGAGACAGCAGGTGGAACGTCAGAAATTACCATGCCAGTGGCATGATTTTTTGCAAAAAGAACATCAGTGTGACCGATGCAGTTCTCTGGAAGCGTTTCTGTCGAAAAAACAGAATACAAAGCTGGAGATTCTGGAAACGGATGTCTATTTTGTGATTTCCAGATATGTAGAGATTGACGGTGAGCCGTATGTGATCGAGATGTTTAAGCGTCTGCATGACAACAGTGTGATGGATACGCTGGAGCGGAAACGTCTGGTCAATAAGCTGATCGGCTATAAGGAAAAAGTGTACCGGGATGTGCTGACGGAAGCATACAACCGCCGTTATTATGAGGAAGAATTAAAACAGAAAAATTTTGCAGCGGGAGTTGCAATGCTGGATCTGGATGATTTTAAACTTTACAATGATACCTACGGGCATGAAGTCGGAGATCTGGTTTTGAAAACGACAGCAGATGTCATTCGCAAGAATATCCGACGGAGCGATACGCTGATCCGATATGGCGGTGATGAGTTTCTGCTGATCTTGCCGGATATGAAGGAAACGGAATTTTTAAAGAAGTTAAAGAAGATCAAGACGGATCTGGTGCAGACTTCCATTCCGGGATATTCCAGAATTCAGCAGTCCGTGAGCATCGGCGGAGTCCTGACCGGGGAAGAAAGCATTGAGAGTGCGGTAAAACGTGAGGATCAGCTGATGTATCAGGCAAAGAACCAGAAAAATATGATTGTGACGGAAAACATCACCTATGATGAGAATGGCGAGGAGAATACCAACCGAGAGGATATCAAGCAGATGATCCTGATCGTGGATGATTCGGAGATGAACCGTGCAATCCTTTCCCATATGCTGGAGAAGGATTACCGTATTCTGGAGGCATCAAACGGTGTGGAATGTCTGGAAATGATGCAGCAGTATGGAACCGGTATTTCATTGGTATTACTGGATATCGTGATGCCGAAGACGGATGGATTTGAAGTGCTGGCGCATATGAACCGTGAGCACTGGATTGAGGAGCTTCCGGTGGTTATGATCTCCAGTGAGGATTCGGAAAGCTATATCCGTCATGCCTACGAACTTGGAGTATCGGATTATATCAGCAGACCATTTGATGCGAAGGTGGTTTATCAGCGTGTGTTTAATACGATTAAGCTGTATACAAAGCAGCGTCGTCTGAGCACCCTTGTAACGGATCAGATGTATGAAAAAGAGAAAAATAATCAGATGCTGGTCAGCGTGTTAAGCCAGATCGTAGAATTTCGAAATGGTGAGAGCGGTCTGCATGTACTGCATATCAACCGTCTGACAGGAATTCTGATCGATTTTCTGCTTCAGAAAACCAATCGTTATCCATCGGCGCGTCAGCAGCAGAACCTGATCATAACAGCGTCTGCACTGCATGATATCGGCAAGATCGGAATTGATGAAAAGATTCTGAACAAACCGGGCAAGCTGACAAAAGAAGAATTTGAGGTTATGAAGATACATACGATCATCGGAGCGTCCATGCTGGATAGTCTGGAATTTTATCAGAATGAGATGATGATCAAGATTGCCTATCAGATCTGCCGCTGGCATCATGAACGTTATGACGGCAGGGGCTATCCGGATGGACTCAAAGGAGACGAGATTCCGATCGCTGCACAGATCGTTGCGTTGGCAGATGTTTATGACGCGCTGGTAAGCGAACGTGTATACAAGAAAGCGTTCCCACATGAGGTGGCAATGCAGATGATCCTGAATGGCGAGTGCGGTGTGTTTAATCCGATTTTGATGGAGTGTCTGAAAGATGCCGGGGATAAAATTCATGCGTTGTATGTGGAAGAAGCAGAACAGCGCTAGAAATATGGTTACGGTTCAAGCACCACTATGCAGGTGATGAGTGAGCTGTAGTGAAATATATGATGAATTTGTGGTATAAATATGTGCTACTACTTGATTTTTATCAGTAAAAAATACTATAATACTAGGATAACATAGGGTTATGGCAAATGTGTAGGAGTATCGTGAGTCTGAGAAGAATATGTCAGCTTACGTTGACCAGAATCACATACCAGGTCTTACATGCGTTTGACTTGAAGTTGTTATGATCCGAAGGATTTTTAAATAGTATGATAAAAGGAGACGTAGCCTTTGAATAAAAAAGCAATAATCGCAATGAGCGGCGGCGTTGATTCCAGCGTAGCCGCTTTTTTGATGAAAGAAAAAGGATATGAGTGTATCGGCGCTACCATGAAGCTGTTTCAGAATGAGGATGTGGTTGTATGCAGAGAGCATACCTGCTGCTCCTTAGACGATGTGGAAGATGCCAGAAGTGTAGCCTGCGCACTTGAGATGCCATATTATGTGTTTAATTTTTCCGACCGATTCAAAGAAGAAGTGATGGAAAAATTCGTATGTTCTTATGAAAATGGATGTACACCGAATCCATGTATTGACTGCAACCGTTATCTGAAATTTGAAAAATTGTTCCAGCGTGCAAAAGAGTTGTCATATGATTATGTGGTGACCGGTCATTATGCACAGATTGAATATAATGAAGAAACCGGACGTTATTTGTTGAAAAAATCCGTAGATCTGAGCAAAGATCAGAGTTATGTTCTGTATTCTCTGACGCAGGATCAGCTGGCACATGTGCAGTTCCCGTTGGGTGGCATGCACAAGACAGAAGCCAGAGAAATCGCAGAGGCACAGGGATTTATCAATGCCAGAAAGCATGACAGTCAGGACATCTGTTTTGTCGTAAACGGAAAATATTCGGATTTTATCGAACAGTATCGGGAGAAAACATATCCGGAGGGAGATTTTGTGGATCTGGAAGGCAATGTGTTAGGACGCCACAAAGGAATTATCCGTTATACCATTGGTCAGCGGAAAGGACTTGGTTTATCCTTAAAAGAATCTATGTATGTTGTTGCGGTTGATCCGGTAAAAAATCAGGTGATTTTAGGAAAAAATGATGATCTGTTCTCCAGAGAACTGGTGGCAAATGACGTGAATCTGATTTCTGTGGATCATATCGAAGGAGAAATGCGCGTGAAAGCAAAGGTTCGTTACCGCCATGAGGAGCAGTGGGCGACCGTGACGCAGCCGGAACCGGACAAGATCCGCGTGGTATTTGATGAACCACAGCGTGCGATTACCTGTGGTCAGGCAGTCGTTTTATATGACGGAGATGTGGTTGTCGGTGGAGCAACAATTATTGAGACGGAGATTGCAAAACGGTACAGCTAGCATACAGTGATAAATGAGCATTTTGATTCTATAATAATAGAATACTGGGTGAAAATACGATAGATTTTGATTTTTATAGTAAGAAAAATGTATGAAGTAAAAAGGGGAAATAAGACAATGGATGTAGCACAGAGATTAATCAGGGAACATAATTTAACCAGGGAAGAGTTTGTGGAACTGATCAAAATGGCAGATGATCCGCAGGTGGATGCGCTGCTGGCAGATGAGGCAGTTCGTATCCGGAAAGAAGTCTATGGCACCGATGTGTATACAAGAGGACTGATCGAATTTACGAATTATTGTAAAAATGACTGCTATTATTGCGGAATCCGCAGAAGCAATCCGAATGCAAAACGGTATCGACTGACAGAGGATGAGATTTTAGCCTGTTGTGAGAATGGATACGAGTTAGGTTTTCGTACTTTTGTTCTGCAGGGCGGTGAAGATCCGTATTATAACGATGACCGTATGGTGGATATTGTGAAAAAGATTCGTGCCGGTTATCCGGACTGTGCGATTACATTATCCATTGGTGAAAAATCCTATGAAAGTTATAAACGATTCAGGGAAGCAGGTGCAGATCGTTATCTGCTTCGCCATGAAACCGCAAACGATGCACATTATCGGAAGCTGCATCCGGAAGAGATGAGTCTGACAGTGCGTAAGCAATGTCTGTATGATTTAAAGGCACTTGGTTATCAGGTGGGCGCAGGATTTATGGTTGGTTCACCGGAGCAGACCGCAGAGACACTTGCGGATGATCTGGTATTTTTAAAGGAGCTGGAGCCGCAGATGGTCGGTATCGGTCCGTTTATCCCGCACCATGATACCATGTTTGCAGAGGAGCCATCCGGAAGTGTTCCGCTGACCTTATTTTTACTGTCAGTGATCCGTATCATGCTGCCGCATGTATTGCTTCCGGCAACAACGGCACTTGGAACAGCAGATCCATTCGGAAGAGAGAAAGGATTGCAGCATGGCGCAAATGTCGTAATGCCAAACCTGTCACCGGTGAAAAACCGCAAACAGTATGATCTCTATGACAACAAGATCTGTACCGGCGAAGATGCGGCAGAATGTCGTGGATGCCTGGGACGCAGAGTGGAAAGTGTCGGATTTGAGCTGGTCAGCGACCGTGGGGATTTCCGGTAACAGATTTATAAAAATGATTGTCTGGAATGGATATAGGAATAATGGAAACGTGAAAATGAGTTCCGAGAAAAAGATGATATAAAAATCAAAAAGCTATTTCTAATCCGAGAATATAGAGAATAAATTGATTGAGAAAGAAAAAGGTGAACAGTATGTCAGATATGAGTAGAAATATGGAAGGAAGAGAAGCGAAAGAAATTCTGGATTCCATCCTTGCCGATTATGAGCTGGATCGTACCATTGATAAAATGGAAGATTTTTATGATCAGCCAAATAAAGAAGTTATTATTGATATTATTGAAAAATTAATGAAAATTATTTATCCGGGTTATTACAGAGACCGTGCATACAAAAGCTATCATGCAAACCATCATTTATCAACTTTGATCGAGGATGTGTTGTATCGTCTCAGCCGGCAGATTGCAAAAGTTTCCAAGTTCTGTCCAAAGCTGGATGGAAAATGCCGGGAGCAGATTGAAAAAGAAAGTTACGAGATTACCGTAGATTTCCTGCGTCAGATTCCGAAGATCCGTGAATATCTGGAAGGGGATCTGCAGGCAGCCTTAGAGGGAGATCCGGCAGCAAACAGCTACGGTGAGATCATTTTGGCTTATCCGGGATTATTTGCCATTACCATCAACCGTCTGGCACATGAGCTGTTTATCCGTTCTGTGCCGTTGATTCCGCGTATTATGACAGAGTATGCACACAGTATAACCGGAATTGATATTCATCCGGGTGCAACGATCGGAAAACATTTCTTTATCGATCATGGTACCGGTATTGTAGTTGGTGAGACAACGATTATTGGTGACAATGTAAAAATTTATCAGGGTGTTACCCTTGGCGCGCTGTCTACCAGAGGTGGTCAGAAGCTGAAAAATGCAAAACGTCATCCTACCATTGAGGATAATGTGACGATTTATTCCGGGGCTTCTATTCTTGGCGGTGAGACGGTTATTGGAAGAGATTCTGTCATTGGTGGTAATGCGTTTATTACGAAATCTATTCCGGCGGGAACGACTGTCAGCATTAAAGGACAGGAATTGCAGTTCAAGCAGGGTGGAAAGACGACCATGGAGATCAGTAATTTAGATCAGGATGAGAACTGGTTTTATATTATATAAAACGTTTTCGGGTAATTGTGTGGTTTTAGATAGGTTATGAAAAGGGACTCTGCGATTTTTTCTCGCCCGCTAACAATTGCTGGTCGAGAAAAAATAGCCAGAGTCCCTTTTTCCAGACTGTGTGAAAACCACACTGCTTACCCTTACGCTGTGACGCGTATGTGCAGGAAATGCTGAAATAAGGAACACTGTGTTGCATACGCAAATGAAAGATAGTCTGCGATATCGCTGAGCAGAATGTTATTATATTCATAACGTAAATAAAAAATCAGAAAGAATGTCAGGAGGTACTGAACAATGAGTTTAATTGATACGAAATTTCGTGTAGACGAGAGTAAATGTGTGGGCTGTGGTTTGTGTCAGCTTGCCTGTCCGTCTATGCTGATTGAAATGAATGAACATAAAAAACCAGGCCTGAAACCGGTAAAAAGTATGGATTGGTACGGTTGCTGGGGATGTCAGCATTGTCTGACTGTCTGTCCGAACGGCGCAATCAGTGTACTTGGTAAAAAGCCGGAAGACAGTCTTCCTTTACCGAGTGATGCGATTGCTACGGATCTGGAGCGTCTGGTCTGCAGCCGCCGTTCCTGTCGTCATTATAAAGATGAAAATGTAGATCCGGAGCTTTTAAATGAACTGCTTGCGGTACTGGAGGCAACACCGACTGGCGGAAATAAGCAGAAAATGGAATTCACGGTCATTGATGACCGTGCAGAATTGGACAAACTGCGCAAGATGATCTGTGAAGGTGTCAAAGACCTGAAAAAACAGGGAATCTATCCGTATTCCTGGGATGAGGAATCCTACGGAATTATGGAAGCCCGCGGTCCGCAGGCCATGAACGGAGACATTTATTTCTGCTCTGCACCGCATATTATTATTCCGCATATGCCGAAAAAATTTGGCTCGGCAGCAGTAGAAGTGGGAATTACTCTGGCTTACTTTGAACTGTTATGTGAATCTAAGGGACTTGGCTGCGTGTATCTTGGTTTCCCAATGAATGTTATGAAACTGATGCCGGATGTATGGGCAAAACTTGGCATTCCGGAAGATCATTTCGTGGCAACGGCTATGGGATTCGGCTATCCGAAGTTTGAATATGCACGCGGTGCGCAGAAGAGTGGAAAACAGGCAATTCACCGCTTGAAATTCTAGCAGAAACAAGAGTTTTGCTGTTTCCATAAATAGTGAGATGGTGAGTTGAACTGCTTAGCATATAGCAAAATGCAATAAGAAAAGAACGATACAGAGGAACAATATCAAAAAGCAAATGATATTGTTCCTTTTTTACTTTATAGGAAAGTTCTCCTTTGGAGAACTCTTGATATAAAAGTAGCC
>OGCN01004383.1_pt1 | contig 12259 bp, 13 predicted proteins | sample 1570181 | NCBI WGS metagenome assembly OGCN01 (sample SAMEA4370584, study PRJEB24528) | human gut metagenome | reverse complement strand
TCCATGTTGATGGACAAGGATGCCATCATTGCCGCATCGGAAATCATCACGGCATCAGACTTTTACCAGCAGCAGTACGGCGTCATGTTTGAGTGCATGGTGGAGCTGTTCAATGAGGGCGCTCCGGTTGACCTGATCACGCTGCAGAACCGCCTGAAAGAAAAAGATGTTCCGCCGGAGGTTTGCAGCCTGGAATTTGTGCGTGACATCATCACCACGGTTCCGACCTCGGCCAATGTCCGCTCCTATGCGAACATCGTGTATGAGAAGTCGGTGCTGAGAAAGCTCATCAAGGTGAACGAGGAGATTGCCAACACCTGTTACGCGGGCAAAGAACCGCTGGAACAGATTCTGGCAGGAACGGAGAAAACCATTTTTGACCTGCTTCAGAACCGGAACTCCGGTGATTTTGTGCCGATCCGCCAGGTGGCGTTAAATGTTCTGGAAAAGATTGAGACGGCGTCCAAGAGCCAGGGTACCGTAACCGGTATTCCGACGGGATTCATCGATCTGGATTATAAGACTTCGGGCATGCAGCCGTCGGATCTGGTGCTGATTGCGGCGCGTCCTTCCATGGGTAAGACGGCCTTTGTCTTAAACCTGGTAGACCATGTGGCAGTCCGCAAGGGCCTGCCCTGCATGATCTTCAGCCTGGAGATGTCCAAGGAGCAGCTGGTCAACCGTATGCTGGCTATGGAGTCCAACGTAGATGCCCAGAAACTGCGAAACGGAAATCTGACGGACTCGGACTGGGATGCCATTGTGGAGGGCATCGGAGTCATCGGTAATTCCAAGATGATCATTGACGACACGCCGGGTATCTCCATCACGGAGCTGCGTTCCAAGTGCAGAAAAATGAAGCTGGAATACGGCCTGAGCATGGTCATCATCGACTATCTGCAATTGATGACGGGCAGCGGAGGCAAGAGCAGCGAGAGCCGCCAGCAGGAGATCTCTGAGATTTCCCGTTCCTTAAAGGCCCTGGCCCGTGAGATTAACGCGCCGGTCATTGCTCTGTCCCAGTTAAGCCGTGCCTGTGAGACCCGAACCGACCACCGCCCGATGCTTTCGGATCTGCGTGAGTCCGGAGCGATTGAGCAGGATGCCGATGTAGTGATGTTCCTCTACCGTGACGATTACTACAACAAAGATACCGATACCCCGAATATTGCGGAGGTAATCATAGCCAAACAGCGTAACGGCCCGATCGGAACCGTAAACCTGCTGTGGCAGCCAGAATTTACCAAGTTTGTGAACCTGGCAAAGTAAAACTAGATCTAAAATTTAAAAAGACAGGCAGAAACACAGCGTATGCAGCAATGCGAACCTCGTGTTTCTGCCTTTTTTTCTGCACATTTTTGTCGGGAAAAGAGAAGAATATTTTGATATAGTAGTAATATTTGCGGAAATTCAAACAATCGGGTCTAATTATAAAACATACAGAATGCCAGGGGAATATAAAGATTAGGTCTAATATTGTTAAAAATGCATAAAAACGAGGGCGATATTTTAAAGAGAATGAACATAGACAATAAGTGCACGATTGTATATAATGAACTCAGATAACAAATTAGATCTAATTTAAAACACGAATAACATTTTACAAATTAAAAGGAGAGGAATTATGAAGTTAAGAAAGGTAATGGCAAGCGTATGCTGTATGGGTTTAGTAGCAGGACTGGCAGGCTGCGGCGGAAGCAAGGAGGCACCGGCAACTACAGCAGCTGCTGCAGAGGCAGGTCAGAGTGAGGAGACCAAGGAAGAGGCAAAAGACGCAGCTCCGGCAGCAGATGAGAAGAAGTTCCAGATCGACCTGGCAACCGCATATGCAGCAGATGGCCCGGCAGGCGTTGCACTGGACAAGTTTGTACAGGATGTAGCTGACAAGTCCGGCGGTTCCATCGAGATCAGCCTGTTCACAGACGGAACTCTGGGAAGCGCATCTGACAACTACTCTTCCGTAGCAAGTGGTGACCTGGATATGACCATGTCCGGTCTGGAAGGCCTTGACCTGTACGCACCGGAGTACACCTTCCTGGACGCTCCGTTCCTTCTTAAGAGCCCAGAGCATCAGAAAGCCCTGTTAAACAGCGGTATCGGTGAAAAGTTAAAAGAGCGTTATGAGGAGAATGGCTTTGTAACCCTTGGCTGGCATCAGAGAGACATCCGTGAGCTGGCATCTAACAAGGAAGTAAAGGAACCGGCTGATGTAAATGGCCTGAAACTTCGTCTCCCGGGCATGACCGTATATGTAGATACCTGGAGCGCGCTGGGCGTAAGTTCCACTACCGTAGCAATGAGTGAGCTGTACACCGCACTGCAGACCAAGGTTGCAGAGGCTTGTGAGGGTGGTTACGAGCAGATGGATACCCTGAAACTTTACGAGGTTCAGAAAAACATTGCCGAGACCGATCATGTATACGAGTTCGTAGGACTTTTCATCAACAAAGACCTCTATGATTCCATGAGCGACAATCAGAAAGAGATCTTAAACAGCTGCGCAGAGGAAGATCTGGCTTATGCAGATCAGCTGGCAGAAGAGAATCGTGAACAGTACAAGAAAGATTGCCTTGACGGTGGCATGACCCTGGTGGATGTAGACCGTGATGCTTTCCGCGATGCCCTGACCGATTACTACAAAGCACAGTTCGATTCCAAGTGGACTGTAACTACTTACGATGAGGTAATGAGCTACGCAGAATAAGGCTTATGGCAGGGGCGCTGAGCTGGAAAGGTTTGGCGCCCTTTCTGTATAAAGAAATAGGAGGCATGAATCAATGAAACAGATTGCTCGCTGGTATTTAAAAATAGTAGAAGCGATATGTGTATGTTTGCTGCTGGTAATTCTGGGATGCATGTGCATTCAGATCGTATGCAGACTGTTTACCATCGGCCAGAACTTTACAGAGGAACTTTCCAGACTGTCCTTCAGCCTGCTGATCTTCCTCGGCGCACCGCTGGCTCTTGCAGAAGGTGCAGATATTTCCGTAGACATGGTAGTCAACATTTTACCGAAAGGAATCCGCAGAGTAGTGGATACCCTGGTAAATCTTCTGATCGCAGTATTTGCATGTCTGTGCCTGCGCAGCCTGGTTACCTTCATCGGAAGCAACCAGGGTGTAACCGCAGTTTCCATGACCTGGATCAAGATGAACTGGCTGTACTACGCATTCTTTGTATCTTTTGTATTCCTGGCTATCGTTGCAGTCGTTAAAGCAATCGCTTCCGCACTTGGAAAGAAAGAATGCTACGATATCAACGCAGAAGAAAAAGAACAGGCAAGAAAAGAAGAGTCGGAGGTGGATCTGGGAATATGAAGACCATGATTGTTGTTATTCTTATTTGTATGCTGCTGCTGTTCCTGCTGAAGGTTCCGGTATACATCAGTATGGCGTTAACCGGATGTGCCCTGATGATGGCAACCTCAGGAATGAAATGGAGTATCCTGACACAGTATCTGTACACAGGAACCAACTCCTTCACACTGCTTGCAATCCCGCTGTTCCTTTTAGCTGCAAAGTTGATGAACACCGGCGGTATTACCAAAAAACTGTTTGCGTTCTGTATGAAAGTAGTAGGCTGGCTGCCTGGCGGCCTTGGCCATGTAAACATCCTTTCTAGCGTAATCTTTGCTGGTATGTCCGGTACTGCAGTATCGGATGCCGGTGGTCTTGGCGCCATCGAGATCAAGGCTATGAATGAGAATGGATTTGATAACGATTTCTCCTGCTGTGTAACTGCAGCATCCTCCACCATGGGACCGATCATCCCGCCGAGCATTCCGCTGGTTGTATACGCAACCGTTTCCGGCGCGTCCGTAGGTGCCCTGTTCATGGCTGGTATCGTTCCTGGAATCGTTATGGCTCTGTTGATGATGGTTGTCGTAACTATTTACGCCATCAAACGTCATTATCCGAGAACCAAGTTCCCGACCTTCCATGAGTTTGGTCATGCATTAAAAGAAGGCTTTTTACCGCTCATGGCTCCGATCATCCTTCTGGTTGGTATTTACGGCGGCGTTTTCACCCCCACTGAGAGTGCTGCAATCGTAGTATTATACAGCCTGTTCCTGGATGTGGTTGTATACCGTGAACTGAGCTTTAAGAAATTTATCGCTATTTTAAAAGAGACCGTAAGAGACTCCCTGACCATCGCCCTGATCATCGCAGGCGCAACCTTCTTCGGTTACGTAGCTACCCGTGCAAAGATTCCGCAGATGATCCTGACTTCCATGACCAGCGTGGTATCCAGCAAGGTAACTCTGCTCCTGATCATCAATGTATTCCTGCTGATCGTAGGCTGCTTCCTGGAGACTGCATCTGCAATCACCATTGTAGTACCGTTAATCCTGCCGCTGCTGACTGCATATCACATCAACCTGACCCAGTTCGGTATCATTATGGTTCTGAACTTAATGATTGGTCTGCTGACACCGCCGTTTGGTCTGGTTCTGTTTGTCATCAGTAAGATTGGCCATATTTCCATTGGCCGGTTCTCCAAGGCACTGGTTCCGTGGCTGGGCGCACTGATTGCAGCACTGCTTCTGGTAACCTTTATCCCGCAGCTGAGCCTGTGGTTCCCGACTATGCTGGGAATGAGCGTTTAATTATAAGAAGAAAGATGAGGAATCGATGATATGAAGATTACAGCAATTCAGGGAATTATGCTGCGCTGTACCTGTTCGCCCATCAGCGATGCGTTGTCTACCTCGACTGCCAGACAGGCACTTCTGGTAAAGATTGAAACCGATGCCGGACTGTACGGAATCGGTGAGGCATTTAACTATGGCGCTCCGCTTAAGATTATGAAATATCTGGTGGAAGAGCAGCTGGGACCGATGCTGATCGGACAGGATCCGGCAGAGATTGAGAAGCACTGGAATACCATGTACTGGCGCACCATTGCCCATGGACGCAGAAGCATGACGATGGGTGCTATCAGCGGCATTGATATTGCGCTGTGGGACCTGCTTGGAAAAGCAGCCCATATGCCGGTATGCAAACTGCTGGGCCAGCATCTTGACCGGGTACCGTCCTATGCGAGCGGCGGTTTCTATGCTCCGGGAAAAGACCTGCACAAGCTGGAGGAAGAACTGGAGCATTATAAAGCCCAGGGCTACCGCGACATGAAAATCAAGATCGGCCGGACCCTGGAGCGCTCCAACGCACCCCTTGCCTATATGGCAAATCAGGATTGTGCAGTTAGTGTTGAGGAAGACTATAAGCGGATTGAGGCTGCAAAACAGATCGTTGGTTCCGGAAAACTTCTGGTCGATACCAATGCCTCCTGGGATGCGCAGACCGCGTTATCCTTTGCGCCGGAGCTGGTACGCCTCGGTGTGGCATGGCTGGAGGAGCCGATTCCGTTTGAGGATATCGAGGGAATGAAGAAGCTGAATGCCGCAGTACCGCAGCTTCATGTCATTGGCTGTGAGACCCAGCAGGGAGTAAAGAATTTCCAGCACATGGCCCAGGAAGACGCCATCAGCATTGTGCAGCCGGATGTCGGCTGGGCAGGCGGCATCACCGAGTGCCGCAAGATCGGTGCTATGGCGCAGGCGATGAGCAAACCGATTTCCCTGCACTGCTTTGGTTCTGCGGTGCTGTTTGCGGCAAGTCTGCATCTGGCAGCTGCGCTTCCGAATACGGAGATGATGGAGTCTGAGGAAAATCCGAACCCGTTAAAGACAGACATCATGAAGGGCAGTTTCGAGACCGACAGTCACATGAGCTTTTTCGTACCGGAGGGAGACGGTCTGGGCGTTGAATTGGATTGGTCGAAAATGGAAAATTATGTTATAAAGTAATGAAAGATACGAAGAGCAGCTGGAGAGTGGAGAGATGGGAGAAAAACGTACACGAACGGAATTGTTAGCCGATGAAATCGCACAGAAAATAAGGCAGAAAATACAGAAGCAGGAATACGCTCAGGGTGAGCGCCTGACTGTGCGCTGGCTGTGCGAGGAATTTGGCGCCAGCGAGACGCCGGTGAAGCAGGCCTTAAACCAGCTTGTGTCAACAGGACTGGTGGTTTCTATCCCGAAGTGCGGCATGCGTGTGCGTACCTTTACCTTTCAGGACATGAAGAATAACTGGGAGGCCCGTCTGATGATCGAGCAGTTCTGCGCGGCCGCGGCTGTGGATACGGTGCGGCGCGATGAGCAGTTCATCAGTAATATACGGAATCTTTTGCAGGTGACCAACGAAGCATACGAGAAATGTATTCAGGACTACACGAAGGAAAACTTTAGCCATCTGTCCGAGTACGACCGGCGGCTTCACACAGAAATCATCAAATGCTGCCAGAATGACCAGATCGTGAACATGTATGAGAGCCTGAATGTTTACGCAGGCATGTTTACTGGTTTTACACGTCACAATAAAGAGACGTTAAGAGGTGTTCAGAGAGAGCATACGAACATCGTAAACCAGCTGGAACTTTGCGATACGGAAGGCTTAAAAAAGGCATTGGAGCAGCACGTATATTCCACAATCCAGATCTACCGTCAGGCAGAGAACGAACAATAACCGAAAATAGGAAAAGGGATGAGTCTTCGGATTCATCCCTTTTTTCTTTTGTCCCTTAAGCATAATTCTGAAGGCTGGTTCATAGTATTAAATAAGCTGTATGAAATTATGGAAAGACTTTAAGGAGAGAAAAAGGGATGGCTGAGAGACGTTACTCCATATCCCAGGCCGGCAGGCTGGTGGGGGTGGAGAATCATGTGCTCCGTTATTGGGAGGACGAGCTGCATCTGGAGATACCGCGGGACAGGAAAAATCAACGGTATTATACAAAGCTGCATATTGAGATGTTTCAAAAGATCAATGAACTGAAAGAGAAGGGATACCAGTTAAAGGCAATTGAGCCGGTGTTGAAGAGGATGCTGGCCGGGGAAAAGGATCTGGATCTAAACGAGGTCCTGCGGCAGAATGCAGCGGAAATTTTGCGGCAGGCATCGGCCGGGGCGGCGCAGCTGGAGCCGGAAACCGTGTACCGCTATGCGGAGACCGCAGGCCAGGATATGGCGGTGCCAGATAGTATGAATGAGGAGAGTGTGGAGAGCGATATGGACGGGGAAGCAAAGACAGAGGTAGCAGCCAGAACGGAAGAAGAACAGGCGGTAATGTCGCAGCAGGAAAAGCTGGAGCAGTTTCAGCAGCTCATGAACCATATCATCGGCAACGCCATTGGACAGGCTATGCGGCAGAACAACGAAGCCCTGAGTGAGGAAATCAGCCGCCAGGTCAACGACCGTATGGTGCAGGAACTGGAGTATATGATGCGCATCAGTGATGAGAAGGAGGAAGAGCGGTTCAAAGCCCTGGATGAAGCGCTGCGGGCCCATCAGAAGGAGAATAAAGGAAAGGCAGAGGCAGCAGCGGCAAGAATGCCGTTTTTCCGGAGGAAGAAATTCGGGCGGAGCGGAAAGAAATTATAACGAAAAAAGAGTGTGGAGACGATGACTCGTTTTCACACTCTTTTTTGTATGCGTTTTCGCGCTTTATTTATCAGCCAGGATCTCATTGATGCCGTTTACCAGAGCATCACAATCAATACCATGAACCATGCATGCCTCTTCCAGAGACTCTGCCTGAGAAGACGGGCAGCCCAGGCAATGCATACCTGCACGCATTAAAATCGGGGCAATCAGATCGCTCTTCTGAAGCAGCTCGCCGATTAACATATCTTTACTGATCTGCATGTTAAATTCCTCCTTTTTGGATATACTACATTACACTATAATACTTTTCACCAAAATACGCAAGTAATATTCATAAAACAGGAGGCTGCATGCATGAAAAACGAATGGCGAACCTTTCATACCGGCATCTGGGAGCGCGAGATCAATGTGCGCGATTTTATCCAGAAAAATTATACTCCCTATGATGGGGATGAGTCGTTTTTAACCGGTCCAACGGAAAGCACGACAGATTTGTGGGAACAGGTGATGGAATTAAACCGCAGGGAACAGGAAGCCGGCGGCGTCCTTGACATGGACACAAAGAATGTTTCCACCATCACCTCCCACGGTCCGGGATACCTGGACAAAGAGAAGGAAACCATCGTGGGATTTCAGACCGATCAGCCATTCAAACGTGCTCTTCAGCCCTACGGCGGAATCCGCATGGCCGTTCGTGCCTGCGCAGATAACGGATATGAGGTTGATCCGGAAATCGTAGATTTCTTCACGAAATACCGGAAGACACACAATGCCGGTGTGTTTGATGCTTATACACCGGCATTGCGGGCCTGCCGTTCCAGCCACATCATTACCGGACTGCCGGATGCTTATGGGCGCGGGCGCATCATTGGCGATTACCGCCGTGTGGCGCTGTACGGTGTGGACCGCCTGATTCAGGATAAAGAAGCGCAGAAAGCGGCGACGCCTTGAACCATGGATGCCGATACGATTCGGGACCGGGAGGAATTTTCAGAACAGATCCGGGCTTTGAAGGAATTAAAAGAGCTTGGGCATATCTATGGTTTTGACATTTCGCGTCCGGCGGAAGATGTCCGCGAGGCGATTCAGTGGCTTTACTTTGGTTATCTGGCTGCCATCAAGGAGCAGAACGGGGCGGCTATGTCTCTGGGCCGCACTTCTACCTTTCTTGATATTTACGCGGAGCGAGACTTAAGAGAGGGCCGTTATACCGAATCCCGGATTCAGGAATTTGTGGATCATTTTATTATGAAACTGCGTCTGGTCAAGTTTGCCCGTACCCCCGAATACAACGCGCTCTTCTCCGGCGATCCTACCTGGGTTACGGAATCCATTGGCGGCGTTGGACTGGATGGCCGCCACATGGTCACAAAAATGTCGTTCCGTTATCTGCATACCCTGAACAATCTCGGTACGGCGCCGGAACCGAATCTGACGGTGCTCTGGTCCGTGAAGCTTCCGGAGCATTTCAAACGTTTCTGCGCGAAAACCTCCATTGAATCTTCGTCTGTCCAGTATGAGAATGATGATCTGATGCGCGTGACCCACGGAGACGATTATGCCATTGCCTGCTGTGTTTCTTCTATGAGAGTCGGGAAGGAAATGCAGTTTTTCGGGGCCAGGGCTAACCTGGCAAAGTGCCTGCTCTACGCCATCAACGGGGGTGTGGATGAGCTCAGTAAGCAGCAGGTGGGGCCGAAATACCGTCCCATCACTTCGGAATATCTGGATTATGAGGAAGTGATGGAACGCTACCGGGACATGATGCGGTGGCTGGCCGGTGTGTATGTGAACAGCCTGAATATCATCCACTATATGCACGATAAATACTCCTATGAGCGTCTGCAGATGGCACTCCACGATCAGAAAGTAACCCGCTGGTTTGCGACGGGAATTGCCGGACTTTCGGTAGTAACGGATTCCCTGTCTGCGATTAAATATGCAAAGGTCCGGGTGATCCGCGATGAAAATGGTATCGCGGTCGATTATGCGGTGGAGGGTGATTTCCCCAAATACGGAAATGATGATGACCGGGCCGACCAGATTGCTGTGGAAGTTTTGCGTACCTTCATGGGCTATATCAAGCAGAATCACACTTACCGCGGCAGCGTTCCCACCACATCTGTCCTGACCATTACTTCCAACGTGGTGTATGGAAAAAATACCGGCTCTACTCCGGATGGACGGAAGGCCGGGCAGGCCTTTGCACCCGGCGCAAATCCCATGCACCGTAGAGATACCCATGGAGCGGTTGCATCCCTGGCTTCGGTAGCAAAACTTCCCTTTATGGATGCCCAGGATGGCATTTCCAATACGTTTTCCATCATTCCGGGGGCGCTGGGAAAAGAAGATGCCATTTTTCTGGGGGACCTGGATGTAAGACTGGAATGTGAAAATAATTTATAAGGAGGATGCTGCAATGACACACGCAAGCGAATCACAGATTGACAATCTGGTTGCCTTACTGGACGGATATGCGCAAAAGGGGGGCCATCATCTGAATGTCAATGTATTTACAAAGGAAACGCTGCTGGATGCCCAGGCACATCCGGAAAAATATCCGCAGCTTACCGTGCGCGTTTCCGGGTATGCGGTTAATTTTACAAAGCTGACAAAAGAACAGCAGGATGAGGTAATCTCCCGCACCTTCCACGATTCCATCTGACCATGAAGACTGGACGCATTCATTCGATTGAGACCTTTGGCACGGTAGATGGGCCGGGAATCCGTCTGGTGGTGTTTTTTCAGGGTTGTCCGCTGCGCTGCCTGTACTGCCATAACCCGGATACCTGGAAGCAGTCTGGCGGCATGGAGATGACCGTGGAAGAGCTTCTGGGACTCTATGAAAAGAACCGGGATTTCTATGCCCATGGCGGCATCACCGCCACCGGTGGGGAACCATTGCTGCAGATCGGATTTGTCACAGAGCTTTTTGAGGAGGCAGTCCGGCGAGGCATTCACACCTGCCTGGATACCTCTGGCATCACGTTTCTCCGGGAAAGAGCGAAAGATGCAGATGGGGCAGCTTCTGAAACAGAAACGTCCAGCAGAGAAAGCCTCCGGCAGTTTGACCGGCTGATGGCTGTGACAAATCTGGTGATGCTGGATATCAAACACATCGACCCGGAGGGACACAGGAAACTGACCGGGCATTCTCTGGATCCGGTGCTTGCCTTTGCCCGTTATCTGGATGAACATTCTGTACCGGTCTGGATCCGGCATGTGGTAGTGCCGGGAATTACCCAGGACCCGGAAGCACTTTACCGGCTGGGCTGTTTTGTTGGGACTCTGCACAATGTAACTGCACTGGATGTGCTGCCTTATCACGATATGGGGAAGAAAAAATACCAGGAACTGGGGATGGAATATGCCCTGAAAGATACCCTTCCGTTATCCCGCAGCGAAGCACTTGCTGCCCGTCAGATGGTCCTGAAAGGGATTCGTGCAGTTCGCACAAAATCATATTGAGAATTTTATTCAATATAACCAATTCATAGTAGTTTTCTAGGAATTATTTTTGAATAGTTACCTAAAGCTAACCGGATATTGTACCTCATTTTATTCAAAAGTGCAATATTTTCCTCTTGAATATTTTTTAAATATAGTATACAATGATGCTATCGAAATGATTATAGAATATTTAAGGAGGATATTATCATGGCATATGTAATTTCTGATTCTTGTGTTAGTTGCGGTACCTGCGAGAGCGAGTGCCCGGTAAGCGCTATTTCCCAGGGAGACAGCCAGTACGTTATCGACGCTGACGCTTGCATCTCCTGCGGTACCTGTGCAGGTGTTTGCCCGACCGGCGCTATCAACGAGGGTTAATTAAAACACAACTCATCAAATGCCTCTTCTGTATTTGCGGTACAGAGGAGGCATTTTTTGTTGCCATAACAGCGGAAAGCAGATATTCTATAGTTATAGATAAGCAGTTGCAGCAATGAAAGGAGTTTTCCCATGACAAAGAAAAAATCTCTGATCGCCCTTACTCCCTACTTTAACATAGAGCGTGATGAACCATACATGCGCCCGGCTTACTTAAAAGCCATCCGCGCGGCCGGTGGCACTCCGTTGATTTTGCCGTTAGATCTGGAAGAAGACGATCTTCAGCAGATTGTCGATACTTTTGATGGTTTTCTGTTTACCGGCGGTCCGGATATCCATCCTTTTTATTTTGGCGAGGAAACCCAGGTAAACTGCGGCAATGTCTGCCTGCGGCGTGACCGTATGGAAATGATGCTGTTAAAGCTGGTCATGAAGACCGGAAAGCCGGTTTTTGGCATCTGCCGGGGCATTCAGCTTCTGAATGTGGCCCTGGGTGGTGATATCTATCAGGACATTCCCAGCCAGTTCCCCCAGGAGTTTCCAATTGCCCATGTCCAGCCCTTTGACTATGTGATTCCATCCCATAAGGTGGAGGTGGTACCGGGAACGCTTCTGGCACGCCTTACCGGTTGCGAAACCTTAGATGTGAACAGCATGCACCATCAGGCCTGCCGCAGGATTGCACCAGGACTTGTGGCCTGCGGCCATGCTTCCGGCGGCCTGGTTGAGGCGATTGAAAAACCGGATTACCCGTTCTTTTTGGGTGTTCAGTGGCACCCGGAGTATCTGTGGGAGCAGGATCCGGCTATCCGGCAGATTTTTGAAGCATTTGTAAAGGCGGCCCGCTGATTTTTGGAACATAAAAAGGCTGTGAGACTTTGAATGGTCTCACAGCCTTTTGCTGTTTGGATGGTCAATCAGATCAGAGCCAGTTTCTGCAAAGCATCGGTTCCAATGATGACTTCATAGTGCTCCTGATAGTAAGCT
>OGCN01004382.1_pt1 | contig 12262 bp, 7 predicted proteins | sample 1570181 | NCBI WGS metagenome assembly OGCN01 (sample SAMEA4370584, study PRJEB24528) | human gut metagenome | reverse complement strand
GGCATGGAACTGTTGAAGGAGGATGGCTGTATCGGCGAAAAGGCATTCCATGGGGAAAAGGAGTGCTTTTTCCAGCCATTTTACAACGTGGAGAAAAGAGGATCAACATCAACTTATCCCCGGAGGTCTGTGAGGTTCCGGAGACCGTACCCAACATCATGCAGATACTCAGAAAGTATGAAGTGTCAAGAAGTGAGGTCTGTATGGAGATCACCGAGATGTGCAAGGTCAGGAATGCAGAGAATTTCAGCTGCATGGTGGAACAGCTGAGCAGCCAGGGGATGTGATTACCTGCAGGGGTATCTCATCGCACCGCCTCTCAGCTATGGGAAGCTTCTCACCTTCCTTGAGGAAAACGGAAAAAGGAACTTCCTGGAAGAATAAATAAGGATAAGAAGGAGAAACCGATGAAAAAGGAAAACAATGGATCAAGACCCCTCAGGGAGAAACTGAACAGTTCTGCCGTATCCGAGCAGAATGCAGCCGCATCCTCGGAACTGGCAAACCAGGCACAGATCTTAAAAGAACTGACGGAACATTTTCAGGTACGCAAAGGTACCTGTTGATTTTACATAGATTTTAATGAATACGATGCAAAAGGAGAGAACGTATGAAAAAGCGTAAAGGAAAGACGAAACGATGGCTTGCCGGAATCCTGTCGGCAGTGCTGGTAATCGGATCCATCAATATTGTGGATGCTTTAGAAGGAAGTAATGGGGAAAGTGCACTGTATGATGCACCGGAGCTTACCATCACGCAGGGAGCCACAGACTATGATCTGATGAAAGACATTACCTATGACAGCAGCATGTATGAACTGGCTGTAGTGAATGATGGCGGATTTGATGTCAATACCGTGGGAGACTATGAGGTAACCTATTCCCTGACTTCCAAGGATGATGGAACGTTGGAGCCGGGAGATTCGGGGGATGCTTCCAATTCGGATAATGAAAACAAAGACCAGAACAGTGGAGACAATCAGGGAGGGGATAACACCCAGACCGGCGATAACTCTGATAATGCGGGTTCTGATAACGGATCCGACAGTTCCGACAGCAGCAATGGAGGAGACAGTGCGGATGCCGGACAGGGAGATACGGGTTCTGACAGCAGCAATGCAGAAGACAGCATGGATGCCGGACAGGGAGATACGAATTCTGACAGCAGCAATGCAGAAGATACTGCAGATGCGGTCAGCGGAGAGGATGCAGCACAGAGTGAGGAGAATACCGGAGACACCGGTGTACTGGGTGTATCCAGGCCGAGAACGGGTGTAGATATGAGCTATCAGTCAGAGCCCGTGGGTGCGGAAGCCGTTGATGTAACAAAAGGGGATGACACCAATACCGTTGATACGCAGGAAAAGCAGGTCATCACCTTTACAAGAACGGTTCATGTAGTAGCGGCTTCTGAGGACAAAGAACCCGTGTATGTAGCACGGGAACTGGTGCTGACACAGGGAGAAGAAGACTACGACCTGACAGATGAAATTGTTTATGATGATGTAAAATATACACTGGACGTAGTAGAACTTGGTGGTTTCGATATTAACAAGATCGGCTCCTACGAAGTGACCTATTCCCTTACGCCTGTGACAACAGAAGGAACACAGGAAAATGGACAGGATGACACGCAGGAAAATCAGGTCATCACATTTCAGAGAACGGTTACTGTGGAAGAAACCGGGGAGTTTGAAGTTCCGGAACTCTACCTGGAGCAGGGGCAGGAAGACTATGACCTTGCGGCAGGACTTGTTTATGATGAAAATAAGTACAAACTGAATATAAAGGATGATGGAAATTTTGACATTATGCTTTCGGGAGAGTACAAGGTGACATTTGTTCTTAATCCGCTGGAAGAGAATCCGGATTCTGAGAACAATACAGGCGATGCGGATACTTCTGATCCGGATCAGACGGATGGAGATCAGAGTGAAAAAGTACTTGGCGCTACCCGGAGTATGGACAGCTCTGCTGAAAATGCAGATGATAAAACAGAAAACAAAAATACAGAAGATAACAATACAGAAGATAACAATACAGAAAGTGGTAATGTAGAAGATAAGAAAGAAGAAAATGACAATACAGACAACACGGATCAGACGGAGGATATTTTTGTGATTCCAGATGGAATCACGACCTTTACCAGAAAGGTAATTGTTTCACCGTCTTTGGTACGTAGCGCAGGACTTCTGGATGATCTGGATACATGGCCCGATGAAAGTCTTTTAACGGAAGATGTAATTGAAATTAATTTCAAAGTGGGCGTACCGATCAAACCGGGAAAAACGATAAATGTGCGCAGCGGACAGACCATGACGGTCAGCAATGGTACACTGTCAGGTGGAACCAATACGCTGTTCAATGTCCAGGATGGCGGACACCTGACTTTGGATAATGTTACGATCACCGGAAATACAGCAGATAACCAGGGAGCGGTGTGTGTACAAAATGGTGCGCTGCTTGACCTGGGATATAATGATAAGAATCCATCCACAACACCACAAATCAGTGGTAATACACAGAACGGCGAAGCACGGAACCTTGTGGTTGCTGATGGGGCAAGAGTGCGGTTGAATGCAAAGCCTTTGCAGCCGATTGGCATCAGCCATACGGCTGATATGAACACAAGCGCTCCCAAAGAGGTGATGCAGGGTGGACGATATGCAATTGAAGGAGAACAGGACAGTAACACAAACAACGAAACTGTTATTACAGCAGACCGTAGTGACTGTGTCATTTCCTATGCTTATGACAAACTGATCTTGAATCTCAGCAAGAAGCAGGTTTTAATCTGGGATCCGGTTTCTTATTGTCATGATAATTCATCAGGAGCACCAGGTATTTTATGGGAAAATACTGCGACATCTTTTCGGAGTGCAGGGGCAGAAGTGCAGGAATATAGAGGAACCAATAAGAGCAATCCGATGACTCTTGTAGCGGCAGGTGAGACCGAGGAATCTGTAGGAAAGTACGATTTGATTTATATTCGTGCTCCATATATTGATCTTACGGAAGGTGACAAAGCAATCCTGTTAAACTATTTAAGTCACGGTGGGCGTATTTTTATTCTGGCAGAGGATTCTCATCCATATTGGATAGAAAGTAATGGAGCAAAGAATTCTTTTACAGAAATGAATGCAAAAGCATCTGAACTTGCAGTAGCACTCGGTGCGCAGTTTACCGTGAATCAGAGTTTGGCTATGGCTTTGCAGGAAGCAGGCCGTGACTGCAGAGTGCTGTTTGGAACAGCTCAAACAACGACAGGAACGGGACTTACTGCTGGAATGAATACCTGGTCTTTAGCAGCTGCAAGCCCAATTGATGTTCCGAGTGGAGCGACAGATGTTGTAGTTTTGATGTCAACACAAACTTATCACTGGGTGGGAACACCAGGATTTGCTACATTGCCTCAGGAGCAGGGCATCAAACCCTGGTGCGTTGACCAGGCGGCTGGAAATCTGAATGGAGTTAAATGGGGACGACTGACAGTTTCCACCGATGCAAATATGTGGGCAGTTTCTACTATGCAAGGCAGCCAGCTCGAGAATGCCAGAATATTTGCTGGAAATTTGCTGTCAGATTCCTGTAAAAATCGTATTTCTGCTGCAGCTGGTGTCAATCCAAATGAAAAAATAACGAGTGAACAGGCACAAATCAATGCAAAAAAGTACCAGACCGTCTCACAAGCCTTGGAAAAGGTAAGGATGAATGAAACCGTGGAGCTGCTCGCAAATAGTGGCCTGACACCTGCAAGCAACGAGTTGTTATACAATACATCTTCCATTAAGGAAATGAACGGCAACACCGTCCATGCAGATAGCAATGGTACGAACATTGATGTAAGTGATACCGGTGCAGTCACACTCCGCAGCGGTGTGGTCACGGTAAGCAACACGGATGCGAATCCACGAAAGCTCACGGTGGACGGCTATGTGCTTACATCCACGACAGATTATACGGTCAAGAAGACAGATACGAACAACAATACCACCTCAGGTGACAGCCAGGCGAGTGTCACATTAAAGACTATTGGAGATACCTTCACTGCTGTGAAGAATGGTGCAGCCTATACCTATACCGCAACGAAGGATAACCAGACCTTTTACCTTGGGGAATACTCCGCTGTATTAAACTGGAAGGAACGTAGCGGAGTGGCAGCACTGGCATCAATTGGTTCCCCGGAATTTCCGGCTGAACTGGTGAAACCACAGACACAGCCTGCTAATCCCTATCATCAGCTTACCCCTTACACGGTGACCATTAAGCCGAGAGAGGATTATTCCATTGATGTGGATAAGGTGTGGGTATCCATGGGAGTGGATGTACAGGGAGCTCCACAGATGCTGGCTGCTTCCGAATTTGATAAATCTAAGGATCCGAATACCGGTATCATCACGGTAACCGTTAAGAAGCCGGTCGATGGCGACCTGATTTATTATGTTGGTAAGGTGAACGGCGGAAGCAGTTCCGGCTCCACCGTAACCCATGACATGACAACCATTCAGGTGACATCAGCGGCTGGCTCCGCTGTGACAACACCGGAATTTACAGCGACTTATTTTGACGAGACATCACGGTAAGCAGTCAGAACGGCAAAGTGGAAGTATTTAAGAATGTGGAAGTCACATTGAAGTTCCCTGCCATGAACCCATCAGACCCGAACCCTACGGAAGCAGATTTAGGCATCACGGAGGATGAAACCTTTGATATACTTACGAAGCTGGCAGAGACAGGAAGTACCACAGACCTGAAGGCAGGCTTTGATTGGACGGATAAGAGCTATACCTATAAGTTCACTTCCACATCGGCATCTTACAATCTGGAAGCATCTTATGGGAAGTCCCACGTAGTGCATATCCATGTTTCCGGAGGCTCCATGGATACAAGCACGATTCCGGCAGGACTGAAAGCGAACACACAGAGTGCGAGCAATATCCGTATCATAGTTCCGGATCAGATGACGCTTAACAATCTGAAATTTTCACCGGATAGAAGCTTACAGAATCCTTCATTTACAGCAAAATGGCTCTCTCATGATAATAAGACAGACCTGGGAACAGTAAACTTCAGTGAGGGCGCAGGAAGCTGGAAAGGCAGTACACGGGCAGTCACACAGCCAAGTTATCTGAACGTAAGCTTTGTTGCAGGCAACATGCTGACGGTCCGTATCAAGGGTGGAACGCTGGACACAGCTTACGGTAATCCTGTGAGAAACTGGACCACCAAGGCAGCAGCCACAGACGGATTTGACCATGAATACCAGTTAGTGGTACCGGTAGATGACAATACCGTACACTTTAAGATCAATGTGGAAGGCAGAAGGCTATTAAAAAGCATTCTGGCGAACACCAAAGATGTTACACCAATGGCGGAAGCAGTGAAAGGTGCAGATGGCAGGATTACCGCCTATACGAATGGAGCTGCGGGCAGTACGATCGGGGAGGCAACGACCATTGATGTCACCCTGGTTCCATCGTATACCGTGACATTCTGGAATAAAGAAGTCAGCCCGGCAAAGAAGCTTGGTACTAAGGTGGTTATGGAGGGCGGAAAGCTGGATAAGGCAGCCTATGCAGAAATGTCGGCAGCTGCAACCCTGCCAGGATACCAGTTTATGGCATGGAAGGATACGGCAGGAAAGGTTTATACCGACCAGACTGTGATCAGTGCGGCTACAGAACTGCATGCGGTATTCCGGGAGAAGGCCCATATATCCCCGAATGGAAATATCATTGCAGCCAACGATTTCAAGATCCATCTGGATTCGATCAAAAAAGGAGCATTTAATACGACGGAAGCAGTCAAGCGTGCCAAAGCAGAAGCGTATGATGCAAAGGGTAAGGATGTCACGAACCTCATTTCTGTGGAAGGAATAGATGCAGTGCAGAGAGAAGGAGACTTCCAGCTGACCTTCAGGTATGACGATGTTTTCGTAGAGGTGACTGTTACAGTGACCAATGAGATCCCTGTTGTGACCGGCAAGACAGCCTATACCCTGACCTTTGAAGGTGTGCCAAACGGTGCAGCAGAATACAAAGTATACAGCAAGGCAGGCGCAGTGGTAGCGGGGGCAGCGATTGAAGAGACAGCAAACGGCATCTACCGGATCACAGGGCTTGAGAAGGGAACCGAGTATAAGATTGATGGAGATGTCCTTGGCTCCACAACAGGCAAAACTGCTCTTGTTGATGCAAAAGACATTGCAAAACAGTTTGAAGACAAACAGGGTGATACTAAGACGAATGGGAAAAAGGGCAAAGATGAAAAGGCAGAAAACCCGAATGTCAAGGTAGTAGTAGATGATGACGGCAATTACAAAGTGATTGTAAAGAAAGATATCGATCACAGCGTGGAAATCCCGGATACCTGGGAGAATGTAAAGATCGACCTGGGTGGACATACCATCACCGGAGACAATGCAGATGCTTCTAATGAAGCAAAGCCCGGACTGGTATTTAAGAAGGATGATACAGCGACAGAACATCCCGGAACGAATCTGGAGATCGTAAACGGCACGATCCAGGGTGGCAGCGGATCAGCGGCACATCCCGATGGCGCAGCCGGTGTAGGGGAAGCTGCGGGCAGCAAGCCGTCACAGGCTGGTATCACCGTAGGTGCAGATGCAGTCATCAAGGGCGGCAACGGTGCAGATGGTGAGAACGGAAGCAATGGAGGAAACGGCGGCTCCGGTAACGAAGGAACCATCGGCACGACCGTAAACGGAGGTTCTGTCTCAGGTGGAAACGGCGGTAAGGGCTCTGATTCCGCAACAGGTACTCCGGGTAACGGCGGAAATGGCGGTTCCGGTATCAAGACCGATAAAGATGTAGTCATTAACGGAGGAACCATCACCGGTGGAAATGCCGGAAACGGTGGAAATGCAACCGGTGAGAACAATACCAATCCCGGTGGCTCCGGTGGAAATGGCGGCTCCGGTGTCAACAGCGGCAGCGGAAAGATCGATAACAACGGCGGCACCATTACCGGTGGAGATGCAGGAAATGGCGGCAGCTCCGAAAAGGGCAATGGAGGAACCGGTGGAAATGGTGGTTCCGGCTCCATTGGAGAGACGAACAATACGAATGGCGGAACAACGACCGGAGGAAACGGCGGTGACGGTGGTAACTCCAACAATGGAGGAAACAACGGAAACGGCGGATCCGGTGGTAAAGGTACTGAGGGAACGGTCAATGGAGGAAACCAGAATGGTAATAATGGCCAGGATGGTAAAATCTTCTTCGTGATCCTCTTCAAAGACCAGAAGCAGAATCCGCTGAATGCAGCAGATCCCTGCAAAGTAGCAGCAAATGGTAAAATAACCAAAGACTACTTTGACAAGATGCAGGAAAAGACCGATGCGCAGGCAAAGGCAGATGAAAAGTTCTTTGCATGGACTGAGGAAAACCATGCAGATAAGGTATATACCGCAGAGACGGAGATCACAGCCAGTGTGACACTGGTTCCTGTATACCGTGCAGACAGCAATGTGATCCCGGGACAGGATGGAAATACCATCGCAGCAGATAATTTCTCCATCCGTATCGAGAAAGTAAGCAGCCTGACAGAAACGGAAGCAAAGAATCTTGCCAATGTCAAGGCATACGATAAGAAGGGCGCAGACATCACCAATACGGTAACGGTAGATCAGGACAAGCTTTCTGCTTTACAGCAGAGCACGGCTGGAATCTATCCGGATGCACTGACCTTCGAAATCCCCGGCAGTGTCAAAGTCAGTGTAACGGTAGAGATCACGGATGATAATCCTGTGATCACCGGAAAGACAGCACATACGCTGACCTTCAAGGGAAGAGCAAATGAGACTTATGAGTATCAGGAGCTGGATGCCCAGGGAACCCCGACAGGTAATGTATTAACCATACTGACGAATGGAGATGGAAAAGCAACCATCACGGGTCTTAAGAAAGCAACAGAATATCAGATCAGTCATAAGAAATATGGTTCTGTAAACGGCAAAACAGCCCTCGTGGATGCAAAGGATATCGCAAAGCAGTTCGAGGACAGAGGTGCCGGTGATACAACAGGCAATAATGCTACGGACAGAACGGAAAAAGCAGAAAACTCTAATGTACAGGTTGTAGTGGATGATGACGGCAACTACAAGGTAATTGTGAAGAAAGACATCGACCACACAGTTGAAATCCCTGATACCTGGGGTGAGGTCAAGATTGACCTTGGCGGACATACCATCACAGGTGACAAGGCAGATGATAATAATGCAGCAAAGCCCGGACTTGATTTTGTGAAGGATGGAAGTATAAATGAACATCCCGGAACAAAGCTGGAGATCGTCAACGGTACGATCAAGGGTGGAGACGGTTCTGCTAAACATCCGGATGGAGCACCCGGTATCGGAGCCAGTGGTGATACAGCAGATGCCGGACTTATCATCGGAAGCAATGCAAACGTGATCGGTGGTAACGGTGCAGATGGCACAGAAGGCAAAGATGGAGGAAATGGCGGAGCCGGTATCGACGGTAACGGCAAGATCACTCCGACGGTCAATGGAACGGTAACCGGCGGCAACGGCGGTAAAGGCGGAGATTCCGCAACCGGTATCCCTGGTAATGGAGGAAACGGTGGAAACGGAATCAGCGCAGGCGATAAGACCATCACCATCAATCATGGCGGAACCGTCAAAGGCGGTGATGCAGGAAACGGCGGAAACGCAACAGGAGATAATACGAATCCTGGCGGCAACGGCGGTAACGGCGGTACGGGAACCGAGACCACACAGCCCGGAAAGACCGATAATAACGGTGGAACAACATCGGGTGGAAATGGCGGTGACGGCGGAACCTCCAACAACGGAAACGGTGGAAACGGAGGAGACGGCGGCAGCGGCTCCACAGGAGAAAATAATAACAACGGCGGCACGAGCAGTGGCGGCAACGGCGGAAATGGCGGCGACTCTGACAAGGGTAACGGCGGATCCGGCGGAAATGGCGGAAGCTCAGGCGAAACCGGAGGCAACGGCGGTAACAACAGCGGCGGCAACGGTGGAAATGGCGGGGATTCCAACAGCGGCAATGGAGGATCCGGCGGAAACGGTGGAGACTCCAACAGCGGCACCGGCGGCAACGGCGGAGACTCCAATAACGGCACCGGAGGAAACGGCGGAAATGGCGGTGGCTCCAACAACGGAAACGGCGGAAATGGCGGAAATGGCGGTAACTCCAACAACGGCAATGGAGGAAACGGCGGCAACGGCGGAGACTCCAACAGCGGAAACAATGGAAACGGTGGCAGCTCCGGCAGTAACGGTAACAGACCCGGTGGAAATGGCGGCGGCTCCAACAATGGCAATGGAGGAAACGGCGGTAACAACGGCGGAGACAACTCCGGAAACAACGGTGGAGGAAACGGCGGCAATAATGGCGGAGATAACTCCAATAACAATTCCGGAAATACAGGTAATACACCAGATGCAGGTAATACAGCCGGCAATGATTCCGGAAATAATGCCCATAAAGGAAATAAAGGAAACAGTACCGGCAACAGTAATGCCGGACAGAAGGATCCGGCAGAGGATGACAGCCTGAACGATGCTGCGGATGAAAGCAGCCTGACAGGTGATGCAGATGGCAGCGATGCAGACGGAAGTGATGCAGATGGCATACAGGAAGAGGAGAGCATCCATGCAGACAGCGACAGCGTTGAGAATGGTACGGACAGTGACAGCCATATACCGTTTGGTGAATGTGGTTTCCACTGGATCCCCATTGTATGGCTCCTTGTAATCCTGGGTTATACCGTAGTACGTGTGAAGAAGCTCCGTGATGAGTCAGAAGAAGCCTAAGGAGGAAAACAGACATGGAAAACACGAAACCGAATAAGAAATTATACATTGTAGTGGAAGTCATACTGTTTGCAGTATATATCCTGATAGGTGTCCTGCTGTTCGTCACGGAAAAGCACTGTGCTGCAGACGCATTCATCTTCTGGATCGGACTTGTGATCGCAGCAGTATGTGCAGTAGTGCTGGGAATCCATGAGAACAGAAGGATGTAAGAAGTAAAAAAGAAGAAGTAATTTTAAGAAAACCAAATGGCTGTGATGGCTGTTTGGTTTTCTTGCGCTAAAAAGACCGGAAAGGATCATCGGATATCCCGGGAACCGGTTCGTCCTGAGACAGATCCTTTTGAAGATACTGGCAGATTTTCTGGAGATTCTGTTCCATTGCCTTAAATTCTTTGCCGGCAGCTTTATAGCTGTTCTGCAATGCGGTTTTTTCCTTTTCCATGGCAGCATAGTCTGCCCGGAGACGGCTGGAATCCAGTGAGGATAAGTCGATTCCTGCTCTGTCAAGAATCCCCTTTGATTTCATATCCTTTTTGTTTCATCAGACGGATAAAGTCATCATAGGTGTTGGACAGTCTGATCACAGCATCAATATCTTTCCGGAGCAGGTCTTTCCATGAGGTTCCGCTGTGGGAAGCCTCCCATTCCTCGTACTGCTTTCCACGGCGCTGTCCCGGTACAATGACGGACAGATGGTGTTCGGAGCATAGCTCATCACTGAGTGTCCGGATCCGGTAATAATTGCGTCTGCAGGTATTGTATTTGCGATGGCTGATGTTGTCCGTGGCACAGAAAATAATGTGGTTGTGCACATGGTCTTTTTCAATGTGGGTCGCAAGCACATATGAGTATTTCCCTTCCAGCAGCCGGTCGGCAAGCTCCGTTCCAATTTGATGCGCTTCTTCAAAAGAGACTTCCCCGGGGGCAAAGGACTGTATTAAGTGGTGCGCCAGATTCCCATCATTACCGGTGGTTTTCCCGTTTGCAAAAGCAAATTCCAGGGCGGCGGTCCTGGCAGAACAGCCATAGGATGAAACAAACAATTCACCGTCCGTTTTGTCGGGATTACAGATGTATGCTATCGAGCGGTCAACGGTTGCTTTGATAGCATGGATGCGTGTGTATGCCATATTTTTTCCATGATCTCCTTTATTTCCCTGATGTCCTCCGGATAAAGATTCCCGGTTGTGTTGGCTCTCTTCGTGATCTGGTTTAACAGACCTCCGATCCGGGAAAGCTCCACGGAATAGTCATGGAGATGCCGGTAGTCCACCTCATAGACATAGCCGTAAATGATCAGATTCCGCAGATAAGCGGACTGACTGTTCAGACCGGACAGTCTGGTCTTATTTTCTAAAATATATTTTTCATCGTCACTCAGATAGAGCGTTAGTTTATTTTTCCTGGTTCGGTTTGCCATAGCCTTTGACCTTTCTTTCTTCATGGGGGTTAGGGGGAGAATCCCCTTATGTGTACGGACATATCCAATGCTTGCTGTTCTTGTGCAAATCCCCTTTGGAGATTTGCGGGTTTTGGCTGCAAAGGCAGCCGGTATAAAATCCTCCTCCAGGAAATTATTGTATCAGCAGAAAAGGAATTTGAATGCCTCAAACCAAAAAAGGATGACGCAAAACCAAAAAAGGACGGAGATATTCTTTCATTCTGTTGGTAGAATAAAAGTGCAAAGAGGGGGGAACGCATGTCCTATGAAATTACAAAAGCAGATTTGCAGGAGATTGGAGAGCGTGTCAAACAGATTCAGAAGCTGGCAGCGTTAACAAACTTTGAGATAGCGACTCTGTTAGGCATATCAGAAATTCAATACGATAAACTTCTTCATGGGGTCAGCATGATCACCGAAGACAAATTTTTAAGGTTACACAGGGAGCTTGGGGTTAGTCTGGATTTTCTGTTCACAGGATACGAGAGGGAAGGCAAGTTCATATCCGGGGAAGGAAAGATTCTGACAGATGTGGAGTTCTATATTTTTTCAAACGAGATCGCCAACTATGTCAAGCAGCTGCCTCTAGAACGGAAGAAACAGAAGATGATGGAAATGGTAATCATGTTCCACAAAATCTTTGAAACGATATAAACAGATTTCATCATTCACAGAAAGCACACAAGAAGTTTGACAACTGTTTTTCCTTGTGTGCTTTTATGACTGATGAGGTCATGAAAGGATTCAGAAGGCAGAAGAGATTCTGCCTGCCGCACCTTGACAATCGAATAGGTAAATGCATACAGGACGTGTGGAATATGTGGAGCCACTATGCGGACACGCCGGGAGCAACCTGCTTTCTTTTTATCAATGCAATATATAATAGGAAGTGTAAGCGATGGAATACGGAAACAGCGTATTGAAGTAAGGTTTGGAGCGATCAATGTCTGGCAAAATGCACAGCAGTTGTGTGGGGCGGGGATACATATTTTTAATAATG
>OGCN01004374.1_pt1 | contig 12279 bp, 13 predicted proteins | sample 1570181 | NCBI WGS metagenome assembly OGCN01 (sample SAMEA4370584, study PRJEB24528) | human gut metagenome | reverse complement strand
CTTCTGTTATGCAACGACCGAAGCGGAGCGGAGACCACTGGTAGTTTCAGTGCCCCTACCACTACGCACTCAACGAGCGAGAGCACCCACGAGACGCAAAGCTTTTCTACGGAATTACTGAAAACAAAAAAAGTGCCAACGAGCACTTGACACAAACCACATATGAAATAAAAATGGCTTGTATCAAACATTTCTGCTATAATATTCTCAAAGGGGGTTTTATCATGCCATCGGAAAAAGAAGAATTTGTAACCAAACAATATGTCCCTATGGGTGAGCCAATCGTGCAGAATGATCACACGATTATTTACCATGTGAAATGTCTTTGTGAGCCGGGCAAACCGGACGGCATTTTGAAAATGTACCGCCAGCAGAACCGCGAAGCACTTTACAAACGGTTGTATCAGCTTGATTACAGCGAGTGGCCGCACATTTATAATGTGAAATATTTTGATGGAAATACATTAGTCGTAGAAAAATACTTAGAGGGAAATACATTGGAAGAACTTCTAAAACAGAACAAGGAAAATAACACCGTTTTTTCCGAAGAAGATGCCTACCGGATTATGAATAAACTCTGCGAATGTATTGCAGGATTACTGCGCCCGGATCCGCCAATTATTCATTCCGATATCAAACCAAGTAACATTTTTATCACCTCAGCGGGCGCTGTAAAACTGCTTGATTTTGTCAATAATAAAACACCAAAAAGAAAACACGAAAAGAAACTTATTTCTCTGCTTGGCATGATTTTTCACCGAATGCTCACAGGCAGCGCACCTGTAAATAAAAAATGCACTTACGAAGGACGATACGAATCTGTCATCCGTAAGTGCTTAGAGAAAAATCCTGAGCAGCGCTACCAAAGCATTTCCGAGCTGAAAGAAGACCTCAAAGAGGTAAAAGAACGTGCTCCTAAAGATATTGTTTCAAAAACGGCCGGAATTCCTTATGCGCTGACGTTTCCTTTTCAAGGAGCCATTCTTGCCTTTGAGTGGATTCTTATCTGCTTCTTTTTGAAAAAGGAGCAGACGTCTGCTATGTGTCTGTTTACTATTGCTTTTTTCATTCATTTTGTACTTTTTTTAGCAAGACGCCATGCCTTTTTTCAAAAGCGAAACATTCAAATCAGCACCGCACGCAAAGCCCTCCCGTTGCTGATTCTTGCTCTTGTGCTCGCTTTGCTGTCACAGATTGTTCCTTTCTTAATTTTTTAATGAGAACACATTTACTCGACCAGTTTACTTTCTTTCATGGCAATTACTCGGTCAACCGGATATTTACAGCTCTTGTAATAACTGGATGAAAATAGGGCATATGTGTATGTTCCATACACTGCTGCACCTTTAACCATCGGCGGCATCGTCGTCACCTTCATCGCCGTATTTTTAAGAACCTTTCCATTACTTTTTGGCGAAGTAAAGGACGGTTTATAGGTACGAAGCTGTGAAATATAACCACTTTTTGCCTTTTTCGTGCGGTAACTTCTCGTCAAAATCATCGTACCTGCCGAATCAAACGTGATTCCCTGAGTTTTGCTTGGTACATCCATGGTATAAGCCGGTGAAAGAGAAGGCAGTGTTGCCTTATTATTAATCTGGTAGCCCTTCATCGTCGATGTTGCCTGACGGAATGTTCCAATCCATAATACATTGTTGTAATATCCCATAAAGGACGCTGTTGAATCCAGTGTCAAAACACTTTTATATGCCGCCAATTCTGTATAAGAAGTTCCCGCATTTACTGCATTTGTCACAACAGAATATGGAAAACTGGCAACCGCCTTTCCTTTAGAAATCCATACATTCGTTCCATCATAGGCAATTCCACCCACTTTTGCTTTACTTGGTAAAACAATGGTTGTAATATATGATTTTGATGAGCGGCTTACAACATAAACCACTGAATTCAGCTCTTTTTTGTAATCATATGCCGTAATGAGGAAATAACTGCCTGCCAAACATAATCCCTGAGGTACCATCGTTGTACAGGAAAATCCGGCAACATTTGTCGTCTTCATGCCCGGTATTGCAAAACTTTTGTTATAATTCATGGCACTTCTCATTTTTTTGTATGTCTTATAAGCCGGTGATTTCGTAAACGCAGCCTTTGTGCTGTATTTCTTGGCCCCCTTTGATGTCGCGGATACCGCAGCCGTCTTAGCAGAAACCGCTGTGGATAACTTACCTTCAATTTGTGTTCCTGACACCTCGCAGTATGCAGCCACACGATAATAATATGTCGTGTTCTGTGGCAGAGACTTAATCAAATACCTAACCGTATCTGTCCCTTTCACAACAGCCGTCTGCTGATATACGGATTCGGAGGATTTACGAGAATAAATATAATAACCACTCGCTCCTGTCACCTTGTTCCACGAAAGCATAACTCGGTTTGAACCACCTCTTGCCGTCACTGTCGGCGCATCCAATTCATATAATGTCGGATTCACTGTGGCTGTTGCAGTTGGGGTCGCACTTGCTGTTGCAGTTGGAGTCGGCGTCGCAACCGAAGCAGCACCTCCGCTAGCTGCTCCCGTGGTACCGGTTCCTCCCTGTTTTTCTGTGTTAGCCGCTGCCTGCATAGGCACCATCGTAACAAAAAGTGCCAATGTAAGACAGCCGGCAATGTATTTCATCCATGTTTTCTTCTTCATGTATGTAGCCTCCCTTAAATTTGATGACCTCACTATAACGCAAGAATTTGTCAGGCAAATGAAAAAACAATGTCACTTTTTTGGCATTTTTCAAAGAAATGTTGTGATATCGAAAAAAATCCGCTATACTCAAAAAGAAAAATTTGTTTTAACGGCGTTACCGATTATAAGAAATGAGGATATACAATGACAGATAAAGATTTATGCATAGAAACCGAAGAAATACAGACTGACGGCAAAGATACCTATTACTGCCATCGTTACGAACCGACACCTTATGAAGTTTTAGATGAGTTATTCACTTTTTACACACCGGAAAAAACGGATGTATTCGTTGACTACGGATGCGGCATGGGACGTTTGAACTTTTATATAGAAAAGCGGTACTCTCTTAGTTCTACAGGCGTAGAGTATTCGCCTGTTTATTATAAAAAAGCTCTGGAAAACAAAAAAACATATAACGGAAACAAAGACAAGATACACTTCGTAAATTGTAAAGCCGAAGATTATCTTGTCTCAAAAGAAGAAAATGTTTTTTACTTTTTTAATCCGTTTTCTCCGGAAATTTTTCACGCTGTTATTAACCGTATCTTGGATTCGTTTGAAAAATATCCAAGAACCATCACACTCATTCTCTACTATCCGGAAGATGACACTGTTTTTTATTTGGAGCGTCATACAACATTTGAGCGGATAGACGAAATTGCTGCCTCCGATGCCGTTTACAAAGACCGCAGAGAACGATTTTGCCTTTATCGGATTACTATCTAGGAATCTGCCCCTTCTGCCGGACTGCAGTAACGCTCCCAAGACGCTTCCGATTTTTCAAACACAACACAGAACCAGTATGTGTCAACTTCCTCTTCGTCTTCTTCCTGTGGCACATCAATGCCAAACTCGGCACTTTTTCTGCCATCAATTTCACCGAGAACAACCGTAAACACCGTTCCTTTTTCAAAACGGGATACTACCGATTCCACCGCCGGCTCCGGCACATCTTCATCCGGAATTTCTCTTTGTAGATTTCCGTCTGCATCATAATATTTCATGCCCTCTTTTACAAGACGTTTCATTTGCGCCTGCAAAAGCGTAAGCGTTATTTCTCCACAATACATATCCAGAAATCTGCCATTCTGCGAATTTCCGGCTTTTATAGTCGCACCGCCAAAAGTAAATGTCACCTCATCCGTACTCATCTGAAAAGAAACAATCGGCGAGTCATCAAATGACAACTGTTCAAATTCATCTACACATCGAAACTTCATATTGCTTTCCTCCATTTATTATCCTGCCTCTTAGTATACCCAATTTTTTCTCACTTGACAAGTTGGTTTATATATTATAAACTCAACTTAGTTTATGATTTATAAACCAACAAAATAATAAAGGGGGATACATATTTATGAAAGGAAATGTTATGTCGGAGAGCGAATTAGCATTTGCCCGCATTGTATGGGAAAATGCACCACTTCCTTCCGGTGAACTGGTATTTCGCTGCAAGGAAGAACTCGGATGGAAAAAGCCGACCACTTACACCGTTTTGAGGAACCTCTGTCAGGCAGGTATCTTTGAAAATAAACAAGCCGTGGTGTCTGTGCTTGTTTCCGAAGAAGATTATTTGGCAAGAGAAAGCGAACTAATTGTAAATGAGCGTTTCGGCGGCTCTATTTCACATTTTGTCACTGCTTTTTCCACAAAAACAAAATTAGATAAAGAACAGATTCAGGCCTTACAGGATTTTATTGACCACTATGAAGAATAAAACGGGAGCAGCAAATCTGCTCCCTTTGTCTTGATACATTATTATATGGGAAAATCAAAAAGTAATTATTATCTCTGTACACGACCGGAGCCATCGCCACCAGCTAGTTTCAAAACTTCATCCATGGAAACCATGTTGTAATCTCCTTCGATGGAGTGTTTCAAACAAGAAGCAGCTACAGCAAACTCGATTGTTTCCTGTGGACCATACTCGTTCAGGCAGGCACAAATCAAACCGCCGCCAAAACTGTCGCCACCGCCTACACGGTCAACAATATGCATTTTATATTTCTTGCTGAAGTAATAATCTTTTCCATCATACAACATAGCGGACCAATTATTATCATTTGCAGAAATGGACTCGCGGAGAGTAATTGCAACTTTCTCAAATCCAAAACGGTCTGCCAACTGTTTGGCAACATCTTTGTAACCCTCACGGTTTACTGTACCTGTTGTAACATCTGTACCTTTGGAAGTAATACCAAATACATCTGCGGCATCCTCTTCATTAGCGATACATACATCAACATACTGGCAAAGTTCAGCCATCACCTTACCTGCTTTTTCTTTACTCCACAATTTATTGCGGTAGTTCAAATCACAGGAAATCGTAACACCTGCTTCTTTTGCAGCTTTACAAGCCTCTAAACAAATCTCAGCAACTTCATCATTCAGTGCAGGAGTAATTCCGGTAAAATGGAACCACGAAACACCTTCAAAAATTTTCTTCCAGTCAAAATCCGATTTAGAAGCTGTTGCAATGGAAGAACCAGCACGGTCATAAATAACTTTGGATGGTCTCTGGGAAGCACCTTTTTCCAAATAGTAAATACCGACACGGTCACCACCACGCACAATATCTGTTGTGTCAACACCATATTTTCTCAAAGAATTTACAGCAGCCTGACCAATCTCATGTGTAGGAAGTTTTGAAACAAACTTTGCATCCAAACCATAGTTTGCAAGGGAAACTGCAACGTTTGCCTCACCGCCGCCAAAAGTTGCACCAAATGTATCTGCCTGTACAAAACGATAATATCCTTCCGGTGCCAGTCTCAACATCAATTCACCAAATGTAACTACTTTCTTTGCCATTTTCATTCATCCTCCAAAATTCTTTTTAATAATTAACCGCGGATTTTCTTTACCAATGCGGCTGCATCAGCGGTCATTTTCTGAATCTCATCAAATTTACCGGCCTTTACCAAATCACCTTTTACCATCCAGCTTCCACCGCATGCTAAAATGCGGTCATACTCAAGGTACTCTTCTACATTATTCAAATTAATACCACCGGTCGGCATAAACTGAAGCATTGTATAAGGAGCTGCAACTGCCTTAATCATCTTCAAACCGCCTGCCGGCTCAGCAGGGAAGAATTTTACGACGTCAAGTCCCATCTCAATCGCCTGCTCCATCTCACTTGGTGTCTGTGTACCAGGTGTAACCGGAATGTCACGGTCGATACAATACTTTACAACTTTCGGATTAAATCCTGGACTTACAATAAATTTAGCACCGGCAGCAACCGCACGATCTACCTGCTCAGTTGTCAAAACAGTTCCTGCACCAACAAGCATTTCCGGATATTTCTCAGAAATGATACGAATCGACTCTTCTGCTGCTTCGGTACGGAATGTAACCTCTGCACAAGGAAGTCCGCCCTCGCACAATGCTTTTGCCAATGGCTCTGCATCCTTTGCGTCATCAAGTACAACAACCGGAACAATACCAATTTTTTTGATTTCTTCTAAAACCTTGTTCATAATAGCCTCCATTTTTATCTTTACTTTTTTTGTATCATATGATATTCTACTATTGTTCCACATTGTGAAACGGCATTTCACATCGTGAACCATGATTTTATTATACTGCATTTCTTCTTATTGTCAACAAAAAAGCAGTAAAATATAAAGAAACAAAGGGAGAATTTTTATGGAATCCAAAAATCCAATTCAGGTTGCTGATAAATTATTTCTTGTTCTGGAAACGCTTGCAAGAACCGGTCCGATTGGACTGTCAGATTTATGCCGAGAAGTTTCTTTGAACAAAACAACCGTGCACCGCTTGTTAAATTCACTTCTTTACATGGGATATGTGCGGCAGGACACACAAACATCCCGCTACAGTTTAAGTTTTAAAATATGGGATATCGCAAACCAATTCGTATCAAAAATCGATATTGTGGAAGAGGCTCGTCCAAGCCTTCGGGAACTCGCAGCGAAAACCGGCGAAACCGTCCATCTCGTGCAGATTGATGGGATTCATGCGATTTATATCGCCAAGGAAGAATCCGAAAATTCCGTGCGGCTAGTGTCTATGGTCGGCAAACGAATTCCACTCTACTGTTCCGGTGTCGGAAAAGCCCTGCTTGCCGATATGTCGGATGACGAAATCAAAAGCATCTGGGACAAGAGCGACAAAACGCAACTGACAGAGCATACCATCACGAATTTTTCAAAATTTATGCAAGAAATTGAAGAAACCAGAAAACGCGGCTATGCTATGGATAATGAAGAATATGAATTGGGCGTGCGATGCGTCGCCGCAAGCATAAAACACGGTGAACAAAAGCCGCAATACGCATTTAGTATTTCAGCTCCCATTCACCGCATGGACGAAAAACGTATGAAAGAAATCGCCGAGTATGCACTCGCAATGAAAAAAATCAATCTTTAACGCGAACCGATGGGTTCAATGCAAAGACAAACAGAAGTGCCTGAACTGCTAACAGCGTGTTCAGCACTTTTTTCATTAGATTATAAAAAGTATCTAATGTAAGTGTAATATCTGCTGCACACAAAAGTCTTATAGCCTCAACCATTTCAAATCCAAAACTAAGCACTAAGAGAACACCGGCACAAAATGTCAACGCCTTATTTCCCCAATTCTGATAATATAAGAAAAAGATAATCAAACAGATTAACTCAATTGCACCCAATATCATAAAACTTAACGGATCCCCATTGTCTCCGCGGTAATGAATCGGTATGTAAATTAAATTATCCACTGCTAACAAAAGCATCATCGCAAATCCAAGGATAATATTTTTATCTGCTCCATTTCCCTGCGCAATTTTGTGCACACCAAAAGCAAACATCAGTGCCGCTACAAAGGCAAATGGCGTAATCAGCAAAAACAAAATGACAACCGGCATCGATACATCATAATTGCTATAGTATTCACTTAACAAAAGAATTGCCTGCACCAACGTAAACGCTCCCAGAAAAAAAGTAATCAGCGTCAGTACACGCACCGGCATTCCCCATTTTTTATCCTGCAATGTAATTGTGTGGTTTTCGTTCATCTAAATCCCTCCTGCATAAATATAATTTTAATTTTATAACCAGTTTTTCTGTATCTCTTTAACTAGTTCTTCAAACATATCGTAGTATTTTGTTTTAGCCTGACATATAATATCCAATGCGATTGCCTGATTATATGCATGTGCAACATTATTTCTTGATGTAAGCGCACTTAACCATAATTCTTCGTCTGCTATCATTCCCGCTTTATATGCCGTTTTCAATACTGTACGTGGCGAACCTGTCGCTCCCTCTGCGTAACCGTGATATGTTAAAATCTCTTTCATTGCTTTCCATGCTTGTTCAAAACATATCTCATACAAGCCAACCATCCCTGTCATTTCCACATTTCCATATGGTTCCTGATAAGAATAAATATCTTTTAAATTATGAATGGCAGCCTGCAAATTATCGAACTTTTTCATATATCACCATTCCCTCCCGTTTTATGGACTCCAGCAATTCTGCCTGAATCGGTTTATCCAAATCCAGCACGTCAAATTGTAACAACGTCGGAGTTTCTTCGTCCACCTCTAAAATAAACCGACTGCTATTGCCTCCATAAAATGCCAAATCTATATCACTTCGTTCTTTATAATCTCCTCTGGCACGCGAGCCAAAAAGAATTAACTTTCTTACATCATTGTCCTTCGCCAGCTTAATTATTGCTTGTAAAACGTTTTGTTTGATACCTGTCTTCTCAGATAACTGCATCATTTTAACAATCTCCTATGCGTAATATTCTTTCGAAAACACCTTATCAATTATTATACACCAATTTACATTATAAAAAAACAATTAATTTTACCTACGAGTATAATAAGTAACCAAAACACCTTTTTTTACTTGCAGATAAACATTTTTCTTCATCCGTTTGTTTACTTTTTTTAGTTTTTTCAAACTCATGGTAACCCTTGTTTTTCCTCTATCCCATTGCACACTTTTTACTTTTTTTGCAGCCAAAAACCTGATGGTTGACTTATCGAGCTTCAAAGTAGTATTTTTCTTTGATTTGCTTTTCAGTCTGACCGTAATATTCTTTCTTTGTCTGCCTGCCTTTTTCAATGCCTTTTTAACTGCTTTTTTGACAGAACGGCTGACATTTGAAGTATTTTTGCTGCCTGTTACTTTTACCACGACTACAATATTTGTCGTTTTTTTCAAGCCCTTCTTCTGCTTTATTGGAGTTGCACTAGGTGCCATTGTTGGCGTCACCGTCGGCGCTTCACTGGGCGTTATTGTCGGGGGCGCCGTTGGCACCGCATCAGGCGTAACTGTTGGCGTCGCTGTTGGCACCGCACTAGGCGTAACTGTTGGCGTCGCTGTTGGCACCGCACTAGGCGTAACTGTTGGTGTCGCTGTTGGCACCGCACTAGGCGTAACTGTTGGTGTCATCGTTGGCGTTTCCTCCGGCTGATCGGACTTTACCTGATAGTAATATGTAATATCGGTATCCGCCTCTGTCACTTTCAATTCATCTTGATTCAGGCTGTTTCCAGCCAAAATATATCCAGACAATTCCGGATTTCGCAGTATATAGGTAGAATTTTTCGGTACATACACAGTTGCCGTATCTGCACAAGGAAGCAAGGTACTTGTCCCGTCTGCATTCTTTACCTGATAATGAATGTTAACTCTGCTCCATTCCTGCTCCGCCGTTTTATTCGTTGCCAGCACTTCTCCCGTATCCACATTGATAACTTTTCCATCCAGCCTATCACCATTTGACAAGCCATACACATCCGAAAACACAATAGAAAGTGATTCTCTTGCCTCATCCGGATTGTATGAATTACTGAGTGCCGGAATCGTGTAAGTCTTTTCTTCCTGATACTTAACTGTTTTACCATCGGCTCCAATAATCTGAAAGCTCATTTTCAAATGCTGCTCTCTGTTTACCAGATTTTGTACCACGGTGCGAAATTCCAAATCCGTATTGTTTGCCTTTGTTATATTTTTCTCGCTGATTCTATATTTTTCACTATCCCGGTCTAATGTTCCCGTTTTACTGTGCGGAATTGAAATTTCAGGATTACTGACATAAATTTCTGCCGGCTTACTGACATAATCCGTATTATTTAACTTCCTTGCCAATTCCATTTTACACACTTCACAGAAAGGCTGTCCCAGCCATCTCATCATACATTCGCGGCTCGGTGCAAATGCCGTTTCCGTTCCTGCCATTGTGACACCAATTCCTCGAAATCCAAGCATTTTACTCCATTTAATCGTATCCGGATTCGAGGTGTCCGAAGTATTTGGTTTATTCGTGTATCTCTCGTACTCATCCCCCAATCCACCAATACTATGAGCTGTTTCATGTGCCATAACCATCCCATCTTCATTGTCCTCTGAATTAGTGGAAAATGAAAACAAGGAATTTACTGAAGCACCATAACTGCCCTCTGAATTACACAGCACATGAATTGTTGCAACATTAGCCCCCCTGTCCAGATAATTTTGCTCCAAATCTTGTCTTAGTTCTTTTGCCTTCTCATCCCCACCATTTGAAAAGCCAGCTGCTTTTCCGTAGACTTTAACGTGAAAATAAGTATCTGCATTCTTGCCCCCATACACACTAATTCCGGACTCGTTAGATACAGCCTGCACTGCATATATATTTATGTGGTCAGAATACTCTTTATACGGAGACCATCTTAACATTCCCTGTGCTTTCTGCTTCGCATCCTGTAAAAATTTGTCCTGTTCGTCTGCCGTGTAGCCATCTCCCATAATTACAATGACAAAATTTTCTTTATCATCACCTGTCTTATGAATCACATGGACCGGAAAAATAGTTTTCAGTGTTTCCTCATCTTTCGCTTCTGCTGTACGAAGTGAAAACAAGGAAAATAATAATGCCATACAAATCAACACTGCTTCCCACCGTCTCATGATTTTTTTCATTTGAACACCTCTTCCTATGTATAATTTCAAAATGAAACTGTATGATCTTATTATATCTGTTTATTTCCATGCTTTCAACTAGATTTACACAAGGGTTTGTGTCAAGTGTTCGTTGGCACTTTTTTGTTTTCCGTAATTCCGTAGAAATTACTGGAATACAAAGGAACCGGCAGCGAACATTTGTCACAAACCAATCCTTCCAAACTCGCTTTTTCTTATTTTTACTGGTAAAATTCATCCTTTAATATCGCAATCAGTCATGAATATTTTTCCATCCTTTGTGCATACTAACAGAGGAAATGGAGGTAATTACGATGCAATTAACAGAACAGGAAACCAACGTAATCAAAGATTTACAGACACAGGAGAAAGCATGTGTTGACAAATACCGCTTTTATGAGCAGTCTGCCCATGACGAAGAACTAAAAAACTTATTTCACCGCATTGGTGATGAGGAGCAGGAACATTTTGACTCCTTAGGCATGGTGCTCAAAGGTGATGTACCAAATGTAAGTGCTGCCCGCAGCGGTATGGAGGGATACACGCCTTCCGAAAGTTACGCAGCAGGTAACAACTCCGAAGAGAAAAAACATGACCAATTTTTATGTACCGATTGTATTGCAACAGAAAAACTCGTTTCATCCACCTATAATGATGATGTTTTCCGTTTTTCTGCCAGCATAGCAACCGGAAGCACCCCTGCCACTGGTTTTACTTCCCCATTTAGGCTTAATTCCCCAAAGGTCAATATTCCTTCTCCCGCATTTTCCGGAAGAATGCCGTATGCTTTTAAAAGTGCCAGGGCAATGGGAAGATCAAAGGCAGTTCCTTCCTTTCTTAAGTCTGCCGGTGAAAGATTTAAGGTAATCTTTCTGGGTTCTAGGAAAATTCCGGTATTCCGGATTGCCGAGCGCACCCGTTCCTGGGCTTCTCTTACCTGAGAGTTCAAGTATCCAACCATAGTAACAGAGGGAAGACCTGTGCTCACATCCGCTTCCACCTGAACCAGGTTCCCCTGAATTCCTGTAACCGCTGCAGCCGTTACTGCTGCAAACATGGCATCACACTCCTTGCAAATTTTTCAATGGATCATAGGAAATTTCTTTAGATACGACGATATTGGATGCTGTATGCCTTTTCCAGGCCAATACAGCAATAGAAAATAGAAATAGAATTTTTCAAATTTAATGGACTAGATTTAATATAGCATAATCACGTGCAAAATGCAAGATTTATTTTTGCATCATTTCTTCAATACGTATATTTTTTACTGGAAGCCCTTCCTTTTCCAGGCACACGGCATAAAAGCAGTTTTCTACCTGTCCTCTCTGAAAAAACAGACCGTTCCAGAAGATGCCGGATTCCTGGCACAGGGCTTTTGAAAAATCTATTGTGGAAATTTCTTTTGTCAGGCCGGTTCCCAGATATTTTACATAGGCTTCTTTCATGGACCACAGAAGCGCCGCAGAATTTTCCCGTTCTTTCATGCTCTGCTGATTTAAAAGATGCCATTCTTCCTGGGACGTATAGCGTTTTACTGTCTTTTCCCGGTAAACAGGGATTTTCTGAATATCTCCCCCCACTGGCCGGTCATCTATCACACACAGCACCCAGCCGTCTGTGTGGCTTACATTAAACCAGGGAAGGCCC
>OGCN01004359.1_pt1 | contig 12308 bp, 10 predicted proteins | sample 1570181 | NCBI WGS metagenome assembly OGCN01 (sample SAMEA4370584, study PRJEB24528) | human gut metagenome | reverse complement strand
GCGGTTTAAGTAGATAATGGTACCGGCTTTGGAGAGAAGATCGCCGTTGCGGGAGTAGGTGAGCAGACCGCCACCTGTGGAAATTACGCAGGGGGGATAGCTGGATACCTGTTTGGTGATCTCATGTTCAATATTGCGGAAGGCTTCGTTGCCTTGAGAGGCGAAGATCTGTTGTGGAGTCTGTCCTGTCTGGGAGGTGATCAGTTCGTCTGTATCGTAAAATGGTACGTCAAGCTGGCGGGCCAGTTCTTTTCCTATGGTAGTTTTTCCGCTGTTGGTGTAGCCGCAGAGGAAAATGGGTTTTGTCAGTTTTGTGGGCATTTTTTAAGGATCCTCCTGTGGGTATAAAAAATTACTTTGAGGTTGTATACAGCAAAAATGATACCATGTTTCAGGAAAGAATACAAGAAATATGACAACAGTGAGTAAAAGCTTTAAAGTTTTAACTTGGCAAAGTTTATTGTTGAAACCTGTCACCTGCTGTGTTATAATCTGCATTAGCACAGCGGAGATTACGAGAGTATATTATTTTACAGAAAGAGGAGTGTAGTATTATGAAACTGAAAAAATGGGTCGCACTGGCTACAGCTGCTGCAATGTGCCTGTCTATGACAGCATGCAGTGTTTCTGTATCCACAAATGAGACAACAAAAGCAGCTGAGCCATCAGCAGAAACCACCGCAGCAGAGGCAGGGGACAAGGAAGAGTCCGGCGAAGCAGCTGAGTCTGCAGCAGAGGGAGATTTAGTAGCAACTGCTGATTATCCTACCAAGCCTATTACTATGATCATCCCTTACGCAGCAGGCGGAACTACGGATGTATGGGGCAGAAAGTTAGCAGCTCTGTTAGAGAAGTATTTAGGACAGGCTATTACAGTTACCAACCAGGGTGGTGCTTCTGGTTCTATCGGTTCTCAGTTTGTAAAGGAACAGCCTTCTGATGGTTATACTGTATTAGTTTGTGCAGAGACCATGGGAACCTATCGCACTATGAATGTCTGCGATCTGGATTATTCTGATTTTACTGTTATTTCTCCATTAGTAGGAGATCCTAAGATACTGGTTGTTGGTAAAGACTCCAAGTACAACACTCTGGAAGAGTTACTGGATGATATTAAGGCAAATCCTGGAAAGATCACTATGTCTCACTCTGGTCCTGGCGGAAGCGGACACAACCAGGGTCTTGTTATGAAGGAGCTTGGTTATGATGTGGCTATGACCAGTTTTGACTCCGGTAATGATGCTCTGTTAGGCGTAATTGGTGGACAGGTTGATTTTACTAACCCTAATATCTCTACTTTAGGCGGCTATATTGAAAGTGGCGATGTTAAGCCTTTAGCTGTTTTCTCTGATAAGAGAATGGAAGCTTATCCTGACATTCCTGCATTTACTGAGTCTGTACCGGAAGCTGAGAAGTATTTAAATATTCCTTATACTCTGTTAAGCTTTGTTGTTAATAATGATACTCCACAGGATGTGGTTGATGTATTAAAGGCAGCATCCCAGAAGGTATTTGCTGATCCTGAGTGGACTGATTTTGTTAAGCAGAAAGCAGCTGATCCTGTTTATGAAGAGTATACAGATGATGCTTCTATCCAGAAGTTCTATGATAACTGGAAGTCTGTTATCTGCTGGTTACAGTATGACAACGGCGTAGCTGAGAAGAGCCCTGAGGATTTTGGTATTGCAAGAGTTGCAGAGTGATAGTTACAGTTCAGCATATGGTGGAACTGTAATCTGGAAATGTTGAGAGTTAATTGAGGATTGATCAATGAAAAACAAAGTTTCTTCACTGATTGCAGAGGGTATCTTATTTTGCGGGAGCGGCATTTTGCTGCTCTCGTATTCTCTTATATCCTATGCAAAGGCGTTTAATAAATCTTGGAGCCAGTCTCCGTATCTTTTTCCGGCATTGGTTGGTGCAGCACTGATCGGGCTTTCTATCTGGATCATGGGACAGGGAGTTCTGGCTATGAAGAGAGCCGGGAATGGAATTACTTTGAAAGAAAAGACAGATAGTAAGGGAAAGATGGCAAGAGTTTTGGGAGTGCTGGTGCTTTGTGGACTTTATTATCTGGTTCTGGGAGCGGTTTCAATTCCGCGGGTTACGATCGGAATCTTGAGTTTTAGTATTACGATCTCTATTTTTGAGGTTGCTACGGTTATTTTTCTGATCGCTATGATGTGGTTTATGAAGGTGAGAAAAGTGGCTGTGCTTGTACTTGTTCCTATTGGGACATCATTGTTTTTGAGTATTGCATTTAGGACTTGTTTACATGTAATGCTGCCATAAGTTTAAGGAGGAAAAACAGATGTTGGAAATGTTATCGATCGTGGATCTGCGCTTTCTTCTTATGGTCCTTTTGGGATCTGTGGCAGGTCTTTTTGTAGGTGCTATACCGGGACTTTCTGTATCCATGGCTACAGCGCTGCTTGTTTCTATTACTTATACTTGGGATCATTCTGACGCTTTGGCTATGATCATGGGCGTTTATGTGGTGGGTGTATTCTCAGGTGCTGTTTCTGCTATTTTGATCAATATTCCTGGTGCGCCGTCTTCAGTTGTTACTACTTTGGATGGTTATCCTATGTCTAAGAAGGGACAGTCTTATAAGGCGCTTTTTACGGCTACGATCTATTCTTTCGTGGGTAGTGTTTTTGGATTTATTGCTTTGGGACTGTTGGCTGAGCCGGTTGCGGCGATTGCTATTAAGTTTACGAAAATGGATTATTTCCTGTTGGCTTTGTTTGGACTGGTGACAGTTGGATCTGTCAGCACGAAGAATTATGCAAAGGGATTGGTCAGCGTCATGCTGGGACTGATCATCAGCATGGTGGGACTTGATCCGTTAATGGGTACGAAGAGACTGACTTTGGGGATCCAGAATTTAGCAGGTGGTATCAGTACGGTACCGGCGCTGGTTGGCTTTTTTGGATTTGCTGAGGTGTTGAGTGTTATTTATAGTCTTGATCAGGAACAGAATGTTCTGGCTATGGAGAAGACGAAGGTTAGTTTGAAGGAAGTGCTTAAACATTGGAAACTGTCTATTTATACTTCGACGATTGGTATGCTGGTTGGTGCGCTTCCTGGTGCCGGTGGTCCGGTGGCTTCGTTTATTGCTTATAATGAGGCGAAGCGTATTGTGAAGGAACCGGAGGTGCCATTTGGTGAAGGTGCTGTGGAAGGTATTATGGCCAGTGAGTCTTCTAATAATGCATGTATTGGTGGTGCGCTTATTCCGATGCTGACGCTGGCTGTGCCTGGTGATGCGGTTACTGCGATCATTTTGTCTGTATTCTATGTTCATGGACTGCAGCCGGGACCTATGTTTATCAGGAAAAATCCGGAGGCGTTTCAGGCTATTTTGATCGCGGGGATTATTGCCTGCTTCGCGCTGTTGGTACTTGGATTGTTGGTAGCGCCGAGGATCAGTAAGGTGATCACGATACCGAAGAATGTGATGATCCCGGTTGTGACCAGTCTTTGTGTGATCGGATCTTTTGCATGTAATAACCGGTTGTTTGATGTGGCTTTGATGTTCTTGTTTGGAGTGATCGGATTTTTGATGAGAAGGTTTGATTATCCGGTTGCACCGCTGATCCTGGCTATGGTTTTGGGACAGATGATGGATTCTAACTTTAGACAGGCGGTATCATTGGCTTCTTCTGCAGATCATCCGATTTTGTTTACGTTTGGGCATTGGCAGACGGTGTTGCTGCTGCTTTGTATTGCCTGGGTGCTTTTGGGAAATATTCCTTGGACGAAGCCTTATGTGGAGAAGGTTAGAGGGGTGTTTCGTAGGAAATAGGGCACATATTCGAAAGAAAAGAGGATGAGGTACATAAGCGCATCCCGGCGAAAAAAGACCTGTTTTGCTCCGTCGCTTTTTGTCAGGTCTGTGATACAAACTCACATGCTGCGCATGTTCAGACAGTGTATCACAGACCTGACGCTATACTCACAAAACAGGTCTTTTTTCTGAAATGGATGCTTCTCATGTACCTCATCCTCTTTTCAGCTAGTGTGTTGCCAACCTCTCGGACGCAGTCCGAGAGGTTTTTTGATGGAAATTTTATTTGTCTTTAGGCATGGTTTTAAAGAATTTTACTACCATAGCCAAGGTAATAGCAGCAGAAATGACATCGGAGATAGTCTGGGATATCTGGATCCCGGTAAGTCCAAGAATAGTGTTCATGAGCCAGAGAACGGGGATGAATACCAGACCGCTCCGGATCATGGACAGAAAGGTAGCCCGGCCGCTTTTGCCGATGCTCTGGAAGAGCATGTTTCCATAGAGGGAAAGTGGCATGAAGAAGAGGGCGATGCACTGGATACGCAGGGCGGGAATACCGATGGCAAGGACTGCCGGGTCATCACGGAACATGCGCACGATGGGGGAAGAGCAGGTTATTCCGATAAAGGCGGAAATGCTCATTACTACGAAGCTGCTTTTTACGCTGAACCAGAAAGCATTACGGACACGTTTGTATTTTCCTGCGCCGTAGTTGAAGGCGCTGACGGGTTGGAAGCCTTGTCCGATGCCCAGTGCTACACAGAAGAGGAAGTTTATGATCCTGGTGACAATGCTCATGGCTGCGATAGCGGCATCACCGTAAGGGCCTGCAAAGCGGTTTAATACCATAACGGAAACGCTGTTAAGTCCCTGGCGCATCAGGCTTGGAAAGCCGGTTGCCAGGATGTTGGACACATCGCTGAACTGTCGGGTGACGTAGCGGATGTTTAGGCGGCTTTGGACTTTTCCGCGAAGGAATGGGCTGATGAGGATGGCCATGCTGATGTACTGGGAAATAGCGGTGGAGATACCAGCGCCACGGACTCCCAGTTTTAGGACGAAGATCAGGAACATGTCTCCGAAGATGTTTAAAATACCGCCGGAGGCAAGACCTAACATGGCAAAGAAGGCTTTTCCTTCGTAGCGGAGAATGTTATTCATAACGCAGCTGGATGCCATGGCTGGTGCTGCAATAAGGATCCAGGTGCTATATTCGATCGCGTGAGGAAGGATGGAGTCAGTGCTTCCAAGGAGACGCATGAAGGGAGCGTGGAAGAGAAAGCCAAGGATGCAAATGAGGGCGCCACATAATAATGATAAGAAGAAGCTGGTGGATGCGAATTTGCGGGCGCTTTCTACGTCATGCGCTCCCAGTTTACGGCTGATATTGCTGCCTGCGCCATGTCCGAACATGAAGCCGAAGGCATTGATAATAGCCATCAGGGCGAACACGACTCCTGTAGCACCGCTGACACTGGTTCCGAGCTGGCTTACAAAGAAGGTATCTGCCATATTGTATACACTGGTCACAAGCATACTCACTGTGGTTGGCAGTCCAAGCTGCAGTACCAGTTTGTTGACGGGGGTTTTTGTCATTTTATCATATTGTATCTGCGCACTATCTGTTTTCATAATATGTATACCTTTATATATAAGTGTGGGAAATAGAATAAAAGGCCCTCCTGTGATTTATTTTATCATAGAAAGGCCTTTTGAAAAGCGTTTTTATACTGTTCAGTTAAAAAAAGTTTACTTTGTTTTTACATAGCGGTGTTTATATTTATTTTTCTTCCAGGTCGATTGCTTCGAAAAGATCTCCGAGGGTTTCCAGTGCTGGAAGCAGTTTTGTTACGCCGCAGGTGAAGAACAGGATGCGGATAACTTCAAAGATCTCATCAATGGTAGCGCCGTTTTCCAGAGCCAGTTTTCCATGGACTTTCATAGTGGTCTCTGTGGAGGTTGCAATTCCGACTGCCATGACGATCAGTTCTCTGTACTTTTTAGGAATAGAGATGTCTTTTTTGTTGCAGTTTACATATTGCTGATAGAACATATTGATCAGGTTCGGGTCATTTCCCATAACGCGGTGGGAGTCTAAAAGTTTTCCTCCGCGGGCTTCTTTTAAAGCTTCCAGGATCTCTCTGGAACGCTCAAGTTTAGCTTCGTCTGTCTGTTTCAACGTAATACCTTCTTTCACTTATTATTGATAAACATACCGCCTGCGTCAGCAGGCAGTGGAGCGCGTTAGTGCGTGTTCGTGAGTGGATAAAATAAAATGGGATTTACTGCAAGCTGTATTTAGCTTTCAGAAAATCTGGGGCATAGCCTGGGAAGAGGGCATAGGTGACTATGTCTTCTTCTGTGCGGGCAAGTGAGCCGACTTCGGCTCTTGCTGTGTCCATTCCTGGAGCTAACTGGTCACCAGGACGGATGAATGCCGGTTTTTCATCTCCAAGGGCCTTTTCAAGAAGGGTTGGATCAATAGGGCCCGGTGGGCGTCCGTAGAGACCGCGGCAGTAGTCTTTTAATTCACGGCTGACCATTGCGTAGCGGTTAATACGTTTGTGGTTGCCTGGGCACCGCACAGCTGGCTGGATGGGGTGGCAAGAGGCGGATATCCCATATCGGCACGGACACGGGTTGCTTCTTCTAATACTTCTGGGAGACGGTCATACAGTTTCATGGCTGTAAGCTGGCTTTCCAGGTTGGAGAGCATACCGCCTGGGATCTGATGCTGGAGACAGCCAACGTCTACACCTACCAGTTTGGTGCCGAAGTCTGCATATTTGCGGCGAAGTTCAGCAAATTTTTTGTTGATATCAGCGAACTGTCCAAGATCGATCTTCGGATCTCTGCTGGTTCCCTTTAAAGCTGCCAGGTAGCTTTCGATTGGCGGAAGGGATGGTCCCATGGACATAGAGGAAACACATACATCCAGTCCGTCTACACCGGCGCGGATGGCTTCCCAGTAAGCCATTTCTGCCATACCGCCTGTGCAGTGGCAGTGAAGATGTACCGGGATCTTAAGGGCTTTTTTCAAAGCGGTGATCAGTTCGTAGGCAGCTTCCGGTGTCATAAGTCCGGCCATATCTTCTACGTGCATCAGGGATGCACCCATCTGTTCCTGTTCTAAGGCATTCTGGACGAATACTTCTGTTGTATGGAATGGGCTTACATTATACTGAACGGAACCTTCGATCTTTTTGCCTGCTTTTTTGATGGCTTTGAATGCGGTTTCGCAGTTTCTCAGGTCCTGAAGGGCATCGAAGGTAAGGAATACATCGATTCCGGCTTCTGCTGCCTGTGCGATGAAGGCTTCTACTACGTCATCTGGATATGCTTTGTAGCCAACCAGGTTCTGGCCGCGGAGGACCATTTTTAATGGGGTTTTCTTTACGTATTTTTTAAAGGTTCTTACGCGCTCCCATGGATCGTCTTTCAGGAAACGGACTGCTACATCGAAGGTAGCGCCGCCCCACATTTCCATGGAGTCATATCCAACTGCGTCCATCTGCTCTAAGAGCGGGATCATATCTGCAGTGGTAAGACGGGTTGCAAAAAGAGACTGCTGTCCGTCGCGGAAATCTACACTGTTGAATTTAAGAGGAGTTCCTGCGCCTGCAAAGTCTGCTGCTCCGATTCCGGAAGGAGCAGAAAGTTCAGGAGCCTTTTTTTTGTTCCAGAACAAAATACCACACCTTTCATTTCGTAATAAGGATGTCACCGCAAGGTGACATGCCCCTTTGATTATTTATTATAGTTGTTTGCTGTTGACAGGTGGATCAAAGAGAAAACCTGTCGGGGAATGTTGGATTTTCTTGATTTTTTGGAGAATCGTTCTCTGGTCAGTTTACAGTACCTGGAAAATGGCAGGTTCCGGCAGGAAATCAAAAAAAGAATCCGGAGGGGCCAGGTACTGAAAGCTGGCCAGAGAACGGCAGGTACTGGCAGATGCAAAAGGGGAAGTATGCATGTCAGAAACCTGCAAAGGTTGAATCATGTAGGATATGTAATACTTAAGTCAAACGTTAAACTAAATCGTTAAAACAAGAATACTAAAAAAGAATGAGGTTGTCAAGAGGGAAAATGAAAAAACGTGAAAAAGAAGATTACATGTTGTGGAAACTATAACATAGTAATGAGATAAAAAGACAGGAGCTGATATTTACAGCTCCTGCAAAAAATAATAGATGACGAATGGATTATGAAAAACTCTCTCTCAGCATCAGTTTCGCATGTACTTTCACATGCTCTGATGACATATCATTGTTTAAAACTTTTTTTCTCATCAGGCGCAGAACCTGCTGACCGATCTCTTTGTTTGGCATTTCTACTACACTAAGGGATGGGACATAGTAGGAAGCAGCTTCCGGATCCAACATACCAATGGAGAGAAGTTCTGCATCTCCCGGAACTGAGATCCCTTCTTCATGGAAAGCTCTTAAGGCACCCAGGGCAATGGCATCGGAGTCACAGAAGATCATTTTTGGTGGTTCCTTAAGGGCAGCGTATTGTTTGCCGATCTCATAACCGCCGTTTCGTGTACTGGATCCCTTCAGAATGTATTTTTCGTCTGTTTCAATTCCCAGACGTTCGCAGGAACTTATAAATGCCTGGACACGCTGACTGGTAGCAAAGTAGGAGTGTCTGGATGCAAAGATAGCTGCTTCTGTATAACCTTTCTGGCGGATCTTTGTGGCTGCCATCAGGCCGACTTCGTCATTATCGGTGCATACAGTGGAAAAATGTTCGGACTCACGGTTGATCAGTATCACTGGCATACGGGGGCAGATGCCCTCAAGCCACTGCTGGTCTTTGGCAGAGCATGCACCGATAATAGCGCCGCTGTAGCCATTTTTTAAGAAAGTGGTACCATATTGTTCCAGTTTATCATTTTCATAAGTCTGTATCATCATTTCACAGTCAAAGCCAGATTCGGCAATTTCAATCTGAATGAAATTTAAGAAAGAAGCCAGAATGGAAACACGATAGTCCAATGGCCAGAAAAATGCGATCACAGGGCGTTCATTTTCCTGGGAGCGCAGACGTCTTGCGCTTAAGTTTGGCTGATAGCCTAAATCCCGCATTGCTTCGGCCACCCGTTCCTGGGTAGCAGCGGAGATTTTTCTTTCTTCTGCTTTTCCGTTTATGATAATGGACACGGTTGTAACGGATACACCGGCCTGTTTTGCCACATCTTTTATAGTTGCCATATATTCACCTTTATACCTTTTTTGTTTACTAAAATCAATCTTAAGCCAGATTCACACATTATGTCAAGCAGGAAAGAATAAGGATATATCCCCTCCATAAAAAATGCACAATAAGTAATACGTTAAACTATATAAAACTGACAAAGAATATTGTATTTTTCTCAAAACACTTGACAAACGTCAAACGATAAACTATTATTTGTGCCAAGGATGAACGTTTTACTAACACGTTAAACTAAATGAGATATGTACATGTTACTACTAAATAAATGCAATACAAGAGATACAAAGATGCACAAGTACATATCCGCAAAAGCAAGGCATTTCGCCGGCTGTCCGATTTCTGGGGAAGAGAGATCTGACAGAGATGAAAAATGATAACTAATTAAAAACGATCAACCCCACAAAGAAAGGAAAGTACAGATTATGAGTAAAGTAAGCAGAGCAATGGACGGAAACGAAGCAGCAGCTTACGCTTCTTATGCTTTTACCGAAGTAGCAGCGATTTATCCGATCACACCATCTTCTCCAATGGCTGAACTGGTTGACAAGTGGTCAGCAAATGGAATGAAGAACATGTTCGGCCAGCAGGTAAAACTGGTTGAGATGCAGTCTGAGTGCGGAGCTGTTTCCGCAGTACATGGTGCATTAGACGGCGGTGTACTGGCAACTTCTTATACAGCATCCCAGGGACTTATGTTAATGATCCCGACCATGTACCGTATTGCAGGTCAGTTAAAGCCAGGTGTTATCCATGTAGCATCCAGAAACGTGGCAACCCATGCGATTTCTATTAACGCAGAGCATTCCGATGTTATGGCCTGTCGTCAGACCGGATATGCAATGTTAGCATCCTCTTCACCACAGGAAGCAATGGATTTAGGTGCAGTTGCTCATCTGGCAGCTATTAAAGGCCACGTACCTTTCCTTCATTTCTTTGATGGTTTCCGTACTTCCCATGAGATCCAGAAAGTAGAATGTCTGGATTACGAAGATTTAAAGAAACTGGTTGACTGGAAGGAACTGGAAAAATTCCGTGAGAATGCATTAAATCCAGAGCATCCTGTTTTAAGAACCACAGGTCAGTATTCTGATACATATTTCCAGAGCCGTGAAGCATGCAATACCTATTATGATGCACTGCCGGATATCGTTGCAGATTACATGAACGAGATCAGCAAGATCACAGGAAGAGATTATAAGCCATTTAACTACTATGGTGCTCCGGATGCAGAGCGTGTGATCGTAGTAATGGGATCCGCAAGCGGCGTTCTTCGCGAAACTGTAGATTACTTAAATGCAAAGGGTGAAAAGGTTGGTTTCATTGATGCTCATCTGTACCGCCCATTCTCAGCAAAGTATTTCTTAAGCCAGCTGCCTGAAACTGTAAAGATGATCACTGTTGGTGACCGTACCAAGGAGCCAGGTGCAGCAGGTGAGCCGCTGTACGAGGATGTATGTTCTGTGATCCTGGAGTCAGGCAGAAATATCAAGGTTTTAGCATGTCGTTATGGTCTGGCAAGCAAGGATTATACTCCAGACCAGGTTATCGCACAGTTTGACAATATGAAGGCAGCAGAGCCTATGAACCATTATACTGTAGGTATTAATGACGATGTAACCCATCTGTCACTGCCTGTAGGACCAGAAGTAAATACTGTTCCGGAAGGAACCATCAGCTGCAAGTTCTGGGGTCTTGGTTCTGACGGTACTGTTGGTGCAAACAAGAACACCATTAAGATCATCGGTGACCACACAGACTTAAATGTTCAGGCTTACTTTGAGTATGATGGCAAGAAGTCCGGTGGTGTTACCCGTTCCCACTTACGTTTTGGCAAGAAGCCGATCAACTCTACCTACCTTGTAAACCACGCAGATTTCATTGCCTGCCACAATAAGTCCTATCTGGATCGCTATGATATCCTGGCAGATGCAAAGGAAGGCGCAAATGTGCTGATCACCTGCGACTGGAAGGGCGAAGAGTTAGAAAAGCATTTAACTCCTGCATTTAAGAAAGCAGCAGCATTAAAGAAGATCCATCTGTATACCATTGATTCCACTGCAATTGCTGCAGAACTGGGACTGGGAAGCAGGACCAATACCATTTTACAGGCTGCATTCTTCAAGATCACAGGTATTATCCCGATCGAAGAAGCAGTTGGATATATGAAGAAAGCTATCTTAAAGTCCTACGGAAGAAAGGGCGAAAAGATCGTCAACATGAACTACGCAGCTGTTGATAAGGGCGTAGAAATGGTAGAAGAGGCAGAAGTACCTGCAAGATGGGCTGATATCCAGATTCCAGAAGAGAAGATCGATGAGAACCTGCCAAAGTGGATCCGCAAGATCCAGATGCCTGTAAATGCTATGAAGGGTGATAACATTCCTGTCAGCGATTTCACCGATCTGCCAGACGGAACCATGCCTCAGGGTACTTCCAAGTACGAAAAGAGAGGTATTGCAGTTAATATTCCTGTTTGGGACAGCGAGAAATGTATCCAGTGTAATATGTGCTCCTACGTTTGCCCTCATTCCTGTATCCGTCCATTCCTTGTAAATGAGGATGAGGCAGCAAAGGCTCCTGAAACCTTTACAACAACTGCTGTTAAGGGCAAAGGCGCAGAAGGCTTACGTTTCCGTTTACAGGTATCCGCTCTTGACTGTACAGGCTGCGGAAGCTGTGCAAATGTATGCCCGTCTAAGGAAAAGGCTATTACCATGAAGCCATTAGACAACAACTTAAATGAAGCAGATAACTGGGAATATGCAATGAAGTTAGCTCCAAAGGCAAATCCGTTTGGAACAACAACTGTTAAGGGCAGCCAGTTTGAGCAGCCACTGTTAGAGTTCCCAGGCTCCTGCCCAGGATGCGGCGAAACTCCTTATGCAAAGCTGATCACACAGCTGTTTGGTGACCGTATGTATGTAGCAACTGCAACAGGCTGCTCCCAGGTATGGTCCACCAGCTTCCCTTCCTTCCCATATACCACCAACCACAAGGGACAGGGACCTGCAGTAGGCGGCTCCTTATTTGAGAATAACGCTGAGTATGGTATGGGTATCTGGCTTTCTGTTGAACAGCAGAGAGAAAAGCTGGCTAAGCATGTAGAGGAACTTGCTGAAAAGACAGATGATGCCAAGATCAAAGAGACAGCAGCAGCTTGGCTGGCATCTTACAATGACAAGAGCTCCCGTGAAACAGGAGAAGCATTAAAGAATGCAGTTTTGGAAAGCGGTTTATTAAATGACTCAAACTTCCCACACCAATAAGGTGTGATTAACCTTGAAAATTCAATATTTCA
>OGCN01004356.1_pt1 | contig 12317 bp, 12 predicted proteins | sample 1570181 | NCBI WGS metagenome assembly OGCN01 (sample SAMEA4370584, study PRJEB24528) | human gut metagenome | reverse complement strand
ATTTTCTGCTCTTTGAGCGGTCTGTCGCTGTAGTCGGTGCGGGTCTCGGCAATCTTGTTTACCACGTCCATGCCGTCAACAACCATACCGAATGCTGCGTATGCACCGTCTAAGTGCGGAGCATCTTTGTGCATGATGAAGAACTGGGAACCTGCAGAGTTCGGCATCATGGATCGTGCCATGGAAAGAACGCCTGCGGTATGCTTTAAGTCGTTCTGGAAACCATTCTGGCTGAACTCACCCTTAATGGAGTAGCCCGGGCCGCCCATACCGTTGCCGTTCGGGCATCCGCCCTGGATCATGAAGCCTTTGATGACTCTGTGGAAAATAAGGCCGTCATAGTAGCCCTTCTTGGCCAGGCTGATAAAGTTCTTTACGGTGTTCGGAGCAACCTCCGGATATAATTCTGCGCGGATCACGCCGCCATCTTCCATGGTAATGGTAATCTCTGGATTTTTCATGGATCAAATCTCCCTTCGTGTGGTGCGTTTCGTGTTACAACTCAAACGCTAAGATGATAGATATTATACCATACATTCCTCCAATACGCAAATTTTCGCCATTTGTCGAAGCAGAAGCAAACATAGCATACCCCACTTCCCATTCCATCCGCACTACAGCAAAAAAGCTGCCCCCGGCTCATGTAGACACACAGGCCAGAAGCAGCTTTTTAACCCTCATTCTTATTTTCTAATCTGCTAAATGCAGCATCTCAATCAGGAAGATCCAGGTCAGTCCGTAGTAGGAAACAACGGCTACCAGGTCGTTCACGGTGGTGATAAGCGGACCGGACGCTACTGCCGGGTCTACGCCGAACTTTTTGAACATAATCGGAATCACGGTACCGGAAATACTGGAAATGATCATCGCAAGGAGCAATGCCACACCGATACAGGCGGATACGGAAAAACCGAAAAACGGGGTCATGCCCTTTGCAAAAACAACATACGCGCCAATACATATAAAGGAAAGAATTCCGAGGATCAGACCGTTGCACATACCAACTCTTGCCTCTTTGAATATCAGGCCAAGTTTCTGCTTGCCGTCCAGGTTCTCATCCATCAGCACACGGATGGTAACTGCCAGAGACTGGGTGCCGACGTTTCCGGCCATGTCCAGAATCAGGGACTGGAAGCAGATGACAATGGTCAGCTGGGCCACTACGCCCTCGAACAGTCCTACCACACTGGAAACCACCAGGCCAAGGCCTAACAGGATGATCAGCCACGGCAGACGCTTATGCACGCTCTGGCGGATCGGCTCATTTAATTCCTCCTCGGAAGCAAGACCTGCTAACTTTGCGTAGTCATCGCCCATCTCATCATCTACAACCTGGATGATATCCTGGGAGGTGATGACACCGATGATCTTGTTGTTCTCGTCCAGCACCGGAATGGAGTCCTCGGAGTAATCCTTCATACGCTCGATACAGTCTTCCACCATCTCACGGGCGTATACATACGGGTAAGACTCCATAACAATATCATCCAGATTGCTGCCCTCCCGGGCAATGATCAGGTCTTTTAAATCAATGGCACCACAGAAGGTGTGGTTGTCATCGGTTACATACAGCGTGGATATGTTGTCGTTCTCCGCCGCCTGGTCAATCAGTTCCCGCATAGCTTCTCGGATGCTGATGCCGGCTTTGATCTCAATAAAGTTCATGCTCATGCGGCTTCCGATTTCATCTTCATCGAAAGATTCCAGCATGGCGATGTCGCGTTTGGATTCGTTATCAATGAGGTCAATGAGCATGTTGCGCTCCGGCTTTGCCAGACGCTTCAACAGCGCTGCCGCCTGGTCAACCTCCATGCAGGAAAGAACTTCAACCTTTTTTCTTGCATTCAGTTCCTCAAAGTAAATCTCTGCGTTATCCAGATATTCGAAAATATCGGAAAGCTGCTCCGCATCCAGAATGCGGTACAGCCGCTCTCTCTCATCTCTTGTCAGCACCTCAAAAGAGGATGCAATATCGTTCTCATGGTAATCGGAAATGCGATCCTTTAACACACGCGGGGATACGTTGCTCCGCATGATCTGCTCCAGTTCAGTCTGGTAGTCACGAACCTGAACTGCGGTATCTTTTCCGTCGTTCTCTTTCATCTTTTCCATGTTCTGCTCCTTTCTTTTATCGGAGCATTTTTTATCTGCGCAAACCTGCTGCTTTTCTGATCTTTATAAGTTCTTAACGCACAGCGCAGCAAAACATCTGTCTGAAACTGTTCCTTCCGTTTCCGCAAATAAAAAATGCCATCACCAGTTTCACTGTAAACGGGCAATGGCAGACACACAGAGAAATAACGCTGCGATCCTGACAACACAGAAGCCACAGCAAATCAGCCTGATTCGGATGCCATCTGTTTCCAGCATCACCAATCAGACATTCTTTCTCTTTCCTGATTCTATCGTGTGAGATGATGGACAGCGGATTCAGACAGGCTGCCGGTCATCTTCTCTCTTCCATTGCCGCTCATTCGCTTATAACTGTCCGCGACGTCCATCATCTCACCTCCTTATATATGCACGATCAATAATTTTCTCTACAACTATACTACACGGATTTTTTATCGTCAACCACCCAATTTTCCTAACTGATAAATTTTTCACCACTTTTACTTCTATTTTTCCCAGAATTTGCTTTTATAACAAACAAAAACCCCAGAGATTTTTCACATCCCTGAGGTTCTCGTTTTCTGTTCGCAAGAAACATCTGATTCTTTTTATGAAACTCCTTTAACCGTCCAGTTATAGGTCTCCCACGCCTGATTCAGATTCACCACCGCAGTCTCCCGCGCATCCAGGGCACTGTAGTAATCCGCTACGCCCTGCAGGTAATCGCTCTGGCTTAACATTCCCGCCTGCTGTTTTTTCTGCAGAGAAGCATAAGTTACTCTGGGCCTGGGACAGATTGACCTGGGCGGAATCCATGTTGTTCTTTGCGGATTCTACCTGTTCGGTATTGATTTCCATCAGCACCTGGCCCTGGCTGACCATGTCACCCGCCTTCACATTCACCGCAGTCACATCACCGCCGGCTTTGGCATACACATACACCACATCGGCCGCCTCCACCGTACCGGTCAGACTGGACGTAACCTCGACATCTCCAGTGGTCGGGTTTGCCGCATTGACTACGGTTACTGTAGATTCCTGCTGCATACCGCCAGGGCCTCCCATGCCTCCGGGACCTCCCTGACCGCCATTTCCGCCTTTTCCTCCAAGGAAAAATGCTGCGCCTGCAAGAATGATCACTGCCGCGCCTGCTCCTGCCATGATTTTTTTCTTCTTATCCATGATGCACTCCTTCACCCTTCTATTTTCTGAAACACAGATTCCATTACTTTTTGTTTTTCCGGACTGGTACCCGGCCGCTGTCTCACAGTCTGCACATCCATCGTCACATGCGGTTACCCCGCAGGATCACCACCAGCACGATCACTCCCGCCACCAGAAAGGTCCATCCGGCAATGTAGACCAGATGCAGGTTTCCGGTGATACGCGCCGTGGCAATTCCTGTTTCCTCCAGAAAGGAGGCCGCCGCCAGGATCCATACCCCGGGATGATACAGCAGGTTAAAGGTCTTAAAGAACTCGGACCACTCTGCCTCCGGCCGGAACCAGAATATCCCGGCTGACATGCCAAGACCTCCCACGACCAAATAGCACAGGGCGCTGAGCACGCCTTTCACCGGGAAGGTACGGACAAGCATTCCACCCGTTCCCAAAAGCAAAAGCAGTACCAGGCAGATGCCTGCGTATCCGAATACTTCCTTTTTTAATATTCCGTGATCCGGCGGTCTTCCCGAAGATTTCTGGTCCATACGGCTCTCCTTTCTGCTTACAGTTCATACGCTGCACAAACTGCACATGTTTTGACATGTTACAAAGCTTAAAAAACAAATGTGAGAAAAGTGTGAGAAAATCCGCATAATTCTGTGAGGAAAGTTTCAGAAGCCAGGGAAAAATGTTATAATCAGAATCAAATAAAGCAGACAAATGAGCACAAAACCGCCAGGCCAGACACGCAGACAATATGCCCGGCGAACCTTGTGCCAGAAGATAAGGAGGAATTTTCATGCCGCATATTCTCATCACGGATGATGACATGCAGCTGCGACGGCTGCTGCGCACCTACGCAGAACTGGAGGGTTACGAATGTACGGAGGCCGGAGACGGAGCCGCCGCGGTCACCGCATTAAAACAGGACGCTTTTGATCTGGTGCTCCTGGATGTCATGATGCCCGGGCCGGACGGCTTTGAGACACTGGAGGCCATCCGCAAATTCAGCCAGGTTCCCGTCATCATGCTGACTGCGCGCAATGAAGAATATGATAAATTGAACGGCTTCCAGCTGGGAGTCGATGACTATGTTGCCAAGCCCTTCAGTCCGAAAGAGCTGATGGCCCGCATCGGAGCCGTGCTGCGCCGCACCCAGGCCCGCACCCCGGTACCGGTTTCAAATGAGCTCACCTTCGGCGGCCTTTCCATCTTCCCAGATTCCCGGATTGTTACATTAGATGGGAAGAAAGTCTCTCTGCCGCCCAAAGAATTTGACCTGCTCTACAAGCTGGCCCAGAATGAACACATCGTCTTAAGCCGCGACAAGCTTCTGGAAACCGTGTGGGGCTACCAGTATTACGGGGATGTCCGCACCGTGGACACCCATATCAAGTCCCTGCGGGAGCACATCGGCACTTACCGGAAACTGATTCAGACTGTATGGGGAGTGGGGTATAAATTTGAAGAACCGGATGAAAACTAGACTTTCCGCCCTGAAAAACCGGATGGTATTCCGGCTCTGGGCCTTTATGATGATCCCGGTCATGTTCGGGATCTGCTTTATGTGGGTGGTGCAGATCTTTCTGTTTGAACAGAACTACGCCAACGCCTCCGTCAATGAAGCGCTGGACCACCTTTCTCCTTTCATGGAGGACCTGCGCACCCGGGGCATCGCAAACGATGAGCGCCTGCTGTCCTTTGTCAGCCACATCAGCGGCGAACTGCTTCTGGTATCCGAAGACGGAGAACTGATCAAAATGTATTTCTCCGGTCATCTGGTTCAGCCTCAGGAATGGGAACTGGAATTTGATTCCCCGGAAATGATCCGGGAAAGAACCGATTTCGAAGAACTGACCGAGGGGCATCCCTATCAGCACATTGAGCGCTTCCATGGCCAGATCATCGGCTATGAACTGGCCTTCCCAGTCACCTACAACGGTGAATCCGACTACATGATCCTGCGAAACGCCCTTATGACCAGGACCGTCTTAAACTTAAACCGGTCGCAGCTCATTGTGTTAAGCATTCTCTTAACCGGCATTGCCTCTGCGCTGGCGGCAGTCCTCTCCAAACAGTTCACGAAACCCATCTTCCAGATTAAGGAATCCGTGGATAAACTGACGCAGAATGACTTTTCCATCAGCCCGGACCTGGAGCGCCAGGATGAGCTGGGACAGCTCTCCCACTCTGTCGGAAAACTGCGCCAGGCGCTGCAGCGGCTGGATGTCCTGCGGCGGGAGGTCATCGCCAACGTTTCCCATGAGCTGCGCTCGCCGTTAGCCCTCATCACCGGCTATGCCGAGATGGTGCGGGACATCACCTGGAAGGATGAGGAGATGCGGAACGAAAACTTAAACCTCATCATCAGCGAATCCAACCGCATGAGCGAGATGGTAAATGATATCCTGGACTACTCCCAGTTCTCTGCCGGTTACAGCAAATTAAAGAAAGACTGGTGCGATTTACGGGATATCGTAAATTCAGAACTGACCCGCTGCCGCCAGGCCGCAGCCGAGCACGGCATCACGCTGACGCTGGAAGCTCCGGACACGGATACTCCATTGAATTTCGAAGTGGATGCTCTGAAAATGAGCCAGGTCATGCGAAACCTCTTAAACAACGCCATCAACCACACGCCGGAGAACCAGGAAATCTTTATCCGGCTGATTCCGGATCCGGAATCCTGGCCAGATTTTCCAGGCCTGGCACAAGCTTCAGGCAGCTCCAGTTCCACGAATCATCCAGCTGCACAGACTGAAAGCCTGAACTCCTGCTGCCTCGTGGAGGTCGCAAACCCCGGTGATCCAATTCCAGAGGAAGACCGCGACATCATCTGGGAACGCTACCAGCGCAGCCAGCACCAGAGCGGCCGCCGCCTCGGCACCGGTATCGGGCTTTCCATCGTCAGCACCATCCTGAAAGCACATGAGATGCCTTACGGCGTTGACTGCAGGGATGGGTATAATATTTTCTGGTTTGTGTGCCGGTAATCTTCCCTGTAAAACAAAAGCACGCCCCTCAAATGCAAAAGGGACGTGCTTTTTATATGCGCCATTTTATTACCGTTTCAGTTTTTCCCGCTCCTGATCCAGTACCGCTCTGGTCTCATCCATATTCTTTCCAAGGACATCGGCCAGAAGTTCCTGCGGAATGGTCGGGGAATAATAAAATCCCTGCTGGTATACACAGCCGTACTTCGCCAGAATATCTAACTGGCGCTGGGTCTCTACGCCTTCCGCGATGAGGCGTTTGCCCAGCTTGTCGGATGCCTTGATCAGGCATTCCACGATAGGCTCGGACTTCGGATTTGTTTCCAGCTGCCACATGAACATACGCTCAAATTTCAGTGTGTCTACCGGAAGCTCCAGAATCTTGCTGATTCCGGAATAGCCGGAACCAAAATTGTTTAAGATCAGCTCCACGCCCAGATCCTTTAACTGCTGCATTACAATCTCAATGATGACTGGTGTGGTGGTGAGGGCATACTCATCGATCTCCACAGCCAGCTTGCCGGACGGAATCTGGTATTTCTCAATCATGCTCTGAACCGTATCCACGAAATTCTCCTGGATGATCAGCACCGGTGACACCGGAACCGCAATAGACTCATATTCGATGCCCTTTTTCTCCAGCTCCGCGATTTCCTGGGCTACGCGTTCCAGCGCATAATACTCCACGCTGCTGATCTGGCCGGTATCCTCCGCAATCGGAACAAACTCTGCGCTTCCCACCATGCCGATATCCTTCACAAACAGCCGCATGTAATATTCCGCACGGACAAAACGGTTTTCCTGCGTGTTGTAAGTAGGACGGAAGCGAATCTCCAACTCATGATTCTCCAGGGCCGTGCTGATATATCTGGCAATCGCCTGCTTGCGCAGATGCATTGCATGCAGCTTGGAATCGTAAATGGCATACTGATTGATACCAGTCTCCGCTGCCTTGCTGACAGCCAGATCCAGACACTTCAAAATCTCATCCGCACTGGCTGCATAGCCCGGATAGGAACAAAGACCAATCTGGCAGGAACACATACAGCCGGTTCCCCGGATATTCCAGCTCTGGGAAAACCGGTCCAGAATCTCTTCTGCCAGGCGCACTGCCTGTCCCTGGGTACGGCTCCTTAAGATGGCGATAAATTCCACGCCCACATAACGGTACACCGTGCAGCCGGTCTCTTCCCGCAGGTACTCCAGAATTGCCTTTAATAATTCCTCACAATAGGAAAAACCAAACAGCTCATTCATCCGCTTGAAATTCTCAATATAAAACTTCATCACCACGCCCTGGCCATCACCAGACAAGGCATGGTCCAGCTGATGCCGGCACACCATCCGGTCACCGCCCAGGCTGGTATCTCCCGGATTGCTGCTGTCTACCAGTGGTTCCGGCGCTGCAGCTTTTACTCCGGCTCTGGCTGTATTCTCTGTATCCGGTTTCTTTCGTCCAAATAATCCCATAATCAAATCCCCCTTTTTCGATGAGTGATTCCTGATGCTTTTTATTTCACAATCTCCTCTGCAATCTCCCTGCAGATTTCCTCCGGTGTTTTTCCATCTGTTGCTACTACAATGTCTGCCGCTGCCTCATAGAGTGCCCGGCGTTTCTCCTGCAGTCCGGCAATATACTCCACATTCATGTGTCCGTTTAAGACCGGGCGGTTTTTGCTGTCTTTGACCCGCTCATAAACCGTTTCCGGAGATGCTGTCAGAAGTACCACCTTGCCGCTCTGTTTCATGTGGGCCTGATTCTCTGGCCGCACGACAATTCCGCCGCCGCAGGAAACCACCATGTTGGTTTTATCCTGAAAACTCACCAGCATCTCTGTCTCCAGTCTGCGAAAATGATCCTCGCCGTACTGAGCGAAAATCTCTGTGATTGGCATTCCCTGCTGCTCCTCAATGAGCTGGTCCATTTCAATCAGATCCAGATGCAGCCGCTGTTTCAGTTCTGCTGCGATGGTGCTCTTTCCAGCTCCCATGAATCCAATCAGGAAAATATTGCAGCCGAGCTGCTTGTTCTGCGTTGTTTCCATAATGTATCCTCCACTGTGCAACAATTCCGGACTCATCGGAGAAGCCGTTTTGCTCCCCCGAAGGCCCGGAATTATGCTTTTGTAACCGCCGGCCCTTCCGCCGCGCAATTACCAATTTTCTATTTGTAATTATATCAGTACTCCCGCCTTTGCGCAATCGTTTTGTCCGTTATCCTTTCGCTTTTGTCGGCAAAAACGTTACCACCACGCCTGCACAGATCAGCACTGCGCCCACCACAAAGGATGGAGTGATAACCTCATGCAGAAGCAGCACGCCCAGCACCGCCGATACCAGCGGCTGCAATGGATAAAACATGGAGCAGGTGCTGGCATTCAACAGCTGCAGGGCCTTGTTCCAGCAGGTGTGTGCCACCGCGGTACCGAAGATTGCCACAAACAGGCAGGCGCCAATGGCCACAGCAGTCGGATGGCTTCTCGTCACAAAGACATTCTCGATCACTGCCGCCGGGATGTTGAACACCAGCGCAATCGCCATGCCGTAAAGTGCCGTCTGCACCGGATCGTAATAGCCGGAAATCTTGCGGATGGATACAGACGCTGCTGACCATAAAACCACGGATCCAATCGAACACAGAACGCCCAGCATATTGATCTCCATGCTGCCCTTTCCCAGAATGATGTAAACACCAATCAGGGATACCACAATGCTGACCACATTCTTCCAGGTGATCTGCTCCTTTAAAAACAAAGCCGCCATAATGGAAATGACTACCGGATTTAAGGAATTGATCAGAGATGCCAGGGAACCAGATAACAGTGCGGTTCCGCCAAGCTGCAATATAATAGAAACAAAATATCCAAGTCCGCCCAGAATCAGCAGATACTTCCAGTGTTCCGGCTGAATCTTCTTCGCTCCACCTTTCAGTTTCAGAAGTCCATAAAGGCATAATACCGATACCGCGTACCGGCACATTCCCACCGTTACCGGTCCCATAACCGCCAGGGCATATTTACTTACAATATAAATACTGCCCCAGCAAAAAAATGTGATCAACAGAAATAAATATCCTGCATTGCGTTTCATAATCTCAAGTCCTCTCTTGTATTGTCATATTCCAATACCCTTTATACCAATGCACCCTGCTTCTGCAATTCCTTCCGCACCCTCTCCGCGCAAGGCATCTGACCCTGCTTCGCCTGCAGTGCCGCGGCCACTCCGGCCGCATGCCCGGTAGCAAAGCAGGTTCCCATAACCCTTACTGCCGCAAAGGCTGTATCATCTGCCCAGATCATTCTTCCGGCTCCATACAGATTTTCCAGTGTTTCTGACTGCAATGCCCCCAGAGGAATATCAAACCAGCTGCCTTCCCTTACTGCCAGGTAAGTTGCCATCTCCGTCATATTCCTGTGAATCTCCGGTTTCCAGCCACCGCGGGCAACCCCATCTGCCCGTTTGTGTCCGGAAAGCACATCCTCCCCGGTCAGCTGTGTCCGCCCTACCAGCTTTCTTGTCTCACGAAACCCAATGGAAGGTCCGATCATGACCAGCTCACTGTTCTCCATGCCGGGCATGTAGCGCTTCAATGCCGCTGCATAACTCACAGCCTGCTTTCTCAGTTCCTGTTCCATTCTGGTCAGTTCCCGGGCAGATAAGCCTTCCGGCATCACACTCGGGATCAGAGCACAGACAACCTGGGATCCTTCCAGCGTCAGAAGGAATCCACTCTCCCTTGGAAGGTGTTCCATACCGGCTTCTCTGGCCTGTTCCACCGCCCGCTTCACGGCCTCAGGAGACATGTCTTTTGTGATGTCAACGCCGCTTAGCCGGAACGGAAGGGAGGCTGCCTGAACCTGTCCGGTCTCACCGCCCCACGTAACCTTTGCTCCAGCCAGGCGTGCCAGGTTTGCGTCCCCTGATGCATCCACAAATGCCTTCGCTCTTACATCAAACATCCCTTCATCATCCGCACAGGTCAATGCGCAAATCCGGCTCTTCTCTGCCTGCGCGCCAATGACCAGACTGTGAAGAAACACATCCGTCTGCAGATTCTGCAAAAGATGATCTAGTGCGCATTTTAAATATTCCGGCTGAAAAGAAATATTCCAGTTGCCAGATGCAGACAAACGGTTCTGCGCCGGGGCTCCAAGCTTTTCCAATTCCGCCAGGACCAAATTTCCGACACCTTCTACCACCCGGACCGGATTTTTTCCACAGGTTGTAAAACCACAGAACGCTCCAACACCAGAATGGGTTGCCTCTCCGCCCAGATAGGCATTCCGTTCTATCAGAACGACCCTGGCTCCCGCCAGGGCTGCTCCGGCCGCGGCCGCGCATCCTGCAGTACCTCCGCCCACCACTGCCACATCGTATTGTTCCAATCGTTCCATTCTGCGCTCCACTTATTCCTGTTCGCTGAAATACCGCTCCTGCACTTCTTTCACCGGCATTTCCTGTCCGGTGTACAGACGGAAAGCCTCGGCGCCCTGCCACAGCAGCATGCCGATTCCCGGAATGACCTTGCATCCGGCCTCTTTCGCTTCCTTTAAAAGCTTTGTCTCCCGCGGATTGTATACAATATCAGAAATCACCAGTTCCGGTCGCAGCATGCTCACATCCGGGATCACGCTCTGGTCATCCATCGGCTTCATGCCCACCTTGGTGGCATTGCAGAACAGGTCTGCGTCTGCCAGTTCCCGGCGCAGCACGTCGGCATCCTCCAGATCAAAAATCTCTGCCCGGCACTCCGGCACATGTTCCCGGATTTTTCGCACGGTCTCTTCTCCATTAGCAAAACGAGGGGAAGATTTCCGCGCAAAGATCACAACCTCCTTTGCGCCGCCCAGGGCTACCGCAATCTGAATGGCGGTTCCCGCTCCGCCGCTTCCTGCAATCACCAGCTTTTTGCCATGAATGTCAAACCCGTGTTCCAGGCAGTTGCGGATCCAGCCCACACCATCGGTGATATGTCCCACCAGTTTTCCATCTTCATTGACAATGGTATTGATGGCACCGGTCAGCTGTGCCGCTTTGGAAAGCTCGTCACAGCAGGATGCCGCCACCGTCTTTCCCGGCATGGTGATGTTGCAGCCGCGGAAGTTCATCATTTTCAAAGCCTCAATAGCCTTTTTGGTATCTTCTTCCTTAATATCGAATGCCAGATACCGGTAATCCAGTCCCAGCTTTTCGAAGCTGTAATTGTACATGGCCGGTGAGCCGGAATGAGCCACCGGACTTCCGATGAGGCATAACAGTCTTGTATGTCCGCTGATTTCCATAATCCAAATTCCTCTTTTCTCTTCGTAATATGATTCTCTTTATCCATTCTCCAGCAACGCTACATCACAAGCACCAACACAATCACAATGCAGCAGATGCTGATGAGGGCTGAAATGGAATTTAATGCACTGGAAAGCCCAAAGTCTTCCCCCAGGTCTGCCGTAAAAGCCGGAACTGCCGCAGAAATCGGGCTGAATACCAGAAACGCCAGAGCCTGCCGGTACTCCAGTTCCAGCGGAAGCAGGTTGAAGAATGCCACCGCCAGCACCACAGCAATTCCGTACCGCACCACAAGAATCCGCGCCATAACGCCAATCTGTTCCCGGCTGCCGGACAGATGGAATCCGACTCCCAGCATCAGCATGGCAAGAAACGGATTGGCATTGCCCAGAATCCCGGCAAACGTAATTACCGGATCCGGAAGGCCGATGTGCAGCAGGTTCAGCGCCGTCATCAGGATATACGTGTCAAAGGGCACCGAACGCACCAGTGTAGAAACAATCCTCCGTAAAGAGAAGCGGTCGCCTCCGCCCCGGATCATGGACGCAATGCTGTAAGAGCCGCCCAGACAGACAAACGAGTTGCCCGTATCAAAGAGACTGGTTGCCAGCATGCCGGCCGGTCCCAGAAAGCTCTGCACAAAGGGCATGGTAAACGTTCCGATATTGTATCCGGAAATATTCAATACTTCAAACGCCCGTTTTTCTTTGGAGGCATGCAGATTCATAACATACAGGATGCTCATGTACAGGACACCGCCTCCAAA
>OGCN01004355.1_pt1 | contig 12318 bp, 9 predicted proteins | sample 1570181 | NCBI WGS metagenome assembly OGCN01 (sample SAMEA4370584, study PRJEB24528) | human gut metagenome | reverse complement strand
CAAAATGACAACCCCCCAGAAATCCATGGGTTTGCCGCGCTTCGCTTTCTGTCCGATACCGATGGTCCGATATTCTTCTGTATCTTCTTTTGGATCGAGTTCTTTAAGTTTAGCAATCTTACCATTAATCTGATTTCTTACATTATTCTGTTGAAGTTTATTATTTGAAATCAGACTTTCATAAGAATCAGCACTAACAATATGACCAGACGCTTTTGCTAAATCGATACCTTTTTGAGTAAGACTAGCTTGTGTCTGTAGAAGAGTATTTTCTTTTTCAAGCTTACCAATGTAATTATTATGCTTTTCTTCAAGGATTTTATAATGTTCTTCTTGAGTATCGAATAAACTACTTTCAGAGGATTTAACCTTGTCGTAGTATTCAATACCTTTCTGGAGATTATCATACAGAGAGGAACCTTGTTTAGCATTACTATCCTTAGAAGTTTCCTGTGCGAAATTCTCTAAGGTTAAAGCACCACTTTCAATTTTATCACGATACTCTTGTGGTATCTTAGCCATATATCCTTCATACTTGGCTTGATACTGTTCAATAGCACTTCTTAAAGTTTGGATTTTCTCATCGTTGATTTTTAACTGAGAAGCATTAGCACTAAGACGAGATTCTTCAAATTTGCCACTTGTGATAGTAGCCTGAAGCTCATCCATAGATTTACCAGTATTCTTTGAAATCTCACCTAACTGTCGAATACCTTCTGTGTAGTTTTCAACATTGGTAGGATCTGACATCAATTCGCTGATAGACTTAAATTGCTCTTCGGTCATTCCAAAATAGGAGAGGTATGCACTAGATGATTTCTTGGATAGGAGAGAAGCTTGATTGTCTAATAGGGTAATTCTACGTTCAATCCAGTCTACTAAATTACCTTCTGCTTCTGTAGCATTCTCCGTAGATTTGGTGAGCTTATCTGTAGCTTTGGAGGCTTTGTCAGCGGTTTTCTGTGCATTACCAATACTATTATCTCCACTAACTTTGACAGACTGGACACCACTACCTCCAGTTGGTTCATTGGTTCCAGAGTAACTTTTACTAGATTTATTTCCACCGCCAAAAGCATTACCTGAAGCAAATGCTAAACCTCGACTATTTACAAACCCTCTTTCAAGAAGATCTTCTGTTTGTTTATGATTAAATACAATAGCATGTTGCGGTAGTTTGGCAAATTCAGCGCCATTATCTCCATAGGTTCTCCATTTACCAGTAGAAGGATCAACAACGATTTCACGACCTAATTCACCTATGAGTGCTGTTTTTGATACACCTAAATCTTGAGTACCATTTACTTCATGATCTCCAGATTTGGAAGCTGTAGAATTATTATGTGGTAAAATTGACAAACCCATTTGTCCCGGCATAGTAAGGTTTATTGGCGTAGAATTAATAAGGTCAATGGCGGCTTTAATCTTTTTTAATGCACGATTGGCAGCATCAATTTGGGTCTGATCAACTTGAATATTAACAGGATCATTTTCAATATCGCTCTGTTTCTTCTTGACAGCATCAACAGAATCCATATCAAGGTCAAGCTTAACATTAGCAATCCAATCTACAACCGCTTGTTGGTCTGCAACCTGAGTTTTTAATTCTTTCTGCTGTTTAAGTAGAGGATCTAATTGTTTGTCAATAGCATCATTTTTGATTTTTGCATAAAGTTGTGCTTTTGTATTCCCTTTTAAAGTAGATTCTCTTGCATCAAGATTATTTTGAATTTTCTTATTAGATAATTCATCAATCTGTTTATTAATATCATTCAACTGATTTTTTAAATCAGATAATTTTTTCTGAGCTTCGTTATCAGCGATACTTAAAGTATAACTTGTCAAACCAGAAATTTTAATCATCTGATTTTGAAGATTTTTAAGAACTCCCTCTGCATCAGTATCATCAAGATTAAGATTGTATTTTTCAGATAATTGGCTGGTTAATGATTTTAACTGTTGTTCAATCTGACCTGTATTATCGCCTGTAGTTTTTGCTGTTTCGTATTTCTCTTTTAAGTCATTTAATTTCTTAAAATCTTCTTCAAGACTACTAAAATCAGCATTATCTTTGATGGATGTAACAGAATTATATACCTTCTGAGTAAGTTCATCAATCTGTCCACCAACTTTAGCCATATCATCAGATAAAGCTCTTAATTGGCTATCATCAACATCAACGTTAAATCCTTGTTTTTCGAGATTTTGTTTTAACTCATCATATTGAGATTGAGCAGAGAAGAATACTTCATCTAAAGTGTCAAGACCTTGACCCCAATCGAAATCCCACCCATAAGTCTCCATTTCACCAAACATGGCTCTAGCGACTTCTTCAGTGATTCCTAATTTGTCAACAAAATCTTTTACAGTTGTACCATCGACTAATTTTGCTTTATTATCTCCAAGAGATTCCATTAATCCTTTGCTAATAGAATCAGCAATAAAATTATTTACTCCTGAACCATTATCAGCAAGATAACGTTTTACCTTCTCAAGATACTTCTTAACCTGTTTCTCATTTTTAGGATCGATATCATCTGGCATGATGAATTCTACAGCAGCTTTAAACTTTTCTGTACCAATTTTACCATTTCCAAGACCTTCAATAATAGCTTTAGCTGCATTACCAGCATCAGTAAACATAGTTCCTTGATCTGGTGCATTCTGAGCATCTAACCAAGCCTGATATGTACCTGTAGCCTGTCTAATCTGAGATGCCATCAACTCATAATTCTTAGCATTACTTACAATCTGAGAATTATTTTCTTTCAGAGTTTCCAACATACTTCTGGTAATAGTAACACCATCAATAACAGCAGAGTTGTTATCTCCAAGAGCCTCTGTATAAAGACGAATTTTATTCTGATTCAAAGTATACTGATAACGTTCTTGTGCTGCATTTGCCTCGATTGTAGCTAATTTTTCTTCTGCTGTAGCTTTAGCTTTTTCTTTGGCATGTTCTGTATTAATCTGCATTACGCCATTGTTATATTCCAAACAATCTGTATAACCAGATAATTCGTCTGTCATAGTAACAGCTTTACCTGTTTCTTGAGCTAGAATAGCGGCATTAAGATTATTATAAGAAGTGATAGCTTCATCAATAGTACCTTTAAAAGTTGTCATTTCCTCCGCAGACTTGACTGCAAATCCAGATTTAATAGACAACTTATTCCATTTCTGAATAGCTTCTTCTGCATTGTCTATCCCTTTTGTAAAATCATTAAAACTCTGTAATTGCTCTACTGTATTAATTCCAGAACTATTTAAAAAATCTTTGATTTTGAGATAATCACTTTGACCATATTTTTGTTCAAGATCTGAGAGCTGCTGATTAATGATATTAATAGCTCCATCTTTACCAGCAAAGTGAGTTAAAGAACCAATATCTTTTGCATCTTCATTTTTTCTCCTTGAGTATTATATACTTCTGCATCATAACCTTTTTTGTCTAGTTCAAGAATATGATCTATTGATAAGTCTCCATCTTTTTTAGCAGTGTCGAGAATACCATAAATATATTCTTCTGCTGTTTTTTCTCCTAATACTCTGACACTTCCATCATCGTTATCTACAATGCTAGAATATGCAATCTCGGAAATTCCCTTGTAATTATTTCCAATTCCAAGAGATCCGCCGAGAACAGAATCAATGGCTTCTTCTCCATTTTGAACAGCATCTACAAGTTGGCTATAATAATCTCTTACAGTGCCATCATCATCTTCCATAAAAATATCCTGTAGAGCATCTTTGTATTGTTCAACAGTTTCTTTTGTCCAATTGATGATGGTACGATTGTTCATATCAATATTTCCAAATTTAGATGGAAGAGTACCATTTACGATTTGATCTTTGTATTTACTTAATCCCCAATCATCTATTTTTTGATATTCTTTTTGAAGAGCGTCTTCTAACTCTTCCTTTTTACTCTTATACTCATTCTGAGACTTCTCATCAGTATTATGTTTGAATCTATTTATAACTGAGTCATAAGCATTTTGTAAATCCTGCCCATCTTCACCTTTGAAAGCAATTTGCATTTCAATAGGAGCATCAGGTGTAAGCTTTTTATAAAGATCATCTAATACTACATTAGCTTCTTTAATACCGCTTGTAGCATCTTCTGCGGCAGATTTAGCTTCGAGTAAATTCTTTTTAGCTGCGTCTACACCAGATTTATTTGCTAACGCTTTGTTATAATTTTCGACAGCAGTATCAAGATTTTTATAAGCTGTGGAAGCAGAATTATCAGCATCAATTCTCGCTTTAGCATAAGTTTTTAAATTTTCATTTGCTTGCTCAATTGCTGAAGTATCGTAATCATTTTTTAATGTACTAGCGATTTTTTGGCGGAATTCATTTACTCGTTCATCAGCTTCACCATATTTATTTAATAAATCAGTAGATAATTCTTGTAGAGCTTTTATATTTTCTTCTCTTGTGCCATTTGCAATTAACTTTAATTCTCCAAAACTACCATCGCTAACATCACCATATGATGATACAATCTCTGCTCTTAAAGTGTCTTTGTATTTATCTAAATCCTTTTTTAAGTCAAACCCTACTTTTTTGGGATCGTCTAAATCAGAATTAGATAATTGGATACCAGAAGAAGTAATAGATGTAAACCTATCGTTTACATAAGCCCTATCTTGTTCAATATCATCAGCATTTTCTGACACATAATCTGCTGCTTTTTTCTTTGCGAGTTCATCTAATTTAGCAATCTGCTCATCATACTTACCATTAACCAAATCAATCTGGGTAGCTTCTGAGCCAAATTTTTCATTTAAGCTATCCTGAACAGAAGATAACTGTTGTTTTACAGATTGGAGTTCTTCAGCAGAAAGAGAAGTATCATTGAGTTTCTGACCCAGTTCTTTGTATTTGGAAATATTCTCATCAAGTGTGTTTCTTTCGCTTTCATAGGTAGAAGTAAGTTTTTCTGAACGCTCCATAGCATACTCTTGGGCGTGAGCAACGTTATCATACCATTCAAATAATTTCGTAGCGACAAAAGATACAATAGCCATGATAGCCATGTTTTCTGCCATAGCTAAAGCTTTCATACCTAATTCTGCGGCTTTAGATGATTTTTTGAGATTATCCAATGATAATTCAGCGGCATTGTTGCTTTTTGCAAACTCTTTCGCCTTATCTGAGGCATCGTCCATAGTTTGATTAAAAGCACTTGTTACGATTGTTTCTTCTTTAACATTAAAACCAATACCTTTATTTTGTAAGTTGGTTATTTTCTCTTTTAATTCTGAATATTTATTTATATAAGCGGTTAGTTTCTCTGTATCACTATTACTATATATATTTTGAGGAGAAAAGAAATTTGTAATAGAACCTTTTATTCCATTCACAAGATCTGGAACATTATTTTTAACTTGCGATCCACCCTTATCTAAAGATTCGTTTATTGATTTAAATATCATACTATGATATAATTTAGTAAAATTATAAAAAGGGTGATGGTATGGAACGTAAATTTGTTTATTTCTGTCCAAATTGTAATGAATATAGAAAATATAATCCAAATCAATCAAATAAATTTATTTGCAAAATATGCGGAAATAAAATGCTTTATAAAGGAATGGAAGATAAAGATGAAAGAAAACAACTAAAAAAGATTTATATTCAAAATGAGCTTGAAAAGGAAAAAGAAAAAATAACTAAAAAGGAAGTTATTTATCCATCTTCTCAACCAGAAGAAAATATCCCTAAATGTCCTACCTGTGGTTCAACAAATATTAAACGCATCTCAGGAACAAAACGTTGGCTTACTACAGGTTTATTTGGATTAGCAAGCAGTGATATTGGTAAGACTATGGTTTGCAAGAATTGTGGCTACAAGTTTTGATATAATTTTTCAAGCGAAACAATAAGATCATCTTTGTATGATATCCTATATAAGGATATATTATAATCGAGACAATATTTATTATTCAATTTATCATATCCTTTCAATGGAGATATACTAATTAAGATTAATCCTGATTACAGTTGGGTCTGCGAAGCAAGCTGTAACTATTACAATGATGCAGAAATAGGAGAACACACTAATATGTCAAAACTAATCGACAAAATATTTTTAATGCGAGATATGAATAACAAAGAGCTAAAAGAGCATATCAAAACACTCACTGATAGCGAAAAAATTTAATAATATATTCCGCAATGAAGCTAATTATGGGTAACGGAGAGTCGGATAAGAAATAGTATCGTGAATGATAGAATAGAAGAATAATGAAAAATTGCTACTCTGTATTATTTTTTAACAAAATAATACAGAGTCATAAAATATGACTCTGTATTACCTTGTGTGTTAAACGCATGTCAAAAGACAATTGTTTAAATTCCTCCTGATGTCACATATCTATCAGCTAATGGACACCCATTTCTGTTTGATATGGTACAAGTCAAGGCTAATGGACACCCATTTCCTTGTTTGTAAGAAGTATTATATCAAATAATACACTTGTTGTCAATATTAAAATAATTTTACTAACCCATATGAATTAACATTATCTTTATAGCCATCATATATTTTTGGTTCTAAAGCATTCCACATAGAATGTTGAATTTTATACCCATTGATATGTCTTATGCAATTATATGCAACGATGTCTGCCATTTGTAACCCAATACTGTTTTCTTCTTTTACTGTAAAACTCGTTGTAGTTATATATTTATCAATTGCTTCTGGAATGTAAATATTAGTGCCATTTTGTAAAATATTAAAATAATGTTTTTGTATTTTTCTATTCTGTGTTTCTTCTCTTGATTCAAATACTATACTTCCACGAGCCTTATTTTTTATTAAAAAGTGTATATAGCTATTTATTATAGAAGAGAAAAGTATTTCATATATATCATGAGAAAATTCAGGATATTCGTTAAGATACTCCTTTACATTAGTATATGCAGTTATTACTTTAAAATCTGTCTCATCAATACTTTTTCTTAATGAAGTCCAAAACTTAATTTGCATGTCGGTATTTGAGCATAAGATTTTAAAATCTTTTTGTTTTTTAAGAATATCAGTATAATGAAATACAATATTGGAATTTCCTAAAATAGATTTTGTGTTCTGCATAGATGGTATCAAAAATTTTTTATAATTATTTCTTGATATTATAATACCACCAAGTAACAAATATGGATTTGTTTTTGTTTCTGCGCTTTCATCTAAAAATAATATATAATCTGAGTTTGTCATAATATTCCCCAATCATTAATATTTAATATTACTATTATATACCAATAATCGACAGAATACTATTCAGAACATATGTTCAAAATTCCCAATAAATCAATTAATAACAATTCTTGTTAAAGAAATCGGTTACATTGGTTACAACTTGGTCTGTTTCCATAAAGAGGATACATCTGGTAAACCGTTGGAACTGATACAGCATGTACAACAATTAAATTTTCTTTTAATGGTTGTTCCAAAAGCTGCTCCAGAAGCACCTAAACGTAAAATAGGTTTTTTAAGCTGAAATGAAGATGAATTATAACGGTCTTTTCATCAGATTAGAATAAACCTTATATAAAAGTGCGCGAGATTTAAGAAGAGATAATTTATTTTCTACTAAAAGATTTTCAATCTCTTTTTCAAGTCTCTCGCACTTTTCTTTGTCAATTAAAACATAAGTATCTTCATCATAATAAGTTTTTAACATTTTTGTATTTTCCATAGTTTATTTCTCCTTTTATTCCGATTCATATTTATAAAATTAAATTAAAGACGGCAATCCTTTAATAATTCTAATAGTTTAATTTTTAATTCATAGTCATCGTCTTCTAGGTTTTTATACATATTTAAGACTTCGGAGACGATGAATTCATTGCAATCCTTTATATCTGAATCTACAAATCTGTCATATAAATTTCTGTATTTTTCATCATCCAAATAAGGATGTAAATTTTTATCTATTTCCATAGTAATTCTCCTTTTATTCCTATATTTTATAAGATTTTGATTTTATCTTGTATACTATGTAACCATCTGTTATAATGCTTATATTACATTTCTACGGAGGATAATATGAAAAAGTATACAAGAGAACAAATTTCTGAAATTGTCAATAAATGTTCTGATGAAGTTCTTGAAAGAAATAAAAAATAGGTTTATAGAAATTGTATCAGATATTAATAAGTATAAAGCCGATCCAGAAATATTGATAAATTTTGTGACACTTTTTTATTTTGAAATGCAACAAAATTGTAAAGAGACTATCATTGACACATTAGATAAGATATTAAATGAATAGAAAATAGGAGAGCAGTTAAGCCCTCCTATATATTTATATTATCATTTAAAACTAGATCGTTTTAATAAGTTCTCTCCAATAATCAAATCTATATCTTACACTAGCAGAAGAGTTTGTTCCACTTTTAACATTATTTTTATATTCCGTATTATCATCATAATTTAATAAGAATTCTTTTACTGTTTCAATGAATTTATCGAAATCTTTATTATCTTTTTTAACTCTATATGCTGCGTAAAGTATTACAGAAAAACTTGTCTTTGGAATCTTTATTCCCTCTTCAAGACCTTTGTCAAGCTCCTGCATTCCACTTTCCAGTAATGCAATCTTGTCTGGATCAATATTTTCATTATAGTAATGAATAAATTTCTTTTTATCTGCACCACTAAATGATGTAAAATCATGTTCATCATCTGTAGAACAAAGCATCAATGTCTCAATGGCAACGGCAATATCTACAGCCTGTTTTAACTGAGCCTCAGTTAATCTAAATCTTAATAAGTTCATATTTTTAAGATCCATGACTACATCGATCATATCATCGGACATGATAACTGGAAGCTTCTGAACTACATTTAAAGGTTTGCCAGAATTAAGTCTTCCAAACATTTCCCTAACTTCAAGATCTGTATATTTACTAATTTCATAAATCACAAGTGATGCACCATCCAGTGTATCTTTTACTATCTGATCTAGTTTGCTATATTTCTTTCCTGCAATTTCGTATTCAGTTCCTTCAATTATTACAGGTTTTAAATCTTTGGATAAAGCAAATTCATCTGCATAGAAACTGTTTAATGTACTTAATCTCTGAACCCCATCAATTACATACTGACCATTTTCATCGACAATAGTATAAATTGGTGGAACAACATATCCTCTAAGAAGAGAGTCAATCAAAAGAGACTTTTCTTTTGTTTTCCAAACAGATTCTTTTCTCTGTAATTTATGCTCTAACAGAATTACTTTGCGTTTTACTTTACTAACTGTAGGCTTTATAAGTTTGTTTCCACCATGTACTTCCATATTGTGTTACCTCCTAAAATAATTTTCAAAATTTGATATTTTCAGATTAGCACAATATAAAATAAATGTAAATATATTTGTTTAAAATATTGAAATTATTTGTTTCTAAAATGTGATATTTCTCAACATAGAACAGAAGTTCCGACTGTTGAAAAATGTTGAATTATGGTAAAATCATACTAGAATATCTGTAACTATATTACCACAGTGTAGTTCATTGCACGACAGGATTCTTGGTATGATTTTACCATGTGGTAGAGCCAATGTAGAATCAGGCTCGATTTTTGGAAATAAATATTCTGCCCGTTCTGGGCTACATATTTCCCTTTTATGTAAAGAAATTTCTACAGAAGGGAGGGTAGAGTTGTTAGAAGGACTTATTCAACTGACAAAAGTTCTTGGTGCTTACGAAATCGCTTACTGTGGACATCTATTATTAGAATTAATAGCAACAATATTAATTTGTAGATATCCTGAACTTAGTAACGAAAAAGTAAAGTATATTACTGAAATGATTTCCAAGAACAAATTTAAATCCAAATCTAAATAAAATTCTAGTCTAATATATGCCATAATATTTATTATCCTTTTTATCCTTTAGGGACTGGTACTTTGTTATCAGTCCCTTCATTTATATATTCTCCGTTTTTGTGTGAACGAAGAGGGTATGTTTCTTCCATCTTACGGTACATACAAACCTACTTATTCTCCATCATCACTGTGCTATATGATAGAAGAGAGCAGTAAACTCTTGACGGTTTTATACTCAGTCATGAGACAGTCCGACAACTGTGCTTGGAGTCCCTTTTACAAGCTATTATAAATAACTCAAAATCGTTTAGACTCTCTGAACACTTCCATTATGATTAATCATAATAGACTCCGTTGCTGATAGCTGATTTAGTCTTTATGTAAGACATGACACTTAGCTTTTGGCATATGTCCAAATAATCTCCATTTCTGGATTTGACTTTTCTTGTTGTCACCAACATCTCTTTCGAGAATACATTCACGCCCACCGTTTCCAGTCACGTTGTAGTGGATTATTTTATATATACAGTATATTTTATTTCTTTCCAGCACTGAGAGATAGCAACTCTCAATTACGATTTATTTTACAACATTTATAGATTGACTAATTCTATAACATTCCATCTCTTGATTTTATCTTGAGATAGAAGGGCATATTCAAAAACAATAAACGAAATTTTGAAGCGTATACGCTTGTATACGTTTACCAATGTTGTTGGCACTCAGGAATGCTGAAGCACCAATTGCTGCTGCTTGGATTAAATTTATATGATTTGCAACTTTGTCTAAAATATCAACAAATTTACCAGCAGAATCAATAGCACCTTTTAAAAAATCAGACGATAATACATCATTCGAAAGTTCTTCCAATTTTGCCTTTGTCTGATCAATAGAATACTGAATAGATTTTTGATATTTTTGTTGCTCCTGCATTGCAGAGCCATCAGCATTCATAGCCTCGTTATAACTCTTCTTTAAAACATCTATATTAGATAATGCTGCGGCAAGAGCATTACTTTGTTGCTTTCCGGCTAATTTCTCCAGTAAAGAAGCGCGATTTACATCACTAAGATTGTTCCATTGCTCACCGATGCCAATAATGATATCATAGATACTTTTAAAAGTATGTTCATCTTTCATGATATCAAAACCAGTCATACCTTTAACCAAATCTCTTAATTTGGATGTAGATGTGACCATTCCATCGGTGTCTTCACCCATCTCTTTTAATTCTGCATCTGCTCCTCTTAAACGAGCAGAAACAGTTTTCCACATATTACCTGTTTTTTCCTCGTCCTGTAGGACAGTATTGGTTGCAGTCACTAGAGCAGTAGCTTGTTCTAATGTGGTATTTGCCGCATTAAAAGATGCAGCACTTCGTTGTAAAGCAGCTCCAATACCAGAAGAAGAGATCGCTTCATTGTTGGAAACTTCATTAAATACATCGACAATATGTTCTGCTTGATCTGTTTTAAGTCTAAACCCTTTTAATGTGGAAATTAGAGATTCGTCAGCACTTTGAATATCAATGTTATCACCAACGTTTTGATATAATTGTGATACTCTAGCAAGTTCCTTTGAATCTGGAATATTATAACCATTTTTCGCCCACGCTGCGGTTGCTTCAATAGTATCAGAAATCGTTCCACCTATATCTTTTGCAATATTAGCATAACTATCAAAATCGTCATAGATTTGAGATATACTATCTTCAGAAACTTTTGCCAAATCAACAATTTGAGAATTAAGATTTATTACAACTCCTGCTGCTTGTTTACCATACTGAATTAAATCATTAATACCAAAATAAGAAGCAATAGAACCAGCAGCTCCATAGAAAACTTTTTCTTTAATAACACTAAAGAAACTTTTACCCTCTCTACCAGCTTCCCGTTCAGCTTGTGCAATTTTTAAGAACTCTGTATGAATATGCTCAATATTAGTGGAAGCACTTCCACTCTTTAATTCAGTCATGTAAGCTTTTAATTTTGCTTTGGCTTCTTCTGAAATCTTAGTATTTCTCTGAAGATAATCTCCAATTTTTTGAAGTTCCTTCTGTCGAGAAATTTCAGTAGAACCCTTATTAGCAGCAGACATATTTTTTAAAGAATCTGAATATTTTTCGATTTCCTTAGTTAATTCTTCTACTCTGGTTTTATCTTCCTCAGTAGCTAAACCTTTGTTATTTCTAATTTTGGTTTGAATAGCTTCTAATTCTTTGAGTTTAGAAGAGAATTCATTAAGTGCATCTTTATAAGGTTTTCCTTGATTTTGATTTTCTGGCTTATTTTGTCTTTTATCAAGTTCTTTCTGATATTTCTCAACGGATTTATCTAAATTATCAGTGAAATTCTTATTGATATCAGCCTTCATATCTTCAAGATGTTGTTTGATACCATTTATCTTATTAGTAGCATCCGTAAACTGTTTTTCACTAATAATTCCTTGAGTATGAAAATCTTTTAATTCCTTTTCTAAC
>OGCN01004352.1_pt1 | contig 12323 bp, 5 predicted proteins | sample 1570181 | NCBI WGS metagenome assembly OGCN01 (sample SAMEA4370584, study PRJEB24528) | human gut metagenome | reverse complement strand
GGTTGAGACTGGCAACGCAGCTGTTTTTGCCGTTATGTGGGATTCTCCTGAGACAGCAGATGTCGAGGCGGAAGCTGTTTCCGGTAATGAGGACGAGGTGTCTATCGCATCAGAGGAGCTTACGGACGGAATGGATATTTCGGACGAGCCTGAGCAGGATGCAGCTGAGACACCGGCAGCAGAGAATCCGGAGGTAACTCCTGAGGCAGAGCCTTCTGAGGAGCCGGCGGAGAATCCGGATGCTGAACCTACCGAAGCGCCGGCAGAGAATCCGGATGTGGTGGAAGAACCGGCAGAGGATATTGCGAGCCCGGATGAGGTTCCGGCAGCAGATGAGAATGGTGAGACAAGCCTGATCGAGGTTCTGGGAGACGATACGAATCTTCGTGTCAGCCCATCTATCGAGGCAGAGGTTCTGGCAACTGTAAACGCAGGAACACAGCTCACACTTCTGGATACCGTAACAGCAGAGGACGGAGCAACCTGGTACAAGGTTTCCTGGGAAGGAACCGAGGCTTACATAAGAAGTGATATGGCACAGGTTGTTGACAGCAGTGATGAGGCAGAAGAAGTTGAGGATGTTCTGGAAAGCGAAGAAGTTTCTTATTCTCAGACTATTGGTGATGTAGTTGTAACTGCAACAGCTGCAAAAGATGTTCTTCCAGATGATGCACAGTTTGTTGTAACTCCAATTAAGAGCGAAGATGCACAGTATGAAGATATAGCAGCCAGACTTGAAGAAAAAGCTGAGAATGAAGAATATTCCATTGCAGGTTTCCTTGCATACGATATTTACTTCCTGAACAGCGCAGGCGAAAAGATCAATCCGGAAGATGGAAAAGTTAAGATTTCCATGGAATACAAGAATGCAACTGCTCCGGAAGAAGTAAAAGAATCCGATGCAGTACAGATGGATGCAGAGGAAGACGAAACAAGTCAGGAAAATACAGAAGCAAAAGAACTTAGCGTTTCTGTAATGCACTTCGTAGAAGAAAACGGAGAAGTAACTTCTGTAGTCGATATGACTAAAGAGAACAGCGCCACTGTAGAAACAAATGAAGCAGGCGAAGTTCAGAAAGCAGAATTCGAAACAGAAAGCTTTTCTACATTTACTATTACCTGGACTCAGAAACAACAGAATCTGAGTGGTGAGACTAGTGTTAATGTAACGTGTGTTAATGAAAACGGAGAAGAAATAACTGCTTCTGGAGTATCTTCAATCAAAGCTACTAAGGGTACAGTTATACGACTGGCAGATTACGAACCATATATTAGTGGTTACGGATTTGTGAAAGCTCAGATTGGTGGAGCTACCTATGATAATAGCAATAGTAATGAACTGAAATTAATTAAGGTAGACCAAGATTCCAACAATAATTGGGCATACTCGTATTCTAATGATACAGATTCTAATACTAAATCCTGGAGTATATATACGACAGGTGTACCGACAATATATCTGGTATATTCAGTGACTAAACTGAGTATTCAGGATGATCTGATGAACTCAGGTAATTTGATTCCAGTTCTCACAGATGAACTTAAGAATGAAATTGAAAGAGCAGAAAATGAAAATGTAGATGTTTCCTATATCTGGTATAAGAGTATCAATAATGGAGACTTCGAAGCAGTAGATAAAATTAAAGTTAGTGGTGATAATTACAATATTTCTACTAATGAAGACAATATAGATTGTTTAAATGTTGCCCTTGATGGAGGAGCACTGAGCGAAGATAAGAGTTCTGTAAGATATAAGGTAGCACTTAAGATTGGAGAGCAGAAGTTCTTCTCTGGTGAGTATAATGTAAGATATTATGAAGAACTCCACAATGGAGGATTTGAGACTCCATCGGTAACAGCGGATCATCCAGGTGCTACTAACTGGCAGTATTCTAATGAAAATTACAAAGCCCAGGGCGGTGTGTGGCAGACAACAGGAACCAATGATAAGGGCAGTTCGCCGTGGTGCGATACTGATGGTGCTGATATTGAAATTATAAGAGCAGATGGTACTTTGTCTGGTGATGCTGGTAACGGTTATGCATGGCATGGTGCTAAACTCGATGCTGAAGGAAATGCAAATGGACAATTTGCAGAACTAAATTGTGAAACTGCAGGCGCACTGTATCAGGACGTAATTACATACGAGGGTGAAACATTAAATTTCTGGTTAAGCCACAGAGCTCGAGGTCGAAATAGTAGTACAACAGAGTATGATACCATGTATGTGGTTATGATGCCTACAAGTATTGCAAAAACAATGGAAGAGTCAAATAGCCAAAGTCCTCAGCAACGATTATTGAATTTGGTTGATAATTACTATAATATTAGTAAGGAAATTAATGCGTCAGCTCTACCTACAAGAGAAAGTGAAACTGTTGTTTATGATGGCAATACAAAAGGTAAAAACAACGGTGTGTTGATTACAAAAGTTGTCAGTGATGATACTGATTGGCATAATGTGCAAGTATCTAATAGATATATTGCAAAATCAGCTATGACAAGATTTTTCTTTATTTCAGGAAAAACTACTGCTCCAACAAATAATTCGGGGGAATACACAGAAGGAAACTTCCTTGACAGAGTGGGATTTAGCCAAAATTTACCACCAGCTAATAGTGGAACGCTTACTTTAAAGGTTGAAAAGAAATTTGATGGATTAGAATCTACAGATATAGAAAACCTGAAAGATAAGATGACTTTCACTATTAAAGCTTATAATAATGATCAGGAAAAAACACCGGCAACAAATGCTCCTTTATACGGAACATCGTTTACACTTAGAAAAATGGATAATGCAACATCCGATGGTAGTTATGTCAAAATATTAAATGCAACGCTTGCTGCAAATGATGTAAATAAAAAATACATCTATGAAGTAGAGGAAACCAATTCTCAGGTAAGTGGTAAAATATTAACAACTACACAGACCGTTGTTGGTGGAAAAGTTCAATCTGATAGAAAATCAACACTGCTTGGTGAGAAAGACTCGGCTACGTTCACAGTTACCAATACGTATACACCGATAACACTTAGTTCTATTATGGATAGTAGTAAAACAGCTAAGGTTAAAAACTGGGATGATCGAACTTACGATATCACCATTACCGCTAGTTCAAAAAATACCAGTCAATCAATCGAAACAGGAAAAACTGTGGCAGACATTATGTTGGTTTTAGATGTGTCTGGATCGATGGGGGAAGCTATTAGTGATGAATATATCTATGTCGGAAAAAATACATCAGATCAAAGAGATGCTTTGAACACGAATGGAACCTATTATATCAAAGTAAATAATTCATATAAGGAAATGAATTATAGTTGGTCTCAGTGGATAGTGGATGATGGCAGTTTTTTTGGCGCTTATGCATCAGATAGAACTTATAATAATTGTGGGATATACAGACATAGAAATAGGCTTGATGCACTAAAGGCAGCTGTTAACCAGTTTATAGAGAGCACAGCAGAAAAATCTGGAGACAGTAATATTGGAATTACTACATTCAATGCTAATTTAGTTTCTAAAATTGGATTAACAAATGCTGGTGCGTATAAGGATAGTCTTAAAGCTAAGGTTAATGCTTTGGATTTTGGTGGAGGAACGAGTCCTGAAAAGGGCCTTGAAAAAGCAAAAGAATTATTAGATGCAAGAGCAACAACTGAAACTGAAAATCCTAGACCTAAATACGTGATTCTCTTTACAGATGGTGATCCGACAGGTTCTAGCGGTACTAGTTGGAAGGACTATGAACAAACGGCAGCGGAGACTCAGGCAAGAGAATTAAAAACAGGTTACAGAGGTAACGATGAGAAACCGACAAAAAAACCATACACAGTATTTACTGTAGGTTTTTCGCTTACTGACAGGGCAAAGACATTCTTAGCAGGTGGTACATATGAAAACGAGGAATATCCAGGAATAGCTACCACGGGTTGTGCAAAGGAAGCAAGCAATGCTGCAGATCTTAGTCAAATCTTCCAGGACATTAATAGTACAATCACAAATAATACGGACATTGCTGGTGCAACAATCACAGATATTATAGACCCAAGATTTGAAATCATGGTTGGTGGTAAGGTTATTACCGACGAAGTTTTGACTGATGGAAAATATTATACATTAAGCGATGGAGGAGTTATAACAAAGCGTGATGATGATACCTATCAGGTAGAATGGAAAAATCAGACAATTCCTAATCCTAATAATACTGAACATAATCAGAAAAGTTGGACCAAAACAATCACAGTAAAGGCAAAGGATGATTTTATTGGTGGAAATAACATTCTTACTAACGTAGGTGCTGGTTCTAAAATTACAGTAGGAGCGTTAGAAAAAAAATTAGATCAGCCTAAAGTTAACGTTAAAGAGAATCTGCAGATTCAGGACAAAACAGTTACTATTTATAAAGGTGATACATTACCTGCTATAAATGATATTCAAAATGCAATATTAAAGATTTCAGAGACGTCTTATTTAAATGGAACAATAAGCGCTGACGATGTGAAAGAGTATCTTTCATTGCAGTGGTATAAACTGGATGAAAAAGGGAATAGAGTAAAAGTTGATAAATCTGAAATACCGGAAAAACCTGAGGCAGATACAGAATATTATTTAGAAGTAACTTATACTCCAAATCAAGAATCAACGGATGCTAGCAAATTAAATACAACCACTAGTGATGGAGTACAGCATTATGTGGAAAGTAAAAAGCTTTGTAGCGGTAATAATCCATATGGTACTTATAAAATTAATGTCAAAAAAGGACAGATTCAGATTACTAAAAATGTAACGGAAACAACAACGTATAACAGGAATTTTAAATTTGATGTAAAGGATGAAAAAGGAAAATCTATTTCTGGTAGTCCAGTAACAGTAATAGTTGAGAATGGTAAATCTAGTGGAACAGTAACAATAGATAACCTTTCAAGAGGAATATATACTGTAACTGAGCAGAATACCCAGAATTATGAAATCAAGAATTTTGGTGTTTCAACAGAAACAGATTGTCAAAATTCATCGAATGAAAAATCAATTACTTTCACGCTTGGTACAGATAAAGCTGGAAACAACGTTATTGATGCATATCAATATAAATCAGGTGGTGTGAATGGTGTTGCTTTCTACACAAATGAAATAGTTACAGAGCTTGATCTGAAGAAAACAAATAAAGATGGTACCAAAAATCTTCCAAATGCAAAATTCCAACTTGAAAAATGGGAAGAGCCTAAAGATGATACTGAGGGTGGTTGGAAACATGTGAGTGATAATTATGATGACATCACGGTAAATAATGGAGAAGAAAGTAAAGAACTTACTAATCTCCATGCAGGCAGATATAAACTTACAGAAATTAAAGCACCAAATGGTTATTGTGTGCTGGGAGCTAGCATTTACTTCAAGATTGAAGCGGGTGTGATTACACTTACGGATAAAGATGGGAATGATACAGATACACCAATCATGTGGACATTGACGAAAGATGACAATAGTGGACAGGTGTTAACAATTAAGAATACTGAAATCTACTCCCTTCCAAACTCCGGTGGTCCGGGAACCTATGGATTTACAATCAGTGGTGTAGCGATTCTTGCAACTGCACTCCTGTTGTTTATAAATAATAAACGAAGGGAGGAAGAAGCAAAGAGATCGTAACACATTAATTGTAAATGGCCGATGAAGGGCGAAAAAGAAAAATGCAGAGAAAGAAAGGAGCAAACCTTATGAAAAATTTATTTAAAAAGATTGGTGCATTATTAGTGGCAGCGGTTATGGTACTGTCTATGTGCACAGCGGTATTTGCTGATGATGCTAAGACGCCAAGCGCATCAGATTCAAAAAAAGTAACAATTACAGGTGTTGAAACCGGAGATGGAATTACGGTTAAAGCATATCAGCTGGTAGATGCTGAATATGCAAATGCTAATGGATTTACAGGATATGTTTGGACAGCAAATGCTGGTAAGGGACAGAAGCCAGTATTCGTTGATTCAAATGGTAAAAAAGAATTAAATATTAGCAGTAGTGATGTTACAACAATTGCAAAGAATCTTGCAAATGTACCGGCTGAAGTTACATTTACATTGGATGAAAATGGAGAATCTAGTGAGGCGTTAACAGTTGGTACATGGTTATTAGTTGTTGAGGGTGGAACAAATAAGATTTATAACCCAATGCTTGTCAGTGTATATTATACAGATGCTAATGATGGTAATTCAGTTATTACCGATTCATTAAATGCAACTGCACAGTGGGCGCTTGCTTCTTCAAAGACATATGTAAAAGTAAGTGATATTGAGATTAAAAAGACAGCAAATAAAGATACACAGAAAGTTGGACAGAGTGTTTCATATACACTGGAAGGTACAATCCCTGCTTATAACGATACCTATACCGATCCGTCCTATACGATTGAGGATAATTTAACTAATTTAACATTAAATAAAGATAGCGTTGTAGTAAAAGTAGGCGGAGCCGTAATTGATAACACTAATAGCAAGAATTATATTTTAACAAAAGAAAATAGCAAGCTTAAAGTTGAATTTACTTCACCTTATGTTAGTAGCTTAAAAGAGGCAACTGCAGGGGCAAGAAAGGTAGAAATAACATACACTGCTACAGTTGCAGCATCTGCAAGCAATTTCAATGCAGCAACAAATACAGTATCTTTAGATTATACTAACAAAAAAGGCGAAAAAACAGATGCAACCAAAACTTATACATTTGATTTAAATGGTCAGATTAAAAAGACTGGTGAAGATGGAACCGCATTAAAAGGTGCAGAGTTTGCACTTTATAAAGAATATGATAAAGAGCAGAATGTGGTGAAAGGTGACGCATATCTTTCTGGTGTGAAATCTGATGATAATGGTAATGTGGTATTTAAAGGATTAGAGAAGGGAACATATTATCTTCAGGAGACAAAAGCACCTGATGGATATCAGCTTAGCGATAAAATTCATAAGATAGTTATTGAACCAACATACGAAAATAGTAATGCAGAAGTAGGAAAGAAAGAACTTAAGAGTTATACAATTACAATTTCTGATGCATCTAATGAAAATGATGCAGGAGTTACTGGAACATATGAGAAGACTACAACAAAAATAGATCCACTTGTGAATATTACCAATACTAAACTCGGAACCCTTCCATCCACAGGTGGCATGGGAACATACCTCTTCACTATCATCGGTGTTGTAGTTATGGCTGGCGCTGCTGGTGCTTTCTTCATCAGCCGCAGAAAAGGATCTGAGGAGTAATCGTTTGATTGCCGGATTGATTCAATTCAAAAATTATTTATAAGCAACGACAAAGCAAGTATTAAAACAAAGTAGTAAATTTTTTACCGCCCGGCCCTTTCGGGGGCCGGGAGTGGTAAATACAACAGTATGGAGAAACCTATGAGAAAGAATAAGAAGAAAAATTATATTGGACTTGGTTTGCTGTTTCTGATAGGGTTGTCCATACTGCTGTATCCAATGGTCAGTGATGCCTGGAACCGGTATAGGGACAGCCTGCTGATCAGTAATTATAGCAGCAGTGTTTCTTCGGATGATAATTCGGAGAAGATTGACAGTATGTGGAAGGCAGCACAGGAGTATAACGAACAGATCAAGCAGGAAAGTGTGCCGGATGCTTTTTCCGTGAGGGATGGCCAGACGGACAGTACATATGAGTCTCTTCTGAACCTGAATGGTGATGGAATGATGGGGTATGTGGAGATTCCTGTGATCGATGTGAGCATTCCAATCTATCATTACACGACAGATGAGTCTCTGGAGAAGGGTGCCGGTCATTTGTTCGGCAGCAGTCTTCCGGTTGGCGGCAAGAGTACCCATTGTATTTTGTCGGCACACAGAGGACTTCCAAGTGCGAAACTTTTTACAGATCTGAATCTTGTGGAAGAGGGAGATGTTTTTTACCTGCATGTGCTGGGTAAGACTCTTGCCTACGAGGTGGATCAGATTCTTACCGTTCTTCCGGAGCAGACAGAGTCTCTGGGTATCACGGATGGGGATGATTATGTAACGCTGGTTACGTGTACGCCTTATGCAGTGAATACGCACAGACTTCTGGTGAGGGGACACAGAGTTCCGATGAAGGCTGCGAAGGCGGTTCAGAAAACAGAGAAGAAGGTTACCGGAATCACCAATCCAACGCTTCCGATGCTTGCTCTCTGTGTTGTGATCGGAATTGTGATCGCGGTGATCCTGGTTGCCGGTATCAATTCTGTTCAGAACAAAAAACGACGCAGGAAATAGTTTATGGCTAAAAAGAAAAAAAAGAAAAAGAGTAATGTTGTCCTGAACATCATTATTGCCCTGGTGTTTCTGGCGGGGGCGGGTGTGTTCCTTTATCCCACGATCAGTGATATGTGGAACCAGTATCGAAATGCCCAGCTGGTCAGTAAGTACGAGGAAGCGGTAACGGAGCTTTCGGACAACGACTATGACAGGCTGTGGAAAGAGGCGAAGGAGTATAATGCCGAGCATCCGGTGAATGCCATTGTAGATGCTTTTGAGGAAGAGGATACTTATGAGTTGAGTCATCCTTATGACAGAGTCCTGGATCCTAACGGTGACGGACTGATGGGTAGTATCGAGATCCCAAAGATCAAAGCGAAGCTGGCTATCTATCACGGACTGAGCAAGACCGTGTTGGAAAAGGGTGTGGGCCACGTGGAGGGCACCAGTCTTCCTATCGGAGGCAAGAGCACTCATGCGGTTCTGGCGGCGCATCGAGGTCTTCCGAATGCGAAGCTTTTTACAGATCTGGATCAGATGGAAAAGGGAGATATTTTTATCCTGCATATTCTTGGCAAGAATCTGGCCTACAAGGTGGATCAGATCAAGACGGTGCTTCCGGATGAGACCAGTGAGCTGGATATTGTTGAGGGCGAGGATCATGTGACACTGGTTACGTGTACGCCTTATGCGGTGAATACCCACAGACTTCTTGTTCGTGGTATTCGGACGAAGTATGTGGAGGAAGAAGTTACTAAGAATGACGAAACGATTCCGCAGAAGCTTGCAGTTGTGGATCCGAAGAGGGTTCTTGCCGGCGGTGCGGCAGCGCTTGTTATTCTGATTCTGCTGATTTACCTGATTGTCCGCCGCAAGGATAAAAAACGCAGAATGAAACAGCTTTCAGAAAGGAAAGAGGAGGCAGAGAGCGATGAAAAATAGAAGAAAGCAAGGGAAAATATTCCGGAGCCTTCTGGCTGTTCTGATGCTGACGGCTATGCTGGTCACGAGTGTTTTGCAGCCGGTTTTCGCCGGGGATTATGTAGCTGGAACAATGGGTAATCTGACGTTGACGGTTCAGCAGGCAGATGAGGAGGGAAACCAGACTCCGCTGCCGGATGTAGGGCTGACGATCTACAAGGTTGGCAGTGTGAATTTTGATGGCAATGTGCATTTCGTGCTGGATGAGGCACTGGCTGCCGCAGAGATCGATTTTGATTCCATCACGACGGCTGACGGCTGGTATGAAGCGGCAGAGAAGCTGGCGGCTATGATCGTCAGCGGAAGTGTGGATGTGTGGGGTATGTCCAAGTCCTCTGATGCAGAGGGGAATATGACTTTCACTGATCTGGCTGAGGGTATGTATCTGGTGGTGCAGACAGATGCGAACAGCAGTGTTATGGTTTCACCGATGCTGATCTCCGTTCCTTTTGCAGATCAGGAGCAGGGCTGGATGTATGATGTACAGGCATATCCGAAGTCTGTAAGTAATCCGCAGAAGCATACACAGATCCAGGTTACGAAGAGGATCTATAATGTTGATGAGAACGACAATGTGATTCCTCTGGAAACGAAGGAGGATGTAACTTATAATGTTGGGCTTTACCTTGATCCGGATGGAGAGGCCCGTTACGGAGAAATGCAGAAAATCCATATCCAGAATGCTTCCAGTGGTACAGCTACATGGACGGATGTTCCGGATGGCACCTATTATGTATTTGAGCTGGATGAGGATGGAACGCCTCTTCAGCAGAATACGAAGATCGAGGTGGATGATGAGAATCTTTACTACTACAATGTAACGAAGCCGAATGGTGAGAGTGAAGAGAAGTCCAATCAGGTTGTGATCGGTGGAGATAGTGGTGTTACTGAGGCTGCGGCTTATGTAAATAACTATTATACAAAGATTTCCGATATATTCAGCCGTAACGGATTTATCAACATTAAGAAGAATGTGATGATCGATGGTGTTGCTTCTACTGTGGATGATACGTTCTATGCAGGTTTGTTCTCCACTGAGAGTAACGGTGAGCTGACGCTTAAGAAGGTAGTGACTCTGAAGCAGAATGATAGTGTTGAGGTAATGTTGGATCTTCCAAAGGATCAGGAGATCAACAGTGTTACTTATACTGTTCTGGAGACGGATAAGGATGGAAATCCGGTTGATGATGATACCTTTAAGTATACAGTTACCGGTCAGGGTGAGGTTACACTGAATAATGATAACCGATATACTGTAACAAAAGAGATCACCAACAGTCTTTCTTCCGAGCCGACACCGATTCCGACTGTTACACCTGGTGGAAATCATGGTGGAAATGATAGGATCACTCCGATCCCGAATAACGGTACAGCGGGCGGAACTGCTCCGAACGATACCAGTGGTACAGCAAGACGTTCTGTAAAGACCGGCGATGATACACCGATCGGCGTATGGGTTGGAATCCTTGCAGCAGCGATCATTGTTGGCGGTGGTGCAGCTTATGGAGTTAAGAGAAAGAAGAAAAAATAAATAACGGATCATTCTGAAGGATGATCGATGGAAGAACCGGGCGATGTGGACGCCCGGTTCTTTTTTGAAATATTTACGTATTGGGGATGAAAAAGCAGCGGGTGATATTTTTTCTCGAAAATTGCTCTTGACATTTTGGTATGATAAGTATATTGTATGTGTTGCAGCAAATTTCATAAAAGATAGCCTTTTATTCAGAGTGGTGGAGATACAAAGGATCTATGAAGCCACGGCAACCCCGGATAACCCAGGAAGGTGCCAACCTGAGCGAGCAATCGAACAATAAGAGGATTGTTTACAGAATTTAAACAGTCCGGATTGTACGGGCTGTTTTTTATGTATATAACCATTGTTTTATTACAAAAGGAGAAGATCATGGAGAAAATTTTATTTACATCTGAATCTGTAACTGAGGGTCATCCTGACAAGGTCTGCGACTCTATTTCCGATGCGATCCTTGATGCTATGATGGCACAGGATCCGATGAGCCGTGTTGCCTGCGAGACTGCTACTACAACAGGTCTTGTACTTGTTATGGGCGAGATCACAACCAAGGCTAATGTTGATATCCAGAAGATCGTTCGTGATACTATCCGTGAGATCGGATATGACAATGCGGATTATGGCTTTGATGCAGATACCTGTGCGGTTATCACATCACTTGACAAGCAGTCCACAGATATCGCTATGGGGGTTGACAAGGCTCTTGAGCAGAAAGAGGACGATATGAATGAGGACGAGCTGGATTCCATCGGTGCCGGTGACCAGGGTCTTCAGTTTGGTTATGCTTCCAATGAGACTGAGGAGTATATGCCATATGCCATCAACATGGCTCACAAGCTTGCTCAGCAGCTGACAAAGGTTCGTAAGGACGGCACTCTGAAATATTTAAGACCGGATGGAAAGACTCAGGTCACTGTTGAGTATGATGAGGCCGGCAAGCCGAAGAGAATCGATGCTGTCGTATGCTCTACACAGCATGATCCGGATGTTACTCAGGAGCAGATCCATGAGGACATTAAGAAGTATGTTTTTGATGCGATCATTCCGGCTGATATGGTTGATGCTGATACCAAGTATTTCATCAATCCGACAGGTCGTTTTGTTATCGGCGGACCTCACGGTGACAGTGGTCTGACAGGACGTAAGATCATCGTTGATACCTACGGCGGAACAGGACGTCACGGCGGCGGTGCTTTCTCCGGTAAGGACTGCACAAAGGTTGACCGTTCTGCTGCTTATGCTGCACGTTATGTTGCAAAGAACATTGTTGCAGCTGGTCTTGCTGACAAGTGTGAGATCCAGCTTTCCTATGCGATCGGTGTTGCGCATCCGACTTCTGTCAGTGTGAATACCTTCGGAACAGGTAAGCTTTCTGAGACTAAGCTTGTTGAGATCGTTCGTGAGAATTTTGATCTTCGTCCGGCTGGTATCATCAAGATGCTTGACCTTCGCCGTCCGATCTACAAGCAGACTGCTGCTTATGGTCATTTCGGCCGTACAGATGTTGATCTTCCATGGGAGCATCTGGACAAGGTTGAGACTCTGAAGAAGTATCTTTGCAACA
>OGCN01004349.1_pt1 | contig 12335 bp, 9 predicted proteins | sample 1570181 | NCBI WGS metagenome assembly OGCN01 (sample SAMEA4370584, study PRJEB24528) | human gut metagenome | reverse complement strand
AGATGGAAAGCTGGATGCAGTACGTCATCAACCTGAACCCCATCTACTGGTACATCACCGCCGTGCGTTCCTGCGTCATGTGGGGCGAGGGGCTGACCCCCAACATGGTGCTGATTCCGTTCCTCTGTGCCGCGCTGAGCCTGGGCCTCGGCATCTGGGTGTTCAAAAAGAATCAGGACAAGTTCGTCCTGTACATGTAAGGGGGCATCGAAATGGCAGAGCAGAAACCCATCATCTCCATCGACCATGTTTCGATGCGCTTCAACCTCTCCAAGGAAAAGCACGAAAGCTTGAAAGAGTACTTCGTCGCGCTGCTGCACGGCGGTGTGCGGTTTGACGAGTTCTTCGCGCTGGACGATGTATCGTTTGATATTATGCCCGGTGATTTCTACGGCCTCATCGGCCTGAACGGCAGCGGCAAGTCTACGCTGCTGAAAGTGATTTCCGGCGTCTACAAGCCCAGCGCCGGCAAGGTCACGGTCAACGGTACGATTGCGCCGCTGATCGAATTGGGCGCGGGCTTTGACATGGACCTGACCGCACGGGAAAACATTTATTTAAACGGCACCGTGCTGGGCTACACACCCAAGTACATCGACTCAAAGTTCGACGACATCGTCGAATTCAGCGAATTGCAGGAGTTTCTCGATGTGCCGCTGAAAAACTACTCTTCCGGCATGGTCGCGCGTCTGGCGTTCGCCGTGGCAACGATAACGAAGCCCGACATCCTGATTGCCGACGAGATCCTGTCCGTCGGTGACTTCCTGTTTCAGGAGAAGTGTGAGAAGCGCATGGCCGAGCTGCTGTCCGGCGGCACGACGGTCATTCTGGTCAGCCACTCCATTGACCAGATTGAGCGTATGTGCAACAAGGTAGCCTGGCTCGACCACGGCCATCTGCGCCGCATCGGCGCGACGAAGGAAATTACCGCCGAGTACCGAAGGTTCGAGAAAAAGGACGCCATGCCGGCCAAAGTCACCGAGGAATAAGCTATGTCCGAGAACACGAAACCGAACAACGAGCGCCCTGCCGACCTGGCCGTACAGGACAGCGTCGGCGGCATGGCGCGGCGGCTTTTGAACCCCGCCCACCTGCGGGAGCTCGCGGGGCGCAGCGTCAAGACCCTGCGGGAGCAGGGGGCCGAGCAGCTCTGGCGCGATGTGAAATTTCGCGTCGGGCTGGCGATGCACCACGACGACTGGCGGCACCGCGCCGACATTCCGCTGCGCCGGGAGCTGAAGGCCCAGCGCGCCGCGCACCTGCAGGGGCCGAAGATCAGCATCATCGTGCCGCTGTACAACACGCCCGCCAAGCTGTTTGACGAGATGCTGCAAAGCGTCGTCAGGCAGACCTACACAAACTGGGAATTGGTGCTGGTGGACGCATCCGACGCCGACAAGCGGCTGGAGCGCCGTCTGCCCAAGGCTGTGCCCGGCACGATTGTTTATGAGCCGATTGAAAACGGCGGCATTGCCCTCAACACGACCCGCGGATTTGCGCTGGCGCACGGCGAGTACATCACGCTGCTGGACCACGACGACGTGCTCTACCCGAACGCGCTGTTCGAGGTTGTGCAGACGATACAAAACACCGGAGCGGATTTTGTCTATAGTGATGAAATCGTTCTCTCCGCCGATTTGAAGGAGCTGGGCGGCTACCACTTCAAGCCCGACTTTGCGCCCGACTACCTGCGTGGGGTCAACTTTATCACGCATCTGGCGGTGTTCAGCCGTCCGCTGCTGGACGCGGCGGGCGCGTATGAGTCGAAGGAGTTTGACGGTGCGCAGGACCATGATTTGATCCTGCGCCTTACAGAAAAAGCACAACGCATCGAGCATATCAAGAAGGTGCTCTACATCTGGCGTGCCGCGGCCGGCTCCACCGCTGCGGGCATGGAGGCCAAGCCCTACGCCGTCGCGGCGGGGGAACGCGCCATCGACGCGCAGCTCAAGCGTCTCGGTCTGCCGGGCCACGCCATGGCCGTGCCCGACGCGCCCGGCGCATTTCAGGTGCGGTACGAGCTGACCGGCCACCCAAAGATCAGCGTACTGATCCCCAGTAAAGACCACATTGACGACCTGGACCGCTGCCTGACGAGCCTGTACAAGAACGCGGGTTACGACAATTTTGAGGTCATCGTCATCGAAAACAACTCCACCGACCCGGCAACGTTTGCCTATTATGAGACACTGCCCAGCCGCTTTGCCGACTGCCGCGTCGTCTACTACAAGGGCGCGTTCAACTTCTCGGCCATCAACAACTTCGGCGCGACGTTCGCCGAGGGCGAGCACCTGCTGCTGCTCAACAACGACATTGAGGTGTTGTCGTCCGACTTCCTGCGCGAGCTGCTCAGCTACAGCCAGCGGCCCGACGTAGGCGCGGTGGGCGCCAAGCTCTACTACCCGGACGACACGATCCAGCACGCGGGCGTGCTGATGGGCATCAACGGCAGCGCGGGCCACAGCCACAAGAGCTACCCCCGCACCGCTGTGGGGGACATGTACCGCTTGGTCACGACGCAGAATTATATGGCCGTGACGGGTGCCTGCCTGATGACAAAAGCGTCGCTCTACCGCGCATTTGGCGGGCTGGACGAGGAAAAGTTTGCCGTCGCCTACAACGATGTGGATTATTGCTTAAAGCTGTGGCAGAAGGGGCTGTTGAACGTTTACACCCCGCGCGCCGAGGCCTATCACTATGAGAGCAAGAGCCGCGGTCTGGACACCTTAAGCGAGAACGCCAAGCGGTATGAGCGCGAAAAGGCGAATTTCTACGCGAAATATCAGCAGTATATCGACAATTACGACCCTTATTACAACCCCCATTTCAACAATCTGTTTGAGAATTTCGGGTTGAAGTGATGGAGCCGAAGCGAAAAATCAACCGCCTGACGGAGTATGATTACGCCCAAAGCGGCGCGTATTTCATCACAATCTGCACGCATGGACGGCAGAAGATTTTGTGGGATAGCAATACGTTCACGGAAGTCGAGGATGTAGGGGCGAGCATTGCTCGCCCGCAGCACCCGCCCGCCTTATCCGAAGCGGGAAAAATCGTAGAGCAGTGTATTTTTGAAATTCCGACCCATTATCCGCACATTTCGGTAGAGAAATATGCGGTCATGCCGAACCACGTTCATTTGTTGCTGCTAGTCCAAAACGGGCAGGGCGGGCGACCAATGGTCGCCCCTACAGTCTCTACCGTTATACAGCAGTTTAAAGGTGTAGTTTCCAAACGGCTTTCCCACCCTATCTGGCAAAAATCCTTCCATGACCATATTGTGCGCACGGAGCAAGGGTACTCGCAAATTTGGCAATACATCGATACCAACCCCCAACTTTGGCACAAAGACTGCTTTTATGAGGAGCCATCCCATGAGCCTTGAAACGAAACGCATCAAAGAACTGTTCGGCTATGCGCGGACGCTGACGAAAGAGCAGGGCGTCGGCGTCATGGCCGGGCGGGCCGTCGGCTTTTTTAAGCGGCGGTTCTTCGGCAAAAAAGCGCGGTATCTGCCGTCGAAGCAGACGCTGGAGGCCCAGCGTGCCGACGCAGCCGCCCGCGCCGACGGTTGGCCGACCATCAGCATTCTGACGCCGCTGTACAACACTCCGCCGCAGTTTTTGCAGCAATTTTTGGACAGCGTGCAGGCCCAGACCGCGCCGAACTGGCAGCTCGTTCTGGTGGACGCCTCCGACGATGCGCACGCTGACGTGGGCGAAACAGTCCGCACCCGCGCCGCGCAGGACAAGCGCATCGTCTACGCCAAAATCGAGAACAAGGGCATTGCCGCCAATACGAACGAGGCCGCGAAGCTCGCAGCGGGTGAGTATCTGGCCCTTGCCGACCACGACGACATGCTCGCGCCTCATGCCGTCTATTGCATGAGCAAAGCGCTGGCCGAGAGCGGCGCGGCGTTTGCCTACAGCGACGAGGCCCTGTTTGAGAAAACGCCCGAGCACCCGCGCGTCGGCCACTTCAAGCCCGATTATGCGCCCGAGTACCTGATGGCCGTCAACTACATCTGCCATCTGGCCGTGTTCAAAAAATCGCTGTTCGACGCCGTCAGCGGTGAGCGCCCGGCCTGCGACGGCGCGCAGGATCACGACTTATTCCTGCGTCTCATCGACGAAATGCAGCGCCGTGACCCCGCAGCCAAGCCGCTGCACATCCCGCAGGTGCTGTATTACTGGCGCGTGCACGCGGCGTCCACCAGCGGCGGCACGGCGGCCAAGCCCTATGTGGAAAAGGCTGCGCAAAAGGCCGTGGCCGACCATCTGGCCGCCACAGGGCGGCAGGGCAGGGTGGAGCCGGGCAAATTCCCGGGCACCTGCCATGTGGTGTGGGACATTCCCGAGCCGCAGCCGCTCGTGTCAATTTTGATTCCCAACAAGGACCACACCGACGATTTGGAAAAATGCCTGCACAGCATCTACGCCAAAACGACCTACGAGAATTTCGAGGTCATCGTCATTGAGAACAATTCCACCGATCCGGCCACAGCGGCCTACTACAAAAAACTGCCGGAGCGGTATGACCGCGCGCGGGTCGTGACTTACAAGGGCGGCTTCAACTTCAGCCGCATCAACAATTTTGGCCGCAGGTACGCGGCGGGCAACTACCTGCTGCTGCTCAACAATGACGTCGAGGTCATCAACGGCGACTGGCTCACCCAGATGGTGGGCGAGTGCAGCCAGCCCGGCGTCGGCCTCTGCGGGGCAATGCTCTACTATCCCGACGACACGATCCAGCACGCCGGCATCATCACGGGGCTGGGCGGCTACGCCGGGCACAGCCACAAGTACCACAAGCGCGGCGGCAGCGGGTATATGTTCCGGCTGGCCACGGTGCAGGATTTCTCCGCTGTGACAGCGGCCTGCCTGCTGGTGCGCACCGCCGTTTACGACGAGCTGCATGGCCTGGATGAGGAGTTCACGGTTGCCTACAACGATGTGGACTTCTGCCTGCGTGTGCGCGACGCGGGCTGGCGCATTGTCTGGACGCCATACGCCGAGCTCTACCACTACGAAAGCAAGTCCCGCGGCTCCGACGAGAACGACCCCGCCAAAAAAGCACGCTTTGACGCCGAGCATGAACGTCTCTACGCCGTGCACGGGCGGGAGAATATTCTGCACGACCCCTATTACAGCCCGTCGCTGTCGCTGGATTACGAGGATTTCCGCGAGAGCGGGGATCTGCGGAATCTGAAATGAGTTGGTTGCCTTCCCCCGTGGGGGAAGGTGTCCGAGGCCCCGACCGAGGGCGGATGAGGGACGGGTTTGCCCTATTGCCCGTCAGTGGGAAATTCCCGGTAAGTTTGCCCCTCATCCGTCAGCGGGCGGGGCCGCTGACAGCTTCCCCAGAGGGGGAAGCCATACTGACAAAAAATGCACGCCGTAAATTTCACGGCGTGCGTTTTTATTATTCTTTTTTATCCGGCGGGAACTCACCCTGCTTTTCGGCTTCCAGGCGGCTCAGGCGGGCTTCGAGCTCGGAGATGCGCTGGTTGACAATATCCGGCAGATCCTGCTGGTCCAGATCGTCCGCCGGGCAGCACTTGATATTGCCAACGCGGACGATCTCCGCGGGTACACCGACGGCAGTGGCGTTGGCGGGCAGGTTCTTCAGCACAACGCTGCCCGCGCCGACGCGGACGTTATCACCGATGTAGACCGGGCCCAGCACCTTCGCGCCCGCGCCGATCAGCACATTGTCGCCCAGCGTCGGATGGCGCTTGCCGGTGTCCTTGCCGGTACCGCCCAGGGTGACGCCGTGGTAGATCGTGCAGTTGTCACCGATCTCCGTCGTCTCACCAAAGACGATGCCCATACCGTGGTCGATAAAGAGCTTGCGCCCGATCTTGGCGCCGGGATGGATCTCGATGCCGGTCAGGTGACGCGCCAGCTGGCTGACAAAACGGGCCAGGAAGAAACACCGGTGGTTGTACAGAAAATGTGCGATCTTGTGCGTGACCAACACATGAAAGCCGGGGTACAGGATGATGACCTCCGCCACATTGCGCGCGGCGGGGTCCTTATCGCGGATATTTTTTGCATCTTCCCAAAGGCCCATAATTCGTTCCTCTTCCTATTTACCATACTTATTATAAATATACCACAAAGCCGGACAAAGTGCAATGCTGTACGCGCCGCGCGCGGATTTTTGCGGATTTTGTCAAATCCTCCAAAAGTCAGCGCAAAAATCTATAAAATCCTTACTTTTGCAAAAAGCCCGTTTGCATTGACACCGCCGTCCCTGCATGGTACAATAAGTTAAACTTAGGTAAAGCCATAGGAAGGAGTGTGCCGGGATGATGCGTTTTATTTCTGTCTTTAAAAATCACGGCGCAGTGTTCTTTCCCGTCGCTGCTTTGTGTGTGATTTTTTGACTTTTCCCTTTTTGGGAAAAGTTTTTTTTTGCAAAAATATCCCTGCGGGATGTTTTTGCATGGGGCTTTGTAGGGGCGAGCATTGCTCGCCCGCAGGCCGTTTGCCTCATGCGCGGCTTTCCCGCAGAAGCTCAACCACGCAAAGTTGACGGGCGAACAATGTTCGCCCCTACACTCTCAGCTATGACAAAGTTTCCTATTTTTAAGGAGGTTCCCACCATGCTGATCCGCAACGCAAAGGACAGCGCGGGCAAGGCCATTGAGGTCTGGCTGCGCGACGGAAAAATTGCCGCTGTCGGTCTGGGGCTGCTTGTCCCGGAAGGGGAGGAGGTGCTCGACGCGAAGGGCCGCACGGTCCTGCCCGCCTTCATCGACACCCACTGCCACTGGCGCACCCCCGGCTTTGAGTACAAGGAGGACATCTCCACCGGCTCCGCCGCGGCTGCCGCGGGCGGGTACACCTTCGTCAACCTGATGCCCAACACGAAGCCGGTCTGCTCCAGTGCCGAGATCGCCCACGCCGTCGAGGCCGAGGCCGCCCGCGTCGGCCTGTGCGACGCAAACCAGACCGTCTCCATCACGAAGGATTTCGACGGCAAAACGCTGGATCATCTGCTGACCCTGCCCGAGGACATCAAGTTCATCACCGAGGACGGCAACGGCGTCATGAACAACGCCGTCATGGCCCGCGCGTTCGCGATTGCCACCGAGCGCGGCCTGACCATCATGTCCCACGCCGAGGATCGCGAGATCAGCCCCTGGGACTACCGCCTGGCCGAGAACATCGAGACCGTGCGCAACTGCCATCTGGCCGAGTACTACGGCACCCGGCTGCACATGTGCCACGTCTCCACCAGGGAATCCGTCGATGCCGTCCGCATGAGCCGGATGCGCGGTGCGCGGGTCAGCTGCGAGGTCACGCCGCACCACCTGTGGTTTGACGACAGCCGCCTGACCTACCGCGTCAACCCGCCCATCCGCAAGGCGGACGACGTGACCGCGCTGATCGACGCCATCAAGGACGGCACCGTGACCTGCATCGGCACCGACCACGCCCCCCATACCGCCGAGGAGAAGGAGAAGGGCGCTGCCGGTATGGTGGGTCTGGAAACGGCCTTCGGCGTCTGCTACACCAAGCTCTGCCGTGAGCAGCGTCTGCCGCTGGAAATGCTCAGCTTCCTGATGAGCGCCGGTCCCGCCGCCGTGCTGGGCCTGGCCGACCGCAAGGGCATGCTGGAGCCGGGCTACGACGCCGACATCGTGCTGGTGGACCTTGACCACATGTACGAGGTCCACGCCGACGAGCTGCACAGCAAGAGCAAGAACTGCCCCTACGACGGCGCACTGCTGTACGGAAAAGTGGTAACCACGATCAAAGGCGGGAAGGTTACGTTCCAGATTGAAGAATAACATCCCTTCACGCACAAAACACCCGTAGGGGCGCATTCTATATGCGCCCGTGCAGGCTGCCGCTGGCACAGTCCCGCGAGCGGATATGGAATCCGCCCCTACGATTCCCAACATTATATAATAGAGCCGCAATTTATATACATCAAACGGAGGAATCAGCATGCTTACCAACATGGACAAGCTCTACGAGAGCGTCGCAGCAAACGGCCCGGTCTGCGTGGGCCTGGACACCGAGATCAGCTACCTGCCCACCACCGACACCGCCAAGACGGCAGGGGAGAACGTCGTCGCGTTCAACCGTGCGCTGATCGACGCCACCAAGGGCGTCGCGGGCTGCTACAAGGTGCAGATCGCCTATTATGAGTCCCTGGGCCTGGACGGCATGCGCGCCTACGCCGAAACGCTGAAGCTGGCCCGCGCCACCGGCCTGCCCGTCATTGCCGACATCAAGCGCGGCGACATTGCCAAGACCGCCGAAATGTACGCCAAGGCGCACTTTACCGGTGATTTCGAAGCCGACATCATCACGCTGGCCCCCTACATGGGCCTTGACTCCATCAGCCCGTATCTGCCGTACTGCGCCGAGCAGGGCAAGGGCGTGTTCGTGCTCTGTCGCACCTCCAACCCCGGCGCGAAGGACTTTGAGTACAAAAAGCTCGACGATGGCCGCCATGTGTACGACCTCGTCGGCGACAGCCTGACCGCCCTTGGCAAGGACTACATGGGCGAGCACGGCTATTCCAGCATCGGTCTGGTCATCGGCGGCACCCACACCGAGGAGGCCACCGCCATCCGCGCGGCCTACAAGGACACCTTCTTCCTGATCCCCGGCTACGGCGCACAGGGCGGCAAGGCGGCGGACATCGCGCAGTACCTGACCAAGGGCAACGGCGGCGTTGTCAACTCCAGCCGCGGCATCCTGCTGGCTTACAAGAAGCAGCCCGGCGTTGCCTTTGACGAGGCTGCCTACAACGAGTGCGTGCGTATGCGGGAGGATATTCAGGGTGAATGCAACAAGCTGTAATCTGACGGTCCTGCGTCAGGAAACCGTCGCAGAGGATATTATGCGCCTTACGGTCCAGTGGCAGGACCGCAGCCGCGAGCCCCACGCCGGGCAGTTTTACATGCTGCGCGCCTGGGCCGCGGACGCCACGCCGATTCTTTCCCGCCCCATCAGCGTTGACGACTTTGACAACCAGACCGGCGCACTGACCTTCCTGTATCAGGTCAAGGGCGAGGGCACCCACAAGCTGGCCGCGCTGAAAAAGGACGACACGCTGACCGTGACCGGCCCCTGCGGCAACGGCTTTGACACTGCCGCACTGGCCGGGCAGTACAAGCGCATTGCCGTGGTCGGCGGCGGCATCGGCACCGCGCCGCTGCTGCTGCTCTGCAAGGAGCTCTGCCGCGCGGGCGTGCGCCCCGACCTGTTCGTGGGCTTCCGCGACACGACCTACGGCATGGACCGCTTTGTGCCCTGGTGCCGCGACATCTACGCCGCAACCGATTCCGGCAAGGAGGGACACCACGGCCTGGTCACCGACCTGCTGGACGTGAGCAAGTACGACATTGTGCTGACCTGCGGCCCCATGGTCATGATGCGCGGCGTGGCTAAGCTCTGCGCCGCCGCTGGCGTGCCCTGCCTGGCTAGCCTTGAAAAGAAGATGGCCTGCGGTCTGGGCGCGTGCCTGGGCTGCACCTGCCATACGAAAATCGGCCCGGTCACCGTCTGCAAGGACGGCCCGGTCTTTAACGCACAGGAGGTGTTTGACTGATGGCAGACCTGCATGTTGATTTTCTCGGCAAGCGGCTGGCCGGGCCGGTCATCGCGGCCAGCGGCACCTTCGGCTTCGGCCCCGAGTACGCTGGCATTGAGGATCTGCGCGTGCTGGGCGGCATCTCCGGCAAGGGGCTGACCCTGAACGGCCAGCCCGGCAACGAGGGTGAGCGCCTCTACGAGACGCCGTCGGGCCTGATGAACTCCATCGGCCTGCAGAACCCCGGTGTGCAGCACTTTATCGACCACGAGCTGCCTGCCATGCGCCGGTGCGGCACCACCGTCTGGGCGAACCTCGGCGGCCACACGATTGAAGAGAACGTCGAGGGCGTGCAGATGCTCTGCGCCGCGGGCGTGGATTTTATTGAGCTGAACATCAGCTGCCCCAACGTCAAGCAGGGCGGTCTCGCGTTCGGCATCCGCGCGGCAGACGCCGGCGAGGTCGTCAGCGCGGTGCGCAAGGTCTGCACCGTGCCGCTCATCGTTAAATTGAGCCCGCAGGCCGAAAGCATCCCCGAGATGTGCAAGGCCGTTGAGGCTGCCGGCGCGGACGCCATCAGCCTGTGCAACACCTTTCAGGCGTGCGCGATCGATCTGGAAAAGCGCCGTCCCGTGTTCAACAACACGTTTGCGGGCCTGTCCGGCCCGGCGGTGCGTCCCATCGCCCTGCGCATGGTCTGGCAGGCCGTGGGGGCCGTCAGCATCCCCGTCGTGGGACTGGGCGGCATTCTGACGGGTAAGGACGCCTTGGAGTTCATCATGGCCGGTGCAGCGGCGGTACAGGTCGGCACCGCGAACTTCCTGGACCCGAAGGCCTGCACCCGCATCACGAACGAGATCGGCCAGTGGATGGACGCCCACGGCGTCAAGACGCTGGATGAGATCAGAGGGTGCGCACGGTAAATCACCGGCTGCCTTCCCCCGCGGGGGAAGCCGCCCCACCATATACGTTTTGCTTGCATTTTTATACAAAATATGCTACTATAAGTTGAATAACATACAGGAGGAACAAATTATGGCACGCGAAGCACTTGAAGTTTTAAAGGAATGTGAAGCATTTTTAGAGGGGCACTTCCTGCTTTCCTCCGGGCGCCACTCCGGCGCTTACTGCCAGATGGCATTTCTGCAGCAGTACCCCGACAAGGCTGCCGAGGTCATGGCCCCGGTTGCCGAGAAGCTCAAGGAGCTGAACATTGACGTCGTGGTCGGCCCCGCCATGGGCGGCATCGTCTACGCCTACGAGCTGGGCCGCCAGATGGGCAAGCGCGCCATCTTCACCGAGCGCGTCGACAACGTCATGACCCTCAAGCGCTTCAGGATCAACCCGGGTGAGCGCTGCATCATCGCGGAGGACGTCGTCACCACCGGTGTTTCCAGCCTCGAGACCAAGCGCGTCATCGAGGAAAACGGCGGCATCTGCGTGGGCATTGCCTGCGTCGTGGACCGCACCCGCGCCGAGGCCCCGTCCCCGATCCCCATCGTCGCCAGCGCCCTCAAGCTCGACCTGCCCAACTACGCCCCCGAGGAATGCCCCATCTGCAAGGAGGGCAAGCTCCCGCTGGTGCACCTGGGCAGCCGCAAAATGAAGGAAGCTGCGAAGCAAACCCTGTAAAAGATAGGAGATAGGAGATGGGTACAGTTTGCCTTTTCTCCTCTCTCCTCACTCCATATCTTAAATGTAAAGTGAGAGGCTACCAACTATGCAGGCATATCTGATATTGGCCAATGGCCGGGTGTTCCGCGGCGTCAGCGTAGGCTGCCCCGGTACCACCATCGGTGAGGTCGTCTTTGCAACCGGTATGGTCGGCTTTGAGGAAACCCTGACCGACCCCAGCTACTACGGCCAGATCATCACCCAGACCTATCCGCTCATCGGCAACTACGGCATGAACAGTGAGGATGTCGAGAGCACGAAGATTTGGGCCAGGGGCTACATTGTGCGCGAGGCGTGCAAGACCCCGTCCAACTTCCGCAGTGAGGAAACGCTGGATGCCTTCCTGAAAAAGAACGGCATCATCGGCATTGAGGGCATCGACACCCGCAGCCTGACCCGCACCCTGCGGGAGAGCGGCGTCATGAACGGTGCCATCACCACCGAGTTTGACCCTGACGCCGAGCCGGAGAAGAAGGCCGAGCTGCTGCCCGAGATTGCCGCTTATGCCGTCGTCAACGCCGTCAAGACCGTCACCTGCCGCGAGGCCAAGACCTACGAGCCGACCCAGGCAGGGGAGTGGGGCGACACGCCTCTGCACGTTGCACTGTTGGATCTGGGCTGCAAGAACAACATCGTGCGCTGTCTGCAAAAGCGCGGCTGCCGCGTGACCGTGCTGCCCGGCACAACCACCGCCGCCGAACTGGCTAAACTTAACCCCGACGGCCTGATGCTCTCCAACGGCCCCGGCGACCCGGCGGAGAATGTGGAAATCATTGCAAACATCCGCGAAATGCTGAACACCGGCATCCCGACCTTCGGTATCTGCCTGGGCCACCAGCTCACCGCGCTGGCCGCGGGCGCTAAGACCTGCAAGCTGAAATACGGTCACCGCGGTGCCAACCAGCCGGTCAGCCACATCAGCAAGAGCCGTACCTTCATCACGAGCCAGAACCACGGCTACGCGGTGGAGGACGAGACACTGTCCAAGGACGTAGGCCAGATGAGCTACTTCAACGCCAACGACGGCACCTGCGAGGGTGTTGACTACTTTAAATGGAACTGCTTCACCGTGCAGTTCCACCCCGAGGCCAACGGCGGCCCCAAGG
>OGCN01004345.1_pt1 | contig 12345 bp, 8 predicted proteins | sample 1570181 | NCBI WGS metagenome assembly OGCN01 (sample SAMEA4370584, study PRJEB24528) | human gut metagenome | reverse complement strand
ATCACCATCAGCTTGGTGTTTGCGTTCAGCGTTTGCTTTTTCAAAATCTGATACATTGGTCAAATATCCTTTCGCCAAACCGAATCGGGGTATAGGAAAAGCCGCACAAGCGGCTTTTCCAGCAATATGAGAAGAAAACTTATGGGTTAGTTAAAAGAGAGAGAATAAAAATATTAGAGAGTATGTCTTAAATGACATGAAGAATGGGAAGAACATTGGAGCGTTTTCCCAAGCGCGAGAGTGAGAGTGAGGGATCAGAAAATAATGCTTATACCAGGCTCTTCAGCTTGTCCAGATACTCCTGAGCATTGTCCGGAGTAATGACCTTACAGCCGGTATCGATGAAGTCATCCAGCTTTTCGCCTTCGACAACGTCGAGCAGGCTCTTAACACACTGGTAGCCCATGTTGTACGGGTCCTGTGCAACGGTGCAGGAGATTTCGCCGTCAACAACTGCCTGTACGCCGGAGGAGATGCCGTCGAAGCCGCATACGATGATGCCGTCGCCGTCACGGCCTGCCTGCTTGATGGCACGGGATGCGCCGAGCGCAACATCGTCTGCGCAGCATACGATCGCATCGATGTCCGTGAAGGACTGGAGAACACCATCGGTTACGGTAACAGCCTTGTCGCCTACGCCGTCGGTGTACTGCGTGGAGATAATCTCGCAGCCGCCTTCTTCAAGTGCCTTCTTGTAACCAGCTACACGAGCCTCAGAGGTGGACTCGCCCTGGATATTCGCCAGAATAACAACCTTTCCGCCCTTACCGATCTTCTCGGCTACATACTTGCCGCCCTGATATGCAGCGTCCTCGTGCGCCGTGCCGATAAAGGTTTCCGCCTGATCAAAATTGGTGTCGATCGCCAGAACCGGAATCTTTGCACCGGTCAGTGCATTTGCGATCTGGTCTGCCTGCAGCGGTGCGATTGCGATTGCTTCGCACATATCTGCGTTTACGATGGTCTCTACCATGTTCAGCTGACCGTCGAAGTCGGTATCGCTGTTTGCACCGCGTACGTCAACTTCTACGTTGCCGAGATCCTTTTCCGCCTGCTCGATGCCTGCGATAACGTAGCTCCAGTATTCGGAAGAGGTGGTCTTGAGCACTACACTCAGCTTATGGGTGTCACCGCTGCTGCTTGCCTGGGAATCGCCGGAGTCATTGCCGGATGCGCTGCTACCGCCGCATGCACTCATGGAAACTGCCATCAGTCCTGCCAGCAGCATTGCTGCGGAACGCTTAAAAAGGTTGCTTCTCTTCATCTTTCTTTCCTCCTGTTAGACAAGTTGTCTGTTGGAAGCATATTACCGGGTAATATGACCTTCTTTATATCAACAGGGGCGGTTTCACACCTATTCCCGCCCCTGCTGTATACCATTTGCGGGGGATTATGCCTCTACCTTTTCCCACTGACCGGTGGTCTGTGCCTTGATCAGTGCGTCGGAGATCTTGCAGGCCTCGTAGCCGTCCTCGGCACCCGGGCCCGGAACGTCGGTCTTGCCCTGCAGGTAATCTACCCAGTACTGCAGCTCTTCCTGATAAGCAACTACGAAACGGTTGGTCCAATCCTCCGGGATGGCCTGACCGCACTGCAGGTAGGAGCGGACGATCGGCTCTGCCGCTACCGGCAGGCGGATGGTGCCCTTCTCGCAAACCAGCTCGCACAGGATCTCGTAGCCGTAGTAGCTGTTGCCGGAAACCTCAACGTCGATCAGTACGCCGGAGTCAGACTGCATGAGTACCAGCTGCGGGTCCTGGCAGGTGCCCTCTGCGAAGCAGGTTGCACGCGGGAAGCGAACAGCAACTTCGTTCAGGTTCTCACCCAGCAGCCAGCGGCAGATATCGATCTCGTGGATTGCAATGTTGGTGATGTGCTGCTCGGTGGTGTGGTTCTTCGGATGGCTGCGGGTACGGCTGATGCAGTGCGCCATCAGCGGAGCACCCAGCTCGCCAGAGTCGAGGATCTTCTTCATCTTGATGTAGTCCGGGTCAAAGCGGCGCATGAAGCCGATCTGCAGCAGACGCTTGCCGGAAGCCTTCTCAGCCTCTACGACCTTCTTTGCGTCCTCAAGGGTGGTAGCCAGCGGCTTCTCGCAGAATACCGGCTTGCCGGCTTCGATGCACTTTACTGCCAGATCAGCGTGGGTGCCGTCCCAGGATGCGATAACAACTGCGTCGATCTCGGGAGAAGCGATCAGCTCCTCTGCGCTTGCCATTACCTTTGCGCCGTAGGTCTTAGCGACCTCCTCGGCACGCTCGGTGTTCAGATCGTAAACAGCAGCCAGACGAGCGCCGTCTACATAGGTTGCAATGTTCTGAGAATGGGTGTGGCCGATGTTGCCGCCTGCGCCCAGTACGCCAATAGCGAGTTCCTTCTTGCTCATGATGTGAATCTCCTTTTTTCCTTTATCTAATATCTAAAAAGCGGTTATGATCAATCTTTCCAAAAATTCTATATTCCTACCATTTAACCCTTCCGCGCGATAGCGCGTGTTCAATAGCACTTGCTTTGCAAATGCCAAAAAAGAGGGAGCATGTATCACTCTTTTTTGACTTCTGGAGGGAGAAAGTTTCTGAATAGGAACTTTCGGACGACTTTGGAGCGGCCTATGGTCCGTTCCTCTTGTCGGCGAAACTGTACAGCTATTCTTACTTCTTCTTGCCGTCCAGATATGCCTGATGCAGCTGCAGGCAGAACTTCAGGCTCATCGTACCATCGTGTGCGGTGGTCTCCGGCTTGCGGCCGGTGCGTACACAGTCAACGAAGTCGTCGATCTCCGCCTGGAACGCTTCGCCCCAGCGAGCAAGGAAGCTCTCCTGGCACTCTTCCACAAAGCCGTTCTCGGTGAACTGCGAGAGGTAATTCTTGCGCGGTACCGAGTTGACACGCAGCGTGCCCTTGGTTCCGACGATTTCGCTTTCAACGTGGCTGCAGGTTGCGGTGCGGCCTACCTGAATGTAAGCGGTGGTGTTGTTATCGAACTTGGTCAACGAGAAACCGTTGTCGTAGTCGTTGTAGTCTGCCAGACCGGTGCAGACATAAGCATCGCCGGTTGCAAAGGAATCGACCGGATCACCCTCGAGGAACCAGCGGGCAAGGTCGGTGTCGTGGCTGCCCATCTCGATGAACCACGGAACGTAAATACCCTTCTTAACGCCCTCCAGATGTGCCTCAAGCACGCTGGACGGGTCAAGCGAAACGCCCTTGAACAGGATCGGCTTGCCGATCGCACCGGCGCGGATCTTCTCCTTCGCCTCTGCGTAGGACGGGTCGAAGCGGCGCATGAAGCCAACCGTGAAGCACTTGCTGCCGTTCTCGGCAACTGCCTTCTCGATCTCCTCGCAGTCCTCGATGGTCTTAGCCAGCGGCTTTTCACAGAAGATATGCTTCTTGGCCTTGCAGGCTGCCAGACACGGTGCCTTGTGGGCATCTGCGCCGGTTGCAACAACGATTGCGTCAACCTCAGGATTGTTTACCAGCTCGTCTACATTGGTGTAGCCGTACGGTACGCCGAACTCCTCTTGGAATGCCTTAACCTTGCTCTCGGTGCGGGCGCAAACCGCTACAACCTCTGCGTGAGGATTACGCTGCAGGCTGGTGGCGTGCATACGGCCCATCATACCGATACCAACGATACCGAAACGAATCTTCTCCATTTGTAATCCTCCTTATCAGATACCTGCAGTTTTCTTGATATACTCGCGTGCCATCTTGGCATACTCAAGCGGATTTGCCTTTGCCGGGTCCTGCTCGGCCTCTACGATGAACCAGCCCTCGTAGTGTGCATCGTGCAGAGCCTTGAATACGCCCGGATAGTCTACGCAGCCGTCACCCGGAATGGTGAAGCAGCCTTCCAGAACTGCCTTGCGGAACTTGAAGCCCTCGGCGTAAGCCTTTTCCATCATGTTGGGACGGATGTCCTTGAGGTGAACGTGGCCGATACGCGGACCGAACTCCTTGGCTGCCTTTACGGCGTCCTCCTTGGAGAAGGTGAAGTGGCCGGTGTCGAAGCAGAGGTAAACGTAGCGCGGATCGGTGTTGTCCATCAGGCGCTTGGTTTCCTCAAAGGTCTGTACAACCGTTGCCATATGGTGATGGAAGCACAGCTTGAAGCCGCGGTCAGCAGCAATCTTGCCCAGCTTGTTCAGGCCATCGCACAGCTTATCCCACTCTTCGTCGGTGGCGATCGGCTTGTTGTCACCGAACATCGAGCACTCCTCTGCGAACAGACAGCGGGTCAGCTCGCATACATTGATGCGGCTTGCGCCGACAGCCTCGAGGAAGTCCAGCTGCTCGATAAATGCCTTTTCGTTCTCCTCGTAGGGGGTCGAGCACAGGAAGCTCGAGAACCACTGGGATGCAATCTTGATGCCGCGCAGGTCGAGTGCCTTGTTCAGCACCGCCGGGTTGGTCGGAAACTTGCCGCCGACCTCGGTGCCCTGAAAGCCTGCCAGAGCCGCTTCGGAAACCATCTGCTCGAAGGTCAGCTCGCCGCCGAGTTGCGGCATGTCGTCATTCGTCCAGCCGATCGGCGCGATGCCGAGTTTTACATTATTAAACATAGTCTTAAACCTCCCTTAGCACTTTTCCCAAGTGCCCGACTTAACGGACTTGAGCACTGCGTTGATAATGCCGTCAACCTTAGCGCCCATCTCGAAGTCGCAGATGTACTCGCCGCCGTGCATTGCCTGCATGAGTGCGTGAGCCTGCAGCGTCTTCATGTCGTCGAATGCGATTGCGATACCGCCTGCCGGCTGGAAGTACTTGAAGCCCTTGTGCTGCGGGTTGAGCAGTACGGTGCGGAAGCCGCAGTCACGGCCGTTGTCCTTGTCAGCGTCAGCCTTGAAGTAAACCTGAACCTCGCACATGCGCTCCAGATCGTATACTACCGAGCCCTCGGTGCCCTGAATCTCGTAATAGAAGTAGTTCTTGCGGCCGGTTGCAACACGGGAGGACGAGAAGTCACCAATTGCACCGTTTTCATACTTAACGAGGAAAGTGATGAGGTCGTCGTTCTCAACCTTACCCATCTCGGTGCTGCCTGCCTTGACCGGACGCTCCGGAATAACGATGGACTGTACGCCCAGAACCTCGCTCATGTCGCCCATGATCATCTGAGAAACGCTCAACAGGTGGCTGCACAGGTCGCCGAGTGCGCCCGAGCCGGCCAGCTTGTTGATGTGGCGCCATGCGATCGGAATGGACGGGTCGAGCAGCATATCCTGATCGTAAGTAGCGTGAACGCGCATAATCTTGCCCAGCTTGCCGGATTTAACGAGCTCTGCAACGTACTGGTTTGCCGGGTTCATGATGTTGGAGAAACCGCAGTAGTTGACTACGCCCTTTTCCTTAGCCAGATCAGCCAGCTCGCGGGACTGCTCAGCGGACAGGGACAGCGGCTTCTCGCAGAAAACATGCTTGCCGTGCTCCAGAGCAGCCTTTGCCATCTCGTAGTGCATGCAGTTCGGGGTTGCAACGTCAACCAGGTCGATTGCCTGATCAGTAACAACGTCCATCCAGTTGGTGGTGTAACGGTTGTAGCCCATGTCCTTAGCGAACTTTGCTACTGCGTCCTCGCTGACGTCACTTACCAGTTCAAATACCGGCATATCATCACCGAAAATCATGCGTGCGTTGTGGAATGCGGTGGTGTGGGCCTTGCCCATCCAGCCAGCGCCGATCAGACCGATTTTAATTTCCTTGCTCATAAGTTTTTCCTCCTCAAAAATCTCAATACCTTTGTTGGATTTTATCGAAAACGCCTTGTGCGTTTCTTACAATGTGAATAGGTGAATGATTTCCGGGGTCCGGCTCATTATCGAGCCAGACCGATCGGAGAGAACAGCGCGTAGACGCAAAGCATCAGGATGAAGCAGGTCAGCGCTGCGGGTTTTACGTACTTCCACGGGGTCAGGTCAACAGCCTTGGAATCCTCGAGGATGAAGTCGGTAGCACGGGGCTTGAGCTTGCCGATGAGCAGCATCAGTGCCAGATCTACCGGGAACAGTACCGAAAGAACATACAGGTAATGCACATTCAGCGGCAGGAACTTGGAGATCGAGTACAGGATAACGTGTACGACCAGCGTGATCTTCGGTGCGCAGGCCGGAACGCGCTTGGTGTAGAAGCCTACCAGCACGATCGCGAGGATCGGCATGGAGTAGAAGCCGAAGCACTCCTGCAGGAAGTCATACAGACCGGACGGTGCATTGATAACGAACGGCGCTACGCAGATGGATACGATCGCAAGACCGGTGCCTACGCGCTTGCCTACGCTTACCAGATGTGCATCGCTTGCAGTCTGGTTGAACAGCGGCCGGTGAAAGTCCAGCGTGTAAAGCGTTACACAGCTGTTCAGTGCCGAGTTAAAGGACGACAGGATCGCACCGAACAGAACCGCTGCAATGATGCCGAGCAGCCAGTTCGGAATAACCGTGGTGATCAGAGACGGGTATGCCAGGTCGCTGTTTGCCAGGCCGTCTCCGAAGAAGCGGTAAGCCAGCAGACCGCAGATGGTGATGAAGAACGGATCCAGCAGCTTGAGGAATGCGGTGAATACAGCACCTCTCTGTGCCTGTGCCAGATTCTTGGCAGCCAGCGTGCGCTGGATGATGGACTGGTTGGTGCACCAGTAGAACAGGTTGTTGAACAGCATGCCGAGGAACAGAACCGGCCACGGAATCATCGGAGGCAGGGCGTTCGCCGGATTGACCGCGTTGAACTTCTCCGCCGGAACATTGGTGATAAAGTCCTGAATGCCGGCAAGGAAGCTGCCGTTGCCGAGGATGCAGATGGACAGGATCGGGATCAGCAGACCGCCGATCAGCAGACCCACGCCGTTTACGGTATCGGATACCGCAACTGCCTTCAGGCCGCCGAAGATTGCGTAGATGGAACCGATAACGCCGATTGCAACACACAGGATTGCGATGCTCTGGAAGCTGGTGATGCCGAACAGCTTATCCAGCTGGAAGATCTGGTTGAAGGCCAGCGCACCGGAGTACAGTACGGTCGGCAGGTAAGTAAGCATGTAGCCGAGCAGGAACAGGAACGAGATGATCTGCTTGGTGGTGCGGTCAAATCGAACCTCCAGAAATTCCGGGATAGTGGTGATGCCGGCTTTCAGATACTTCGGCAGGAAGATCAGTGCCAGCGCCAGCAGCGCGATACTTGCGTTTACCGACCAGCTCATGGCACCCATGTTGGTCGAGTAGCTTTGTCCGGCCTGTCCGACCAGCTGTTCGGTGGACAGGTTGGTCATTTCCAGTGAACCGGCTTGACCAGACCGGTCAAGCCGCGCCCTGCAAGGAAGTAGCCTTCCTTGGTGGACAGGTTCTCCTCCTTGGTCTTGTACCATGAGATCAAGGCTACAAGACCGGTGAAGGCGATGAATGTCAAAATGATAATCAAATGTTTCAACCTCTCTTTTGAATAAGAAGATTCTATTATATTGCAGAATTCCCTATTCTTGTTTTTTCTTTTCTCTTTGACTTTTTAACTTAAAAGAAACTATTTTGCGCGTTTTTGTTTGTTTCCCTTTCGTTGTACCTATCATATATTAAATTCTTGCATTCATCACTACACAGAATAATAATAAAATATCAAAAAATCATACTTTTTATTAGTATCATTTTTTGATATAATTGTATAAGAAAAGCGAATGACAGCATTTCTATGCCATGATATGGTACAAAAAAGGAGTTGACACCAATTATGCTTAATGATATGGGTATTCTGGCAGATTCTGTACGCTATTACCACGATGCAGATGCCTTTACCGCGACGAACCTGTACCATGTTCCACACGCAGGCAGCTACCATTGCGACGAAACATACGGTATGCAGCGCAATTATCTGGATATCTGCCAGATGCTTGTTGTAGATGAAGGCGAACTGTCGGTCACCTACCGCGGTGAAACACGCACTGCCGGTCCCGGCAGCCTGATTCTGCTTGACTGCAGAGAACCGCACAGCTATCACGCCCTCACACCGATCCGCATGCGCTGGTTCCACTTTGCAGGCAGCGGCAGCACGGCCTATACACATCTTATTCTCAATACGCACGGGTTCATCCTGCCCACCGGAAGCAATGCCGAGATTGAGGAATGTGTCCGCCGCATCATGGTCTCGGTGCACCAGAACCAGCCCAATCCGCATATTATTTCCCTGACGATCAACAAGCTGCTCGTTCTGCTCGTGCTCGTGCTCGGAGAAAAGAAAAAAAGCGATCTCGAGATCGCCATTCAGGACTCGGCCGACTATATGACGTACAATTACGCGGATAAGTCGCTTTCCATCGAGCACCTGTCGCAGCGCGCTGCGCTCAGCACCTGCTACTATATGCGTAAGTTTAAGGAATACCAGTCCGTTACACCGCATCAGTTTTTGCAGACCGTGCGTCTGAGCGCCGCAAAGCAGCAGCTGCTCACCACCTCGCAGAGCATCGAGACCATCGCGGATAACTGTGGCTTTTCCAGTGCTTCGCACTTCATTATGGCGTTCCGTAAGAGCACCGGCATTACCCCGCATCAGTACCGCACCCAGTGGAAATAAAAAGCACACTCGCAGTCCTGCGCGCACCGGATTGAACGGTGATATTCATCAGATTGCTGCACGAAATGTCGTTTTTATGACACGAATTGTATAGCTGTCCCGTTGCACACCTATACATATTATGGTACAATAATTAAGAACTCAGGCACAGTGCCTGAGAAATAGGCAAACCCGTCGAAAGACGGGGATGCAAAGCCAGAAGGGTCTAAAGCGGCAAAAGCCGCAATGATAGCTGGTTGCAAGCATCAGCGAAGACGCTGTTAACCTCTTCTGCGCTTTATTTGGCAGAAGGAGGTGTACACCGTGAAAAAGAACTTGACAAGCCGATTCGCGGTGCAATACACTGCTCACAGCGCAGAGCAAGTAAAACTCTACCCTTTTGTGCTGTTCCAAAAAGATATGAAAACGCTTTTAAATCATGGGTAGCCATGTCTTGAAAGCGTTTTTTATATTGATGCCGTTAAGGCTGATAAAATAAGGAGGAAAAGTTATGAAAAAACGATTGTTATCGGCAATATTGTCATTTTGTATGCTGTTGACAATGGCGCCGACGGTCGCATTTGCGGCGGATGGGGATGATGAAGCCGCTAACACCATATCGTTAGCCGATGCGACTGAAACATCCGGCACGAGTACAACGATAAAAGATATCTATCAACATGAATGGACTGTTACAACAGCGGAAAATTGCATCACGATGGAGCAGGGAGACAATAAAATTACTGCGACACTGGATAATGATGTGCTGACGGTCGCTGGCACGGGTGCAATGCCGGTGCTGAACGATTCTACCGATGCTGTTTCCGGCTTACAGGTTCATGCTTACCCGTGGGCAAGTTGGAACGACTCTGTTAAAAAGATTGTCATTAGCGATGGTATTACAGGCGTCGGTTCGAAGTCCTTTATTGCTTGGAAAAATGTGACCGAAGTAGAACTGGGCAAGGATGTTAAAACAATTGGAGCAGGTGCGCTTGCACAGTTGACAGCTTGCACACAGTTTACTGTCAGCAACAGCAACCCGTATCTGGAAGCAGTTGACGGCGTTCTTTATAGCAAGGGCCAGAAAAAGCTGTATTACTATCCGTGTGCAAAGTCGGATGTTGCCGACTTGACTGTGCCGGATTCTGTAACCGAACTAGGTTACAATGCTATTTGCAAGAATGCATCTCTGCAGACCATTTCTTTTGCAGGGGATAAGGCTCTGCATTTGGGCTTTGGTTCGCTGTTTGGCAATACTACGCTGGCCACAGTAAATCTTGGCCGTACGAATGTTACCCTCGATACGATGGTATTTAGTAATGATGCAGCACTGAAAGTCGTTTACTGCGAAACTTCTGAAATCAAGGCTGAAGTCAATAAAATGATTAGTGCTGACGGAATCGGTGCGGTTGCACTGTTGGAAGGCGGTCAATATAACCTGCAGGATGGAAACGGCTATGTCTATGCTTTTGATAGTGAAGGTACAATCTCCTGCGGTTATACTGGTACAGGAACTGAACTGGCGATTCCGGCTGAACTGGGCGGAAAAGCGGTTACAACAATCGCTTCGGGCGCTTTCTCCAATCTGGATGGGAGACGTAAAATTACCAAGGTGACGATTCCGGCCTCTGTGAAAGTAATTGAATCATATGCATTTGTTGGCTACAAAGATGCGTCTAAGCCGGATTCTACTTTAACGAATGTTACAATTCAGGGTACAGATGTTGAAGTTGGAACCATGGCGTTTGCTCGTCATACCAATTTGAGAATTGATATGACATCTGTAGAAAAACTAAATGCAGAGAAAAATGCTTTTAACGGTGTTTCAAGAATTATCGTTGCAAAGGTCAATCAGGAAAATCTGCGTACCGCTTTGGCAGAAAACGACAGTTTGGCACAGACCACACGAGTTTATGTTGATACCGATCAAAACAACAACTTCTATTGGCATTATGAAACTGGGAAATGGGCAGTTGCTTTCTCCGGTTCCGCATCCCTTACCGATAAGCAGGGCCTGAACTATACGGTAAATTATGCTGTGGATGGAACAAAGGTTACCGCAACTGCCAAAATTACGGGCTATAATAAGCCGAAAGGTTCTGCTGCAGAGGAACTGATTATTCCCAAAACGCTTCCGTTCACAAGCGCAGATGGCAACGAAGCACAGGCAACTGTGGTTGCTCTCGATGGTTTGAGAGGACAAAGTAAGCAGCATGTCAAGAACGGTATTAAGACGCTGACGATAGAGGCAGATCTGGCGCAAATGGCGACAACTTTCGTTTACTGGGACGATTTGGAGACCGTTAATGTCGTTGGCAATGTTAAAAAATTGAGCAACTGCTTTGGTGGCGGCAATAGTCTGAAAAAAGCGTATTTCGGCAACCAAGACAACATTGTTTTGGGCTCAGCAGTGTTTGGCAATAGTCCGTCGCTGGATGTTATCGATCTTTCAGAAGTCAAAAACGTAGAAATGATTTCTGAGCCTGGTTATGATAATCGTATTACAAATTTCTATGGTACGGGCAATACGATGGTTTATGTTGCAAATGAATCTGTATATCAGACAATCAACAAAGTTACTTTCGCTTCTACGATTGAATCTGACAACGGAAAAGTGGTTACCAAATCTGGTTTTGATAACAAACATAATATTGTTGCCGTTACCAACGGTGGTACATTTGTAGACAAGCCGACGAGCAATAACGCTCTCGCTATACCCACCAAAACAGGCTACACATTTGCTGGCTGGTATTCCAGCAGTAATTTCGACGAAGAGACCAAGCTTGCCGATAACAATTACCCTGTTATTGGCAAGACCTATTACGCCAAGTGGACTGAAAAGACTACTCCTGCAATCGCTCTCAAGGCAACGCCGGATACCCTTACCGGCGGCGGCTCGGTCGAGCTGACGGTTTCCGGTGTCCCGACCGAGGGCAAGCTCGCTGTAACCTGTGACAACGACATCAAGGTAACCGAAAAGGACGGCAAGTATACTGCTGCCCTGCCGAACGAGACCAAGGATTACACCTTTAAGGCCGATTACACCGGTACCAATCTGTATAACAACGCTTCGGACACCTGCGTCGTTTCCGTAACCTACAAGGGCAGCTCTCACCATTCTTCCAGCACCTCCAACACCGTTTCTGCATCCACTGCATCGAACGGCAAGGTTTCTCTGGACAAGAGCACGGCGAAGAAGGGCGATACAGTTACCGTAACCGTCACCCCGGATGCAGGCTATCAGCTCGACAAGCTGACTATCACCGACGCGAAGGGCAAAACCGTTGACGTCACCAAGAAGTCCGACGGCAAGTATACCTTCACCATGCCGGACAACAAGGTAACTATCACGCCGACCTTCAGCAAAATTGAGGATACCAAGCCCTCGAAGAACGGCTTTGATGACGTTGCTTCCTCCGATTGGTTCGCTGACGCGGTCAAGTACGTTTCCGACAAGGGTCTGATGAACGGTACCGACGATAACCAGTTCTCCCCGAACGACACCACCACCCGCGGCATGCTGATGACGGTTCTCGCGCGCTACGCAGGCGAGGACACCACCGGCGGCGCTACTTGGTACGAGAAGGGCATGAACTGGGCGAAGGCTAAGGGCGTGTCCGACGGCACCAACCCGAACGCCGACATCACCCGCGAGCAGCTCGTTACCATGATGTATCGCTACGCCGGCTCTCCGAAGGCAGACGGCAAGCTCGACAGCTTCTCTGATGCAGCTTCCGTCAGCACCTATGCAGCAGATGCAATGCAGTGGGCAGTTGCCAACGGCATTGTCAACGGCTCGAACGGCAAGCT
>OGCN01004330.1_pt1 | contig 12381 bp, 7 predicted proteins | sample 1570181 | NCBI WGS metagenome assembly OGCN01 (sample SAMEA4370584, study PRJEB24528) | human gut metagenome | reverse complement strand
AAGACATGTCTTGCAATACTTCCGTATTCTTCCAGATTTCCTGTGATCACTGCAATCTGCCCGTAGCGGTACTGTGAATCCCGTACCAGCCGGATAATTCTTCTTGCAGTCTCCTGCATCTCTCTCTCCGGTGTCCCTGCCTGAAAAATCTGCACTTCTTTTTGCTCTTTATCATAACTTCTTCTGCGATAACGAAACAGATTCTGCTCCAGGAATCCAAGGGCGGGCGAATCAGCAAACCGGGAACTGCTGCCACTCTTTATCCAGACTGGTTCTTCCATATCTTTTGTAAATTCACTTAAAGAGCGAATCATTTTATGACTCATATAAAACAATTCATGCGGCTTTCCCTTTGCAAGCAATTCCTCTCTGACATCCATTGTGACTGTCACGGAAACTTTTTTGCAAACTGCCAGCAGTTCCCGGATAACCGTATGCTGTACCGGTGTAAATCCCGTATAACCATCAAGTATGACTGTACTTCCACGTAGTTTCTGTGAAAACGGAATTTCCTTTGCAAGTACTTCCAGCACCTCTTCTGATGTCATAAAATGGTCCGACAGATATTCCCGGAATGCCTGATAAAGAACCGACACGTCTTTTAATTTCATCTGCAAAAGCGGCTTGCCCTCTGCGTCATTGATCATCTTATCCATCTCTTCTTCATGGACTTCATACTGCATAAACTCCGAAATCAGGGATTTCACCTCATCAAGATAGCCCGGCTTTTTCATCTGGTTTTTCAGATAGACAAGATTTTTCCGGTTCATTTGTACCAGTTTCTGAAGAACCATATTCTTTCCGGTCTCTTCCAGAACTTTCCGTGTATCTCCTCCGACTTCCTCAAAAATACGGTATGCCAGTCGTTCAAAGCTCAATACATCAATATTTAAAATTCCTTTTTGCGGATGCATTTCCACGAGTGTTTTCTGCGTCTGCATGGTAAACTGCTCCGGAACGATTACATAATACATATTTGCCGGATTTCGTGAGGCTTCGCATATCACATTCTGATATGCTGCGTACGATTTACCCGCGCCGGAATTTCCAATGATAAACTGAAGTGACATAAAACCCTCCCTGCTAAACATTTACTTTTATGATACATATTTCAGTAAAATATGAATAAGATATACAGAATCATATCCCGCAGTACCCCTGGGCATCGCACCGGGAACCGGACCATCGGATCAGGAGGCTTCAACATGAGTTCGAAAACCAAAATCATCGTCTTACATATGAAAGAGGTAATCTATACCGGAATTTTTCTGCTGCTCCTTGTGATCTTCGGGGTAGTGATGCTTCTTATGTTCGGCCCCGGAAAATCTGAAACGGCATCCTCAGATACCGTTTCAAAATACACACCCGGGATTTACCGGACCTCTATTCGATTAAATAACAACAGCTTCGATGTCGAAGTGACCGTCGATCAGGACAGTATCCAATCAATTCATCTCGCAAATTTGAGTGAAAGCACTTCTGCCATGTTTCCACTGGTTGAACCTGTACTGGATTCGCTTGCCAGCCAGATTTATTCTGCACAGTCACTGGAAAATCTAAAGTATTCCAGCGACCAGAAATATACAGCACTCATGCTGATCCATGCCGTTGATGAAGCTGTCGCAAAAGCTGAGACTGCCGGTTAGATCCGGATCTGATCCAGTTCTTTCTTCCACAATGTTGCGCACGCATCACTCGGCATGCGGAGATCTCCTCGCGGAGATACAGCAACGCTTCCGACCTTCGGGCCATCCGGCAGACAGGAGCGTTTAAACTGCTGCATGAAAAATCTGCGATAGAATGTCTTAAGCCACTTCAGGATTGTCTCATCATCATATTCTCCGGCAAAAGCATTCTGAGCCAGACGGAAGATTTTTTTCGGCGGGAATGTCCAACGAAGCATGTAATATAAGAAAAAGTCATGCAGTTCGTACGGCCCCACAAGATCTTCCGTCTTCTGGGAAATCACACCGTCTTTCGGCGGGAGAAGTTCCGGACTTACAGGAGTATCCAGAATATCCAGAAGGATCTCTGCAAGTTTCTGATCTTCGCAGGTATCTGCATAATATCTTACCAGATGACGTACCAGTGTCTTCGGCACGGAACTGTTGACTGCATACATGGACATATGATCTCCATTATAAGTAGCCCATCCAAGTGCCAGCTCAGACATACCACCGGACTGGTTTGCAATATCCATCAGGATCTGGGTACGTTCCCTTGCCTGACCATTCTCATAAGTGACATCATGTACTTCCGGATCATGCCCGATATCTCTGAAATGAAGATTAACCGCCTCACGGATATTCACTTCTTTCAGCGTTGCCCCCAGACATTTGCTTAACTGGCAGGCATTGTTGTAGGTACGGTCAGTCGTTCCGAAACACGGCATTGTGACAGCCGTGATCTTGCTTCTGTCCATACCAAGCATATCAAATGCACGCACTGTGACAAGAAGTGCCAGCGTGGAATCCAGTCCGCCTGACAGACCTATCACAGCATTCTGGCAGTGAATATGTGCAAGACGTTTCTTAAGTCCCATTGCCTGAATATTCAGGATTTCGTCACAGCGGCGCTCTCTTTCTTCTTTGATTCCCGGTACAAACGGTCTGGAATCAAATTTACGGGTAAGAACTGTCTCTGTATTTTCCAGTGTAAACGGTGCTTCGTTATAACTGATGTCCTTCCCTTCCGGTGCCAGATCCGGCGCAAACTGACAGGTTGTCATTCTTCTTCGTTCATTATCCAGACGGTGGATATCAAGATCTGCATAGATTACACCATTGGTGAATCTTCGGCTCTCAGCAAGAATCGAGCCGTTTTCCGCAATCAGATTATGACCGCCGTAAACGACGTCCTGTGTGGATTCACCTTCTCCCGCCGTTGCATAAATATAGCCACAGAGAAGTCTTGCAGACTGCGCACTCACAAGGCTCTTACGGTAAGAATCCTTACCAACAACTTCATCACTCGCAGACAGATTGACGATCAGATTTGCACCATGGAATGCATGTGCAACGCTCGGCGGGTTTGGTACCCAGAGATCTTCACAGATTTCTGCTGCAATCTGCAGCTTCGGCATGTCCTCGCATGTAAAGATCGTATTCGGAGAAATCCAGATATCTTCCTCATAAAGCTCGTCCTCAGAATCCTCATCATCGAAATCCTCAACATCAAAGTCCAGATCGTCAAAATCCTCGTCCTCGAAATCCTCATCATCGAAGTCCTCGTCCTCGAAATCTTCATCATCGAAATCTTCATCATCAATTTCTTCGAGTTCTTCAAACTCATCAAAAGATGCCATCTCAATGTCAAATTCCACGTCATCAAAATCGCTGTCATACCGTTCTTTGTACGCTTCGCGGTCAATGTGAACCGTGCCGTCGACATGCTCTCCTGAAGTAAAATATCTTGCCTCATAAAACTCATTATAATTTGGCAGATACGTCTTCGGTACAAACCCCAGGATTTCACCGTGATTGAGTCCTGCTGCCACATTATAAAGCTTACCATTGTATTCCAGAGGGAGTCCGACAAAGATCAGTGCGTCCACCTCTTTTGTTTCTTCTGCAATACGGACAAGCTGAACTTTCGCCTCTTCCAGAAGATTCTCCTGCCAGAACAGATCTCCACAGGTATATGCAGTGATACAAAGTTCCGGAAATACCATAACCTTTGCACCCTGTTCTTCCATCTCATGGATCATACGGATGATTTCTGTTGCATTATATTCGCAGTCAGCCACACGGACATCCGGTGTAGCGGCAGCTACCTTTATAAAACCGTCTTTCACAGCTTTTTCCTCCTATTTGCACTTTCTGAGAATTTCTTTTAACTCCTCTACACTGAAGATATAATTTTTATTACAGAAATGACAGTTCAGTTCTACTTCTTTGCCTTCCTGGATCAGTTCATTTAGTTCTTTACGTCCGATGCTGATCAGCGCACGCTCTACACGGCTCTTGCTGCAGTTACAGTAAAATTCTGTCGGGATCGTATCGTTGATTTCAATATCAAAACCGTCAAGTACCTGTTCCAGAAGGCTCTCCGGTGTATGGCCCTGCTCCAGAAGTGTCGTTACGGACTGGATCTTCTGTACATTTTCTTCAAGTTTTGCGATCGTTTCTTCTTCTGCAAACGGCATAACCTGTACGATAAAACCTCCAGCCTGACGTACGGTATTATCTTTGTTCATCAGAACGCCGAGCCCTACTGCTGACGGCACCTGCTCACTCGCTGCAAAATAATAAGTAAGATCCTCTGCGATCTCTCCTGTCTGTAATGCGACCTGACCAACATACGGCTCTTTCAGTCCCATATCCTTAATGACCTGAAGAAAACCATTGCCGACAGCACCGGATACATCCAGTTTGCCTTTCGCATTTGCCGGGATAATTACTTCCGGATTTCCCACATACCCCTTGACACGTCCTTTAGAATCTGCAGTAACGGTAATTCCCTGAATCAGTCCGTCACCTTTTACCTGCAGTGTCAGGATGTCTTTGTCTCCCTTCATCATCACACCCATCATAGAACCGGCTGTGAGAAGACGCCCCAGCGCGGCAGTTGCCACCGGACTTGTGTTGTGATCCTGTCTTGCAGTCTCCACGGTTTCTGTTGTAACTGCTGCAAACGCACGGATCTGGCTGTCCGCAGCAATCGCTCTTACTATATAATCTTTCATATTCTGTCTGTACCTCTTTTATTTATTTTTTCCTTTTTCCCTTGCAACAAAAAACATTCTCTCGCTGTCCTTCGTAGCAGGTTCCATCGTATACGCATCATAAACCGCCAGAAGATCCATACCTGCTTCTTTTATCAGTGATTCGATTTCTTCCTGCGGATAGGCTTTCTGGCAGTGGACTTCCTCGCATTTTTCATACAGGCCATCCTCTCTCGGAAGAAAAACAGCAAGCTCATAATAATTCAGGCCTTCTTCTTCATCAAAACTGTTGTCCCAGATGAAGCTGCCCTCCTCACGGTTCTCGGCAATTGTCGTATCACCCATAAGGTCTCTGTACTTATGTACGGTATTCATATCAAAGAGAAAAATACCTTCCGGATCCAGATAGTTATTTACCAGACGAAATACCTGAAGAAGTTCTTCTCTCTCCGTGATATAATTCAGGCTGTCACACACACTGACCACCGCACGTACCGTACCATATAATTCAAATTCCTGCATATCCTGTAAAAGATAGAGAATATCCTGCCCGGATTCTACTCTCTTTTCCATTGCCTCTGCAAGCATTTCCTCGGAATTGTCCACACCAATCATATCATACCCCCGATCTGCAAGCAATCCCGTCATTGTACCTGTACCGCAGCCGAGTTCCAGTACAAGTCCGTCTGCGATCCCGTATTCTCTCAGGCGTGCTGTGACATAGTCTGCCCAGCCTTCGTAATCAATGTTATCCATGAACAAGTCATAAACCTGTGCAAATTTACTGTATGCTTCCATTTTCTTCCTCTCTCCTGCTGGTAAAAAAGGCAGATGATCTCTCACCTGCCTCTTTTGTGTCTTTGTTATCCTTTTACTGAACAGGCATATAATATACGTCTGCTGCTTCTCCGTGCCAGTAATAGCTGTTGCCTTCTGCATCATATGCATCCTGTTCATCAGCGAAGCTATAGGTATTTCCGTCAAAATCTACCCAGTTTCCGTTACCGTCCGGCTGAATAACGAGTGGATGTCCGTCAGAATTGCGGTAGATGGTTCTTGTCTCATCGGTGTTGGAAAGCTGCTCATCTGTAAATCCACCGGAATTCGTGGATGTGTCTGTAGAAGCAGTTCCATTATCTGCAGCCTGTGAAGCATCGTTCGAGCTTCCATCGGCAGTTGTTCCGTCAGTGGAAGCGGATGCATCTGTATTTCCTGCGTTATCAGAAGCTGCTGCACCGGAATTGTCTGCTGCGTTGTCTGCGGAGCTGTTATCTGCTGCCGGAGCCGCCGCCTGCTTCGGTGCTGCTTCTTTCAGTGAAGAATCTCCCAGAATCTGGAAGGAAGCGACTGCTGCCTTGATAGAATCCAGTGCATCTTCGCTCTTTACAGAAGCTTCGATATTATAATATTCGGTATCGTTGGCAAATACTTTGTGAACCACATAAAGGTCTCCGCCACTCTTATCTGTATTCAGCATTTTGGTTGTGTAGCTGTATACACCAATTCCGTTGACATCATTGGATGTATAATCCTGAATTTCAAAATCAGTGCCGTTTACTTTGTCACCATCTGCCTGATCAAGTGAAACTGCCATATCCTGTGTGCTCGGGATCACGGTAGAAGCCATGGTATCCTCACCCTGTCCGTGCAGGATCAGAATGTTTCCGACATTCGGAGACTCAAAGCTTACCATATCTGTCTCGTCTGTCTTATTGGCCCATGTGGCATCCGGAAGGTTGATCGCGATTGACTTATCTGCGGATGTATAAGTTGTGCTCTGTACATTCGGTGCGATCGTCGGTTCTATAGTCGGAGCCGGTGTTGCAGTCGGTTCTGCTGTCGGTGTCACGGCTACAGCCGGAGTGTCTTCTTTTTTATCATTACCGCCAAAGCTACATGCAGACATCAGTACAGATGCCGTTATCACCATTGCTGTCATTGCAAGTAATTTTTTATTCTTCATAATAACATTCTCCTTATAAAATGATAATGTTTATACTCTTTCCCTCGTGCTATATTTTACAGTTATATCCCATCAGTGTCAATGAAAAACCGTATAGTTTAGCAAAGCTTACTTTGAATTTTCCGTCATATACATATGCAGTTCATGCAGTGCTCTCGTCGCTGTAATATACTTTGCCTGGCATTGAAGACCGCTTTCTCTGTCCTCTTCAAATATGCCAAATACCTGATCGAATTCCAGACCTTTTGCAAGATAAAAAGTCGTCACAGTCAGTCCTTTCTTAAAACTCTGGCTGTCGCGGTTCATGTAGCAGAGCTGGTTTTCTGCCTCCGGGGCAATTTCTTTCAGTCTCTTTTCTATATAAAGGAAAGCGTGTTCTGCTTCCCTTTCTGTAAGAAAGATCAGAGCTTCTGTCTCAAACTCTTCCCGACGGTTCAGCCACTTTTCAAGAACAGTCTCAAGTGCTTCCTCTGTCGACGAAAATGTCCGCTCATCTACCGGCTCACCATGACGTTCGAACAGCTCCATATCCTCAATTCCGGTAAGATGGTTCGCATACTGTGCAACCTCCATCGTATTACGATAACTTCTGTTCATCACAATCTTGCGAATATCTTTCCCAAATATCTTCGGAAGAAATTTCAGCACATCCTGTGTCTCGTCTTCCATTGTCTGGGCCTTATCTCCCAGAATGGTCATCCTGCATGGAAACATTTTATGGATCAGCAGATACTGGATCCATGAATAATCCTGCATCTCATCCACCACAACATGCTTGATCCCGTGATGGTTTCGGCACTGGTACAGTGTGTACTTAAGATAAAGCACCGGATATACATCTTCATATCGGAGGCGGCGCTTCTCAATCTGGCAATGTGGAAGCGGCCGGTATCCTTCTTTCTCAAGAAAACGGCTGTACAGCACATAACAGTCTCTTGTCTCGTACATGCTTCTGAAGCATTCCATTACTTCTTCACGTTCTTCATCAGAAAGATCTCTGTCTCTCAGTGTCTCCACCTGGTCAATAAAATATTCTGCGACAGAATGCATTCTGGAAAGAAGCGGTACATCCAGAAATTTAAAATAAAACAGATCAATAATCTCTTTTTCGCTCAGTGTGCAGCCTCTGTATTCCACATCACGGAAATTCATCAGCTCGTCTTCCAGTCTGAGGACAAAACCATCCAGCTTCGAAACAAATTCCGGTGACTGTTTCTCCCGACAAATATCCTGTATCTTCGGATTAAGTACTGTATGCTCAATCTGATCATAACGGTCTTCGCAGTCACCGACAATATCCTGTAGTTCTCTGTATGCAAACAGGTCAAAACTCATCTCACGGATATTCTCCTCTCCCAGTTCCGGAAGGATATGTGAAATGTAATCTGCAAAGACTCCGTTCGGTGACAGGATCAGTACATTCGATGATTTCAGGTTTTCTCTGTCATGGTACAGAAGATAGGCAATTCTGTGCAGGGCTACAGATGTCTTACCGCTTCCTGCCGCTCCCTGAATCACCATGATCCTGTCTTTGGTATTGCGAATGATCTCATTTTGCTCTTTCTGAATCGTCCGGACGATATTTTTGAGCTGTACTTCTCCGTTGCTTCCAAGCTCTGCTCCGAGAATTTCGTCGTCTATCTTGACATCGCTTTCAAATTCATAGAGCATCTTGCCTTTACGGATCTTGTACTGCCATTTTGAAGTCACTTCACCTTCAAAAATTCCTGACGGTGCCTCATAAGACGCCGAACCTTTATCGTAATCATAAAAAAGTCCGCTCACCGGTGCTCTCCAGTCATACACAAGCGGAAGGCTTCCCGCACTCTCGGAGAGATTGCCGATTCCGATATAAAAGGTCTCTGCCTCCTCATCTCCGTCATACCGGAAATCCACTCTGCCGAAGAATGGCGAGTCCTGCATCTTTTTGAAGCGTTTGCGAAGGCGGAACTGCTCTTCGTTAGCATTCATCTGGCGGAAAAGTGCCTGCTGATTATCATAATCCTCATATCCGTACTGATCCATCTCGGTATAGTTTTCCCAGTAGTATTCATGCATGTCCTCGATTTCTTTCTCTCCTTCGAGAATTGCCGCATCTGCCTGGGCAAGACGGTCATTCAGACATTTCAATACATATTGCAGATATTCCCTGCCGTTTTTTATATTTTCCATGAAATTGATCACTGCTCCTCGTTGTCTTATGCAGGAAAATCATGTCGTATTGTCACATGATTTCTCCTATTTTATCATATAAAGTCTGCTCCTCTGTAAGCAGCTTGTTTCCTATTTGTAACTGTGGCTTAATATTATACCGAAAAAAAGAGGTTATGACAAGGATAATAAATAAACTGATAAGAGTCTTCTCGGGATTATTAAAGACTTTCGGTCTGGAAACAGCTTCGGAATTTGGAAACACTACAGCTCTCTTCGCTCTGCTAAAAACATGGGGACAAAGTGCACAACTCGCTAACGCTCAGACAATACACTTTTTCCCCATAACGCAGCTCTCGAGAGCTTAAGTGTTACCAAAAATTCCTCCAGAGGTTCCCAAACCGAAAGTCTTTATATCCCGAGTCCCTCTTCTTCCCTCATTTATTATGCCGCGGGAGGCGGTCGCCGTCCCAGCCGCTCCTCCACCACACTAGCTCAGATAAAGTACGGGGATGGATGGGAAGTGAAAAAGGGCTCAAGAGCCGGAGGATTTTCGTAAAGATTCTCTGGTTCTGTCTCGCCTGAAAAACTTCGTAGAGATTCTCGGTGTACAGGTTTTTGCGTTGATACAGAAAATGCTGCTGTCTGAGCATCTTTGATGCGAGTTCAGCATTTTCTGTATCGTTTTTAGCAAAGTTCTGTATACCATAGAATCTCAGAAGTTTTGAACTGAGACCGACACAGAGAATCTCTTAATGAAAAAACTCCTGTCTGAGTCCTTTTCTTTACATTCCCATCATCGCCGGGAATTCTTTATCGTTATGAACAAAGCTCCGACGAACTGTTATCAAACTGACTGTTATAAAGATCTGCATAGAATCCTTTCGCTGCCAGCAGTTCTTCATGGTTACCCTGCTCAATAATATCTCCGTCTTTCATAACAAGGATCAGATCTGCGTCTTTGATCGTAGAAAGTCGATGTGCAATGACAAAGCTTGTTCTTCCTTTCATCAGATTATCCATCGCTTTCTGGATCTGCATTTCTGTTCTTGTATCAACACTTGATGTTGCCTCATCAAGGATCAGAATCTTGTTGTCTGCAAGAATTGCTCTTGCGATCGTAAGAAGCTGTTTCTGTCCCTGTGAAATGTTGCTTGTTTCTTCATCCAGCACCATCTGATAGCCGCCCGGTTGCTGCATGATAAAGTTATGGATATGCGCTGCCTTTGCTGCTGCAATAACTTCTTCATCCGTTGCATCCAGTCGTCCGTAACGGATATTTTCCATGATTGTTCCGGAGAACAGCCATGTATCCTGAAGCACCATACCGAACATCTCATGAAGCTCGCTTCTGTTGAAATTTTTGACATCATGGCCATCTACTTTGATGGCACCCTTATTTACATCGTAGAAACGCATCAGCAGTTTAACCATCGTCGTTTTACCGGCACCGGTCGGTCCTACAATTGCAATCTTCTGTCCATCATGTACATCTGCCGAGAAATCATGAATGATGATCTTATCCGGATTGTAACCGAACTCAACATGTTCAAACTGGACATTGCCTTCCAGACCTTCAATGGAATCCGGATTTTCCGGTTGCTGTACTTCCTCTTCCTCATCAAGAAATTCAAAGACTCTCTCAGAAGCTGCTGCGGAAGACTGCAGAAGGTTTGTTACCTGCGCGATCTGCTGGATCGGCTGTGTAAAGTTACGGATGTACTGGAAAAATGACTGGATATCCCCAACTTCAATCGAACCTTTGATAACAAAGATTCCACCGAGAAGTGCTACCATTACATAGCCAAGGTTTCCGACAAACTGCATGATCGGCATCATCATTCCTGAGAAGAACTGTGATTTCCATGCAGATTCATAAAGTTTCTTGTTGTCTTTTTCGAATTCTTCCAGAACATCGTTTTCTTTGTTGAATACTCTTACTACGTCATGTCCGCCGAAGTTTTCTTCAATCTGACCATTGACTGCGCCAAGGTAATTCTGCTGTGCCTGGAAGTATTTCTGTGAATGCTTCATCACCATCTGAATAATAAACATGGATACCGGCAGGATCAGAAGTGCAGCCAGCGTCATCCATACATTGATGGAAAGCATCATAATAAATACACCGATCAGTGTAGTTACTGATGTGATAAGCTGTGTCAGGCTCTGATTAAGACTCATCTGAAGAGTATCAATATCGTTTGTTACCCTCGAAAGAATCTCACCGTTTGTTCTGCTTTCAAAATAATTCAATGGCAGATGATTGATCTTCTTTGAAATATCTTTACGTAGATTATAGGTCACATCATTGGAAATTCCTGTCATGATCCATCCCTGAATGAAGGAGAAGCATGCACTTGCCACATACAGTCCCAGTGTCCACAGAAGGATCGTTCCGATCTTCGCAAAGTCAATACCACCAGTTCCGTTTACTTTTGCAACAAGGCCTGTATAAAGTTCAGTCGTTGCTTTACCAAGAATCTTCGGTCCAACAATATTAAATACAGTTCCTGCAATCGCAAAAATAAATACCAGCACAAAACGCATTTTATAGCGGCTCATATAACGGAACAGTTTGCTCATCGCACCTTTGAAATCTTTTGCTTTTTCCGTCGGGCGCATGCCTCTTCCGTGTCCGCCCATTGATCCACGTCGTCTCTGTTCACTCATGCCAATTCCTCCTCTGACAGCTGACTCATTGCAATCTGGCGGTAAACTTCACAGTTTTTCATCAGTTCTTTATGTGTACCGATACCTGCCATATGTCCGTCATCCAGAACAATAATCTTGTCAGCGTTCAAAATTGTACTGATACGCTGTGCCACAATGATTGTTGTTGCATCTTTTGTATGTGCTTTGAGTGCTTTACGCAAAGTACTGTCGGTCTTGAAATCCAGTGCAGAAAAGCTGTCGTCAAAAATAAATATCTCAGGTTTCTTGGCGATTGCCCTTGCTATGGAAAGACGCTGTTTCTGACCACCGGATACGTTGGTTCCTCCCTGTGAAATTGGAGAATCGTATGTTTCCGGTTTTGCATCAATAAATTCTGTTGCCTGAGCTACTTCTGCTGCTTCTTTTACTTCTTCGACGGAAATGTCCGTCTTACCGTAACGAATATTGGAATCGATCGTACCTGAGAAAAGAATTCCCTTCTGCGGTACATATCCAAGCCTTGATCTGACATCTTTCTGTGTCATATCACGGACATCAACTCCGTCTACAAGGATATGTCCCTTCGTCACATCGTAGAATCGCGGAATCAGATTAACAAGTGTACTCTTGCCACTTCCGGTACTTCCGATCACGGCGATCGTCTCACCTTTTTCTGCTTTGAAGGAAATATCTGTCAGTACATTTTCTCCTGCTTCCGGATATGCAAAACTTACATGATCAAATTCTACCGTTCCTTTTACATCTTGTGCCGGGAGAACCGGATTTTCCGGATCTGTAACACTTACTTTTGTTTTCAGCACGTCGTTAATACGGAGTGCTGCGACATTGGCTCTCGGAAGCATAATAGACATTGCTGTGATCATCAGGAAGGACATGATGATCTGCATTGCATACTGGATAAATGCCATAACATTACCAACCTGCATGGTTC
>OGCN01004320.1_pt1 | contig 12396 bp, 9 predicted proteins | sample 1570181 | NCBI WGS metagenome assembly OGCN01 (sample SAMEA4370584, study PRJEB24528) | human gut metagenome | reverse complement strand
GCCAAAGAGGATGCCCTGGATGGGGCCAAAGATGGGGCCGGTACCTGCAATGTTCAGCAAATTGATCAGCATATTCTTCCACTTGGGCATGGGCACATAGTCCACGCCGTCCTGCTTGGAATAGGCCGGAGTCTGCCGGTCATCGGGACCAAACACCTTTTCGCAGATCGCGCCGTAGACAGCGGCACCCACGAACAGGATGACAAGACCGATGATGAATGTAATCATACACACACACTCCTTAACATTCGTTCTCTCTTCTCTCAATACCGTCCGGAGCCGGCGCGCGTGACCCGCCGACGATCCCAGAACGTGAATAGTATAGCACAGAATCTGTAAAAGTAAAGAGGCTAGGCCGGTTAAATGCGACAAAAATGGACACTGCTGCGCAAAAAAGTTCAGCGTAATGCAGTGCTAAATCAAACGAAATCCCAGAGCGGCTCCGGGCCGCGCCAGCTTCCTGGGCACAGGTTCCAGAACCGGAGCGGCGGGCACAGAAAAAGGCGGAAACAGCTGTCAGCGTCCCAATCCACGCAAGGGTAGACATTAACGCGCGGGCATGATAAAATAGAGTACTTACAGGGGAATTTTGTTCCCATGGAACCACAAACGCTCTGGAGGAACCGTCCATTGAAAACCAATATATTAGACATCCAGTTTGACAACCTCACCCGGGAGGAGGCCAGGCAGGCCGGGGCCGAACTGCTCCGCTCCTCCGACTTTCACTACGCCGTCACCCCAAACCCGGAGTTCATCCTCACCGCAGACAAGGACCTGGAGTTTCAGAAGATCCTGAATCAGGCCGATCTGGTCCTCCCAGACGGCATCGGGGTGGTCTATTCCGCCAAGATCCTGGGCACCCCGCTGAAGGAGCGGGTGGCCGGCTTTGACTTCGCCTGCGATATGCTGGACGTGCTGGACGAGATGGGCGGCCGGCTGTACCTGCTGGGCTCCAAGCCCGGCGTGGCCGAGGAGGCAGGCCGCCGTATCCTGGAGCAGCACCCCAACATCGTTCTGTGCGGCGTCCATGACGGCTATTTTCAGGACTCCGATCCCGTAGCCCACGAAGTGGCCCAGGCCCAGCCCGACCTGCTGTTCGTCTGTCTGGGCGCGCCCAAGCAGGAGAAGTGGATCACCCGCTTCGGCCTGCTCACCGGGGCCAAGCTGGCCATCGGCCTGGGGGGCGCTCTGGATGTGTTCGCCGGCAATGTGGAGCGGGCCCCGGAGCAGTGGCAGAAGCTGGGAATGGAGTGGGCCTACCGCCTGGTGAAGGAGCCCAAGCGCATCGGCCGCATGGCCAAGCTGCCCCTGGTCCTGGTCAAGGCCGCCGGCCGCCGGGCCAGCGGCCGGGGAAAGCAGAGGGTCCTGTGATGGCGGGCCGGCTGATCGTATTCGAGGGGACGGACGGCTCCGGCAAATCCACCCAGTTCCGGGCCCTGTGCGACCGGGCCGCCCGGTCCGGCCACAGCTTTCAGAAGCTGGTCTTCCCCCAGTACAGCGAGCCCTCCTCCGCCCTGATCCGGATGTATCTGGGCGGTGAATTCGGCTCCCATCCCGGCGACGTGAATCCCTACGCCGCCTCCTCTTTCTACGCGGTGGACCGGTACGCCTCCTTTAAAAAGGTATGGGGAACATTTTATCAGTCGGGCGGTCTAGTCCTCACCGACCGCTACACCACCTCTAACGCCGTCCACCAGGCGGTCAAGTGCGCCCCCGAGGAGCGGGAGGCCTTTCTCCGCTGGCTGGACGATTTTGAGCATCACAAAATGGGGCTTCCACGTCCCGATCTGGTCCTTTACCTGGATATGCCCACTGACCGCGCCGTCTCCCTGCTCCGGCAGCGGGAGAGCGACACCCACACCCAGGCGGACATCCACGAGCTGGATACCGGCTATCTGTCCGCCTGCCGCTCCTGCGCCCTCCAGGCCGCCCAGCTGCTAGGCTGGAAGGTGGTCCGCTGTGTGGACGAGGCGGGCCGGCTGCGCTCCATCCAATCCATCCACGAGGAGATCTGGTCCCTGGCAGAGCCCCTTTTGTGACCCTCTCCCCGGCCCGGTGCCGCTTCTGCCCGGGTCCCACCCATTTACTGATTTTAAGGAGGTCTCGTTATGGTTTATGTCCTGCTCGCCCCCGGCTTCGAGGAGTCGGAAGCCGTCGTCCCCACCGACCTGCTCCGGCAGGCCGGTCTGGAGACCGCCCTGGTCTCCCTCTCCGGTCCCACCGTCTCCGGTTCCCACGGGATCACCCTGTGTGCCGATCTGGAGCTGTCCCAGGTGGACCTGTCCAACGCTGAGATGCTGGTCCTCCCCGGCGGCCTGGGGGGCGTAGAGGCCCTGTGGGCCGACGACCGGGTCTCCGCCCTGATCCAGGAAGCCGCCGGGAAGGGCGTCTGGCTGGCCGCTCTGTGCGCCGCCCCCATCCTTCTGGGGCGCTGGGGGCTTTTGGACGGCCGGAAGGCCACCTCTTACCCCACCCGCCACGGTCAGCTGGGCAAGGCCGAGGTCCTTCCGGAGGCCCGTGCCGTATCCGACGGGAAGTTCGTCACCGGCCATGCCTGCGGCTCCGCCTTCGACTTCGGCCTGAAGCTGGTGGAGGTCCTCCGGGGCGAGGAGGCCGCCCGTGCTGTCAACGATGTCATCTACTACCGCCGCTGAGGATAAGGCCGCCCTGCGCCGCCAGGTGCGGCTGACTCTGGACGGCCTGTCCCCGGACGCGCTCCGCCGCAGCGACGATGCCCTGTTCGCCGCCTTTTCTGCCCTGCCCCAGGTGGAAGCGGCCTCCACCATATTTGCCTTCTGGGGCATCCCGGGCCGCGAGCCTGAGACCGGCCGTCTGGTCCAGGCCCTCACCGCCCGGGGCAAGCGGGTGGGTCTGCCCCGGATGCTGCCCGGCCGCCAAATGGAAGTGCGGCTGTACGACCCGGACCGCCCCCTGGTCCCAGCGGCCTTCGGAATCCTGGAGCCGCCGGCGGACGCCCCCCTTCTCCCTCGAGCGGACATCGGCCTTGCACTGGTCCCCGCCGTGTGCTATGACCGCCGCGGCTTCCGCCTGGGCTTTGGCGGCGGATACTACGACCGTTGGCTGTCCGGTTTTTCCGGCGTTACTGTGGGGCTGTGCCGGGACTGTGTGCTCCAAGAGCACGTCCCGATTGAGGACCACGACCGCCGGGTGGAGATTCTCCCCACCGAGAGCCGCCGCTTCTCCCTCTGAAACGCAGAGGGAGCGGGGTTTTCCCCGCTCCCTCCGCCGGTCCGCTCAGGATCTCCTCAGCATCCACAGCCGTTGTCACAGCCGCAGCCGCCGCAGTTGTTCCCGCAGCCGCAGTTGTTCCCACAGCCGCTTCCGCTGCCGCCCCAGCTGTTTCCGCAGCAGCAGCACAGGATGATGATCAGCAGGATGATCCACAGGCAGCTATTGCCGCCCCAGCCATTGTTTCCGCAACACATTTTTGTTTCACCTCACTTACAGCGCCGGGAGCCTCTCCCGCGCGTTCTGGTATAGTCTATGGCGAACCCCTGTCCCCGGTTCCCCCGGGACGGAAAATTTTTCTCTGTTAGGAGCTGACTCTATGGCACAGGAACACCGCAGATCTCCCCACGAGCCGGAGCGGAGGGGGCGCTCCGCCCCCCGGACCCGCTCCACTCAGTCCCGTCCTGCTCCGGCCCGCCGCCGGAACGGCGGGGCCAGCTTCGCCCTGCTCTATGTGATCTTTGTTATCGGGATCTCCGCCCTGCTGGCCTGCATCGGCTGGGTGGCGGCCAACGATGTACTGGCCCTGAACAAGCCGGAAAAGACGGCCACGATTACCATCCGGGAGGAGGACAGCTTCGGCGACGCGGTCTCCATGCTGGAGGAAAACGGCCTGATCGAGTACCAGAGCCTCTTCAAGCTCTTTGCCGCCTTCACCGGCGGCCGGGACAAGATCGTAGCCGGGACCTTCACCCTGAACACCGACATGGACTACCGGGCCCTGATCTCCGGCATGAGCGCCAACTCGGCCACCAAGGCCACCGTCAAGGTCACCATCCCGGAGGGCTACTCCATCGATCAGATCTTCGCTCTGCTGGAGGAAAAGGGCGTGGTCTCGGACACAGCCAAGCTGGAGGAGGAGGCAGCCAACCACGACTACGCCTTCTCCTTCCTCCAGGACCTGCCCCTGGGCGACTACCACCGGCTGGAGGGCTATCTGTACCCGGACACCTATGAATTCACCACCCCCCAGAATCCCCTGTACGTCATCAACAAGATGCTGGTCCGGTTTGACGCCAAACTCACCGAGGAACTGCGCCAGCAGATCGCCGACAGCGGGCGCACCATCCACGAGGTGCTCACCGTGGCCTCCCTCATTGAGAAGGAGACCGACGGCGCTGACCGGGCAGACATCGCCTCGGTCATCTACAACCGGCTGAACAACCCCAATTCCTCCGCCGGCACCAACGGCTACCTTCAGATCGACGCCACTCTGGCCTACCTCAACGGGAGCAAGGTGCCCACCGAGGCGGACAAGTCCATCGACTCCCCCTACAACACCTACCTCTATCCGGGGCTCCCCCCCGGTCCCATCTCCAACCCGGGGATCGAGTCCATCCTGGCGGCCATCAACCCCAACAGCACCTCTTACTACTACTATGTGCTGGGCGACGACAACCGCCACCACTTCTTCAACACCTACCGGGAGATGCAGAACTTCATGTCCACCCAGGCCATGTACAGCCACAGCTGACCCACACACGCAGAAGGGCCCCGGAGCATCTCCGGGGCCCTATTTCAGGAGGAATACGACTTGGAACGAAAGAACATTGAGCTGCTCGCCCCCGCCGGGGACATGGAGCGGCTGCACATGGCGGTGGCCTATGGGGCTGACGCGGTCTATCTGGCGGGCAACGCCTTCGGAATGCGCTCCTTCGCCGGCAACTTCACCCCGGAGGAGCTGAAATCCGCCGTGGCGCTGTGCCACAGCCACGGGGTGCGGGTCCACGTCACCTGCAACACCATGCCCCGCAATGACGAGGCAGCCCGGCTGCCCCAGTGGCTGGAGTATCTGAACGACGTGGGGGTGGACGCAGTCATTCTGGCCGATGTGGGGGTGCTCTCCCTGGCCAAGCGGCACGCCCCCCGAGTCCAGTGCCACATCTCCACCCAGGCCAGCATCGTCAACTACCAGTCCGCCCGGGCCTGGTATGAGCTGGGCGCCAGCCGGGTGATCCTGGCCCGGGAGCTGTCCCTGGACGAGATCCGGGAGATCCGGGCCAAATCCCCAAAGGAGCTGGAGATCGAGGCCTTCGCCCACGGCGCCATGTGCGTCAGCTACTCCGGGCGGTGCCTGCTGTCCAACTACATGACCGGCCGGGACTCCAACCGCGGGGCCTGCGCCCAGCCCTGCCGTTATCAGTATGCCCTGATGGAGGAGAAGCGGCCCGGGGAGTACTTCCCGGTCTATGAGGAGAACGGCGAGACCTATATCCTGAACTCACGGGATATGTGCATGATCGACCATGTAGGCGAGCTGATGGAGGCCGGACTGGACTCCATCAAGCTGGAGGGCCGGGCCAAGTCGGCCTACTATGCCGCCATCGTCACCGGGGCCTACCGCCACGCAATCGACGCGGCGGCGGCGGGACTTCCCCTGGACCCGGTGTGGCGGGACGAGGTGGAGCACATCAGCCACCGGCACTACTCCACCGGCTTTTACTACGGCCAGCCCGGCCAGTTCACCCAGGACGCCCGGTACATCCGGGACTGGCAGATCGTGGCCAAGGTCCTCTCCTGTGACAGCGAGGGGAACGCCCTGCTCACCCTGAACAACAAGTTCGCCAGGGGCGACCTGCTGGAGCTGGTAGGCCCCGATGTGCGCCCCGTCTTCTTCTCCGTGGAGGACCTGCGGGACGAGGAGGGCCAGCCTCTTGACGAGGTCCGCAGGCCCCAGATGCGCTTCCGCCTGAAGCTGCCCCGGTCTGTGCCTCCCCTCTCCCTCCTGCGGCGTCAGGCGGACCTGACCCCCTGAGCTGCTCCACCGTCCGGGGCCTCCCGCAGCCCTCTCCCGCCCGGACGGCGGCCCAATTCGGCCGCCGCCCGGGCGTTTTCATGTTTCTCTCCACATTTCGCCCATGATCTGTGGAAAAATTTCGGGAAGATTATGAAAAAATCCTCTTTTCATCCCCACCACTTCTGAATTATGATAATGACCTGTTCCATTCGTTTTGCGGCACAGCCTGAGCACTTCCGCTTAACACCACCAAGGAGGAATGACCCATGGCCCGAGATCTCACCACAGGCAGCCCTATGCGGCTCATTTGGAGTTTCGCCCTGCCCACCCTGTTCGGAATGCTGTTCCAACAGTTTTATAACATGATGGACACCATGATCGTGGGGCAGCTGCTGGGCGCCTCCGCCCTGGCCTCTGTCGGCTCCACCAGCTCCATCAACTTCTTTGTCATCGGCTTCTGCATGGGGGTGTGCAACGGCTTCGCCATTCCTGTGGCCCAGCGCATGGGAGCCGGAGATTACAGCCAGATGCGCCGCTGTGTGGCCAACGCCGGGTGGCTGTCCGCCCTGTTCGCCGTGGTGCTGACAGTGTTCACCGGCCTGTTCTGCCGCACCATCCTCACCGTGATGCGGACCCCGGAGGACATCTTTGATGGGGCCTACTGGTATATCCTCATCATCTTCCTGGGCATCCCCACCACCTTCCTCTATAATCTGCTGGCTGCGGTGATCCGGGCCCTGGGGGACAGCAAAACACCCGTGTATTTCCTTGCCATCTCCTCGGTGCTGAACATCGCCCTGGACCTGCTCCTGATCCTGTACTGCCATGCCGGCGTGGCCGGGGCCGCTCTGGCCACCGTCATCTCCCAGGGTGTGTCCGGTCTGGCCTGCCTGGTCTTTATGGTCAAGCGTTTCCCCATCCTCCACATGACAGCGGAGGAGCGGCGGCTGGATGGCCGCACCTGCCGCACCCTCTGTCTCATGGGCATTCCCATGGGGCTTCAGTACTCCATCACCGCCATCGGCTCCATCGTCCTCCAGTCCGCCGTCAACGGCCTGGGCAGCCGCTATGTGGCCTCGGTGGCGGCGGGGACCAAGCTGTTCCAGGTCATCTGCTGTCCCTTTGACGCGATGGGGGCCACCATGGCCACCTACTGCGGGCAGAACGTGGGGGCAATCAAACTGGACCGGCTGGGACAGGGGCTCCGGGCCTGCTCCCTGCTGGGCTTGGGCTATGCCCTGCTCTCCTTCGCCTCCATCTTTTTCTTTGCCCCTCAGATGGCCCTCCTCTTCCTCAATCCCGGCGAGGAGGCCCTGATCGGCCATACCGCCCAGTATATCACCACCCTGGGCGCCTTCTTCTTTCCCCTGGCCCTGGTGAATATCCTCCGCTTCTCCATCCAGGGGATGGGCTTCAGCAACCTGGCCATCCTGGCCGGCGTGATGGAGATGTTCGCCCGGATGGGTGTGGCCACCCTTCTGGTGCCCGCCATCGGCTATACCGGAGCCTGCTTCGCCTCCCCCGCCGCCTGGATCTGTGCCGACCTGTTCCTCATCCCCGCCAGCTGCTGGAGTATCGCCCACCTCCGCAGAGTCTATGGGCAGCCCGGAGAACGCTCCGGCAGTCCCGCCCCGTGACCGGTTCCCGCCGGCTCCACGCTGCGCGCCTCACTCCAGAGTCACATGCACATTACGCCGCCCCCTGATGCAGCTTCAGCTTGCTGCGTCAGGGGGCGTTTTTCGGCACGGCTCCAAAAATTTACGAAAGGGGATTGCATCCTGGTCCACTCTCGGTTATGATATAAATACTAATTTTTGATTTTATATTTTATTGGTCCCGGAAGGAGTGGAAGCGGCATGGCGCGTAAACCCTATTCAGAGCATGAGCGGGAACAGGTGCGGGAAGCCCTTCTGACCACCGCGCTCCAATGTATCGTGGACCGGGGTCTGATCCACAGCAGTATTGAGGTCCTGTGCAGAAAGGTCGGCATCTCCAAGAGCTTCTTCTACACCTTCTTTGCCTCGAAAGAAGAATTGGTGTTGGAGGCGCTTCGCTACCAGCAGCCCAAGCTGCTGCAATACGCCCGGCAGCTGATGGAGGATCCCGCACTCAGCTGGCAGGAAGGCGTCCGGACCTTTTTGGAGGCCTGCGCCTATGGTGAGAAAAAGGGCATCGCCGTACTGTCCATTGAGGAGGAACAGGAGATCTACCACTGTCTCTCTCAGGAAAGCTTTCAGACCTTCCGGGAGGACCAGACCAAATTATTCCGTGAGCTGCTTATGGTCTTTGGACTTCCCGCGGGCAGCATAGAGCCCCGTCTGTTTGGCAATCTGGCATTGTCCATGATGATGGTCTACAAGGCCATTCCAGACGCCATGCCCTTCCTGTTTCCAGAGGTGGCGAACGACATGGTGGAGTTTCAAATCACCGCCCTGCTGGGTGAGATGCTGCGGGTCAAGGAACAGACGGACAGGAGGAACGAGGATGTACCGTGCTAAGCCGCCCTCTCCCGTGTGGGCGCCTGGAAAATTGAATCCTGCCAATCCTGGAAAAGGCCGGTCCCCCATCGCCGGCTTCTGGTTTCATGCGGTCTTTTTGCGCCCTGCGTCATCCTGCCCAAGCGGCAGTGCGGCGCAGGGCATTTTTTATTGTTCGGAAAGAGGTGGCCTGATATGAATTTACCAAAACGAAATAGTGCGGACGGGCGCTGTTACTGGATGAAGCCAGAGGTACAGGAAGAACTGCAACCGCTCTTTGATCAGTGTATCCAGGATGCCATTGACGGGAGAATCACGCGGCTTGATTCCCTCTGGCCGCCGGTAGTGGTCAGCAGCGAAGGCGCGCCCTTTGAGGTGTGGCAACTGCTTCGGACATGGACCGAAGCGCAGCGGGCTGAGACCCTTGACGCGGAAAAGGCCATCACCTTCAGCGAAAACCTGCGCCGCCAGAGCCGGTGGGGTGAAATTGACCACCATTTACTTGATATGCTGAAACGGGAGCTGCAGGAGAAGTATTTTGTCGTGACAGGCAATGAAGATGACCACTTCTGGGATCGGGAGTATTCCTTGAAACCAGGCATCCGTGCAGAGCAGGTCCCGGAGCCGCTGCTGCGTTTCGCCTGCTATGTGGCGGTGAGCTATAAAGTGTATGGCTTGGACTTTCAGTATCTGGACACCAATTACCTCTTTGGATTGGTGGAGAAAGTCCGTCCTGATATGGTGAAAAAGCTCCGGGAAAATGGAACCGGCAGGCTACCGATCTCTCTGCAAAAGAGGAAAACAGAGCACTTCACCGCATCGGCCAACGATGCCTTTGCTGTGATCCGTATTACTGCCAGGGACAACACGGAGGAATGCTGCCATGAAGTGCTGAACTACCTGTGTGAGCTTCTGGAGCAGGAGGATTTTCCCCGCAGCTATGCGGTGGAGTTCAAAGGGCCGGAAAAGAGTTACCTTCCCATCACAGGACTGCCCAAAAAGGGAGTAAACCAGCTCTTTGCCTGTGCCGTGCAGTACCCCGGCCTCCACCCCCTGATGGAACGGTACGCCCGGCTTGCCATGCGGCAATATGAGCAGTACACCAATCTCAGCGATGAACAGTGCGCCCTCCCCGGCAGCTTTGCTGTGTTCGCCCTGGGAATGCTGGGGCAAACATGGCGGCAGTTGGTATGGGATTATCTCGACCTCTGTGATGATGAGCACTCCCGTTTGCAGGAAAAATTCCTCCGGGAGTATGGGAAACAGTTCGGCTTTACCGCCGATACAGTCCCCATTTTTATCCGGGGGGTGCTGTCCATGCAGAACATGAAGTATTCCAAAGACTATGCCGCATGGATGGCAAACACAGAAAGCCTGGACGCTCTGCTGGAGGCAAAAGCCCATCTGTCTGAGATCGTTCCAAGCGGTTTTTCCTCCGACGAGGATGACGATGATGACGAGGACGAGGAACCTACCCGGGAAACAGAAGCCAGCCCGGAGGAAGTGCTGCAATACGCATGGGAGACGGTCTGCTATGTGATCTGGGGCAAGGCCAGCGCCAAGGGTGGTCAGAAGGTGGTGGAAACGGCCTCGGAAGAACTGAGAGAACGGTATCGGGAAATTTTTGAATAGAATGTCAGGAAGATTCGGATGAGTGAAGTAAGCGATTCAAAGGAGAGAAGTAAAACGGAACAGTATACTGCACCGCTGTTTTCTGGCGCGGTGGAGAAAAAATTGATCTGAATGGACGAAAACCGGATGCGGTACGGTACCTGTCTGTGACCGGAGAGCGGGATGAGTTGGATTGGGGCTATTTTCAATATTTTGAGATTGCAGCAGATAATCTCAAGCCCTTTATTGCAATGACCTTATTCACAGAGATTCTGTGCAAGCATTTTCCAGATGTAATGTCTGCGCCTGTCAAGCGACTGAGCAGCAAGCTTTGAGACACTAAAAAAAGGGGGTACTTTCATGCCAAACTGGGCACAAATTATATCCGATGCGCTGGACATTCTGAAATTTGACGGTGCCGTACAGGACACTCTGGCCCAGCTGCGAGAAAAATGGGGCGCACAGGTCCCGGCACTGCTGGAGGAACGCTTTGATGCCGTTGGCGTCCAGTATATGAAACTATCCCACGAAAAAGGGGCGGCAGCGTTGGGACAGGAACTGTCTGCCTTCGGCTGGGCACTGTATAACCTGGACGATGAGGATGAGTATCTGTTTGTCCTGATTCCAGAGGAAGAGCGCAGCGAATGGGAACGCTACTGCAAAAAACGGGGGCAATATTGCCGCCTGATGAAACAACAGGGGCGCAATTGGGGCGACCATGCCAAGGAGCAAGACCCTGGTGCGCTGATGCCCTGCGAGGAATACATACTCCAGGATGAGTACGATTATTTCTTCAATTCCCTGGCGGGTGACTTTGCGGCGGGAGAATGGAAAAGCAGTCATTCCCAGGAATGGAACTATGGCTGTGTGGCAGATCTACGATGCCGCCCGCCGAAGGTGACTCGCTCCAAGAGCCTATACCATTTCGGATGCATCTCCTATTCGGATAAAAGCGGGCTGTATGCCGCATCAGGGGTCTCTGCAAGCGGACTGATCGGGAAGGTGTTGCTGTGCAAAAACCCCAACACCCTGAACTTTTTTGAGCCTTCCCCTATCGGATATGAGGGAGCTCCGAACTCTTTTTGCTGGACCGCCCATTCCCTCTGGGTGGGCGATCCCACCAACGCCACACGGATTCAATTGACGGACCGGGGTACTTGCCAAGATGTACAGAACTGGCCGTTACCCAAGGACGGCTGGAGCGGCACCTACCACTGCGGTATCACAGCGGACGGATTGGGCCGGGTCTACTTTTCCAACGAGTGGTACAAAGGGCACATTTACCGCTGGGAAAACGGCGATGTAACAAAACACTCCTTCCCTTTGTACGGATACGACCATCTCTCCGAAGCCGTTCCCGTTCCTGGCTCAGGCCGCATTTACATGATCCACGCCGTCAGCGGCAAGGGGCGGGTGGAGGAATGCCTGCTGGAGCTGGACATGGACACCGGGCGGTGCCGCATCGCCGCCCTGCCCGGCATGGGCGAGGGGCTGAAACTTCGCTGGTTTACCGAAGATTGGCTGCTGGTGCAGGGAAATGGTGAGATCCTCTCCGATGACTTTGCCCAGCTCATCAATAGGAACACCCGTGAGGTGCTGCGCATCCGTCCGGGAATGTTCGGCGGGGAGAAAATGCAGCACATCGGGATGCTCACCGATGGGACGGTGGTCATCGTCACCCGGCGGGACGGCGTGGGGCCGGTATTTCGTTACCCCATCGACTTTTGGAAGTTTCTGCGGACAGCAAACAAGCCCAAAAAGCTGGAACCATGGCGGGAGTATGCAGAAACTTATCCGAATCTGCCTTTCTTCCTCCCGGGGGAGGAACCAGCGCCGCCGCAGAAGTGTGCAGATAACCGGCTGGACATGGGAAAAGCACTGTTTCGTCCTCAGTTTGACCAACTTTTCCCCGAGAAGAAACAAGCCCTTATGGAGCAGCTGGCAGAGCAGTATCACTTTGGTTTTGTACGGATGGAGCGCTTTGACCGCTGGGGCCAGAGTTGCACCACTGGTATCTTCGAGAAAGATGGCCGGGAGTTTGTCTTTGTCCCCGGTGATACCGTCACCTTGGGCTGGGAACGGTTCGCCGTAGGGCTGAATCAGGATAGCCAAGAGGAATTGGAGTACCTGTTCCAGGAATGGGATCTGGAGCAGGACCCGGCAGAATTCATTGGGGAAAGCATGGCTCCCGTCCGGCAGGCGGCCATCGGCCCTATGCTGGTGGGCCGGGAGTTGGAGGAACTTTGCTGGGAGCCGGTTCAGATGGAAAATCCCAGATTGACTGCCCACCCTGACTGGCTGAGGCAGTTCCGTGATTTTGCC
>OGCN01004316.1_pt1 | contig 12409 bp, 9 predicted proteins | sample 1570181 | NCBI WGS metagenome assembly OGCN01 (sample SAMEA4370584, study PRJEB24528) | human gut metagenome | reverse complement strand
TATCGCCCGATATTCAACAATATCCTTTACCTGCTCCACAAACGTCGGATTTCCTATGTATCTCTCCAACTCGCTTTTCAGAGATATCGCAAAGCCATCCCGTTTTACGAAAAACCCTTTCCCTGACTCCTGCAGAAAATGAACCGGCATGGTAAGTATCTTTTTCAGATGTGCTTTATTGGAAATAGATTTGTATTTCTCATAAGACATGTTTTTATCCAGATCCTTCCAGTTTCCATTCTGGTCAAAGAATGCTTTCCATGAAACAAGAAGCTGCTCGTCTGTTACATTAAGCCGCATATCCCCATTGTTATAAAAAGCCATCAACGCCGGCATTTTATAAACTTTTGTCATATTGGTTGTCTCCAATACATTCAGGAATTCTTTTGCAATCCCATCAACTAAAAAGTTCTCTGCTTCATTTATCTCGCCTGTTTCTCTTAAGAAGCCTAGATAGTCTTTAAAAACATTGTCCTTAGGATGCGAGATTGTGAACTGGTAAATATCATCATCCATATAGGTAAACAGATCCATTCTGGATGGTCTGTGACCAAGATTCTCTTTTATTCTGAAATATTCCTTAACAATCTGCTCTTTTATCTTCAGATGTTTTTTATCCATCTCTGCAAACAGATCGATCAGGCGCATATCAAAGTCTACAATGCAGTCATCTGGCAAGTCTTCTTTTTCTGAGAAATCATGCATTTCACCAGTAGAATACGCTTTTCCTGTGAGAAATTTTCTTATATTTCCGGCCTTTTCGTAGTTACCAATAAAATCCAAAACATTCAGATATTCCTTACCGGAACTTCTTCTAAGACCTCTGCCTAACTGTTGAAAAAATACGATTGGAGATTCCGTAGGGCGCAAGAACATGACCATGTCCACAGCTGTAATATCCACACCTTCATTAAACATGTCCACCGAAAAAATAACTCTGATTTCTCCTGATTTCAGTTTTTCAATTGCAGACGCTCTATCTACCGCGTAGATTCCTTCTGAATTGCTGTAAACTGCAACCGCCGGGATTCCTCTTTTGCAAAATTGCTTTGCCATTTCCTCTGCGTGTACTCTGGAACAGCAAAATCCAAGTGCTCTCTTTGAGCCATATTTCTTATAATATTTATAGATTAAATCGTAGCGATGTTCATTTCCAACATAGATTCCATTCAGATCTTTCTCTTCATAATGTCCATGCACTGGATGAATACCCGAATAATCCGTCTCATCATAGATTCCATAATACCGGAACGGCACCAACATCCCTTTATTGATTGCTTCTGTCAGCGAAATCTCATACGGCACATTGTAGTCACAAATTTCATAGATGTTTCGACCATCCATTCTCTCAGGTGTTGCTGTCAATCCCAACAAAAATTGTGGTTTGAAATAATTCACGATTCGCATATACTGATCATTGACCGCATGATGAAACTCATCAATTACAATATAATCAAAATAATCTGGTACAAAATATTTTGCAGTCAGATACTCCGGTCTTCCCAACGTTGCTACGGAAGCGAATATAACAGATTTATCCCATGTCTTTTCTCCACCATAGAAAAATCCGTAATCATCTGAATTTCGTACATTTTTAAATGACACTGCTGCTTGCTTCAGGATTTCTTCCCGATGTGCCACAAATAAAACTTTTTGATAATTTTTTGAATCAAATGCTGCTAAATATGTTTTTCCTACCCCTGTTGCTGCCTGAACAATTCCTTTTGTTGCGCCCTCTGCCCTACTGTTTTCAAGCGCACAAAGAGCTTCTATCTGTGCTCCTCTCGGTTCAAATAGAAGTCTTACTTTTGTGTCTTCACTTTCTTCATTCTGATCATAGCGATCCAAATCTTTGAAAGCAGCCGGTCTGTGCCATGATTTTGAATATTTTTTCAATTCTTCATCATCAACAACGATTGAATGATTTTCAAACAAGTCCTCGAAAGTCTGATAAAACTTTTCATAATTTTCGGGATCTTTACAACTGCTGAACCGATAGTTCCACTCAATTCCTGATGTCAACGCACTCTTTGAAATATTGGAAGAGCCAATATAAATATCACTATGATCCACATAATGGAAAATATAAGATTTCGGATGAAAAGATCTGCCTTTTTCACTGTAAAACCTGAGATCTACGTTTTCTCCCAGTTCATGCTTGATCAGATACAGTGCGGATGGCTGCGTAATTCCCAGATAATTTCCAGTAAGAATACGAATCTTTGCGCCTCTCTTCATTGCCTGATCCAAATCCTTCAGCAACATTTTCACACCCGATTCCATCAAAAAAGACACAATGATATCAATACGGTCGGCTCTTTTCATACTGTTGACCAATTGATAATAGAGATACATTCTTTTATCTCGATCTCCAGTCATTGCATCTGTATCGTATTCTTCCAGATATGTACTTACTCTTTCCGCAGAATCAAATTCAGCCATTTCTGCTCTCCCCTTCCAGGTCTTGCATCACCTGTGATCCAATAGTCTTCTATCTGTATGCCGGTTATATTCCGTATAAATTCTGTGAACGATTCTATCGTAAAATCAGTAAAATACCGTCCGTTTCGCTCTCCTTCAAAATCCCCATATTTGAAAGAAGTATATATGATGCCACCCATTCGCAGTGCATCCGCCATTTTTAAAATCACCTGATGTAGCTCTTCTTTTGATAAATGTAGAATGGAAGCACACGCCCAGATGCCATCATAGGTATTCTTTTCACTCAGCTCCTGAAATAACATATGTCGAACTTTGATTCCCGTATATTCACTGGCACACCTGCACATTTCTTCCGATCCATCAATAGCTGTTACATGTAACCCTGCTTGCATAAAATATTTCGTATCTCTTCCTGAACCGCAGCCAAAATCCAACACATTTTTCCCTGATAATTTTTCTATAAATCTGTCTTGAATTTCGTTGAAGTCAACTGCTACCGTGCCCGCAACAAATTCCTTCGCATTTTGATTATAATACTCCAAAGTTTTATTATTCATACGCTTCTGATCCCTGTAAATTGTAACTTTTCATTGTATTTTCACGCATTTTGTTATATGTATTTATTATACCAATTTAAGTCAGTATCGTAAATATAAAAGGTCAACCTACCACCGACCTTTTATATTTCACGAATTTCCTCACCAAAAGGAATACTGTTTAATATCTTCTTTTCTTTCCAATTGTTCAAATATATTCATGACTCTTCTTGCGCTTTTCCGTTGTTCCCGCCTTTTTGCCTGCTGATAATAATGTTTTTCGCGTTTGGTCTTCTGTGGAAGATTTCTGTAGTCCTCTTTTTCTATCTTCTTTGCTTCATCGTGTCTGTAAATATATTTAATATGCTTATACGGCGATTGCTCCCACGGCACATCCATCTGCAAATGATAATATGCCGTCTTCGCCTGCTCCATCGTCAGTTTCTGTCCCTGAAATGGTGCATGGAACAGTTGAAACCAGTCTCTACGTGGTCTGTACACAATCTTCCAGGCTGCCATATCTGTCAGAATATATAAAGCTGACTCATCATATGCAATTTCCATATAATGTCTGGCTGCAAATTCTTTGATCTGCATAACCTGATTGCGGAAGGGTTCTGGATAAGCGCTGAGTTTTTCCTGATTTACAATATATTTTATAACTGTCTGAAGATTCTTCTCCTTCTTCATAGCATCACATTTTATAAGTTTCAAATCATCGCCATTATTTTCATGTACTTCGCGCAGCAATCGCATATTTTGTTCTGATGCCTTTAATAGAATTCTCCAGTCGTAAGAATCTGTATGTACTTTTATATACTGTCCGTTATATTCTGTCTGATAGTTGAATATCCCAAAAATCTCCGGCAGATTCGACTGTATTTTTCTGTACATGGTTTTCATGTTACAACAATATTTACATGGCTGAAAATGTGTGATTTTATGATCGTCCATATCAAATGCTTCTATGTGTGATTCATGGATTCTGGAAATATATGGACATCCTGGTCTGTGATAAATATCAGACTTCCGACTCATCTGTGCAATCATAGGTACCTCCTTCTCTGCAGTAGACTGCCCCTTATTTAATTCCATTTTATTGCACAAGCTGTCCATTAAAAAGGATAACAAAAAAGCAGAAACCGTCCATTTTCCCGATTTCTGCCTTTCAGCTATATTTCATAATTTTCCATAAACTCTTCTGCCGCTTTCCTCATCTGCTCCACCACAGATTCCGATCCGATCACTTTTACTTCTTTTCCAAGGCCAAATATCCACCCGAAGAACTGCGGACTGACGTTTACATCCACACTGAATACGCTGTGTTCCTCATCTGTTGGATGAAAGATAATGTCTTTGCCAAAGCGGTCGATAAATACGCCGCACATGCGGTTCGGAAACTGGATCTGTACCTTTTCTTTACTTCCCTGATACATTCCGAAGGTAGCCTTTGCATAAGCTGCCATATCAAACTGGTCAATAATTTCTTTTCCTTCCCGCTTTTCTTCCAGCATTTCAATCTTCATCATCTTGTCCACCCGGTAGTGCTTGCATTTTCCGCTTGCACCGTCATATGCCACAAGATAATAATTTTCATCATCCCATGTAAGTGCCCAGGGGCTTACTGTGATCCAGTCTCCATTATGTCTCGGAACCAGCTCTTTCTTAATGTTCCACTGATAATACTTGAATCGGATCTTCCGGTTCTCAGAGATTGCCCGGTGGATATCATCGACTCCATAATATATAGTCTCATTCATGGTTTTGATTCTGCCCTGTACAAACACCTGACGCTGCAGCTGCTTTGCCTGATATTCACTGACAAATTTCTTGATTTTCTTAATCAGCGCAGAAGATTTCTTCTCTGTGATGAACTTTGATGACTGGATCGCGTCGATCAGCAGCTTGACTTCTGCCAGCTCAAACGCTCTGGAAGCCACATGATAATAGGTCTCTCTTCCCCTCTGCTCCTTGACGATTTCGATCCCCAGCTTATCTGTCATATCATCAAAATCCAGATAAATGCTTTTTCTTTCCGCCGTAATATCATATTTTCCCAACTCCTGTATGATCTGCGGCATGGTAAGACTGTGTTCCTCATCCGTCTTCGCCAGCATAATCTGTGCAAGATAATATAATTTCAATTTCTGGTTCGTTCCTCTGGCCATCGTTACACCTCCACTATTTCAAACGAATATAGCATGTAGATTTTCCGACCCCTTCACGCTTTAATTCACCGGCTGCAACCATTTTTCTCAATGCGCCTTCTACAGAGCTCATACTAAGAGAAGGACATAGTTCCCTAATATCCTGCTTCGTGAAACGACCGATTTTATTCAAGGTTGCTTTACGAACTATATCAATAGCGGGAAGTTTTTCCTCCACGATTGCAAATCTGTCTCCGAAGTCTTTATATGCAGCCAGAATGGTACCCAGCAGATATTTGATAAACGGAACAACATCCTCGGTTCCTTCATGCCAGCCATGCTGTGCACGATTCAAAGCTTCATAATACAAATCCTTATTTTTCGCAATCTTTGCTTCCAGAGAAATATATTTACCAACATAGAATCCAGAACGATACAAAAGCAATGTAGTCAGCAAGCGACTCATTCTGCCATTTCCATCGTTGAAAGGATGAATACACAGAAAATCATGGATGAAAACTGGAATTGCAATTAAAGGCTCCAGTTCCATGTTTCCAATAACTCTATTATACTCCTCACAGATTCGATCCAGTGCTTCCGGTGTTTCAAATGGCGCAAGGGGTGTAAAAAGAGTTTCGGTATGACCGTCCGAATAGGTGACGCTGATATAATTCTGTACATTCTTTGTCTGTCCTGCCATCGGATTGTTCATGTGACTATACATGATCTTATGAAGCTGCAGGATATAATTTCTTGTCAGCGGAATCGCATCAAAGCTTTCATGAATGATAGAAAGCACATCTCGATATCCTGCAATCTCCTGCTCATCTCTGTTCTTGGGAGTGGTCTTCTCCTCAACCAGTTGTCTGATTCGTGTACTTGTCGTGACAATTCCTTCGATTGCATTAGATGCCTCTGTACTCTGAATCTTCGCAATCTCAACCAGCTTCTCCAGTTCTTCCGGTCGCTGTTTCAGATAGAGTTCCTGTTTGCCGGCTTCTTTATAAATTGCAGCAATCAGCCCCAGGATCTCAGAATCCCATTTCTGATCTCTGATAGCTGAGTAGTTAAAAGTTCTCATTCCCTTAACCTCCATTCTTTCCCTTACATTATATCAAATTTTAAGGGAAAGTATACTATTTTCTACACCTCCACCATTCCACTCGCCGCCAGCACCCGTATCACAAACACCTTGGTCTCTTTTTCAAAAGCAATCTTTACTTTTGTCTCATCCATCTGCACAACCACGCCTTTGCCGAATTTTTTATGGGTGACGATCACTCCTTCGCCCAGTTGCTGTACAAATGCCTGATAGTCTTCTTCTGATATGTTCTTCGGCGGTTCCGGTCTTGTGTTCAGTTTCTGGAATCTGCCCATTGCTACTGTTGCCCCGCTATTTTTCTTTTCCGGCTCTTTTCCCAGCAGTTCCCTGCAGAATTTAGATGGCTGATTTTTCATGGTAAAGACGAGCAGAAGGTTCTTTGCACGGGTAACGCCTACGTAGAAGAGTCTTCGGTCCTCTTCATAAGCTTCGATGTCTTCTTTTGGTGCATTTTTAAGGTTTTTAGGGATCTGATCCGGGAGAATTCCGTCTATCACATCCAGCAGATAAACCGTATCATACTCCAGCCCTTTGCTTGCATGGATCGTGGACAGGATCAACGGACAGGCTGGATCCTGCTCCTTGGTCTCCATGATCTGCCGCAGTTCCTGCAGACGCTCCACCAGGCGAATCAGTGTGTCTTCCATGGCTGCCAGAATTCTCAGAGTGTCCAGCTTCGTATCTTTAATCTCACTTCTGGTCAGATAGTCCTGATATCCCATGAACTGTGTGATTCGATGGATAGCCCGCACCGGCGGCTCTTTCAGCAGATGCTGCATATGGGTCTGAATGGAGCGGATGCTGCCTTTCACATATCCGTCCACCCCTTCGCACTGCTGCGCCGCATCCCATACAGAGATCTGTTTCTCCTGACTAATCTTCACGATTTCCTGCGCCAGTTGTCTGCGAATATAGGTATTGAGCTTATAATACACCTGCAAAAAGAGTTCTGTATCCGCAGGATTCGCCGCAAGTCTGATGATATTGCTGATATCCTGCACCACTCGATGAGTAAAAAAAGTCAGCTCCGCATTTCGCATCCGATAGGGGATCCCCTTTCGCTCCAACAGGTCGATCAGCGGCAGCGCACATTCATGCTCCCGATAGAGAACTGCCGTTTCCGTGGTACATCCTTCTGCCACCTTTGCCAGATAGGCATACTGCGCTTTTCTGGTTCCTACCGGTATCTCTTTGATCTGCTGCACGCTTTCTCTGGATGCACGCATATGCTTTTCATGGCGCAGGGTGTTTTTCTGTATAAAATAATCTGCCGCCGCCACGATATTTGCATCCGACCGAAAATTTTCCTCCATCAGCAGTACTTTCGCGCCTCTATGCCGCTGTTCAAATTCCAGAAGTGCCTCCGGGTAAGCCGCCCGGAATCCATAGATGCTCTGATCTTCATCTCCCACCATGAACAGATTTTCTGTGCGTGCTGCCAGCAGTGCAATAATCGCATGCTGGATCTTGGAGGTATCCTGTGCTTCATCCACACAGATGTAGGGATACAGCTCCTGAAAATACTCCAGCAGCCAGGGGATCTTCTTCAGCATCACATAGGCATAGACCATCTGATCGTCGTAATCGATCATCTGCAGTTCTTTCAATTTGCTGCAATATTCCCGGTAGATCACAGAGATTTTGCACTCTGCCCCTTCATCCAGAGCCTCGATCTCGTCCTCATTAAGCATCATATTTTTAATGTAGGTAATCAGCGTGCGGATATTTTTCAGATCTCCGTCTGTGGGATATACCCGTTCCACCCGTTGGTAGATCTCTGCCAGGATACCTGCGATCCGCTTTTCATCATTCAGAAGCTGATGGGGCGTCTTCCCTGTTCGATAGCCATAATATTGCAGCACTTTGGCGCAGATACCGTTAATAGTCCGAAATTCCAGCTGCTCTGCCAGTTCCGGTCCAAATTTTGCCGCAAATCGCGCTGCCATATCCTTTGTAGCTGCCACGGTATAGGTCACGGTCAGGATTCGCCTTGGATCGATGCCTTTGCAGTGGATCATATAACCAAGCCTTGTTACCAGCACCGTTGTCTTGCCAGATCCCGGTACTGCCAGTAGGAGGACCGGTCCTTCTACGGTCTGCACTGCCTGCTTCTGCTGTTCATTTAATTGGATAGAAAATCGCTGTTCAAATTCCTGCCAGGTCATTATGTATTTCTCCTATTTTTACATATAATATATCATCTGTAAAACATATAAAACTGTTTATTTTCTCATTGACTATAAGTAGTTTTATGCTATAATGCAGATAGAGGATAGCAGCATTGACTAGCTATCGTGGTGTTGAAGCAATTAGTTGTTTCGGTACGCAGTTAATTGTGGAACCTGATCTTGGGTTATGCGACAACCTCAAACCGAATAGGTTCTTATGAACCGAACGAAAACGCTTTGCAAGAGCCTTGCATCCGCAGGGCTCTTTATTTTCCACAAAGGAATGATGTCTATGAATCTTTTACAGCAATCTGCTTTGGCATGGAAAGAAATAACCGAATATCGATATTCACTTATATACGGTTACAAAAAACAGTTATATCCTCTCCATCTTACATTTTCACTTGAAGATTATCCCCATCTGGCAGGTTTTCAATATATGAAAGATCTTTCCCTTCCCAATTACAATTCCTCAAAAATAGTGACTCGTATGTATCCCTTTTTCACCAGTATAAAAGCTGATTACATTCTCTCAAGTCATTACAAACTTGATAATTTTATATTTATCATAAAAGCTACTGCAAAAGATGAATTAAAATGTGATTTTGTTTGTTGCTCAATATTTGAAAAAGACGATCAACGTAATTACGAAACCAATCAACGTTCTCGTACTCTGTTAAGAAAAGAACGAATCCATATTCCCTCTGGCACATCGACCATCTTATTCAATAAATTATTCCCTCAATAATATTTCTATATAAATTTTATTATACCTTATTTTCTTCAAATATCCTACTTGAAAAAAGAGAGCCGGACAGCGCACTGCCCGGCTCTTTTTTTCATCTTAAGTGAAATGCCTTTTACCACTCACCTTTGAAGTTATCTACGTTATCCTTTGTTACTTCTACCTGTTTGATCTCGGTTACAGGATCAACCTGCTCGCCTTTCAGGTATTTTACTGCCATTTCAATAGCAGTTCTTCCCTCTTCTACAGCAGACATATAGGTTGTTCCATCAATCTTACCGTCCTTAACTGCCTGAAGTCCGTCTTTACTTCCGCCAAGACCTACTACATATACTTTATCTTTCAGTCCAGCCTCTTCCAGTGCCTGACCTGCTCCGGTTGCAGAGTTGTCATCCTGGCAAATAACGATATCAAAATCTGTTCCTTTCTGGATCATATCTTCAACGATCTTCAGAGCTTCTTCTTTCTCCCAGTTGGAAGTCTGGTTGTAGATAATCTCGATTCCGCTTCCTTCCAGTGCCTCTTCCAGACCTTTCTTACGATTGATCTGCGGAGTAGTTCCCGGTACGCCTTCAATCAGGATTGCTTTTCCACCTTTGTCACCAAGAAGTTTTTTAGCAACTTCTCCGGTAACTTTACCGGTATTTACTTCGTTCTGTCCTACATAAGTAACAAGGCCTTCATACTCGCCGTTCTCTTTGTCACCGATTCCGTTGGTAAATGCAAGGATCGGAACATTTGCTTCCTGTGCAGATTTTACAATTTTCTCTGCAGATGCAGAATCCACGCAACAAAGTGCAATAAGGTCAACACCTTTGGTGATAAAATCCTCTGCCTGAGACAGCTGTTTTCCAGCATCCCACTCAGCGTCTGCATACTCGATGGTTACGTTATTCTCAGCTGCAGCTGCATCTACACCTTCTTTGGTTGCTACAAAGTAACCAGTCGGTCCCGGAAGAAGTACCGCTATGGTATAACTATCTTTTGCTTCCCTAAGCAAGTCTCTTCTTGCTGTAAGAATCGATTCCAACTGCGATCAGAATGATCAGTCCTTTAAATATATACTGGAAATACATGTCGATTCCCAGAAGGTTAAAACTGTTGTTGATAACACTCATCATCAATACACCAACAACCGTTTTCAGCGGAGAACCGGAACCGCCGGATCTGCGCAGCCGGTATTATTACGTTTATCATTTTATCAAGCGACCAGATCGCACCACAGCGCGGCTGTCGGCTGCCTGTCAGAAGAACGAACTGCAATTGCAAGTGCAGCAGTACCGGCATGAAGATCTGCGTAGCAAGCTGGAACGGCAGGCTAAAGCGCTGCTGGCGTTCCGGGAAACATATCCGCAGACGGCCTGCCGGGTGCATGGCATCGATGCTGCCTCGCAGGAAATCGAGTGCCGCCCGGAAGTGTTTGCGCCTATTTTTCGGATGCTCCATGCGCACCAGCCCGCCAAAACCTATCCGATGGCTCCGCAGCTGCCACAGCTCAGAAAGACCTACCATGCCGGTGAAGATTTTCTGGATGTTGTGGACGGTCTGCGTGCCATCGACGAATCCATCCACTTTCTGGAACTGGGATACGGTGACCGCATCGGTCATGCGATCGCGCTGGGTATCGATGTGGCAGAATGGTACGAGAATAAAAAGCAGCAGATCGTGCTGTCTAAGCAGGATTATCTAGATAATCTGGCATGGATGAACCATGCGCTGACACAGTATCATCTGGAATGCGCTGACACGCTGCGCGAATTTTTAAGGAGCGAATTTGACCGCTATTTTCATGAGGTATACCAGCTGCATGGAGAAGCATCGCAGGATCTGGAGACCTATTACAAGGCATGGTGCCTGCGCGGTGACCATCCTTCCCTGTACCGCAACGGCGTTTATGAAGCGCCACCTATCCCGGTGGATGATCTTGACCGCTGCCGCACCAATTTTTCGTTCCCACAGCCTTTTTCGGAGCGGTATATCCAGGAGAGTGCAGCGCTCTATTACCGGTATCACTATGATCCCTTTGTAAAATCGGCTGGAAAGACACAGATATCTGTACGAGTACCAAAGATTTACAGCAATGCCTGTGCGCAGATACAGGCGTGTATGCAGCGGGAGGTGGCAGACCGCGGTATTGCAATAGAGACGAATCCTTCCTCCAATGTGCTCATCAGCACGTTCCGCGAGTACCACAAGCATCCGATTTATCATTTTTACAATAAGCATCTCGTCCATGGCACAGAACAGGATGCCTGTGCGCAGTTGCATGTATCCATCAACACGGATGACAACGGCGTGTTTTTTACCAGTATAGAAAACGAGTACGCCCTTATGGCCCGCGCGACTGAGCTGATTCTGGATGAGGAAACGGAACGCCCACGCTACAAAAAGGCAGATATCTACGAATGGCTGGATGATATCCGCAAAATGAGTAATGAGCAGGGCTTTCCGGGAGGTATAGAAGAAGAGAGGATAGAGCATGTTTAGAAAACAGAAGGACTACCCGCTGACTAAAATGGAAAAGCGCATTCTGGAGGAATGGGAAACCGCCTGGAAGGGTGCGCAGGGAGAAGATGACGACGAGAACACACAGACAGATGCGAATAAGATGCTCTATGATCTGGTGCGGGAAAACTACAAGATCTTTGCCCGCAAGGCGGCTCGGAACCGGGACGATAATTTTGCACAGAAGAATTGGCTGCTCTATGGCATCGGGATCACGGTGTTCGTGGAAAGCATTCTGCTGTTGCTGCTGACGATTTACTGGGAGAAGATGGAGTGGAGCAGCAGTGGCCTTATAATGTATGTCGTCTATTTCAGTGCGTTTCAGGCAATTCTGTTCTGTGCAGCAGGCAAAAAGATCGCCGTAGACAAAAAGCAGGAGACATGGGCGCGTCATACAGATGCACTGGGAAGGTTGCAAGATGCTATGGTTCGGTATACGCAGGGTCTTTCGCCTTATGAAGGGCTGAACGACGAGGAAAAACGGAAAATGTTCGCTCGACGTTTTTTGCGCATCGTAAATCTGAACCGAAAAAAATTCGTAAAGAACATGGAGAGCAAGGAAGCTGACCTGACAGATCTGCTGGAAAAGCTGAAACTGACCAAACTGTAAACAAATAAACCAAGAACCGGGTTTTCCCGCAAAAGGAGCTACATCGTGGTGGGTGCGTTGTACAGAGGAGCGAGCAGATATTGTTTCATATTACGGATTGGGCTGCTGTTCTCTGCAAGGCACTTCAGCACAAAGCGGATATGGTCGGCGTTCA
>OGCN01004310.1_pt1 | contig 12426 bp, 8 predicted proteins | sample 1570181 | NCBI WGS metagenome assembly OGCN01 (sample SAMEA4370584, study PRJEB24528) | human gut metagenome | reverse complement strand
GGGCGTTCATTATGAAAAACAGGATGACGGTACCATCGATTTCCCGGAGGGTGTGGATGCCAACACTACGACCTACGGTCTGAACATGGACTGGTTCTTTGGTAATCAGTTCCTCTCCTATATCTGGGGAAAAGGAAGAGATACGACTATCTACAGTCGTCTGGAGGAAAACAACAAGAATTCCGAGTTTTCACCGGTTATGGGATTTTCCTTTGACAGTACGGCAGTCTCTTCTGAGGTTGCAGCCATCACTAATGTGATCAATCAGTATCTGCCCGGCTTAAGCTGTGGTTCTCTGAATCCGGATACAGAGATGGATGCATTCCTGGAAGCACTGGATGATGCAGGCATGCAGACGGTCATCGAAGAGAAGCAGAAACAGCTGGATGCCTGGAAAGCAGAAAATCAGCAGTAAATAAAAAATGAAGAAGAGCCGTCGTAAATAACTGCGGCGGCTCTTTTTGACTCTTTTTTGAGAAAGGCGGAAAAGCATGACGGCGAAAAAGAAAAAACATGGTCTGAGAAAACAGTGGCCTTTTTATGTGATGATGGCTCCTGGGCTTCTGTATCTTCTGGTGAATAACTATGGCCCTATCTCCGGTCTTTTCATTGCATTTAAACAGATCGATTATACGAAGGGAATTTTTGGAAGCCCCTGGGTAGGTTTTAAAAATTTTACCTATCTTTTCAAGACAAATGCGGCTTTCCAGATCACGAGAAATACCATTCTTTACAATTTAATATTTATTATTGTCGGTACGGTTACGGGAGTTGCAACAGGCATTATGCTCAGTGAGCTTCGGCACAGGGCGGAAACAAAATTTTTCCAGACAGTTCTTCTGCTCCCCTATCTGCTTTCCTGGGTTATTTGTGCCTATATCGGTTATGCTTTTCTGAGCAGAGAAACCGGTCTTCTTAACGGTATACTTTCCAGCCTGGGCTTTGCCAAGATCGACTGGTATAATGATGCGGGAAAATGGCCGTATATCCTGCTTTTTGTGAATGTCTGGAAGGGGATCGGCTATTCCTCCATCATTTATATGTCCAGCATCATCGGTATTGACCGCTCTCTTTATGAAGCAGCCATGGTAGACGGGGCGACCAAATGGCAGCAGATCCGTTTCATTACCCTGCCGCTTTTAAAATCTACGATGATCATGTTGATCATTATGAGTGTGGGAAGGATGTTTTATTCCGATTTTGGCCTGTTTTATCAGATTCCCATGAATTCCGGAGCACTTTATTCCACCACGCAGACGATCGATACCTATGTATACCGGGCCCTGATGCAGCAGAACGATGTGGGTATGGCTTCTGCTGCAGGCTTCTATCAGTCCATCGTCGGCTTTATCCTGGTGCTTACCGCCAATATGATCGTGCGGAAAGTAAGTCCGGATGACGCAATGTTCTAGGAGGTAGGATCATGACAAACATACTGGGAAAAAGTGAAAAAAGATTTCAGGTGATTATTCATATCATTTTGATATTTATGGCGCTGGCAGCGATCCTGCCGCTCTGGGTGCTTGTGGCCGGTTCTGTCACCGGGGAGCAGGAGCTGATCCTGGAGGGCTATTCTCTCATGCCAAAGACCTTCAGTCTTGATGCTTACAAATATCTTTTTTATAAAGCTTCAGAGATCTTCCGGGCTTACGGGATCACCGTATTTATCACAGTAGTCGGTACGGCAGCCAGCCTTTTTATTACACCGCTTCTGGCTTATCCGCTCTCAAGAAAAGACTTTAAAGCAAGAAATATCTTTTCCTTTCTTGTATTTTTTACAATGCTGTTTAATGGAGGTATCGTTCCGTCGTACATTATGTGGACCCGTATTTTCCATCTGAAAAATACGATCACTGCGCTGATTCTTCCGGGACTTCTGATGAATGGTTTTAATGTGATCCTGATGAAAAACTATTTCGCCCAGAATATTCCTGCAGAGCTTATTGAGGCGGCAAAAATGGATGGAGCAGGGGAGTTTAAGATTTTTTTCAAGATGATCCTTCCGCTGTCCCTGCCGATTATGGCGACAGTCGGGCTTTTTGTGGGAATCGGTTACTGGAATGACTGGACCAACGGGCTTTATTATGTGACAGATGCGAAGCTTTACAGTCTGCAGAACCTGCTGAACCGGATCCTGCAGGATGTACAGTTCTTAAATTCCAGTACCATGACAAATGCAGGCGTTGCAGCTACGACGCAGATGCCTTCTGTAAGTATTCGTATGGCAATTTCCGTAGTAGGAATTCTGCCAATTATGGTTCTCTATCCGTTCTTTCAGAAATACTTTGTCAAAGGAATTGCTGTAGGAGCGGTAAAGGGATAAGAAGAGGAGAAAAAGGATGATAGACTTACCAAACACAAGTTGGATGTGGATACCAGACTGGGAAAAAGCGGATCATTCGGTCTGCTATCTGGTTTACTTCAGAAAAAAAATTTTGCTTGAAAAAATTCCCGAGAGTCTGAAGCTCCAGATTTCTGCAGATTCCCGTTATAAACTTTATGTCAATGGAAAATTGGCAGAACTGGGTCCAAGCAAAGGAGACCGGCAGATCTGGTACCTGGATGAAGTGGAGCTTGCTCCGTATCTTCAGGTTGGGGAAAATGTTCTGGCAGTGGAGGTTCTGCGTTATCCGCTGGCTTATCATAATGGAAGCCACAGCATTTTCCGGACGGAGACACCAGGGCTTTATGTAAAGGAAAAGGAGGAGGTTTACGGACTCAGTGCCGGAGAGGACTGGAGCTGCTATGAGGAAGAGGATTTCCAGATTGTTTCGGAGTCACCCTTCTTTGCCCCTCTTCACATCCTGGAGGAACGAAAAGGACAGAAAAAGGCCTGCGGATGGAAAAACTCCGATTTTGATGCTTCTGACTGGGAGAGACCGGTTTTGTACAATATTTTTCAAATTAGTCAGGCCGTAAGCCCGGGAAACCTGACTGACCGTACAATTCCTTATATGAGAAAAGAACCGAGAAGATTTCTTGGACTTACGGGGAAATATGCGGATTCTCCGGAGCAGAAAAACTGGGATGCGCTTTTGGCGGGAAAAGGAACCATGGAAATCCCGGCAGACAGCCATGTGACTGTGGAGATCGATGCCGGAGAACTGATGACCGGTTATCTGTCACTCCGGATGGAAGATGGAGCAGAAGCCCTTGTTAAAATCCTGACCGCAGAAGGCTATGTCCAGAAGGAAAATACTGGCGGAAGTTTTGCTCACCTGCCGAAAAAAGGAGACCGGTGCGACTGGAAAAACGGTTACCTTCATGGTTTTACAGATACCTATCATGTGGCAGGATACGGACGGGAATGGCAGGAGGAAACTTATGAACCGTTCTGGTTCCGTACGTACCGTTTTATCGGGCTGGAAATCCAGACAGGAAAAGAGCCGTTGAAAATAACAGGCTTTGATTATCTGGAAACCGGTTATCCGCTGGAGGTAAAGACAGAGGTGACAACTTCCGATGAAAGCCTGGCTCCAATCTGGGATATCAGCCTGAGAACTCTGAAACGCTGCATGCATGAAACCTATGAAGACTGTCCATTCTATGAACAGCTTCAGTATGCCATGGATTCCAGAAGTCAGATTCTTTATACTTATATGGTTTCCGGAGATGACCGGCTGGCAAGGAAATGCATGGATGATTTTAGACGGTCGGCTCGATATGACGGAATGCTGAACTGTTCTTATCCCTGCTATGGACCGAATGTAATTCCCGGCTTTGCTGTTTATTACATTCTGATGCTTCATGATCACATGATGTATTTCGGGGATAGAGAGTTTCTCCGGATACATATGGGAACGGTAGATGGAATATTGGAATATTTCCGGAGAAACCTGGATGAGCGGGGACTGGTCGGAAAGGTCGGAGGCCTGAACGGAAGGGATCGTTACTGGTCTTTTATTGACTGGACGAAACAGTGGGATCAGACCAGCGGGATGCCGCATGCAGGTCTGTATGGGCCGATTACCATGGAAAGCCTGTTATACCGTCTGGGACTTCTCCGTGCGGCGGATGTCATGGAATATCTGGGTCGGAAGCAGGTTGCAGAGGAATACAGGGAAAGAGCGGAAAGTCTGAAAAAAGCGGTCAATACCTTCTGTACGGATGAAGAAGGGATGTATCTGGACGGACCGGGTGTAAAGGAATACAGCCAGCATTGCCAGGTATTTGCACTTCTGACAGATACCGTGACTGTGGAGAATGGCCGTATCTATCTGGAAAGAACGCTTTCAGACAGCGAAACCTACGCCCAGTGTTCCGTAGCCATGGGGTATTATCTGTTCCGTGCTCTGGAAAAAGCCGGTATTTATGAGAAAACAGAGCGTCAGTGGGATCTCTGGAGAAATATGCTCCGCAATCATCTGACAACCTGCGTGGAGGATGGTGTAAATGAGCGGAGTGACTGTCATGCCTGGGGGGCGCTGGCACTCTATGAGCTGCCTGCTGTTATTCTGGGAGTAAGGCCCGGAGCACCTGGTTTTGAAAAAATTAAAATTACGCCGGTTCCGGGTTATCTGGAACATGCGGAAGGCAGTGTGATCACAAAATGGGGAACGGTGAGAGTTAGCTGGAAGAGAGAAAAAGGAGGAGTGCTTCGTACAGTATACGAACTTCCGGAAAAATATCTGGAGGCACATCCGGAAGAAAAATAATTTCTGCTCTTCTAAAAAAGTAATAAAAGTAACAGAAAACCACATATTTGTGATAGGCATTTTTCTGCCGCCGCGATATAATCAGATCATCGAGGCGGCAGTTTTTTACAGGTGGATTCTGTAACAGAAACGTTATTTTCTAAGCAGCATGATCAAAGAAAAGCTTAATCAGGAGGTTTGACATCATGAAAAAATTTGTTTGCAGAGAAGACTATCCTGTTGTTCAGACGGAAGCAGGCAAGCTTCGTGGATACGAATGGGATGGAAGTGTCATTTTTAAAGGAGTCAAATACGCAGATGCGAAGCGTTTTATGCGTCCGGAAAAGGTACAGCCCTGGGAAGGGATCAAGGATGCCAATTCCTATGGTATGGTCTGCCCGCTGATGACGCAGGACCGGCCCAACAGCGAACTCCTTGTTCCCCATATGTACTGGCCTATGGATGAAAACTGCCAGTCACTGAATATCTGGACGCCTTCTATCGACCCGGAGGCAAAACGTCCGGTCATGGTCTGGCTCCACGGAGGCGGTTTTTCTGCCGGTTCCTCTATTGAGCATATCACATATGAAGGTGCCAATATGGCAAAACACGGAGATGTGGTCGTGGTGTCTCTGAACCACCGGCTGAATGTGCTTGGCTATCTGGATCTTTCTCCTTTTGGAGAAAAGTATGAGGCCTCTGCCAATGCAGGAAATCTGGATATCATTGCAGCCCTTCAGTGGGTGCGTGACAACATCCGCGGCTTTGGCGGAGATCCGGACAATGTGACCATTTTCGGTCAGTCCGGCGGCGGGGCAAAGGTCTGGACGCTCATGCAGATGCCTGAGGCAGACGGTCTTTTCCATAAAGGAATCATTGAGAGCGGCGTGTACTGGCTTCAGCGGGATGCGGAAGAACAGGATGGCAGAGAGATTGTGACAGCTATGCTGAAAGAACTTGGTCTTTCGGAAGACCAGGTGGAAGAACTGGAGACGATTCCCTATGCAAAGCTTGCAGAAGCTTATCTTAAGACCTCTCCGGCTGTTGCGGCAGCAGGCGGTTACATAGGAAATATGCCTCATGTCGGAAAAGAGTATCTGGGTGATCCGGTGCAGCATGGCTTTACGGAGCATGCGAAGACGATCCCTCTTTTGATCGGAACAGCACTGGGCGAGTTTGATTTCGGTCCGGCTATTCCGGGAAAACACAGCATTCCAAGAGAAGAGGCCATGCAGATGCTGGAGAAAAAGTATGGAGAACATACGGAAGAACTGCTGGCTCTTTACGAAAAAGCGTATCCGGGAAAATCTCCGGTTGATCTCCTGTCTGTGGATACCATTTTCCGCCTGCCTACCATAGAATTTATCAAAGAACGTTGCAGAACACCGGAAAGTGTCACTTATTCCTATCAGCTGACGTATGAGTTTCCGCTTCTGGACGGTAAGATTGCATGGCATTGTTCGGAGATTCCGTTCGTTTTCCATAATACGGAGCTGGCGCCTCTCTTTAACAAAGAAGGAGAGACCGATAAACTGGAAGAAGCGATCTTCGGAGCCTGGATAAGCTTTGCAAAGACAGGAAAGCCGGTGATCGAAGGAGTTGACTGGCCGGCCTGCACAGAAGGAGACGAACCGGTAATGATCCTGGATGTCGATTGTGAGATCCGTCATAACGTGGATCATGAGCTGGTTCCGCTGGTAGAAAAATATGGAAAAATGATGTGGATGGATTCAGAAAATATCCAGCACTGAGAAAAATAAACAGGAGGATTTTTTTAAATGACACAGTTTTATGGAACACTGACTCCGGAAAAAACGGAGCGTGAAGAAAAAAACATGCAGCTGGTGAGAAAAGGAGCCGGCGAATGCATGGTACTTCTGGAAAATGACGGTGTTCTGCCTTTAAAAAAGATCGGAAAGATCGCTCTTTACGGAGCAGGAGCAAGACATACCATCAAGGGCGGCACCGGTTCCGGTGATGTCAACTCCCGTGAAGTGATCAATATTGAGCAGGGTCTTGTGGATGCCGGCTTTACGATCACCACAAACGCCTGGCTGGACGCTTATGCCAAGATGCTGAAAACGGCAAAAGCAGCTCATCAGGCAGAGATCAACCGTCTGGCAGAAGAGAACCATCAGCCGCCTTTTATCATCGAGTTTGAGCGTCCTTTCAAAGAGCCGGATCTTCAGGCCATCACCGAGGAGGATGTGAAGGCTTCCGACACGGATACCGCGATTCTTGTAATCGCCAGAAACTCCGGAGAGGGCGCAGACCGCTGGAACAAAAAGGGTGATTACCTCTTAAATGACGGCGAAGTAAAAGCGCTGGAATTTCTGGGCGCCCATTATGAGAAAACCATCGTTCTTCTGAACATCGGCGGCATCATCGATGCCACGGTTCTCAAGGAGACCAAAGGCCTCAACGCCGTTCTTCTCACCGGTCAGCTGGGCAACTCCGGCGGCCTGAGCGTGGCAGATGTTCTCACCGGCAAACAGGTTCCTTCCGGAAAACTGACCGATACCTGGGCAAAGGCTTACTCCGATTATCCCTCCTCCGAGGGCTTCAGCCACAACAACGGAAACATCGACGATGAATATTATACGGATGGCATCTATGTGGGCTACCGTTATTTTGATACCTTCGGCATCGAGCCTCAGTACTGCTTCGGCTACGGCAAAGGCTACACCGATTTTGCCATTGAAGAGGCAAAGGCAGCCATCGAAGGCTCCGGGGTAAAAGTAACTGCAAAAGTGACCAATACCGGAAAAGAGTATGCCGGAAAAGAAGTTGTTCAGGTATACGTTTCCGCACCGGAAGACGCTCTGGAGAAGCCCTATCAGGAGCTGAAAGCTTACAAAAAGACCGCTCTTCTGGCTCCGGGCGAGGCTGAAACCGTGGAGCTTACGTTTGCACTGAAAGATATGGCTTCCTATTCGGAAAAAGAAGCAGCCTGGATTCTGGAGCCCGGTGAGTATATCATCCGCGTGGGCAACAGCTCCAGAACGACCCATATCGCAGCCGTTCTGACCGTAGATGCAGAGAAAAAGACCGAGCAGCTGAAAAAACTCTTCAATGGAGACAAAGAGCTGAAAGAGATCTCCGGCAAAGGCCAGAAAGCCTATACTTATGAGACTGAGGCGGAGGAACTTAAGAATGCAGAGCGTATTGCTGTTCCGGCAGACGCTGTTGAGACGCGCACCGTAGTATACCAGGAGGAACGTCCGATTCCGACCACCGATAAGACGGAGAAACTGACCATTCAGGATGTGATCGACGGAAAAGCAACCGTGGAAGACCTTGCTGCACAGCTTACTGTGGAAGAGCTCGCAGACCTTTGCGTTGGAACCCTTCGTGCCGGTATGGGCGGTGATGCTGACGGAAAAGACAATGTAGTCGGAAATGCATCTGCCACCGTTCCGGGAGCAGCAGGCGACACCTCATCCATCATCTGGGAGAGCCGCGGCGTGAAAAACCTGATCCTGGCAGACGGCCCCGCAGGTCTTCGTCTCCAGCCCCATTTCAAGACCACCAAAGAGGGAGAACTCCTTCCTGGCGGAGAAGGAATGGGAGATATCGTATGCCGTCTTCTGCTTGAAAAAAAAAAGGCAGACGCTGTGGACCATTATCAGTATTGTACCGCCATCCCCATCGGAACCGAGCTGGCTCAGACCTGGAATCCGGAGCTCATCGAGGAGATCGGGTACATGGTAGGAAAAGAAATGCAGGAGTTCCATGTGGATCTCTGGCTGGCGCCGGCTCTGAACATTCACCGGAATCCGCTCTGCGGAAGAAACTTTGAGTATTATTCCGAGGATCCGCTGGTTGCCGGAAAATGCGCCGCTGCCATGACCCTCGGCGTACAGAAAGACGGCAAGGGCGGCACCACGATCAAGCATTTCGCAGCCAATAACCTGGAAGACAACCGGATGTTCTCCAACAACCATATGAGTGAGAGAGCGCTCCGTGAGATCTACCTGAAAGGCTTTGAGATTGCTGTCAAAGAGGCCCAGCCGCTTTCCATCATGACCTCCTACAACCTGATCAATGGCCTGCACACCGCAAACAGCCATGACCTCATCCAGGCGGCAGCCCGTGACGAGTGGGGCTTTGAGGGTGTTGTGATGACCGACTGGTTTACCTCCCAGGATATGCCCGTCATCTCCGGAACCGGCCATATCTATCCGATTTCTGCTTCCACCGGCTGCGTTTATGCAGGAAACGACCTGCAGATGCCGGGCTGCCAGAAGAACGTGGACGATATCGTCGAAGCTGTGAAGACCGGCAAAGAGCTGGACGGCTACCGTCTGACTCTGGGCGACGTACAGTTCTGCGTCACCAACCTCCTTCGCGTTGTTGCCAAAGTTATGAAATAAATATATATTTTTCCAGTTTACAGACAGCCAGATATAGTGATAAACTATAGCTGGCTGTAATTTTTTCGGATTAACACCTTTTTTTAAAAAGTGTTATAGTAAATTCCATCGAAGAAAGGAAAGAAAAGAAATGGCAGAGATTTTAATCGAGAACGTTTCAAAATCCTATGTTTCAAAAGACGGCTCGGTACAGGCTCTGAAAAATGTAAATCTGGCCATCGAGTCGGGAGATATTTTCGGAATCATCGGAATGTCCGGAGCAGGAAAAAGTACCCTGGTCCGTTGTATGAACTTCCTGGAGGTGCCCACGGAGGGTACAGTTTCCATCCGGGGAAAAGCGTTAAGTGACCTGTCGGAAAAGGAACTCCGTAAAGAACGGGAAAAGATCGGAATGATCTTTCAGCATTTCAATCTGCTGATGCAGAAATCCGTTCTGGAAAACGTTTGTTTTCCTTTATATATTCAGGGCAAACGAAAAGGCGAGGCCAGGAAACGAGCCCTGGAGCTTTTGAAAATCGTAGGTCTTGAGGATAAGGCAAAAGCCTATCCGGCCCAGCTTTCCGGAGGACAGAAACAGAGGGTAGCCATCGCGAGAGCCCTGGCATCTGATCCGAAGATTCTGCTCTGTGACGAGGCCACCAGCGCTCTGGACCCCCAGACAACTTCTTCTATTCTGAAGCTTCTGGAGGAGATCAACCGGAACCTTCATATCACGATTGTCATCATCACACATCAGATGGCAGTGGTCCGGGAGATCTGCACGAAGGTTGCCATCTTGAAAGACGGCGAAGTGGTGGAAAAGGGCTCCGTGGAAGAGATCTTCAACAATCCGAAGTCTCAGGTAGCCAAAGAGCTGATCCTCACAGACGGAAGTCAGCAGACAGACCTGAAACCTGTGATCCAGAGCGGAGACAGAGTCCGGATCGTATTTTCAGAGAACTCGGCATTTGAGCCGGTGATCGCAAACATGATCCTGAAATTCCATGAACCGGTAAATATTTTAAAAGCTGACACGAAAAATGTGGGCGGCGTTGCAAAGGGCGAAATGATCCTTGAATTCCCGGGGGACAGCGAAAAGGCGAAAGCCATGAAGCAGTACCTGAGGGAACGGGGACTTGCCATCGGGGAGGTGACGGACAGTGTGGACTAAAGAAGTAGTCGATATGATTCTGAAAGGAATCCAGGAAACGTTGTACATGACGCTTTTGTCCACGTTAATGGGTTACGTCATCGGACTTCCCATGGGCGTGCTTCTGGCCGTATCCGATAAGGATGGCCTGAAACCGAACCGGGTGCTCTACCGCATTCTGGACATCATCGCCAATATCGTACGAAGCATTCCGTTTTTAATTTTACTGATCTTACTGATCCCCTTCACCCGTATGATTGTGGGAAAAAGCTACGGTTCTACAGCTACGGTAGTGCCGCTGGTCATCGCGGCCGGTCCCTTCATCGCCAGAATGGTGGAATCTTCCTTAAAGGAAGTTGATGAGGGTGTCATCGAGGCAGCCCGTTCCATGGGAGCCAGCAACTTAAGAATCATTGTGAAGGTGCTTCTTGTGGAAGCGAGAACTTCCCTGATCAACGGAGCAACGATTGCAGTAGGAACCATCCTGGGCTACTCAGCCATGGCAGGAACCATCGGCGGAGGCGGACTGGGAGATATCGCGATCCGATATGGCTATCACAGGTATCAGGCAGATATCATGATCGTTACCGTTGTACTTCTGGTCATTCTGGTACAGATTTTCCAGATGGTCGGAACCACTCTGGCCAACCGACTGGACAAGAGAAGATAGTTATAAAAAAGATAATATAGAGGAGGAAACTATTATGAAAAAATTACTTGCAGCAGCATTAAGCGGCGTTCTGACCGCAGGCGTTATCCTTGGAGGCGCCGGCCTTTCCACAAAGGCAGCAGAAACTGAGACAGAGACCGCAGGCGATCTCACACCGATCAAAGTAGCAGCATCCGCAACCCCTCACGCAGAGATCCTGGAGCAGGCAAAACCGATCCTGGCAGAGGAAGGATATGACCTTCAGGTAACTGTATTTGACGATTATATCATGCCCAACGAGGTAGTAGAGAGTGGTGATCTGGACGCCAACTACTTCCAGCATCTTCCCTATCTGGAGCAGTACAATGAGGAAAAAGGCAGCCATCTGGTAAGCGTAGGCGGCATCCACTATGAGCCCTTTGGAATCTACCCGGGAACCAAATCCAGCCTTGATGATGTGGCTGACGGCGATTCCGTTGCAGTTCCGAACGATACCACCAATGAGGCAAGAGCTCTTCTGCTTCTGCAGGACAACGGTCTCATCAAACTGAAAGACGGCGCAGGTCTTACCGCTACCGTAACCGATATCGAAGAGAATCCGTACAACCTGGACATCGTAGAGCTGGAGGCAGCACAGGTAGCCCGTGTGGTTGATGAGACCGCTTATGTGGTACTGAACGGAAACTACGCTCTGGCAGCAGGCTTCTCCGTAGCAAAAGACGCTCTGGCTTATGAGAAATCCGACTCTGAGGCAGCCAAGACCTATGTAAACATCATCGCCGTAAAAGAAGGCAATGAAGAGAACCCGGGCGTTCAGGCTCTGGTAGACGTTCTGAAATCCGATGAGATCAGAAACTACATCAATGAGACTTATGATGGAGCCGTTATCCCCTACGATGATAGCGACGCTGAGGCTGAGAGCGAGACTGAGACCGGTTCTGAGGCAGAGACCGAGACCGCAGCAGAAACTGAGACTGCAGCTGAGTAAGCAGGACATTGAAAAGAAAACATTCCATAAAAAACCCCGCACATACGAAAAATGTGCGGGGTTTTTTTATCTGTCTTTTATCCGGAGTATCGGGGCTTTTAAGAGACCAAAGGGGTTAATCTGGTATTCATAAGACCATTCCTCGCCGGTGGTCCGCCAGTTGTCCGGTCCGCACCAGTTGTCGCTGAAGTTACAGTTATGAAGTGTGCCAAAGGTATTGATTCGGTTGCCAAATACTGTCAGTTCCAGCAAATGCTCTCCTGATGTAAGTTCGCCCAAAGAAATTTCGTAAGGCGAAAAAGCAAGAAGCCCTTTGGAAATTCCGTCAACGGAGGCACGAAGGACGGGAGAACGAAACAGAGAAGCAGACAAAAAGACTTCTCCGCCGGTACTCACAAAAGGAATCCGGTAGGTGAATGTTCCTCCGTAGAAGGGATACCCCTGTCTGGTAATGTCAGAAAAAGCAAGTTCTTTCTTTGGCGGGAGAAGCGTCAGATGTCTTCCGGAAAGAGCAACTGTGAAATCTCCCAGCAAATAGAAGGGTTCGATGTTTTCTCTGGCGTGATAGGGAATGTGGAATTCCAGGGTATCAGAGGCATAAGAAATGATGATTCTACAGTATTGAAAGAAAAGGATGGGGAAGGTACAAAAAT
>OGCN01004298.1_pt1 | contig 12455 bp, 7 predicted proteins | sample 1570181 | NCBI WGS metagenome assembly OGCN01 (sample SAMEA4370584, study PRJEB24528) | human gut metagenome | reverse complement strand
GACATTGCCATTCCACACCATACCCCAGTCGGTCCAGCGTGTTGAGGATTGTCGCAAATGTCCTGCAGTGGTCATGATTGATGAGACCCACCACGTTCTCAAAAAGCAAATACGGAGGCTTCCTGGCTTCAGCCAATCGGGCCAGTTCAAAGAAGAGGGTTCCTCTCGGATCTCCGAATCCTTTCCGGGAGCCTGCAATGCTGAAAGTCTGGCAAGGAAATCCGCCGCAGAGAAGCTGGAAATCGGGCATAGTGCCTGGATCGGCTTTTCGGGCATCTTCAATGAACCACTCTCCCTTCGTGTCAAACAGGGCGTTGTAACTGCGATTGGCATACTTGTCGATTTCGCAGTGACCCACACATTCAAAGCCCCCGGCACGGGTCAGCCCTTCGCGGAAACCGCCGATGCCGGAGAACATATCTACAAACTTGATCAAGGGCACAACTCCCTATGGGGATGTTTGCCGTATCTGCCAATGTGCTTAATATGCGCCCCTCATCAAAAACAAAAGCAGCCCGTCACAGGCTGCACCAAACAAGATTTTTTTACCGTTCACTATGTATTAACCTCCTCTTTTGTCTTTTTGTATTTTCATTTCTACTTATTATTAAAGCATTGGAATCACCCCCTACAGTGAATTCAGGAAATCGAGCGCAGTGTTCGGTATAGTATTCTCTGGCAGTGGGCTTGGAACAGCGCCGGTTATGTTGACTGCCTGCAACTCCTCCCGCACCACCTTGCGGATGCTTTTCTCCAGCCTATCCGTCTGCTCCGTTGCAAGAATGGCTTGTACCAGAAACTCTTTGCGTTTGGCTGACGGCATCTGCTGCAGCAACGCCCACGCGCGGCGGTGCTGCGGGTCGCTAAGGTTCGGACGAAAAACGTACTGTGGGCGTTTCATGCCTCGCTTTTACGGCGCGACACGGCGGCCAACGCGCGCTCGAACCCGCCAGCGTTCACCTTATCGTCCAGCAGAAAAATCGTCTTGCAAAGGCCGTCCTTGGGGCTGAGGTGGCGGCTCACCACGGATGCGCCGCCGCCCAATAGCACGGCGGGGATGGCGTGCAAATCGAATCCCGCTTCCATCGTGGCAGATAGCAGATGCTCTGTGTACTTGCGCCCCTGCCGGTTCACAATGTCGCGCACCGTATCGCTGACCGTGCAGGGCTGACCCGCCAGCATATTTTCGATTTGGGCATCCGTGAGGGACAGCCCGGTTTCGCGCCGCACCTGCTCCCGGATGTCATCCACGCAGCGGATCATGCCGAGCTCCAAGCTGTGCGCAGTGTCAGCCGCAGGGATGGCGTTGTCGATGCGCATAAGGTCCACCGTCCAGCCGCCGAGATCCATGAGGAGCATGGACGGTTCGTCCTGCAACAAACCAGTTTCGGTCATAAGGGCGGCGTAGCCCTGCGGAAAAATGGCAACTTCTTCGATGGTGATGCTGTACTCCACGCCCTCGAATTTGAAATTCACGGGCTGGTTGCTCCGCAGCAGATAATCTTTGAACTTGGGTTTGTCGCGTCCGAAACTGGTCAGCGGCAACCCAGCCGCAATCCGCACAGAACATTCGGGCGGCAAGCCGCGCTGCAGGATTTCTTTTGCAATTGCTGCCAGCGTCAGCAGGTAGTAGTTGTCATTTATGGTCTTGTCCCGCTGGATAGGCTGCCGCCCAGAGCCACAAACAAAAAAGCACCCGCCAAACTCTAAGAGTCCTTGGCGGGTGTAGGGTTCGTGTTCTCCGTAGCTTGTCAGCCCTGCCGGGAACGAGCAGTGGGCTGTTTTGATAGCATAGTAGCCGTGGTCAATGCCGATAATGATGCTCATAGTGAAAATCCTCCTTATTGTAAATAGGTATAAAATGGGAAACTTGAAAACAAAATGAAAACTGCCGGGAAAAGCAAAAAATCCCCGCTTCATTGGCTTTTTCTGGTCCTATATGTTGATTAAAATTATTTCGCACTGTGGATTATAGTCCACCAACGCGTTGAGCGCACCATTCGTTCCTCTGTCTACAACAATATTTTGTTTGACAAGAATTCCGAGTTGTTGGTCTTCCTCCATGCCTGTAGACACAAAAGTGCCCCTTGCGGTTCGAAGCCCGCAAGAGGCACTTTTGCAGTTATACCTTAATCATCAACCAACACCGAGGACTTGTCTCATTCCCCTTCCGATTGACTGCCAAACACAGTGATAGATATGCCAGTAATATGATTAAATCTTATAGTTTTGGTCAATCTGTCGATTGCGATCAAGCGCATAATGTGTTTTAGAATTAGGAGTTTACGTTCATCTCGTAGACATCAGCGATTGCCACTGCGTTTTTTCAGGTAGAGTGCAACGATAAAGCCACCCACGGCCAAGCAAGCCAGAATCGACAGCACTTCATAAGGGAAGTTATCGCTCGTCTGAGGAATCGCGCTTGTTGCTCCGCTGCCAGATGCCGCTGCACTGCCGTCATTCGGCTTTGCAGTAGGCGCAGCACCCCAAGTGCCGTTTGCAATTCCTCCCGCAATATCGGGATGTTCATCCTTCACAGTATCAGCAGGTTTCTGTACCGGCTTCACAGTATCAGCAGGTTTCTGTACCGGTGCCGCAGGTTTGGTCTGGGCAGTATTTACAGCATTCCGCACTGCATCAAGGGCGGCTTTCAAGTCTTCAGCACTTGCGCGGCCTGCGATAGCAGCTTCCGCATCAGAAATTGCCTGGCGGATAGCGTCCGCGCTCTCCACAGTATACTTGCTCAGGTCAAGTTGCTTGGTTTCTTCAACCAAAGCATTCAACTCGGTGGCATCGCCAGCCTTTACCAATGCCGCCGCTGCGGCCTGCAACGTCCGTGCTGCTGCATCTACAGCCTCCTGGGTAGCGTTTTCATTGGCGGCGACCGTCTTTGCGGCCTCCAATGCATCGGCAACCAATTTCCAGGATTTTGCAGTATGAGCGTTCGCATCCATGGCCTCCACCTTGGAGATCATATCATCAATTGCAGTCATATCTGCTCGGAGCGCCAGTGCCTTGTAAGCAGCTTCCAGATTTGTATAAGCAGCTTCGATCTCATCGGCGGTTGCATCACGGTTGGCGGCGACCTTCTCAGCTTCTGCCAAAGCCTGGGCAAGGGCAGCCCAAGAATCAGGCTGATACCTGCTTTCATCCAGTTCCTTGATGCTGTTGATGGCCGCGACCAGGTTCGAGTTGTCAGCACGCTTCACAAGGCTTTCCATGGCGTCCTGCAGAGCGTCAGCTGCATGGTTGACAGTCACCTGGTTTGCATCCTCAGCGGCAGAGATGCTCTGCGCTTCGGCCAGCGCAGTTGCAAACGCTGCCCAGCTGGTGGTCGTGTAATCGTCTTCCACCCGGGCGGAAGCCTGCTCGATCAGCTGATTCAGAATGGTCTTGTCCACAACAGGCTCGGTGGGCTTGGCCGTAGCGTACAGTTCGGCCTCGTAGATGCGGACGCAGGCAGCCCAACCGGTGGTATCGGTACGGCTGACATTCAGCTTGAAGATCCGTCCGGTCGCATCGCCCAGATCATTGGTGGTAACATCGGCCGCGTTATCGGTGGTCTTGGCACACTCTGTCCAGTTCGCAGCGTCTGCCAGCACAGCGTTCCGTTCCTCGGCCTCCATGGCCAGCAGTTCGTCCACGTTGACCTTTTCTTCGTTCAGCACATAGAACTCGTAATTGGCAGTGTTCATGCTGCCGTTGCCGGCCGTCGGCGTTTCCGCCACGCCGACGTGGGAGACGACCAGCTGCCGGACGTTGCGTTCTTCGCCAATGTCAAAGGCGACCCACAGGTTGCTGCCATCCTCGCACCATTTGCCGGTATCGGGGTTTTCCTTGTCGCCGTCAAACAGCTTTTCGGGGCCCTGGGCAGTGCCCAGTTTTTTGCCGTTGTAGCCAACGATGGTCGCATTCTGGGACACCAGTTCCAGCTCGCCCACAGGCTCGGTGACGGTCACGGCAGCGCTGCCGGAAACCTTCGGATCCTGAACCGAGGTCGCAACAACGGTCAGCTGCTCTGCGGTCTCGTCCTCCGCAACGGTCAGCAGGCCGGTCTCGTCGATCTCAGTCGCCTCAGAGACCGCGCCGTCCACGCTCCAGGTCACAGAATGGTCGGTGATATTCTCGCCGTTGACCATAGCTGCAAACTGCTTGGTTGCGCCCTTCTCCACAGATGCAGTAGCGGGCGATACCGTAACAGATGTAACGATTGGCTCAACAGAACCGCTCTGCAGGGTAACATTCACATCGTAGGTCTGGCCTTCGGTCACGACCAGGCGCTTCACAACCGTGTCGTTGATCAGGTAGCCTTCAGGAACTTTTTCGCACTTAATGGTGTACGTCCCCAATACAACCGCAGCAGGTTCGCCGGTAGTCACAGTATAGACCTTTTCGTTGTTGCTGTTGTAAACGCCATAAGTAACGCCGGTCAGTTTCTCGCCCTTGGCATTGGTCGCCACCAAGTTCAAGTAAGCGGTCGGTTCCGGGAATGCGGGGATTTCGACAGTATACTTATCAGAGATCAGCTTACTGACGCGTTTTACTTGCAGGGTGAGTTCACTGCCCGCACGCGGGACCCGAATGCCACGGATAATTACCGAGGTTTCGCCAGCAGCCACCGGGAGAGAGGCTTTGGTGTATTCACCAGAGTCGTTCTCGTAAACGTAGACCACATCGCCTTCACTCAGGCCATTCACCGTAAGAGAAATATAGATGTCGCCACCGTTGGAAGAGCTAAGCGAGCCAGGCTGTGAATAAGCTTTCGCTGTAACATCCTTTGCCGCCTCAGATTTTGCGGCATTTTCCGCCTCAAAGCTCGCGCTCAGCTTGATGCTTTCTGCGGAACCTGTGGCGGTGGTGGTGTAGTAAATACGTCCGGCTTCTTGCGTGCCAAAGTTAAGGCCGGTGATAGTGACAGTGCCGCTTTCTGCAACCGCCTCTCCGATCTTGTTATACTCGCTGCCGGATTTGGTGTAGACCTTGACAGTCTGGCCCGCAGGCACGTTCTTCAGTGTGAAGGTATCATTGGCGCCCGTGCCATTCTCTGCGGCGGCAAACTGGATGGACACCGGCTCCGTCTGGGGGAACTCGGCGGTCTCGAACATCTGCCATTCATAAATGCGGATACCGCCCCAGGGGGAAGTTCCATCATCATAAATGTGCAGTCTCCATTTCTGTGCAGTCACCGGTTCGTCCAGCAAGACATCCGTTACAGCGGCGGTGTTGTGCTGGATGCGCTTTGCCTCTACCCACCGGCCAGACGCATTCTTATACTCCAGAGCAAAGTCGACGGTGTTCATCAACACATCCTCGCCACCGTACTGGGCATGTTCTACGCGCCAGCGGCGGACCGTCACCTCACGACCAATGTCAATGTCCATATATCCGGTCTCCGCATTGGTAACACACCATTTGGAACCATTCAGGGAGGTCCCGTCAATGGCCTTGGAGGCAGGCTCGCTCTCATTCTGGCCAGAATATCCGGTTACCGTCGCCCCCAGGCAGACGTTTTCGAATTCTTTTGGTTCGTAGACTTCAGAGTCCTCATTGCTATACAGCCAGTCGATTATCAGTTTGGTGCCTTCACCGCGTACACCGTTGGCATTAACGGGGACGACTTTCAGCGTCACGTCGTCTTCGTCAAAATCACGAACCAGGGTAGGCAGGTAGAAGGCCGTGTTGGGGGTCTCCATGATCAGATTAGAAGTCCCGTTCGCGTTGACCTTGTAGATCTCATAGGAAGCAGCGCCGTCCACAGCATCCCAGTAAATACGTGCTTCCGCATCATAGGCGTTGTGATACAGGATCTCGTCCAGCGCCACAGAAGTAGGACCGGACAGCGCCGCGCGATCCTGATCCAAAATGGCAAGCTGGCCCAGGTTGATGCGGTAGTCGGACACAGCAGTATCGCTTTCCACCTTTAAACCAATGGCATACAAAGTCTTGCCGGCATGATCAGAAATATCTACCACCGTGGTGGTCCAGGTATTAGCCTTACTGGCAGTCAAATCGTAAGCGACTGTTTCGCATTCCTCATAGCTGGCAGTACTGTCATTGCCATAATAGGCAACCAACCTGGCCTTGCCATCATCGTTCTTGGCCGTCAGGCTCAGTGTCATGCCTTCGGTCACAGCGACATCGGTGCTGTACAGCATGATGTCGTTTTCCTTGTTGGCATCCAGATCACCATAGAACTGAATGGAAGTGCCGCCGTTATAGGCGTCAGTGAAGTCATAGCCGCCATCAAGCTTCGAGCCGTCAGAATCGATGATCCAGGTCCAGGTGGGCATAACGTCCTGCACGGACTGGTAACTCCACTCGTTGTCACGGGAGAGTTCACCATTCACATAATAACCAACACCGTGGCCGGAATTAAAACTGGTTACGAACGGTGTGCTGAGGATCGGCGTCTTGTCGGCGAAGAATCGGGACATACCCAGCCAAGTGGGTGAGGAAACATTAGCCACTTCTACCCGCGGATCTGAAGCAGAATTGACATAGAAGTCTTGTTCAACCTCGTGGAACTGCGCTCCGTTTGCAGAGTTACCTAACGTGGAGTTGGGGCAATACAGCGCGATGGATAGCTTTAGCTTGCCATCCTCGTCCACGAGCAGTTCATCACGGAAAGGCGTGTTCATGCCGTTTTGCTGTACATCCAAGCCCGCATAAGCATCGAAGGGGCTGCGGTTAATAGAGTTCATCGTGCTGACTGTAGTAGAAATCTGCCCTGTATACCAGTTGTAGTTCATAAAGAACTCATTGATTCCCACAGAGCCATCATCGCTACGCTCCATCCAACGCTGGTTCGAGCTATTAACCGCGTTCTGGTAAGATACGCCGCCGGAAGGCAGCATCGAGTCGTACCAGCTAATCAAGATGTCGGGGCACTTGGCGCGCATGTAGCGGATCATCTCATCCAACCTGGATGCAATCTCTGCACTGCAGCCAAAGGATTCCTGGTTGAAGAAGTATCCATCAAAACCATAGTAATCCATCACTTCCAGTAGCTTATCTGCCACGGGGAAACTGCCATCTTCCGCCTTTTGGCAGAAAGCGTCAACTTCCTCCGCATAGCCCGAGCCAGATCCCCAAGGGAAGCCCAGTGTAGCAACGACCGGCACACCGTTGGTGTGGGCAGCGTCAGTAAATTCGCCGGTGGGGCAGCAGATCAGGCCCTCCTCAGAACCGGACCAGTACACAAAAGAATCGGTGTACTGCCAGTAGTTGAAGGACCAGCTCATGAAGTTCTCGGTGCCTTGTGAACTGGTGGTGTCGTGGGAAGAGTTAGCCAGGGAGCAGAGCATGAGCTTTGCTTCCGGATTTGCCTTTGGGTTCACGACAAAACCGCCCTCTCGGTTTGCCATGGGAATGCTCGCCCTGCTGTATCGTGCGTCCGGGTCAGATTCCGGCGTCCACTCTAAAAGAGTGGCCACGCTGAAAGAGGGGCCGATCGGCATCAGGGACTCGTGTGCGGCATACGCTTCGTTCATCTCCGCTGACCCGTCTTTGCCGGGGGTCGCAGCACTTGCGGGCAATGCGGTACCGGACAGTACCATAGCCAGTGCCATCAGACATGAACCGAAGCGTTTCCACTTCTTGTTTTCCATTGGTAAAGCACATCCTTTCATTTTTCTTTTCTCAGATGCATCTAATCAATCGCGCCGAACCGGGTAATTTTGCCGAAAGCACCCTGTTGTTCCCTTTGAGGTTTGGAACTTACAATGATGACGCCGCTCTTGATTCAAACAGAACAGTCCGGGATTACACATCAAAGCGTTTCCATTCAATGCACAGCAAAATACTTTCACAGGGATCCGGTTGGGCTTTCCCTTAAGCACCACCTCCGCTCAAATTGATTTATATCCACCAGGAAACGTGGTCTGCCGCGCTCATTTGTCAAGCAGATATACATTTCTGCTATGCATGTGCGCGTATGGCCAAACCCGCTTCTGGCAAACACTCCTGTTTCCGGCCCAATAACGGCTACATAAAGCCCTGGCACAGAATCAACGCCATTTTTACGTATCGTCCCGTTCATTCCCAAACAAATTAGCAGGCAGACGGACAGACAATAGAGTGGGTAGATATCGCTACCATCAGCAACACATCGTTCTATTGTTCCACTTGACCGCCTCTACCGCGCCTTGCTTGAGGCATTGGATCGGCACACCTGATGCCAGAAGCTTCATAAGCGGATAGATTCAAAATTTATTCGGGCGTCTCTGATAAACCAAAATGCTGGAAAATTCGCTAAAAGATAACGGATGCAAGGCGCGAGACCGCCGCAATACTTGGTGTATTGCAAGGTTGAGTAACGTAGCAGACGCTGCTTTTGGGCAATACCGAGCAATTCAAAATGCCAATGCGGCGAGCGAGACGCGTGACCGGCTAAGAGAGAAGCACAGGCAATCCTTGGTGGATTGCCGAGCATTTTCTCAACGCTGATCATGTGCCGCGGCCATCGCAGCGATGCTTTAGGCTTAAGCCGAGAATTGTGCGGGGATGCCCCGGTAGAATTAGACAGTGCTGGGGATTTTTCAGATACCCTCTAGGCTACGCACCACATACAAAGTGGTTTGAAGTTTTTATTGCCGACAATGGAGCGGCCATCTTGCCCAATTAGCTTTCCAACCAAAATGTTGTGCGAACCACAATCGCTGTTGGCTGCCACCAGGCAGACATAGCCCACACTTGTGCAAGCGATTACCCACAATTTCAGATGTCAAGTTGCATCGTCCTTGCAATATTTGTGTTCCGGTCATTTCAGCGTGCAGCGAGCAAAGAAAAACAGAAGCATATTCTGTTAATTGCATGTTAACTACATATAACAAAACAAATTGCAAAAAGAAGTTACAATGGATTAACAGGGAGGGGGTAGCGATTCCAAATCGATTAACCAGTGCTAATTTTAGCACATAAAGGTGAAAAAGGCAAGGGAAAGTACACAATTTTGTTGAAATTGTAAAAAGTGCACATAGAAATACTGTTAGGCGCGGAATTTCAGCGCTTGCCCAACAACTTTTTCTTACTTACTTTTTCATTTTTGGTATTTAAAACGCGAACGGACGTTTATTAAATGTTAACTTTTGTTAACGACAGGAACGGAACTATGCTTTCGTCAAATTCACAATAGAAGGTGCATTTTATTGAGTAGACGCTCATGTTCTGCGCCGGATTCCATGATATAAATTCTTGTCGTCTCGATGCTGGAATGACCGAGCAGGTCCGCCAGTTTCGAGAAATTTTTTTCGAGGTTGTAAAATGTCCGCGCAAACAGGTGCCGCAGGTTGTGGAGGAAAACTTTCTTCCAGGCCACATTAGCGCGCTCGCACAGGGCTTTGAGCAGTTTCCAGACCGTTACGCGGCTCAGAGGCTTGCCAACACGGGAAAGAAACACCGGACCGGCATGAATGCGGTGTTTCTGGCACCAGCGGGTCAACCGGTGGCAGAGTTCGGCCGGCAGCAAAATTTCCCGGCACTTGCCCTTGCAGCGAATGGATGCCTTATGCCGGCGGACGGCTTCTGCCGTGATAAACTGCAGTCCCGAGACGCGGATGCCGGTGGAGCAAAGCGCTTCCAGCAGCAGCTGGGTGCGCTTGTTGCCGGCGGCGCGTGCGGCGTTCAGCAGGCGGAAATACTCGGCGCGGGTCAGTTCCCGGCCAGGGTCGGCGAAGATCCTGCGCTGGTGCTTGAGCGGCTTAGCTTTGCCAGCCACGTTGTCGATGCTCTCTTGGTAATCATTGACGGCAGCCAGCATCGCGTTGACGGTGGCAGGGGTATAGCCCTTTTCGGTCAGGCTATCCCGCCAGGCTGCAACGGTCTCGCGGGTCGGGATGTCCCCTGCCCCGGTATCGGCAAAAAAGCGGGCCAGGGCTTTGGTGTACTTCTGGATGGTGGCGGGGCTGTACTCCCGGTGGGTCAGCCAGGTCTGATAGGTGTCAAGAATAGATGAAGTTTTCATGCAGATCCTCCTTACTGGTATATAATTTGTACCTTTTATTATGCCGCAAAGAACAAGCGGCTTATATTCTAAATGAACAGTTCTGTTTTGCTAAGCATAATCCAGCAGCTTTACAACCTTCTTACCGCTGCACAACATTGGCTTGGGCAGCAGTCATACCGCGCAGTTGCACACTGCCGACACTATTGTGCTGCATCAGTGCATCAAACCGCTGCATATCCACGGCGGTAACCTTGCCGTTTTCGTCCTGCGTTGTAAAATCGCCGGAATAATACTGATCTGTCTGCAGGATCTTTTCTTCAAGGGTCATCCGGCTCATCAGGTCGCTGATGCGCTCTTCTGTCGAAAGATCCGGGTTCTGGTATGGCTACGGGGAAATTGAAAACATTCTGAAAACAGCAGGATTTATTCTGTTTTTTCTCAAAAAAATTGCCCACTCCCCTGCCAAATTCCAAAAAATGGCAGAGAAAGTGAGCTTCAGGGTGGGCAAACCGCCCAAAAATGGTTGGACAACACTGTAAAACCGTGTTCAAAAATCGGTTGGCGAAATCGCCGATTTTCGACGCTACAACAAAGAAAAAAGACTGTGACATCTTTTTCATCACAGTCTTATGGTGCGGATGAAGGGATTTGAACCCACACTCTTTTAAGGGAACTAGAACCTGAATCTAGCGCGTCTGCCAGTTCCGCCACATCCGCATATTCTTTTCGCCGTAGGCCGTGGCCCTGACGACGTGTATTATTATAACGGCTGGCAGAAGAAATGTCAAGCGATTTTTTGAGAAAAATGCTGCTTTTTTCAGCGAAAAATGCGGTCCTCCGCTTTTCGACGAAAGACCGCATTTTATGAAAAGATTACCAGAGGTTGACGACCTCGTTGTACAGGCCCTCGTAGCTCTTGGCGGAGTTGGACCAGCTGAAGTCACACTCCATGGCGCGCTTGACCAGCACGGGCCAGCCGTCCTTCTGCCAATAGCCTTCCTTGGCGCGCCAGCAGGCCTCATACAGCTCATGGGCGTTGTAGTTGGCAAAGGTAAAGCCGTTGCCGTAGCCGTCGCCGGAGTCGTGGATGGAGTCCTTCAGGCCGCCGGTCTCGCGGATGACGGGGATCGTGCCGTAGCGGCAGGAGACCATCTGGGCCAGGCCGCAGGGCTCGGAGCGGGACGGCATCAGGAAGATGTCGGCACCGGCGTAGATCTGCTGTGCCAGCTTGGCGTTGAAGCCGATGTAGACGCCGACGCGGCCCGGGTTGCGTGCGCACAGCTCGTTGAAGAAGTTCTCATACTGGGCCTCGCCGGAGCCGAGGATGACCAGCTCGATGCCCTGCTGCAGCAGCCCCTCGGCGATGGCCTGAACCAGGTCAACACCCTTGTGGCCAACCAGACGGGTGACCATGGCCATGACCGGGCTGCCGTCCTTATGCAGGCCGAACTCGTCCTGCAGGGCCTCTTTGCAGACAGCCTTGCCCTCCTGGAAGGTCTCGGCGTCGTAGTTTTTGGCAATGTCAGGGTCGGTGGCAGGGTTAAAGACATCGACGTCAATACCGTTCAGAATGCCGCACAGCTTATACTGCTTCTGGCGCAGCAAGCCGTCCAGACCGTGGCTGAACCACGGGTCGAGGATCTCCTGCGCGTAGGTCGGGCTGACGGTGGTGACCTTGTCTGCGCACTCGATGGCGCCCTTCATGAAGTTGGCGCAGCCGTCATACTCCACAACATGGGCGTCACGTGCGCCGATGCCGCAGGTATCCTCGAGAATATCCAGACCATACTTGCCCTGGTAGGCAATGTTGTGGATCGTGAACACCGTCTTGATGCGGCTGAACTTATCCAGATGGCGGTAGTACAGGTTCAGGTAGACGGGCGTCAGTGCAGTCTGCCAGTCATTGCAGTTGATGATGTCCGGCTCAAAGTCGGTGTAGAACAGCATCTCCAGAATGGCGCGGGAGAAGAACGCGAAACGCTCGCCGTCGTCATAGAAGCCGTACAGGCCGCTGCGCTTGAAGTAATACTCGTTGTCGATGAAGTAAAAGACAACGCCGTCGCGCTCGGCTTTGAACAGGCCGCAGTACTGGCTGCGCCAGCCCACGGGCACGCTGAAGTTGGTGACATAGGTCAGCGTATCCTTGAATTTCAGGTCGCCGTACAGCGGCATAACGACGCGGGCGTCGATGCCGTCGCGGACCAGCGCCTTGGGCAGAGCGCCCGCAACATCGGCCAGGCCGCCGGACTTGGCAAAGGGTGCAGCCTCGCTGGCTGCGTACAGGATTTTCATAAGCACCTCCGTGCGAGTTTCACAAAATGAGGGCGAGGGAAAGTCTGGCTCTCCCCCGCCCTCTCATCAAAGTCGTCTCCGGGGAGAGGGAGTTCGACCTCTATGAGCGTTATGTCTCCCCTGTGTCAGCGTTTTGCTGGCGGGGGTATTTTATACGCTGTGGCCCTTGGCGACGAACACCGGGAAGGTGTCGGTGCCGGCCAGCTTCTTGTCCTCGGTG
>OGCN01004292.1_pt1 | contig 12475 bp, 10 predicted proteins | sample 1570181 | NCBI WGS metagenome assembly OGCN01 (sample SAMEA4370584, study PRJEB24528) | human gut metagenome | reverse complement strand
ATTCCCCTGCAGCACGTGAGCAAACCGATCCTTCGGGCCATGAACCGCCGAGGGGATGCCGCAGCGTTTCGCGCCCTCATCGAGCGCATCGAGGCCGCGGTGCCCGACATCACCTTGCGCACAACGCTCATCGCGGGATTTCCCGGCGAAACCGACGAGCAGTTCGAGGAGCTCCTCGATTTCGTCTCCGAGGGGCTGTTCCATTACGTCGGCGTCTTTCCCTATTCCCGCGAGGAGGGCACCACCGCCTTCGACCTGCCGAACCAGATCGACGAGGACGAGAAGGCCGAGCGGGCCCAGGTGCTGCGCGACGCCGCCGATGCCGCCTGCGGGCCCCGCATCGCCGAGCGCATCGGGAAGGGGGCGATCGTGCTCGTCGAGGGAACCGAGGAGGACGGCCAGCGCTTCGGTCGCGCCCAATGCCAGGCGCCCGAAGTGGACGGCGTCACCTACGTGTCCCGCGGCGAGATCGGCGCGTTCGTTCCCTGCACCATTGCGGATACCCTGCTTTACGAAATGGAAGGCGAGTAGGCCATGACCACCATCCAGCCCACGGCTCCGGACAAGCTCTGGACGCCGGCGAACATCGTCACGCTCATCCGCATCTGCCTGGTGCCGGTCTTCGTGCTGGCGATCCTGAGCCCCTGGCCCGAATGGGTGGGCCTGCCGGGCATCACCATGGAGGCGAAGTGCGTCATCGCCGCCGGCATCTTCATTCTCATCTCCTGCACCGATTGGATCGATGGATATCTCGCCCGCAGCCGCGGGGAAGTGACCGACTTCGGGAAGTTCATGGATCCTCTGGCCGACAAGATCCTCGTCACGGCAGCGCTCATCGCCTTAGTGGAGCTGGCCGTGCTGCCCGGTTGGCCCGTGCTCATCATCCTTGCCCGCGAGTTCATCGTCTCGGGCATCCGCATGGTGGCGGCGAGCAAGGGCACGGTCATCGCCGCCAGCTGGTACGGCAAGGCCAAGACGGTGTTCCAGATCATCGCCATCGTGCTGTTCCTTCTCAAGGACTCGCTCACGTTCACCACGGCGGCCGGCGCCTTCACCAACCCCATGTTCGTGCTGTCCTGGACCGTCATGGTCATCGCGCTCATCCTGACGGTCATGTCCATGCTCGACTATCTCGTCAAAGCACGCCATCTGTTGAAGGGGAGCGCGGGGGCCAAAACCGCAAAGGCGGCCGCCCCTTCTGCGGCACCCACCGAGATCGCGGCGCTGCAGAAGGCCATCGACGAGCAGGCGCGCATCGTCGTCGAGAAGGCGACGGCCGCAGGGGCCACGGTGGCCACGGCCGAGAGCCTCACCGGCGGCCTCATCGCGGCCATGCTCACTTCCGTGCCTGGGTCGTCGGCCTCGGTGCGCGGCGGCATCGTGAGCTACGTGAACGAGGTGAAGGCCGAACTTCTCGGCGTTTCCGAGGACGTGCTCGCGCGACAGGGGGCCGTCGACGAGTTGGTGGCCCTGCAGATGGCCCGTGGCGCCCTGCGCGAGCTGGGCAGCGATGTCTCGGTGGCGGTCACGGGCATCGCCGGACCGACGGGCGCCGAGCCCGGCAAGCCGGTGGGCACGGTGTGGATCGGCTGCGCCACGGCCAAAAAGACCCATGCAGCATGCCATCATTTCGAAGGCGGCCGCGAGGCCGTGCGCCTGCAGACGGTGCTGATCGCCCTGCGCACGATGGAAGAGGCGCTCGCGAGCTTCTGACAGCGCCGCGGTTTTGGCGAGAGCGCACGGGCGCTCTGCGACGAGAGTGCGACAGCGGTACGGTCGGCGCGAGGACTCAAATGAGACATTCCCGCGTCATTGCTGCGGTCGCGTAGCGTTATGCTGTTTTCGCGCACAGAGGGAACTGGTTTTTGAGAATCACCTCTTGACGTACATACGTTTGTTCGTATAATGATGAAAACAGGCCATTTGTTCGCCTGGCCCAGACAAGGAGAGGTCATGAACGAAGATAAAGAAAAGATGCTCAAACTCACCACCGATCAAATCGAGTCCAAGTTCGGCAAGGGCTCTATCATGACCCTCGGCGAGGGAGGCGCCGATCTCAACATCGGGGTCATCCCCACGGGCGCCCTGCCGCTCGATGCCGCGCTCGGCATCGGAGGCGTGCCCCGCGGCCGCATCATCGAAATCTACGGTCCGGAGTCAAGCGGCAAGACAACGCTCGCCTTGCAGATTCTCGCGGAGGCCCAGGCGCTGGGCGGCATCGTCGCCTTCATCGATGCCGAGCACGCCCTCGATCCCGTTTACGCCGCGCGCATCGGGGTCGATATCGACGAGGTGCTCATCTCCCAGCCCGACACCGGCGAGCAGGCGCTGGAAATCTGCGATATGCTCGTGCGCTCGGGCGCTATCGATTGCGTCATCGTCGACTCTGTGGCGGCGCTCGTCCCCCGTGCCGAAATCGAGGGCGAGATGGGGGATACCACCGTGGGTCTTCAGGCTCGGCTCATGTCCCAGGCCCTGCGCAAGCTGGCCGGGTCGCTGTCGAAATCGAACACCACCTGCATCTTCATCAACCAGCTGCGCGAGAAGATCGGAGTCATGTTCGGCAACCCGGAGACGACCACCGGCGGACGCGCCCTGAAGTTCTTCTCCTCGGTTCGCATCGACATTCGCCGCATCGACTCCATCAAGCAGAACGGCGATGTGGTCGGCAATCGCGTGAGGGCGAAGGTGGTCAAGAACAAGGTGGCTCCTCCTTTCCGCCAGGCGGAGTTCGATCTCATGTACGGCGAGGGCATCTCTCGGGAAGGCTGCATCGTCGATATGGCCGTGGAATGCGGCGTGGCCAAGAAGTCCGGCGCCTGGTACACCTACGGCGAGGAGCGCCTGGGCCAGGGCCGCGAGGCAGCCAAGCAGACGCTCAAGGAGAATCCCGATCTGCGGGAGGAACTCGAGAACAAGGTCCGCGAGGCCTACGAGATCCCCGTCATCGAGCGCCCGGCCGAAAACGAGTCGTTCACGCCGGCGCCAAAGAGCGGCAAGAAGAAATAGCCTATCGTGGCGTCCAAGGCCGACATACTCGCAGCGCTCAGGGCGGATATCGCCGCCTTGGAAGCCGCCCCTTCCTCAGAGGAGCCGTGCGCGCAAGTCGCCGCCTGGCCGTGCCCTGCCGAGGACGACGCCGTCTGTGGCAGGGATACAGGGGCGTCTTGCGCGCAGGACCTCGTACATTCCTCTCGCGGGGAAGAGCGGGAGAGCGCTCTGAGCGACGAGGAGGGAAAGACGGCCCGAGACGCGTACCAGAAGATCCTCCGATGGGCCGCGGTTCGCGAACGCTCCACGGCCTACCTGCGCGAGCGCCTGCTGAAGGACGACTTTCCTTCATCAGTGGTGGAGGAGGCCCTTCAGCGCGCCGTGCGCGTACGGGCGGTGGACGATCGACGCTACGCCGACGCCCTCGTCCGCATGAAGCTTGCGGCCGGGCGGGGGCTTCGCGATGCCGAACGGGAGATCGAGGAGCTCGGCATCGACCCAGCTACTCTCGATTCCTGGGTCGAGCACGAGCGGAAGGGGAGGGACTTTGAAGTGGGCCGCGCCCTGGCCGCCCTGCGGCGTCGGCCGCCTAAAGCCAAGCGCGCCCGGGAGGCCGCCTTCCGCCGCCTCGTATCCCAAGGATTTTCCACCGACATCGCCGCTACCGCCTCTCGCACGTGGTCCGAGGAGCAAGAGCGCAGCCTGATGTGCGGTTCGATGGGCCATTCATGACACAAACCCACTAGAGTCTGTCTAAAGCCGCGGCCTTACGCTATACTGTGAACCGTGGCTTTAGAGCATACGTGCCCTCCCGGGCATTCAAGATAGAGAATTTCATATTCCTCGTATCTTCGCGCAGTTATGCTCATGCCCGGCCACGGGCATTTTTTATGACATGAAATGGGTATGAAAGCCCAGATGAAAGGAGGAAACAGCCATGGATCCCATCACGATCGTGCTTTTGATCGTCGCTATCGTCATCGGCCTGGTCCTCGGTTTCATCGTCAACCGACTCATTGCCAGCTCCTCATCCAAGAACGCTGCCCGCGAGGCCGCAAGCCTGGTCGAGGATGCCAAGAAGCAAGCCGAGACGCTCCGACGTGAAGCCGCCGTGGAAGCCAAGGACGAGGCCCTTCGCTACAAGCAGGAGATGGAGAAGGAGAACAAGGAGCGCATGCGCGAGGTGCGCTCTGCCGAGAACCGCATCGCCCAGCGCGAGGAATCCCTCGATCGCCGCGTCGAGTCGCTGGATGCCCGCGAGCACCAGCTCTCGTCTTTGCAGGGACAGGTCGAGCGCCGCGAGCGCGATGTCGAAGAGGCCGAGAATGCCATCGAGCGCCATCGCGAGGAGGCCCAGATCGAGATCAACCAGGCCCTCGAGCGCGCTGCGGGCATGAGCCCCCAGGAGGCCAAAGAGGAGCTGCTGGAGACTATCCACGACGAGGTCACCCGCGAATCGGCCGTCATCATTCGCGATGCCGAGACGCGTACCAAGGCCGAGGCGGACAAGAAGGCCCGTGAGATCTTGAGCCTCGCCATCCAGCGCGTGGCCGCCGACCACTCCGCCGAGAGCACGGTGTCCACCATCCATATCCCCTCCGACGATCTGAAGGGCCGCATCATCGGCCGCGAGGGCCGCAACATCCGCTCTTTTGAGCAGCTGACCGGCACGAACCTCATCATCGACGACACGCCGGAGTGCGTCACCATCTCCTGCTTCGACCCGGTGCGCCGCGAGATCGGCCGCGTCACCATGGAGAACCTCATCGCCGACGGGCGCATCCACCCCGCGCGCATCGAGGAGATGTACGACAAGGCCGTCAAGCTGGTGAACCAGCGGGTGCACGAGGCCGGCGAGCAGGCCACGTTCGATGCGGGCATCCACGATCTCCACCCGGAGCTCGTCAACACCCTGGGACGTTTGCGCTATCGCACCTCGTTCGGCCAGAACGTGCTGAACCATTCGCTCGAAGTGGCCTATCTGGCCTCGGTCATGGCCTCCGAGCTCGGGCTCGACCCCATTCCCGTCAAGCGAGCCGGCCTTTTGCACGACCTCGGCAAGGCCGTCGACCACGAGGTCGAGGGCAGCCACGCCGTCATCGGCGCCGATCTGGCCCGTCGCTTCGGCGAGCGCCCCGAGATCGTCCACGCTATCGAGGCCCATCACAACGATGTGGAGGCCAACTCCGTCGTCGATGTGCTCATTCAGGCCGCCGACGCCGTCTCCGCTGCCCGTCCCGGTGCCCGCAAGGAGACGCTGGACGCCTACGTGAAGCGCCTCGAGAAGCTCGAGGAGATCGCGAACTCGCACAAGGGCGTCGAGCGCACCTACGCCATCCAGGCAGGCCGCGAGGTTCGCGTCATGGTAGAGCCGGAAGTGGTGGACGAGGCCGAATCCGTCGTTTTGGCCCACGACATCGCCCAGCAGATCGAGAACGAGATGCAGTATCCGGGCCAGGTGAAAGTCGTCGTCATCCGCGAGAGCCGTGCGGTCGACTACGCCAAGTAGGCCATGGAAGGCGATACCCTCAGCGATTTCATAGACGATGTGTGCGGCGAGAGCCGTCTCCGGGTCGAGGATGACCTCGGAGACGGCTTCGTCCGCCTCCGGTCCTCCGAGGCCGAACGACGCCAGGCCGCCCAGGACATCCGCTCGAGCGAGGACGTTGTCATCGAGCTTCTGCGCAACGCCCGCGATGCCGGCGCCAGCCGCATCTTCCTCGCCACTCAGAAGACCGGCAACGAACGTCTGCTCACCGTCCTCGACGACGGACAGGGCATTCCCGCTGCCCAGCACGAGCGCATCTTCGAACCGCGCGTCACTTCGAAGCTCGATAGCGCGCATATGGACAAGTGGGGCATGCACGGGCGCGGCATGGCCCTTTACTCTATCTCCGTGAACGCCGAAGAAGCCCGGGTGCTGCAATCGGAGCCGGGGCTCGGCACCAGCCTCACGGTCGCCACCGACACCGAAAGCCTCGCCGAGAAGGCGGATCAGTCGACGTTTCCCCGTTTCGAGCAGGAGCCTTCCGGTTCGTGGGCGATGCGCGGCCCCAAGAACATCGTGCGCACGGCCGCGGAATTCGCCTTGGAGCACCGCGGCGACCTCTCCGTGTATCTCGGCACCCCGGTGGAGGTGGCAGCGACGCTGTACCAACTGGGCCTCGCCTCGCTCTCCCCGGCCGTGCGCGCCTTCGGGGGCGACGGCACGGGAATCCCCCTCGTCAAGCGCCTCGCCCTGGCCGCCGGCCCCGATGACCTCGCGGACCGCTGCGAGGCCCTGGGGCTGCCGCTCTCCGAGCGCTCGGCCCGACGCATTCTCGACGGGGCCATCGCTGCGCTCGACCCCTTAACCGAGCGTTTGGCCGCCGAATCGTTCCCGCGGCAGGCCCATCGCCCATCCGAGCGCCGGCGAAATTCTAAGAACGCCCGCTCCCTGCGTCTGGCTCCCGAGGACATCGATGCGCTGAAGCGCGGCATCGGCCGGCTCATGGAGCCCGTGGCGGAAACGTATTATCTGGAAGCGGTGGGCGAGGCGGAGGTCATCGTGGGCCAGGAAGCCATCCGCATCACCGTTCCCATCCGCACGTCGCTCTAAGGAAGCGCGCGGTTGCGCCACTCGGGTGCAACAGGTAGAATATTCGGGCTGAAGGCGCCACGGGCGCCCGCTAAACGAACCACATCCAGAGAAGAACCGCACCACAAACGACAAGGACCAGCTGTGTCTACCACTGAAACCAAGCCCTCCATCGGGTGCCTCAAAGTATCCTCCAAATCGTCTCCCGCCTCCGTTGCCGGCGCCATCGCCGGCATGATCAAAGACGGGGCGTCGGTGGAGATTCAAGCCGTGGGGGCCGGTGCGGTGAACCAGGCTGTGAAAGCCGTGGCCATCTCCCGCGGGTTCCTCTCGCCGGTGGGCATCGAGATCTGCTGCATCCCCTCCTTCGCGGACATCGTCATCGACGGCGAGTACCGCACGGCCATCCGCTTCGCCGTCGAGCCGCGGGGCGCCGCCGCGATCGCCCCCATCGTCGATGCGGCCGCGGTTCATTAGAGGGTTTTGCTATGAGCAACGTCTTCGAGGGAACTCGTTTCTGCATCCACACCTTCGGCTGCCAGATGAACAAGCACGATTCCGAGCGGGTCGCCGGCATGCTGGAGGGCCTGGGCTCGCTGCCCGTCGAAACCATCGAGGAGGCGGACATCGTCGTGTTCATGACGTGCTGCGTCCGCGAGGCTGCCGACACGAGGCTCTACGGGCAGGTCGCCTCCATGAAGAACATCCCCTTGCGCGACGGCACGCCCCTTGACAAGCGCTACATCGCCGTAGGCGGCTGCATCGGCCAGCGCGACGGCGACAAGCTGCTTGCGGCGCTTCCCCATCCCGATGTGGTTTTCGGCACTCACAATCTGGGCTCTTTGCCGGGGCTTCTCCGACGCGCCATCGAGCAGCACGGCCGCGCCGCCGAAGTGATTGAGGGGGGAGCGGAGTTCTCCTCCGCCCTGCCCACGGTGCGCGAGCACGACTGGGCGGCGTGGCTGCCCATCACCGTGGGATGCAACAATTTCTGCTCCTACTGCATCGTGCCCTACGTCCGCGGGCGCGAGAAGTCGCGGCCCCTGGACGACATCGCCGCCGAGGCGCGCTCCTATGCGGAAGCGGGCGTCAAGGAGATCACGCTGCTGGGGCAGAACGTGAACTCCTACGGGCGCGACCTCTACGGCGAGCCGCGGTTCGCGGATGTCCTTCGGGCCGTGGACGCCGCGGGCATCGAGCGGCTCCGCTTCGCGACGAGTCACCCGAAGGATCTCACCGACGAGGTCATCGGGCTGTTCGCCACGCTGCCCTCGCTCATGCCGGCGCTGCACCTTCCCGTGCAGTCGGGCTCGAACCGCATCCTCTCGGCCATGAACCGCCGCTACACCCGCGAGCACTACCTCGGCCTTATCGAGAAGCTTCGCCGCGCCCGTCCCGACATCGCCCTGTCCACGGACATCATCGTGGGATTTCCCGGCGAGACCGAAGAGAACTTCATGGACACCTATCGCCTCGTGGAGGAAGTCGGCTACAGCCAGGTGTTCACGTTCATTTACTCCAAGCGCGAGGGGACCCCTGCTGCGGAGATGGACGACGACACGCCCCGCGAGGTCATCCAGGAGCGCTTCGACCGGCTCGTGGATCTCGTCCAACGCAAGGCCTTCGAGGCGAACCAGGCAGAGCTCGGCGCCACGGTGCCCGTGCTGGTCGAGGGCACGTCCAAGCGCGACGATTCCATCTTGGCCGGCAAGAGCCCGAAGAACCAGACCGTTCACGCGCCGGTGCCCGCTGGTGCGGACGCGACGTCTTTGGTGGGGCGCATCGTGCCCGTGACCATCGAGGAAGCCCGCACCTGGTATCTCTCGGGCACGATCGTCCATGCTTGAGCTTTCCGCACCCGTCATCGCCATCGTGGGGCCCACGGCCTCGGGCAAGACCGACGCGGCCCAGATCGTCGCCGAGCGCCTCGGCGGGGAAGTGGTGAGCGCCGATTCCATGCAGATCTACCGGGGCATGGACATCGGCACGGGCAAGCTTCCCGCATCTGAGCGCCGCGTGCCCCATCACGGCTTCGATCTCGTTGATCCCGGCGAGCCCTACTCGGCGGCCCTGTTCCAGGCGTTCGCCCGGCACTGCATTCGCGATATTGACGCCCGCGGCAAGAGAGCGGTGCTCTGCGGCGGCACCGGCCAGTACGTGCAGGCGACCATCGACGACTTCGCCTTCCCCAAGGGCGACCAGGTGGAAAACCCCGTCCGCGAACGCTGGACCGCCTATGCGGAGGAACACGGCAACCAGGCCCTGTGGGAGGCGCTGGAGGCGCGCGATCCCGCAAGCGCCGCCGTCATCCACCCCAACAACGTGCGGCGCGTCGTGCGTGCCTTCGAGCTTTTGGAGGAGGGTGCCAGCTACGCCGAGCAGAAACAGCGGCTCGCCACCGTGGCGCCCTTCGTTCCAGCCGTGCAATTCGGGCTGGCCGTGGAGCCGGCTATCCTGAACGAGCGCATCGACGCCCGGGTCGATGCCATGGTGGCCGCAGGGCTCGTCGACGAGGTGCGGGGCCTGCTGGCCGCCGGATTCCGCGACGGCGTCACGGCGCCCCAGGCCATCGGATACAAGGAGATCGTCGAGGCGCTGGATGGGAACATCACGCTAGAGGAGGCCGTGCAGGCCATCAAGACGGCCACGCGCCGCTACGGCAAGCGCCAGCGTACGTGGTTCCGCCGCGATAAGCGCATCCGCTGGGTGAACGCCGATGTCGGCGATGCCGAAGCCGTGGCCGCCGAGATTCTTTCCCAGTTGGAAACATTGGACGCCTACCATGGTTGAAGCGGCCCTTCCGGGTCGTCGAGGAGAGCTTCCGCCCCCTCAATTGCCGCCTAAAAGGAGCGTCCCATGGAGTTGTCCTTCGCCAAATTGCACGGTCTCGGGAACGATTTCGTCTTCATCGACGATCGCGACTGCGCTCTTGATCTGACCGACGAGCAGGTGTCGTATCTGTGCGACCGCCACTTCGGCATCGGCGCCGACGGCGTCATCCTCGTGCGGCCGGCTCTCTCGGAAGAGGGAGACGGCTACATGCACTACATCAACGCCGACGGCACCTTGGCCCAAATGTGCGGCAACGGCGTGCGCTGCTTCGCCAAGTACCTCGTCGATCGCGAGCTGGCGGACGTTGCCTCGGGCAGCCTTGTGGCCGACACCCTGGCCGGCCCGCGCCCTATCGCCTTTTCCGTGGATGCGGAGGGGAAGATGACCGAGGCGACCGTGAACATGGGCGCGCCCATCTTGGATCCCGTGCTCGTGCCCGTCGATGCCGCGCCGGACTCCCGCGCGACCGATGGTGCGCCCTATGTGGGGCATCTGCGCCTCGATTCGCCGTGGGGAACCTTCGAATTCGTGTGCGTCTCCATGGGAAACCCCCACGCCGTCTGCCTCGTGGACGATTGGGCGGCATTGCCCGACGAGCTGTTCCCCGCTGGTGCTGAGAAATCCCTCTCGACCCTGCGCATCGATCTTCCCGGCCCCTTCTTCGAGACGCATCCCGTATTTCCCGAGAAAACCAACGTCGAGTTCGCCTCCGTCACCGATGAGGGCATCGCCATGCGCGTATGGGAGAGGGGCTGCGGCGAGACCTTGGCCTGTGGCACCGGCGCCTGCGCCACCAACACGGCCGCCTGCCTCACCGGTCGGGCCGGCAGGGAGAACGATCTCCTGTTGAGCGGCGGCCTACTGCACATCTGCTGGAACGAGGATGGCACGATATCCATGACGGGACCGGCAACGGAGAGCTTCTCGGGAACCATTGTGCTGCCGTGAGCTTCTCCGGCGCTGCTGTTGTGCTATGATAGCCCCCGTTTCACCGGCGCAACGCCGCGCCACGATTAAGGAGTGATGCTCATGCGCCTGTAACGACCACTTGCACCGCCTTCCCCTCATGGGATCCGTCGTTACTTGAAGCAAAGGAGCATGCTATGACCGAATACGAATCCGTCATCCAAAAGGGTCCGGCCACCAAGGCCGAGGAGCGCCGCGAGCGCGCCGTTCTCGTGGGCGTCGAGCGCCCGGGGCTGCCGTGGGCCTTGGAATCTTCCCTGGCCGAACTGGAACGTCTGGCCGATACGGCCGGAGCCGATGTGGTGGCCACGACGACCCAGCGCTTGGACGCGCCCAACCCGCGCACCTTCGTCGGCACGGGCAAGGCCGACGAAATCGCCGAGCTGGCACGGTCGCACGAGGCCGACCTCGTCATCTTCGACGATGAGCTGACACCTTCCCAGCAGGCCAATCTGGAGAAGGTCATGGACAAGTCCGTGAAGGTCATCGACCGTACGGCCCTCATTCTGGACATCTTCGCCCTGCACGCCACCTCCAAGGAGGGGCGTCTGCAGGTGCGTCTCGCCCAGAACCAGTACTTGTACCCGCGCCTGCGCGGCATGTGGGCCCACCTCGCTTCGAACCGCATGGGAGGCGGCGTGGGATCCCGCTTCGGTGAGGGCGAAAGCCAGCTGGAGGTGGACCGCCGCATGGTGCGCAAGCGCATCACGAGCATTCGCCGCGAGCTTGAGCGTCTGTCCGACGTGCGCTCGTTGCAGCGTGAGAGCCGGTACGGCAGCGGCATGTTCAAAGTGGCACTGGCCGGTTATACCAATGCCGGGAAAAGCTCGCTCATCAACCGGCTCACCGGAGCCGACGTGCTCAGCTACGACAAGCTCTTCGCCACGCTGGACTCCACCACCCGCAAGTTCGAACTGCCCGAGGGCCGCGAGGTCACCGTCACCGACACCGTCGGCTTCATCCAGAAGCTGCCCACCACCCTGGTCGAGGCCTTCAAGTCGACGCTCGACGAAATCACCGGAGCCGACCTCATCCTGCACGTGATCGACGCCTCCTCGCCGGAGTTCGAGGGGCAGATCGAGGCCGTGTGCGAGGTGCTCGACCAGATAGGGGCCCAGAGCATTCCCACGATCGCCACTTTCAACAAATGCGATCTGCTGGACGCCGAGACGCTGGCCGGCCTTAAAAGGCGTTATCCGAGCGCCCGGTTCGTGTCCGCCCGCTCTGGAGAGGGCATAGAGGAACTCGTGGGCGCCATCGCCCAGGCCGCCTCGTCCGCCGACGCCAAGCTGGACGTGCTCGTGCCGTACCAACGGGGGGATTTGGTATCGCTGGCCCACGAGCGCTGCCACATCATCTCCGAGAGCCACGAGGCCACGGGCACGCGCCTGCAGCTGCTCGCGGCCCCTGCCTTCGTCAGCGCGTTCTCCCCTTACCTTGTCTCGGACGTCGACGCTTGAGGAAACCACCGCTCCAGAAACGAAAGAGCGCCCCTGCTCCGGATCCTCGCATCCGGAGCAGGGGCGCTCTTGATTGACCGAAAGGGGAGGACTCGCGGCCTATCGGCGCGGCGAAGGCGCTACAGGCGCCGAAACACGGCCACCACCTTGCCGGCAATGGAGCAGTCCGTGGTGATGATGGGATCCATCGTCGAGTTCTCCGGTTGCAGGCGGATATGGTCGGCCTCGCGGAAGAAGCGCTTGACGGTGGCGCCGTCGTCGATGATGGCCACGACGATATCGCCGTTGTTGGCCACCGGCTGCTCCTTCACAACCACGTAGTCGCCATCGTTGATGCCGGCCTCGATCATGGACTCGCCGCGCACCGAGAGCATGAAGGAGGGGGCATCGCCGACGATATCGGTGGGCAGCGTGATGGTGTCGGTGATGTTCTCCTCGGCGAGAATAGGGGAGCCGGCAGCCACGTTGCCCACCAAGGGCACATTGACGAGCTTGCTGTAGGCGGCCGCGAAAGCCGTGACAGGGGAGGGAACCTCCTCGATGGGATAGGTAAGCGCGATGGAGCGGGATTTAAGGGGGTCGCGCTTGATGAAGCCCTTGTCTTCAAGTGCCTTCAAATGGACATGGACGGTGGAAGGGGAGGAGAGCC
>OGCN01004289.1_pt1 | contig 12476 bp, 9 predicted proteins | sample 1570181 | NCBI WGS metagenome assembly OGCN01 (sample SAMEA4370584, study PRJEB24528) | human gut metagenome | reverse complement strand
ATTTCCTGCTGCTGGACTGCGGTGCGAACGTCGAGTGCCGCCCCGAAATGCTGAACGCCTTCGGCACGATGGGCAGCGTCTACGCCGAGAAGGTCATAGGCCGCGAAACGCCGAAGGTCGCGCTTGTCAACAACGGCGCGGAGGACACGAAGGGCACGCCGACCTACCGCGAGGCCCACAAGCTGCTGAAGGCAAACCCCTGCATCCACTTTGCGGGCAACATCGAGCCGCGCTACATCATGGACGGTGACGTGGACGTCGTCGTCTGCGACGGCTTTGTCGGCAACGTCGTGCTCAAGCTGACCGAGGGCGTCGCCAAAACGCTGCTGGGGATGCTGAAAAAAATCTTCTTGCAGAACCTGCTCACCAAGCTCAGCTATCTGGGCATCAAGGGCGGTCTGGGCGAGCTGAAACGTATGATGGACTCCGAGGAGGTCGGCGGCGCACCGCTGCTGGGCGCCGCGAAGCCGGTCATCAAGGCGCACGGCTCCAGCCACGCCAAGGGCATCAAGAACGCCATCCGTCAGGCCAAGCTCTGCGTCGCCAACGACCTGTGCGGCACGATGGAGAAGGCGCTGGCGGAGGTGGCCGCACAGAAGGAAGAAGCAGACGCTTAAAAGGTAAGCTGCCCTGTAGGGGCCGGACATGTCCGGCCCGCGGCATAAAAAATACCGCCCGTAAAAGGGCAATCGAGATAAGGTTGAGGGCCGGATATGTCCGGCCCCTACGGACTAGCCGGAAAGGTGAAAGAATATGGCTCACAAACCGGAAGAACTGCAGGAGGTCCTGCACTATACATTCAAAAATCCTGCGCTGCTGCGCATTGCGCTGACCCATACCAGCTATGCCAACGAGAGCAAGGTCGCCACGACCCACAACGAGCGGCTGGAATTTCTGGGCGACAGCGTGCTGTCCGTCGTTGTAGCGGACTACCTGTTCCACCAGTCGGGCCGCCCCGAGGGCGAGCTGACCCGTATGCGCGCCAGCCTCGTCAGCGAGGATGCACTGTTCCAGTTCGCACAGGAAATTCAGCTGGGTGAGTATCTGCGCCTTGGCCACGGCGAGGACCTTGGCGGCGGACGCAGCCGCCCGAGCGTCGTCTCCGATGCGTTCGAGGCCGTCATTGCCGCGCTGTATCTGGACGGCGGCATGGAGGCCGCGCGCAATTTCATCCTGCCCTTCATCACCGAGGGCAAGACTGCCGAGGACGACTACAAGACCCGTCTGCAGGAGGTCGTCCAGCAGGACCCGTCCGCCGTGCTGAAATATGAGGTCACCGGCGAGACCGGCCCCGACCACAACAAGCAGTTTACGGTCTGCGTCTGGCGCAACGGCGAGCTGCTGGCCGAGGGCCGCGGCCGCAGCAAAAAAGCCGCCGAACAGCACGCAGCAAAGGTGGCGCTGGAAAAGCTGCAATAAGTGACGCCCTGTAGGGGCCGGGCATGCCCGGCCCGCGGCATAAAAATCGCGACCCGTTTACGGGTACATAAGGCGAGGTTGAGGGCCGGGCATGCCCGGCCCCTACGACCATTTTAAGAATTTTGAAAGGTACCCATGGAATGCGCCTGAAAGAACTGGAAATCCAAGGCTTCAAATCCTTCCCCGATAAGACAAAGATCGAGATCGGCGAGGGCATTACCGGCGTTGTCGGGCCGAACGGCTCGGGCAAGTCGAACATCTCCGACTCCATCCGCTGGGTTCTGGGCGAGACCAGCTCCAAGCAGCTGCGCGGCAGCGGCAAGATGGAGGACGTCATCTTCGGCGGCACCCAGTCCCGCGGTGCCATGGGCTATGCCTCCGTTGCGCTGACCATCGACAACAGCGACCACGGTCTGGACATGGACGCCGACGAGGTCACGATCGGCCGCCGGTACTACCGCAGCGGCGAGAGTGAATACTCCATCAACGGCCAGAACGTCCGCTTAAAGGACGTATACGAGCTGCTGCTCGACACCGGCATTGGCCGCGACGGCTATGCCATCGTCGGGCAGGGCCGCATTGCCGAGATCGTCGGTGCAAAATCCGCGGAGCGCCGCGAAATTTTTGAGGAAGCGTCCGGCATCGCCAAGTACCGCTACCGCAAAAACGAGGCCGAGCGCCGCCTGGACGCCGCCGAGGGCAACTTAGAGCGCCTGCGGGACATTCTGGGTGAGTTGGAAAAGCGTGTCGGCCCCCTGAAACGCGACAGCGAGAAGGCCCAGCAGTTTCTGGAATTGAGCGAGAAGCGCAAGACGCTGGAGATCACACTCTGGGTCGATGCCATCCGCCGCGCCAACGACTCGCTGCGCGACCAGCAGCGCAAGTACGAGGCCGCCCAGGCCGACTATGACCGCCTGAGCCGCCAGCTGGACGAGTTTGACGAAAAAAGCGCGTCCCTGCGTGCCGAGGCCCAGCAGCTGGTGCTGGCCGTCGAGCAGGCCAACGCCGACATCCGCGCCATCACCGAGGCAAACGCCGGCAGCGAGAGCGAGATCGCCGTCCTGAAAAACGAGAGCGAGCACAGCCGGTTCCGCATCGACGATGCTGCGTCCGAATTGGAGCGCGCCGGGCAGGGCCGCGAGAGCATCGAGCGCGAGGCCGCGGACCACCGCGCCGCCATCGAGACGCTGAAAAGCGGCATGGCCGGGCTGGACGCCCGCGTGGCCGAGCTGCGCGAGGCCCTGCGTGCCCTTGAGGAAAAGGCCGCTGCCAGCGGCGAGCGCCGCGACGTCATTGACGCCGCCATGGCCCGTCTGCAGGACACCGCCACCGCCGCCAGGGTCAGCGCCGCGTCGGCGCAGTCGGCAGGGGAGGCTGCGGCCAACCGCCTGGCCGAGGCACAGCGCCAGGCCGAGGAGCTGAAAGCCGGCGCCGCCGCCACCGACGAGGAACGCCGCCGCGCCGAGCGCCGCTTTAAGGACGCCGAGGAGGCCGTGACCCGCAACGACAACATCAAGGCGGGCCTGAAGCTGAAATTGGACAGCCGCCGCCGTCAGCAGGCCGAGGCTGCCGACAACCTGCAGAAGGCGGACCGAGAAAGGTCCGCCGCCGCCCAGCGCATCCACATTCTGGAAGATCTGGAGCGCAACATGGACGGCTACCAGCAGAGCGTCAAGGCCGTCATGCGCGCGGCGGGCGGCGGGCGGCTGCGGGGCATCATCGGCCCCGTGGCGGGCATCATCACCGTCGAAAAGGGCTACGAGACCGCCATTGAGACAGCGCTCGGCTTTGCGCTGCAGAACATCGTCGTCGAGGACCAGGGCTGTGCCCGCGCCGCCATCGGCTTTTTGAAGGACGAGCGCGCAGGCCGCGCTACGTTTTTGCCGCTGGACACCGTGCAGGGCTCCCGCTTCACGGGCCGCCTGACCGGCACGGCGGAGGTCGCCGCCGACCTGGTCAGGACAGACCCGAAATATCAGCATATCATCGACAATCTGCTGGGCCGCATCATCGTGGTCGAGGACCTGACCGAGGCGTCCGCCGTGGCGCGGAACCTCGGCTACCGGAACCGCATCGTCACGCTGGACGGCCAGGTCATCAACGCGGGCGGCTCGTTCACCGGCGGCTCCACCGCCCGCAGCGTCGGCGTGTTCAGCCGCAAGCAGGAACTGGACGAGCTGCGCAGCAAGCTGACGAAGCTCGAGCAGAAACGCACCGAGGCGGAAAAGGAATTGGCCGCCCGCAAGGCCGAGGTGGACAACCTCAGTGCCCAGCTGGCCGGTGCCGAGGGCGAGGGCATGAACGCCGCGACGGAGCACGTCCGCGCGAACCTCGAGCTCGAGCGCCTGACGAAGGCCGCCGCCCAGTACGACGAGACGGCCCGGAGCATCGAGGCCGAGATCGCCGCCCAGCAGGCCGCCGTGACCCGGAACGAGACCGCGCGTACCGAGGCCGAGAAGGCCCGGACCGACGCCGAGGCCGAGCTGGCGCAGTACACCGCCGAGCTGGCCGCCTTGGGCGAGAGCACGGGCAGCCTGACGGCAGAACGCGAAAAAATCACCGGTGAGCTGTCCGAAAAGCAGCTGCAGCGCCTGGCGGACGAGAAGGACGTCGGCCTGCATGAGGCCGCGCTGGAGGGCTTGCGGAGCCGTACCGGCGAGGCCGACGCCCGCGCCCGCGAGCTGCAGACGGCGATTGAGGCCGCCAAGGCAAAAATCGAGGCCAACGCGCTGAAAATCGCCGAGATGGAGCGCGTGCGCGGTGACAACCAGCAGAAAATTGCCGCCGCGGAGGAAACGATTCGATCTGCCAACGCGGCCCGCCTCGAAAAGGAGGCTGCGATCTCGAAGCTGGGGCAGGACAACCGCGCCCTGACCGACGAGCGCGAGCGGATGAGCGGCGAGATGGCCCGCCTGGCCGAGCGCCGCACCGCCGCCGAGACCGAGCTGAACGACACCAACAGCAAGCTGTGGGAGGAATACCAGCTGACCGAGAGCGAGGCCCGCAGCCAGTGCGTGCCGTTTGAGAGCCTGACCGAGCTGCGCCGCAGCGTGACCGAGGTCCGCGGCAAGATCCGCGCCTTGGGCAACGTCAACGTCGGCGCGATTGACGAATATAAAGAGGTCAAGGAGCGCTATGACTTCATGAAGGCGCAGGTCACCGACGTCGAAAAGGCGAAGGCCGAGCTGACGAAGATGATCGCCGAGCTGTGCAGCGAGATGCAGGAGCTGTTCACGGCGAGCTTTAAGCAGATCAACGCGAACTTCCAGCAAATTTTCAAGGAGCTGTTCGGCGGCGGTCATGCGCGGCTGTACCTGTCGGATGAAGCGAACGTGCTGGAATCCGGCATTGAAATCGAGGTCTCGCCCCCGGGCAAGGTCATCAAGAACCTGTCCGCGCTTTCCGGCGGCGAGCAGGCGCTGGTCGCTATCTCGATCTATTTCGCCATCCTGCGCGTCAACCCCGCGCCGTTCTGCTTCCTCGATGAGATCGAGGCCGCGCTGGACGACGTAAACGTCGCGCGCTATGCGCAGTATCTGCGCCGCATGACGGACCGCACCCAGTTCATTGTCATCACCCACCGCCGCGGCACGATGGAGGCCGCCGACGTCCTCTACGGCGTCACGATGCAGGAGGACGGCGTGTCGAAGATTTTGCGCTTGGATCTGGATAATGTGAGCGCGGACCTGATTACCTGACGGCATGTAGGGGCCGGGTATGCCCGACCCGCCACATAAATACGACCACCCGCCAATGGGAAGCCACACAAACCCGCGGGGCGGCAAATCAAAAGTAAGGAGGGCCACGATGGGCTTTTTCAACTTTTTCAAACGCGATATTTCCGAGGAGGAATTTCAGGAGCAGCAAAAGGTCAAGCGCGGGCTGGAAAAGACCCGCACGGGCTTTTTCCAGCGCATCGTCAATACGCTGACCAACGCGCAGATCGACGATGATCTGTACGACCAGCTCGAGGAACAGCTCATTCTGGCCGACGTCGGCCCCGCCTGCGCCGTGCGTCTGGTGGACGAGCTGCACGACGAGGTCGAGGTAAAACACCTGAAAACCGGTCAGGAGGCGCTGGACGCGCTGCGCGGCATCATCTGCCAGGAGCTGACCCCCCGCTACCCGATGGATCTGGACGGCAAGCCCGCCGTCATTCTGGTCATCGGCGTCAACGGCGTCGGCAAGACCACGACGATTGCCAAGCTGGCCGGCCTGTACAAAAAGCAGGGCCGCCGCGTCATGCTGGCAGCGGGCGATACCTTCCGCGCCGCCGCCAGTGAGCAGCTGGAGCTCTGGGCCGAGCGCGCCGGCGTGCCGCTGGTCCAGGCCGGCATGGGCGCGGACCCGGCGGCGGTCATCTTCGACGCCGTCAAGAGCGCCAACGCCCGCGGCTACGACATGGTCATTGCCGACACCGCCGGACGTCTGCACAACAAGAAGGGCCTGATGGACGAGCTGTCCAAAATCTCCCGCAGCGTCAAGAAGGCCAGCCCCGAGGCGAGCCTTGAGGTGCTGCTGGTGCTCGACGCCATCACGGGCCAGAACGCCATCAGCCAGGCCGAGGAGTTCTGCAAGGCCGCCAACGCCACCGGCGTGGTGCTGACCAAGCTCGACGGCACGCCCCGCGGCGGCTGCGCGGTCTCTGTGTGGGAGAACCTCGGTCTGCCCATCCGCTTCATCGGCGTCGGCGAGAAGATCGACGACCTGATGGAATTTGACGCACAGACCTTCGTCGAAAGCCTGCTGCCGGAATCCGCCCTGCAGAAGGACGGAAAAAAAGAGGAAGGGGAGAGCGAAGCATGATCGTTTGCGCCGCCAGCAACAACGCGGGCAAGCTGAAGGAATTGCGCCGCATTCTGGAACGCATGGGCCATGAGGTCAAGAGCCTGCGGGAGCTGGGGATCGACCTTGACCCCGAGGAAACCGGCACGACATTTGCCGAAAACGCCCGCATCAAGGCCGAGGCGTTCTGCAAGGCCAGCGGTCTGCCCACCGTGGCCGATGACTCCGGCCTCTGCACCGACGCGCTGCACGGTGCGCCCGGCGTCTACAGCGCCCGCTACGCCGGGCATCACGGCGACGACGACGCGAACAACGCAAAGCTGCTGCGGGAGCTGGCCGACGTGCCGGAGGAACAGCGCGGCGCAAAGTTCGTGTCGGCGGTCTGCTTCATGCTGCCGGACGGACGCGCACTGGAGGTCGAGGGTGAGTGCCCGGGCCGCATTGCATTTACATTGCAGAACGGCGACTACGGCTTCGGCTATGACCCGCTGTTTATCCCCGACGAGTACGGCGCACCCGACGGCAAGCGCCCGAACACCGAACGCCGCAGCTACGCCCAGCTTACCCCCGACGAGAAGGACGCCATCAGCCACCGCGGCCGGGCGATGGAGAAGCTGGAAGCGCAATTGTCGGCATTTTTGGGATGACATTTGAATGCCTTCCCCTTTGGGGAAAGCCTTTGTAGGGGCCGGGCATGCCCGGCCCGCAGCATAAAAGCAGCAACCCGTTTAAAAGGAAACCACACAGACCAGAGGGCCGGGCATGCCCGGCCCCTACCGAGATATATACAATAAAAAGGAGATAAGTTATGGCACTTACCAGCAAACAGCGCGCGGCTCTGCGCAGCGCGGCGAACACGATGGACCCCGTTTACCAGATCGGCAAGGGCGAGATCGACGACACCCTCAAGCAGGGCATCGCTGACTGCATCGCCGCACGCGAGCTTATCAAAGTAAAGGTGCTGGAAAACAGCGAATATTCCGCCCGCGAGGCCGCCGACATCCTGTGCGAGGCGCTGGACTGCGAGTGCGTGCAGGTCATTGGCCGCAAATTTGTGCTGTTCAAGCAGAAGAAAAAGGAAAGCGCCTACACCGCCGTGCTGGCAAAATGAAAACACTGCTCTACGGCGGGACGTTCGACCCGCCCCACAACGGCCACATGAACAACCTGCGCGCCGCGCTGGCACTGGTACAGCCGGACCGCGCCCTCGTTATGCCCGCGGGCACGCCGCCCCACAAGCACGCCAGCGCCACCCCGGCAGAGCTGCGCCTGCAGATGTGTGCCTGCTTTACAGCGCTGTCCCCGGCGGTGCAGGTCAGCGATTGGGAGATACGCCAGGGCGGGCGCAGCTACACCGTACACACGCTGGAATGGCTGCGCGGCCAAGACCCGGACGGCGCGCTGTACCTCTGCGTCGGCAGCGACATGCTGCTGACGTTTCAGGAATGGTACCGCTGGCAGGATATGCTGAAAATGGCTGCCCTCGTCGTCGAGAGCCGCACCGGCACCGATGAGGCCGCCCTGCACGCCGCCGCCGCAGAACTGAAAAAGGCCGGGGGCCGCGTCCTTTTTGCCCGCGCCGAGAGCTACCCCTGCGCGTCGAGCGACATCCGCAGCGGGAAGATCCCGCGGGAGCAGTGGCCGGAGGTGCTGCCGCCGGAGGTGCTGGCAGTGATAAAGGAGCATCGGCTGTACGGTAGCCTGTAGGGCGGCCTGCCCCCAGGCCGCCGCGGCGGGGTGAGGGCACCCCGCCCTACGCATGACCCGAAAAGGCTGCTCTGTAGGGGCCGGGCATGCCCGGCCCGCAGCATAAAAATACACCACCCGTTCAAGGGCAATCATGGCAAAGTGGAGGGCCGGACATGTCCGGCCCCTACAGCCAGTCAGGAGAAGGAAAAACGCCATGGAGTACTCCGAAGCCAAGAAGTTGGTCAAGGCCCGCCTGAGCGAAAAGCGCTGGACGCACACGAAAAATGTAAAAAAAATGGCTGTAAAACTTGCCAGGCGCTGGGGCACAGACCCGGAAAAGGCCGCTATGGCGGCAATTTTGCACGATTCCGCCAAGGAACTGCCCAAGCAGGAGTTGTTGCAGATTTTTGCCGATAATGCTATAATAGCAGAAAATGCCCCCGCGCGTCCGTTGCCGGTCTGGCACGGCATCGCCGCCGCCATCCTGGCCGAAACGCAATGGGGCATCACCGACCCGGAAATTTTGTCTGCCATCCGCTGCCATACTACCGGCAAGCCGGGAATGTCCAAGCTCGATAAGATCATCTATTTGGCCGATATGACCAGCGCCGAGCGCGACTGGCCCGGCGTAGACGACCTGCGCGCGCTGGAAATGCAGGATCTGGACCGGGCTCTTTGCGACGCACTCAAGCGCAGCATTGATTTTGTGGAAGAAAAGGGCGGCTCGCTGGACCCTGAAAGCGTCGCCGCTTATGAGTATGCAAAAGCACACCTTGAATAAAAACACTCCACAGAGCAGGGAGGAAATGTAATGAGCGAACCGCGTAAGCTGTATACCGGCAGTGCATCGGGCGGGCTGGATCAGGAGCAGTATGAGGCTGCCCGCCGCCGCGCCCAACAGCTGGCCGAACAGAATGCCCGCCGCCGCACCGTGCAGCAGCCCATGCGCACGGCCCAGGGACGGCATATCAGCCAGCGCCCCGTTGTGACCGGGCAGCCTGCCCCCGCACCCGAGCCGCCGGTACAGGAGCGTGCCCAGCAGGCTGCGCCCGCACCGGAAAAACCCCGTGAGCTGACCTACGCCCAGCGGCAGGCTATGGCCTACCGCGCCGCTGCCGAGCGCAGATACGGCGATACCTTGCAGTTTCAGGTGCAGCGCCCCCGCCGCACCGTGAACCGCCCGCCGGAGCCGGAGCAGCGCACCCGGCAGGCTGCCGCCCAGCTGTATGAGCAGCCCGCGGCCCCGCGGCAGGGGCAGCAGCCCGCCACGCGCCCCCAGGCGCAGGCCCCTGTGCAGCAGGCGGCCCCCGTCGGCGGCATCCGGCTGGAGGAGGCTGCCGCGCAGCCCCGCCGCGCAAAGCATGCGGATGCCCCGCAGCCCGCAGCCCATAAGCCCCGCACCGCCGCAGGCGGCAATGGCGGCAGCCGCAAGCCCCCGCGCGATGAGGACGATGCCCCGCGCAAGGCAAAGGGCAGAAAGTCCGGCAAAAAGGGCGGCAGCGGCAAGGGCGGAAACGGGAAAAAGAAGAAAAAGATCCGCTGGTGGCAGATCCTGCTCATCACGCTGCTGGTCATCGCGCTGATCTTCGGCGGTGCGTTCGCGCTCATCATGGGGGCCATCACCCCGGCGGGCGGCAACATCAAGCTGAACCAGCTCATCAACACGCCCAAGGAATTCCAGGGCAAGGAGTTCAACATCCTTGTCACCGGCGTTGACCGTTCGTCCACCGGCGATCTGTCCGCAGGTGCGGCCAATGACTCCAACGTCAACGACGGCATGACCGATATGATTTTGTACGTCCATTTCAACAATGAGACGGGCGAGATGAAGATGCTGCAGATCCCGCGTGATACGATGGTCACGACGGACACGAGCGTCTCCGGCAACTTCCGCATCAACGGCGTGGCCAAGACCCAGGGCAGCGACAGCAACAACAACATGGCCGCCCTGTGTGAGCTGGTCGCAGACCAGTACAAGCTGCCCATCGACGGCTTTATGACGATCCGTCTGGAAATGCTGACCGAGCTGGTAGACCTGTTCGGCGGCGTGGAGATCAACGTCCCCGTGGATGTAGACTACGCCGCGCTGGGGCTGGGAGACAGCGTAATTCACGCCGGCTACCAGACGTTGAACGGTGCGTCGATGGAGTTCCTGCTGCGTGCGCGTAAAATTTACCCCGACGGCGACATTGGCCGCCTGAACATGCAGCGCCAGTTCTACGCGGCGCTGTTCCGCAAGCTCAAGAGCATCGGCAACATCTGGGACGTCGCCAAGCTGACCCCCGCCGTGCTGAACTATATGGAGACGAACCTCAGTGCGTCCGACCTCATCAGCTTTGCCATCAGTATGCTGAAAATTGATTCCAGCAAGATCATGATCTGCCAGATGCCGGTCATCAGCGGCCCGCAGTACAACGGCCAGTCGCTTTTGTACCCCGCGCGGCAGGCGGATGCGGACCTGCTGAACCAGTACTTCCGCGAGAACACCGGTCCCGTCGATGCCAGCCAGCTGAACCTGTGCGACAATGTCATTGACCTGTCCGGCTACACGGCCACCGACCCGAAGATCCAGCAGATGGGCGGCCTGATGGCCGAGGCGGACGACGCGCAGAAGAACGATAACCTCGACGGCTCCAACCAGGTCACCGACATCATGGCGTCCGAGTCCACGGCGGAGAGCGAGAGCACCGACACGGATTCCACCGATACCGAGAGCCAGCCGGCAGCGTAATACAGAAAAACTTCGGGTAAAGGCGAAGCTCTCTCCCTCAGCCGCCTGCGGGCGGCAGCTCCCTCGCAGAGGGAGCCGAGAAAAGAGCGCGGCGAAGCCGCCGCTCTCTTGCCTCCCTCTGCGAGGGAGGTGGCCCGCAGGGCCGGAGGGAGAGAACCTCCCGCAGCCCGAAACCTACCCCTTTAAGGAGAACATCTATGGAAAGCAAAGAACTTGCCATTCGTCTGGCGCGTGCGCTGGACGCAAAGAAGGCCGTCAACGTCCACATTCTGGCCGTGGAGGACCTGACCACCGTCACCGAATATTTCGTCATTGCCACGGGTATGTCCACCACCCATGTCGGCGCACTGGCCGATGAGGCCGAGTTCCAGCTGGACCGCGAGGGCGTCAAGGTGCTGCGCACCGAGGGCCACGACGGCAAGCGCTGGGTGCTGCTGGACTACGGCAGCGTCATCGTCCACGTCTTTACCCAGGAGGCCCACGACTACTACGACCTCGAGCACCTCTGGGCCGACGCCACGGTTGTGCCCGCCAGCGAGTGGATGCCGGAGCAGCCCGAGAACGAGCAGTAAAAATGCGGAATGGCTTCCCCCTCGGGGGAAGCTGTCAGCGGCCCCGACCGCTGACTGATGAGGGCAGACTTTCCCGCGGCAGCCTATAAACGGGTAGCGGCGGCACACGCGCCCCTCATCCGGCCCTGCGGGGCCACCTTCAGTCTACGCGCTAAGAGCCGCCTTCGGCGGTTGCGCTCCGACACGCGCCTGCGGGCGCAGCCCCTCGGGGGAAGGCTTTAAGAAGGTTACGACCCATCAAAAATTTATCTGTGGGGAGAAATTTATGAAATACGACTTTAAAACAGTTGAGGCCAAATGGCAGAAGGTCTGGGAGGACGAGGATACCTTCCATGCCGAGATCGACCATTCCAAGCCGAAATTCTACGCGCTGGTTGAGTTCCCGTACCCGTCCGCCGCGGGCCTGCACGTCGGCCATCCGCGCAGCTACACCGCGCTGGACATCGTCGCGCGCAAAAAGCGTCAGTGCGGCTATAACGTCCTGTACCCCATGGGCTGGGACGCCTTCGGCCTGCCTACCGAGAACTACGCCCTGAAAAACCACATCAACCCCGAGATCGTCACCGCCCAGAATGTGGCCCGCTTCAAGAGCCAGCTCAAGGCGCTGGGCCTGTCCTTTGACTGGGACCGCGAGATCAACACCACCGACCCCGAGTACTACAAGTGGACGCAGTGGATCTTCATCCAGCTGTTCAAGAAGGGCCTTGCCTACAAGAAGGAGACCACCGTCAACTACTGCACCGGCTGCAAGGTCGTTCTGGCCAACGAGGAGGTCGTCAACGGCGTCTGTGAGCGCTGCGGCAGCCCCGTTGTCCAGAAGAACAAGAGCCAGTGGATGCTGAAGATCACGGCCTACGCAGACCGCCTGATCAACGACCTGGACGACGTCGATTACATCGACCGCGTCAAGACCCAGCAGCGCAACTGGATCGGCCGCAGCCACGGCGCCGAGATCAACTTCGACACCACCGCGGGCGACACCCTGACGGTCTACACCACCCGCGCGGACACGCTGTTCGGCGCGACCTACATGGTCATCAGCCCCGAGCACGCCTTCATCAAAAAGTGGGTCGACGCGGGCCTTATCCGGAACGCCGACGCCGTCGCCGCCTATCAGGAGGAGGCCGCCCGCAAGTCTGACTTCGAGCGCACCGAGCTGAACAAGGAAAAGACCGGCGTTGTCGTCGAGGGCGTCAAGGGCATCAACCCCGTCAACGGCAAGGAAATCCCCATCTTTATCTCCGACTACGTCCTGGCAACCTACGGCACCGGCGCCATCA
>OGCN01004284.1_pt1 | contig 12506 bp, 10 predicted proteins | sample 1570181 | NCBI WGS metagenome assembly OGCN01 (sample SAMEA4370584, study PRJEB24528) | human gut metagenome | reverse complement strand
CCTCCATACCCAATAGCATTAAGATATTTGTGCATATTATTTACCCGTCTAATTATTTACGTTCAATTTTTTCTTTTCCACCCATATATGGACGAAGTACTTCAGGGATACGTACAGAACCGTCTTCCTGAAGGTTATTTTCCAAAAATGCAATCAGCATTCTCGGTGGTGCAACTACTGTGTTATTCAATGTATGAGCAAAGTATTTATTACCATCAGTTCCCTTTACACGAATGCCAAGTCTTCTTGCCTGTGCATCACCAAGGTTAGAGCAGCTTCCTACTTCAAAGTACTTCTTCTGTCTTGGAGACCATGCCTCTACGTCGCAAGATTTTACTTTCAGGTCAGCAAGATCACCAGAGCAGCATTCCAGCGTACGCACCGGAATATCCAGTGAGCGGAAGAGATCTACTGTATTTTTCCAGAGTACATCATACCATTTCTTGCTTTCTTCCGGTTTACATACAACGATCATCTCCTGTTTTTCAAACTGATGGATTCTGTATACACCTCGTTCTTCGATACCGTGAGCACCTTTTTCTTTACGGAAGCATGGTGAATAGCTGGTCAGTGTCTTTGGAAGTTCTCCCTCATCCAACATGGTGTCGATAAATTTACCGATCATAGAATGCTCACTTGTTCCGATCAGATACAGGTCTTCTCCCTCAATCTTATACATCATAGCATCCATCTCAGCGAAGCTCATAACACCTGTTACAACATTGCTTCTGATCATAAACGGAGGTACACAATAAGTAAATCCTCTGTCGATCATAAAGTCACGTGCATAACTGATTACTGCTGAATGCAGTCTCGCAATATCTCCCATCAGGTAATAGAATCCATTACCTGCAACTTTTCCAGCGGCTTCCAGATCAATACCATCAAAACTTTCCATGATCTCTGTATGATATGGAATCTCAAAGTCCGGAACTACCGGCTCACCAAATTTTTCAATCTCTACATTTTCGCTGTCATCTTTACCGATTGGTACAGATGGATCGATGATATTTGGAATGATCATCATGTTCTTCTTAAGTTTTTCTTCTACTTCTTTTTCTTCTGCGGATAATTCTTCAATTCTTGCTGCACTCTTCTGAACTTCCTGTTTCAGTACCTCTGCTTCTTCTCTCTTACCCTGAGCCATGCATGCACCGATCTGCTTGGAAATCTTATTCTTATTAGCACGAAGAGCTTCTACTTCTCCTTTAATATCTCTATTCCTCTGGTCTAACTCTAATACCTCATCAACCAGTGGTAATTTTTCATCCTGGAATTTCTTTTTAATGTTTTCCTTTACTACATCAGGATTTGATCTCACAAATTTAATATCAAGCATTTTCTTTCTCCCTTTCCTTTATCTTCTTGCTTTTTTTATTTCTTTATTTGTATCTTTTCTTACTTCTTTTTTAGCTGCTTTTCTCGGCTGCTCTTTTCGGATTGTTTTTGCTTCATTTTCTTCCGAAGTTGATTCAGACTCACTGCTCATATAATCTTCACTGTAAATTGCTCGATCCAGTGCTTCCGCTTCCTCTTCTGAAAGTTCTACATAGCTTTCACCCTTCAGAATTTCCTTCACGTAAGTGTAGCATCCCTCACGGCTGTGCATCGCATTCATGATCCATCCGGTATTATCACTGTCCAGAAGTGCCAGGGCAAAGCTGAGTTTTCCGCCCATTTCATTAAAAGCGTCATACTTGACAATTCCACATTTTTGAATACAATGTTCAGTCCTGCGATACATTTCTTTCACATCAGCACGATTCTGTTTAATAATCTTAGCTATTCCATCCAGTTCCGAGAACTTTGTAAGAATACTTTCTTCCAGATTCTTACCATCTTTTCCCCGCATAAACGATGCATAACTGTTTTTCAGTCTGTCATATTTCAGACTGACATTCACATACAGTACGAACAGCACTACGATCAATATCAGCATAAATAAGAATATAAATGCAGGATCGATTCCAAGCTTCGCTAAAATCTTGCTTTCCATATATTATTCTCCTTTTTGTACAGATGTAATCATCTCAAACATGCGCTCGAGTTCATCATCTGAGTAATATTCGATTTCTATCTTTCCTTTTCCATTCCCCTTTGGTGAAATACTAACTTTAGTTCCAAGTACCCGTTTCATTTTTTCTGCCAAGTCATCATAGACGAATGCATTTTCTACGGTTTTGACTACTTTAACCTGTTTCTTAGGATTTTTCAATGATTTTATAAGTTTTTCTGTTTCACGTACACTTAATTTTTCATCAAAAATCTTTGTAGCAAGCAGATACTGCTGTTCTTCATCATCAATTGCAAGTAATGCTCTTGCGTGTCCGGTAGTGATCATATCGTCAATAATCATCTGCTGAACCTTTTCTCCCAGCTTCAGAAGTCTCATAGAGTTTGTAACAGCTGTACGACTCTTTGACACGCGCTCTGCCACTTCATCTTGTTTCAGATTAAATTCTGTCAGCAATTTTTTGAATGCCATTGCTTCTTCAATTGGGTTCAGATTTTCTCTCTGAATATTCTCAATCAAAGCAATTTCCACTGCCTGCTGTTCCGTATACTCTTTAATAATAACCGGAACTTCTTTGACACCGGCAAGCTTTGCTGCGCGCCACCGTCTTTCACCTGCAATAATTTCATAATAATCTTTTCTTTTTCTTACCAACAGTGGCTGTAATACACCATACTGTTTGATAGAATCAGCCAATTCCAACAATGCGTCTTCTTCAAAATGTTTTCTCGGCTGTTCTCTATTTGGTTCAACTTGGTTTATTTTCAACATTTGTTCGCCGGTTTTGACAGATTCTTCTTTTTCCGCTTTTGCAGCAGGTTTTACCGATTTATTTTCAGGAATCAGGCTGTCCAGTCCTTTTCCAAGTCCTTTTCTCTTTACTGCCATATTATTCCCCTCCCAATCCTTATTTATCAATCACTTCGTCTGCTAACATTCTATAACTTTCAGCGCCTGTAGACTTTGTATCATACATGTTAATAGGCATTCCATAACTAGGTGCTTCTGCAAGACGTATATTTCTGGGAATAATTGTTTTATAGATACTCTGATTCAGGTTATCTTTTACATTTTCAACAACCTGGAGTGATAAATTTGTACGTGCATCATACATTGTAAATACGACGCCTTCCATCTCCAGATCAGGATTCAGTCTTTCTTTAACCAGTTCAATCGTGTGCATAAGCTGACTTAAGCCTTCCAATGCGTAATATTCACACTGGATTGGCACAATCACACTGTCAGCTGTTGTCATTGCATTAATTGTCAGCGTATTTAATGAAGGTGGACAGTCAATAATCACAAAATCATAATTATCTCTTACCTTATGCACTTCATTTCTAATGATAAATTCCTTATCATCCACGCCAATTAATTCTATTTCAGCTGCCGATAAATCAATTCCAGTCGGAATAACATCCAGATTTTCCAAAGCATCTTTACAGATAACTTCTTCAATAGATGCCTGTCCTATAATCATATCATATACTGTTTTTTCGACAGAATCTTTATCAATTCCAAGTCCGCTCGTCATATTGCCCTGCGGATCCATATCAATTGATAGCACTTTCTTGCCTTTTTCAGCCAAGCACGCTGACAAGTTGATAGCCGTGGTAGTTTTACCTACGCCACCCTTTTGATTTGCTATCGCGATTATCCTTCCCATATTATTTCCCCTTTCTATGCTTGACTATTATACCACGTTTCACTACTGGATTCCATAGATGTTTCACGTGAAACATTACATTTAGCAAGTTTCCTTTATTAACATAACGCTTTATTTCGATTATATGCATTGTTAATGAATAATTTATTGTTTTCAAATGTTTCACGTGAAACATTTGAAAAATCGAATTTATTATCCACCTAAATACTTTCGACCTTATTTTATAGTTGTATTATCACTACTGCAAAATACATATCACAAAAATAGGCAGAATGTTTCACGTGAAACATTCTGCCTATTTTTTTTATGTTTAATATCTTTTGGAAACTTTTTTTACAAATATTATATGATGTAAAAAGTCAAAATGTGGATTACCCATAAGTAAGCAAAAGCCTTTGCACTAATGCAAAGGCTTTCTTGAAGGTATACCAGATTTTCTAGGATATTTCATACCTGTACTTTTTTCTTTTTTTATTATAACTAATGATCTTGCTATATCTGTATCAGGAAGTTCAAACTGGACTACTTTTTGTGTCTTACCACCTAAAATTTTAATAGCCTTCTTGCTCTCATTGAGTTCATCCTCAATCTCACCTGATTTATATGGTATAAAGTATCCATCCATTTTTACATACGGAATACAATACTCAGATAAGACAGCCAGATTAGCTACTGCCCTCGATACAACCATATCATACTGTTCTCTATATTCCTCATTTCTGGCAAAATCTTCTGCTCTTCCATGAATCGTTGTAATATCTTCTAGCTCTAATTCATTAATAACAGTGTTTAAAAATTTTATTCTCTTATTCAATGAATCTAACAATGTAACTTTTAAATGAGGAAAAGCAATCTTAAGTGGTAATCCAGGAAAACCAGCTCCTGTACCAATATCAATCACCGATTCAATTTCTTTCATATCATTAGCTTTTGTGATGGATAAACTGTCTGCAAAATGCTTACAAAACACCTCATCATACTCTGTAATACCTGTAAGATTCATAACCTTATTCCATTCAACCAAAAGCTGATAATACTTATCGAATTGTTCTAATTGTTTTTCGCTCAATGATATATTAAGCTGAGTCATCATATTTAAAAATTTTGGACTAATCACCATGTACTATTTTCCTCCCAAATATATAAGTAATACAGATATATCAGCAGGAGATACTCCTGATATTCTGGAAGCCTGTCCAATTGATACCGGTCTGTATTCCTTCAACTTTTGAATTGCTTCTATACGAAGACTCTGAATTGCATCATAATCAATATCTTCTGGAATTTTTTTCTTTTCCATCTTCTTAAACTGTTCTACCTGTCTAAGCTGTCTTTTGATATAACCATCATACTTAATGTTGATATCTATCTGGTTTTCAATCTCTTCTTTCAAATCTGCTGGAAATTCCGGTCTACCTTGATCTATAGATTCTAATGCCTGATATGATAATTCCGGACGTCGAATCAGCTCTGTTAACGATATACCTGAATTCAGCGGTGTACTTTCATACTTCTTCAGTAAATCCTGTACATTATCACTTGTTCCCACATGTACATGTGAAACACGTTCAATTTCTTCGTTGATGCATTCTATTTTCATAAGTAATCGATTATATCGTTCATCAGAAATAAGACCTATTTCATGACCTATTTTCGTCAAACGTTGATCTGCATTGTCCTGACGAAGAAGAAGACGATATTCTGCCCTGGACGTCATCATACGATAAGGTTCATGACTTTCTTTAGTAACAAGATCATCAATCAAAACACCGATATAAGCTTCTGAACGATCCAGAATAATCCCATCTTTTCTCTGCAGTTTTCTCGCAGTATTAATACCTGCAATCAATCCCTGTGCAGCAGCCTCTTCGTATCCCGAACTTCCATTAAACTGTCCTCCACTGAACAATCCGCTGATATTACGAAATTCCAGTGTTGGCTTCAGCTGTCTGGCATCAATACAATCATACTCAATTGCATACGCATTTCTGACAATTTTAACATGCTCTAGTCCAGGCACACTGCGGTACATCTCATACTGAACATCTTCCGGCAGTGAACTTGACATACCGCCGATATACATTTCATTTGTTTCAAGTCCCTCAGGCTCAATAAATACCTGATGTCTCTTTTTATCCGCAAATTTTACTACTTTGTCCTCAATCGATGGGCAATATCTCGGTCCTGTTCCTTCGATCATTCCCGAATAAAGCGGTGATCTATCAAGATTATCTCTGATGATTCTATGTGTTTCTTCGTTAGTATATGTCAACCAACAGGATGCCTGGTCAATCTGCACATCATCCGGATTTGTTGTAAATGAAAATGGCACAACTCTCTCATCACCAAACTGTTCTTCCATCTTACTGAAATCTATCGAATTCTTATCCACTCGCGCAGGTGTTCCGGTTTTAAAACGATACATTTTAATACCAAGTTCATCTTTCAGACAGTCTGTAAGATAATTCGCTGCCTGCAGACCATTAGGACCCGTATGAGAACTTACATCGCCATAGATACACCTTGCCTTCAGATAAGTTCCGGTACACAAAATGACCGCTCTGCATCTATAAACCGCTCCAGAATAAGTCTGAACACCTGTTACCTGATTATCTTCAGTCAGTATGCGGACAACCTCCTGCTGTCTGATATCCAAACGCTCCTGATTCTCCAATACACGGCGCATGGTTCTGCTATAATTGGCTTTATCCGCCTGTGCACGAAGCGAATGAACAGCAGGACCTTTTGACTTATTAAGCATTTTGGACTGTATAAACGTACGGTCAATCACCTTACCCATTTCACCTCCAAGTGCATCCAATTCTCTTACCAGATGTCCCTTCGAACTTCCGCCGATATTTGGATTACATGGCATCAATGCAATGCTGTCTACACTGACCGTAAATACAACTGTCTGAAACCCAAGTCTGGCACAGGCAAGAGCAGCTTCACATCCTGCGTGTCCTGCACCTATTACTACTACATCATATTTATCTTTATTTTCCCATACAGAATTTGCTGAATATTTCATTGACCAAATCTTCTCCTATCGTTTCTCCAGTAATACTTCCAAGTGTCTCGTATGCATCCATCAGATCGATTGAATAGAAATCCTCTGGCATCTGCATATCAATACTTTGAATTACATTATTCAGACTCTGCAATGCATTCTGCAATGCCGTCTTATGGCGCACATTGGTAATATAAACTTCCGAATTAAAAGATATATCCCCATGATAAAACATATCTTTAAGCGTATTTTCTAATATATCAATCCCAATATTTTCTTTAGCAGATATTTCAATCATCGGGATATCAAATTTATTTTCTTCCTTATTTTCTCCCAGATATGCATCCATAATTTCCTTTTTCTTAACCTGCATCTCCAGATCTGATTTATTTAGTAATATGATTGACTTTTTATCCTTCAAAAGTTTCAAAATATCATAATCATTCTGATCCAGCGGCGCCGAAGAATCAATTACATAGATGATCAGATCTGCTTCTTTTGCATGGCTAATTGCTTTTTGAACTCCAATTTCTTCTATGATATCTGCCGTATCGCGGATGCCGGCTGTATCCATAATATTCAACGATATACCCTGCAGACTAATATTTTCCTGCAAAATATCTCTGGTTGTTCCGGCAATATCAGTTACAATTGCGCGATCCTCTCCAAGCAATGCATTAAGCAGAGAAGATTTACCTGCATTGGGCTTACCTACAATTACCGTTTTAATACCCTCTTTAATAATACGCCCATCGTCCGAAGAATCTATCAACTTTTGAATCTCCTTTATCAAAGGTTCTATTACACCACGAAGTGTCTCGCCATACCCGTCTACACTGATGTGCTCCGGATCATCAAGAGCTGTCTCTATAAATGCAGTATGATACAATATCTTTTCTCTGATATCTACAATCTTCTGCTTAACATTCCCCTTTAACTGACCAACAGAACTCTTCAAAGCATATTCATTTTTCGACTGAATAATATCAATGACTGCCTCTGCCTGAGACAGATCAATACGACCATTCAAAAATGCTCTCTTAGTAAATTCACCAGGTTCTGCTGGTCTTGCTCCATGCTTAATTACCGTTTCAAGGATCTTTCGCACTACAAATACGCCACCATGACAGTCAATTTCTACCGTATTTTCTCCGGTATAGCTATGTGGTCCTTTCATAATAAGAACCAGCACTTCATCAATCATATCTTCACCATCTGCGATATAGCCATAATGGATCGTATGCGTCTTCTGGTCCGCTAGTTTTTTTCCATTTTTTCCTCTATATATACGATCTGCTATCTCAATTGCCTGTTCACCACTGATTCTTACAATTCCAATTCCTGATTCAGTAACAGCTGTAGATATTGCTGCTATCGTCTGCGTGTCATTATAAAGCACGATATACCTCCTGATAATAAAAAAGAGTAAGTAGGAGTTTTGACGCCCCTACTTACTATCTTATACGAAATACTATTTTCTTACAAGTGTAACCACTACTCTACGGTATGGCTCTTCACCTTCACTGTGAGTTGTAACACTTCTGTCTCCCTGCAATGCAGAGTGAATGATTCTTCTCTCATATGGATTCATTGGCTCCAGAGATACCGATCTTCTGGTTCTCTTTACCTTATGAGCAATGTTCTTGGCAAGGTTCTCCAATGTCTCTTTTCTTCTTCTTCTGTAATCCTCTGTATCGAGTTTTACTCGTACATAACCATCCTGTGCCTTGTTAGCCACTCGGTTAGTCAGATACTGAAGTGAATCAAGAGTCTGTCCTCTCTTACCAATCAGAATACCCATATTGTCTCCGTTCATTTCAATACACAGAGCACCTTCCTCGTCGATAGAAGTCTTTATCTCAACTTCCATATCCATAGCTTTCAGTACATTTGTCAGAAACTCTTCACAGGTCTTAACCGTAATATCTTCAACCTTAGCAAGTTCGATTTCCTTTCTCTCCTGTACCGGCTTATGAGGCTTATCATTCTTTTCTTTCTTTTCAGTTTTAACAGTTTCTTCTTTTACTTTCTCAGTTTTTTCAGAAGCTGTCACATTCTTGTTATTCTTATGATAATTCTCTTTTTTGCGGTTATCTTTCTTTTTCTTGTTATCTCTGTTGTTGTGCTTGTGGTAGTTATCAGATTTAGAATCTTTCATAACTCCCTTAACAGCATCAGAAAAGTCGATGACTGGTTCATCATTCACTTTCTTTTCAACTTTTCGTCTTGCTTTGATAACTGCCTGCTTTCTTCCAATACCAAGGAATCCGGCATTTCCTTTTTCTATTACATCATATTCAAGCTGATCACTTGTAACACCTAACTGAATCAATGCTTCTGTAATGGCGTCATCCAGTGTTTTCGCAGATACTGTGGTTTCTTCCATTGCGTTCAACCTCCCATAGCCAAACTATTTCTTTTTATTATCGTTAAAGTCTTTTACCATATTTGCCTTAGCAGAAAGGCTTCCTGCTTTTGCATGGCTTCTTTTTTCCTCTGCTTCTTTAAGCTTTGCATTCTTCTCAGAAGAAGACACATCCTTCTGAGCAGAAGATGAAAGACTCTTAGTATTGGCCTGAGCCATGGCATTGATCTTTTCAGCCTTTTCTCCACGTTTTTCACGCTTCTTCTCAGCCTTATCACGGTTTTTTTCTACCATTTCTTCCGGTGAGATTTTCTGCAGATGCTTATTTATAAAGAACTGCTGTGTACATCTTACAACCGCACTGATAATCCAGTAAATACCGATACCAGATGACAGTGTAAATACCATGAACAGTGAGAATAACGGCATTGTCATGTTCATAGTCTTCATAGTAGAATTCATCGGATCATTCTTATCTGAATTATTTTTAACTCCTGAAATAGCCTGTGACAGTTTGATACTTCCATACTGAGTTGCAGCAGATATAATAGGAAGTAAAATACATGTAATAACTACAAGTGCCGGTGCTACATCAAATGTATCTCTTGCCTTGATCATTGCTATTGGTGACATAGACAGATTCGGCAGTGTAAAAAATCTCTGCACATTATCTGATGCTTTTGCAATAGCTGGCACGTAATTAGACATATCATATATAACAGGATATAACGCAAACAAAAGAGGCATCTGGATCAATAATGGAAGACATCCTCCCATCATGGAAGTGCCATATTTGTCATATACCTGCTGAATCTCTTCCTGCTGCTTCATCATAGAAGCCTGATCCTTCTTGTTCTGATATTTCTTCTGAATTGCCTTGATCTCAGGATTCATCAGAGCTGTCATTCTTGATGTCTTCTGCTGATTGACTGTCAGCGGCAGCATCAATGTATATACCAAAATCGTGTAAATAATGATTGACCATCCAACCAGACCATGATCGGTTGGTAATACATTGTCCAGGGTATTATAAATGACATTCATTACTTTACCCAGTAATATCGCAATCTGTCCGACAATAGGCCAGTTTGCTGCTGATAACAAAGTACCCATATTCAATTCCTCCGTTTGTAGTAGCGGATATGCTTGTCTTTTTCCGGTGGAACCGGATCATATCCTCCCTGCGAGAATGGATTGCACCTCAAAACTCTCCAAATAGCCAGTCCTGTTCCCTTCAAAGCACCAAACCTTTCAATTGCTTCCACTGCATAACACGAACAGGTAGGATAATACTTACAGCTTGAATATCCCTTGGCCGAAGATAAATATTTCTGATAAAACCGAACCATTTTTATCAAAATCTTTTTCAAATGTATGCCACTCCATTACGACTCGATTATTCCATGAAGACTTCCAAGATGAAGAAATGCTGATTCAATATCATGATAATTCTTTCCCTTTGCTGCACTTCTTGCTATAACGACCATATCATAACCACGTGCGACTTTTTCTTCATTTAATCGATAACTTTCTCTAATTAATCTTGTTAAGCGATGTCTTACGATACTGTTTCCTACTTTTTTGCTGACAGATATCCCAACACGATTCTTATCTGTGCCATTCTTTCTTATATATATAACCAGATATTTGTTCGCTTTGGAATGTCCGCCATGATATACTTTTCTAAAGTCTGTATTTTTTTTCAGCGATTCAGAAAAATTCATTGTATTTCTCCTGTTTTATTATAGAAGAAAAGGTCACAATAGATGCGACCTAAGCTGATAATTTCTTTCTTCCTTTTGCTCTTCTGCTTGCAAGTACTTTTCTTCCACCTGCGCTGCTCATTCTTGCTCTGAAGCCATGAACTTTTGATCTCTGTCTTTTCTTTGGCTGGAATGTCATTTTCATTGATATCCACCTCCCTTATTCTATCTATAAAGTTGTTCTCAATATTTGTTCGTTTGTTTCAAAAGACATCGTGTTTAATTATATTAGATAATACGAATTAAGTCAAGTAGATGGACTATATTTCTTTTCCCTATTCCATCTTTTTCATTGCCATCATAAGCATTTTGATGTAGAATAATGGAAAGTGGTTTTTTATGCGATAAAATAGATTAGGAGATTAAATTGATGAATGTTGTGGAAGAAAAATGGAATGAAATTATCGAGCATCTGCGTGTTGAACACGAATTATCCCACATTTCTTTCTCAACCTGGATTCAGCCTCTTAAGGTATACAACGTTGTAGACAATACCGTTTATCTGCTCGTGGACAAGGCTGCCAGCGTGGATTACATCGAGAAGAAGTATTCTCTTCCGCTGAAGGTCTGTATCGCTGAGATTACAGGTATTGAATATGAGGTTGTTTTTCTTTCTGAGGATGATGAGCGGATAGAAGAACTTAAGAAGATGTCCTCTGCCAGCACAGATAAGAGAAAGACGAAGACTGCTGCAGAGAAAGCGGGTCTTAACCCAAGATATACATTCGACACATTTATTGTAGGTAATAATAATAACTTTGCACATGCTGCATCTCTGGCTGTAGCCGAATCACCTGGTGAAGTATACAACCCTCTCTTCTTATATGGAGGCGTAGGACTTGGCAAGACACATCTGATGCATTCGATTGCACACTTTATTCTGGATTTCAGTCCTAAGAAAAAAGTCGTGTACGTAACCAGTGAGACATTTACAAATGAACTGATCCATGCATTGAAGAATGGACGTGAGTCTTCAATGTCGGATTTTCGAGAAAAATATCGTAATACCGATGTACTTCTGATCGATGATATTCAATTTCTTATAGGAAAGGAAAGTACTCAGGAAGAATTTTTCCATACTTTCAATCACCTGCACACTGCTGGTAAGCAGATCATTATCTCCAGTGACCGCCCTCCAAAGGACATTGAGACACTGGAAGCGAGACTGCGTACTCGTTTTGAGTGGGGACTGATAGCCGATATGTCTGCACCTGATTATGAGACACGTATGGCTATTCTGCAGAAGAAGATTGAATTAGAACATCTGGAAATCTATCACATTCCTGATGATGTACTTCAGTATATTGCTCAGAACGTTAAGAATAATATCCGTGAGCTGGAAGGTTCACTGAATAAATTAATTGCACTCTACCGTCTGGAAGGCAATGGCAGACCGATCGATATTAACCTTGCTGCAGAAGCCATGAAGGATATCCTTTCACCAGACGATAATAAAACAGTTACACCGGAACTGATCATGGATATCGTTTCCGATCATTTTGGTGTATCCATTGCCGATCTGAAAAGTAATAAAAGACCTGCTGAGATTGCAGTACCTCGTCAGATCGTCATGTATCTCTGCCGTAAGATGACCGATGTACCACTTAAGTCCATTGGTATCCTGCTTGGAGGTAAGAATCATTCTACCATTAAGCACGGCGTAGAAAAGATAGAACACGATGTCGAAG
>OGCN01004278.1_pt1 | contig 12520 bp, 10 predicted proteins | sample 1570181 | NCBI WGS metagenome assembly OGCN01 (sample SAMEA4370584, study PRJEB24528) | human gut metagenome | reverse complement strand
GATAACTGGAAGCGGCAAATCCTGCAAGATCACCGATGACACCGCCGCCAAGAGCGATGACCAGATCACTACGGGAAATCTTTGCCTCCAGCATTGCCTTGTAGACAGTCGGAAGTGTCTGGAAATCCTTGGTTGATTCACCGTGAGGAAGTACCAGATGGTGACATTCGTAAGTGGAGTCCAATGTATGGATCAGCCGGTCACCATATAACGGAAATACATTGTCATCGGAAATGATCATAATGCGTTTTCCGTGGTAGATCTTTCGGATGTAATCTCCGGCCTGGGATAATATGTTGTTTTCAATATAGATAGGATAACTGTCTTTTTCCAGATTAACTGTAAGTTTCATAATATATACTCCTGTAAGGTTTTTGTCTGAACCGCCATGCGTTCGTAAGGAACTGCCAGTGGCAGGTTATCTGCATTAGATCGTCTTGCCGACAACACCTGCAATCTGTGAAACCTTTTTGATCAATTCGTCGTATTTCTTAGGTTTTAATGACTGAGCTCCGTCGCAGAGTGCGGATTCCGGATCATTGTGTACTTCTATCATCAGTCCGTCGGCTCCTGCTGCTACAGCGGCCATTGCCATAGAATCTACTAACCACCATTTGCCGCCCGCATGACTTGGGTCAACGATGATCGGAAGATGTGTCAGTTTACGAAGTACCGGGATACTCTGAAGATCCAGAGTATTTCTTGTATAGCTTTCGAAAGTACGGATTCCGCGTTCGCAGAGGATGACATTTTCATTACCGGATGCCATGATGTATTCTGCTGACATGATCCATTCTTCGTAAGTTGCGTTCAGACCTCTCTTTAAAAGGATTGGACGGTCAAGTTGTCCTAATTCTTTTAACAGATCGAAGTTCTGCATGTTACGTGCACCGATCTGGATAAGATCTACTTTCTCGTTAAAGATATCGAGGTATTTGTCTGACATCAGTTCGGTTACGATCGGAAGTCCTGTTGCTTCTTTTACAGATGTTAAGATGTCGAGTCCTTCCAGTCCGAGTCCCTGGAATGAATAAGGACTTGTTCTTGGCTTGAATGCACCTCCGCGGAGTAAGTTGGCTCCGGAAGCTTTTGCAGCCTGGGCGATTTCAAGTACCTGTTCGTAAGATTCTACGGAACAAGGACCGGCGATTATTGCCAGGTTGTCGCCGCCAACTTTTACACCGGATACATCGATGATGGAATCTTCCGGATGGAATGCACGGTTGGCTAATTTGTATGGCTCCTGTACATGCATAACTTTATCGACTGCAGAATCAATTTCGAATAATTTGGAATCGACTTTGGCTGTGTCACCGATACAACCGATAACTGTCATCTCTTCGCCCTGTACAACGTGTGTGTTAAGTCCTCTCTTTTTGACCATGTTCTCGACACGAGAAACATCATCTTTTGTAGTGCGTGGTTTTAATACGATAATCATAATAAATATCCTCCAACATGTATGATAATTGTGCCTGTGTGATATTTCTTTTCCCGTGTGAGTCTAGTATAGTCGCACTGTAAAATATTCGCACTGCAAAACTTTAATTACTTAAAGCGTAAAACTAATGATATATTAACGCAATGGGATTTGATTGTCAACACTTTTATTCGATAAATTCTTTCATTTTTAAAAAAGTGTGTTAGACTAAAATTGTATAGTAAAAAAGGAGTGGGAAAATGGTAAGTGTTTGGGCAGCAGATATTACACCATTACTAATAGAAGAGACGTATCAGGCATATTATGATAAAGTGCCTGAGTGGAGAAAAGATAAAGCGGATAAACTTAAAAATGTGGATGACAAAGCAAGGAGTGTCGGTGCCTGGATATTGTTGGAAAAGATGAAGAAGGCTTTGAGACTTCCGGAATCGGCAGTTTTCAATCTGTCACATTCGGGAAAATATGTATTGTGTGCCTGTAGTGACCGTGAAGATGTTCAGACAGGCTGTGATGTGGAGATGAAGGGAAAGCTGCGGATGCCGGTGGCAGAACGGTATTTTTGCCGGGAAGAATGTGAGATCATCCGCAATGGGAAGGATGAAAAAGAACAGGCGGAGTGGTTTTACCGCTTCTGGGTATTAAAAGAAAGCTTTATGAAAGCAACCAGAAGAGGAATGGGCCTGGACATGCGCACATATGAATTTGCCTGGGGACAGGACGGCATACCATATCTGAAAAAGCAGCCTGAGGAATATCCAGAGAAATATCTGTGCAGGGAGTACGAACTGGAGCAGGGGGACGCAAGGGTCGCGGTAATTACGACAGATAATGAGATCGAGGGGAGATTACACGAAGTCAGACTTGCTTAATAAAGGGGTGTATGAACATGAAACAGTTAATGACAAAATGGGCAGACAATATAAATGAAAAGAATGTACTAGGGGAGTACCCAAGACCGCTCATGCGCAGAAAAAGCTATGTAAATCTGAACGGAATATGGAAATATGCAATAAGAGAAACAAAAGGATTTCCAAAGAAAATGGATGGGGATATCCTGGTTCCGTTTTCGCCGGAAGCTGTATTGTCGGGGGTAAACAGACAGTTAAAACCAGAAGAATATCTATGGTATAAGAGAAGGCTTCCGGATGAAGTAAAGCCGGAGAAGGGAAGCAGATGGATCCTTCATTTTGGAGCGGTAGATCAGTGTGCGGTCGTATATATAAATGGAAAGAAACAGGGAAAGCATGTGGGAGGCTATCTTCCATTTTCATATGATATTACGGAAGCATTAAAAGAAGAAAAGAATCTGTTGACCGTAAAAGTAAGAGATTATTCGGAGACTTGTTATTATAGCAGAGGAAAACAGAAACTTAAAAACGGTGGGATGTTCTATACGGCACAGAGTGGAATCTGGCAGACCGTATGGATTGAAAAAGTTCCAGAGTGTTATATCGGACATCTTAAGATCACACCTCTTTATGACCAGTCTTCTATAATGATCCAGATGGAAGAAGAACATGGCATAAAAGATATTGATTACGAAGTTACGATAACGGCAAGAAAGATGTGGCCGGTGAAAGCATCCGGAAAGACGGGAAAGCCGTGTGTGATCATGATACCACATATGAGAAGCTGGAGTCCGGAAGATCCATTTCTGTATGATCTTCATGTGAGGATGGGCGAGGATTCAGTAGAAAGTTACTTTGCCATGCGTAAGGTAGAAGTTAAAAATGACAAAGAGGGAATACCGAGGATATTTTTGAACAATGAGCCGTATTTTGAAAAGGGAGTACTGGATCAGGGATATTGGCCGGATGGTCTATACACACCGCCGTGTGATGAAGCGATGATCTATGATATCCAGAAGATGAAGGACCTGGGGTTCAATATGATCCGCAAGCATATTAAGATAGAACCGCAGAGATGGTATTATCACTGCGACCGTATCGGTATGCTGGTCTGGCAGGATATGGTGAACGGAGGACGGGATTATAAGAGCTGGTATGTAACGTATATGGCGACAGCCATGGAGGGAATGCATATCCGGGCAAAAGATACCAGGATTCATCTGATGGGACGTCAGGATCCGGCCGGGCAGAGACAGTTTGAAAAAGAGATGAAGGAGACGGTTCGATTGCTTTATAATCATCCATCCATTGTTACATGGGTTATTTTTAATGAAGGATGGGGACAGTTTCAGACGAAGAAGATGACAGATATAGTAAGGGCAGAAGATCCTTACAGGCTGACAGATTCTGCGAGTGGCTGGTTTGATCAGGGGTGCGGGGATATACGAAGCATCCATGATTATTTCTTCCCTTTGCATGTAACACCGGAAAAGAGGGTAACGGCACTTACTGAGTTTGGCGGGTATTCGCTGCAGATCCCGAAGCATAGTATGTACGAGAAAAAGGTCTACGGTTATAAAAAGTTCAAGAGAAAAAGAGAACTTACGGCGGGCTATGAGAAATTGATAAAAAAGCTCATTATTCCGAATATCAGCCGTGGATTAAGTGCAACTGTTTACACACAATTATCGGATATAGAAGAAGAGGTAAATGGAATCATTTCTTATGATAGAAAAATAGTCAAAATGGATGAAAAGACCGTTAAAAAACTGAATGAAAAACTTCATTTTTAGCCTTTATTTTCGGGGAAATGTAACGTAAGCAGAGTTGACGTGTTTTCTGTGATTTGTTAGAATATAAAAGGGAAAAATAAAGATTTATCAAGATAGAAAAATGTTTACAAAACCATAAAAAAGCACACGAGGAGAGTATGGGAGAGTAAGAATAATAAGGAGGAAAAGAATGTTGGAATTAACGTTTGGAGAACAGGTCAAGATCATTCTGAGCCGTAAAGGGATGACGATCAAAGAACTTGCAGAGAAGATAGAAAAACAGACAGGAAAGAAGATGTCGCGTCAGAATCTGACCCAGCGTCTTGGCAGAGATAATTTCCAGGAGCAGGATATGCGAATGATCGCAAAGATTCTTGAGTGTCCGTTTTATCTGGATATATTAGAAGAACATGAGGAGCATGAAGAGAAGCCTTCAAAGGCCCAGAAAATTATAGAGCCTGAAAAGAAGAAAACACCTGCCAAAGCAGAAGAAAGAGATATTACGATAGGTGAGCTTGTAGATATTCATAAAGAATTAGATGCAATAGAAAAGAAGAAAAAGAAGAAGTCTAAAAAGGTTGTAGAGCCAGATCCGGAATATGTTCAGGAAACAATATTTGATTTTGTAAGAGAGAAAGAAGCGACAGCAGAACCTGCCACAGAAATAGAAGAGCAGGAAGAAGAGATACAGGAGCCGGTGGAAGAAACCGGAAGTTCGGAAGCTGTGACACCGGAAGCAGACGAGCCGGTGGCCGGAAGTGAAGAAGAACCGGCAGCGGGTGTAGAGGAGCATGCTGAGGAACCTGTATATGAAGAAGAACCGGTGTATGAGTCAGAATCGGAATATGCAGAAGAACCAGTGTATGAGTCAGAATCGGAATATGCAGAAGAACCGGTGTATGAAGCAGAGCCAGAATATGCAGAAGAACCGGTGTATGAAGCAGAGCCAGAATATGCAGAAGAACCGGTGTATGAAGCAGAGCCAGAATACGCAGAAGAATCGGCGTATGAAGCAGAGCCAGAGTATGCAGAAGAACCAGTGTATGAAGCAGAGCCGGAATATGTAGAAGAACCAGCCTATGAAAGTGAGCTGGAATATACAGAGGAGCCGGCTTATGAGTCGGAACCGAAATATACAGAGGAGTCAGCTCATGAGTCAGAACCGGAAGTAGAAGAGACAGAGGAACCGGAAAAACCGGAGCCGAAGAAAGTTGAACCGGAGAAGAAAGCGCATGGATGGAGAGCGCTCTTCGGAATACGTAAAAAGCATGAAGAAGAATCAGCGCATGAAGAACCGGCAAAAGAAGAAAAGCCGGAAATCCAGTATCATGAGTTTGATTATTCGGGAGACGGTGAGTCAGAGAAACTTGCAGAAGAATTTATGCCGGAGGAACCGGAACAGGAGGAAACATATGCAGCAGCTGATGAGACCTCCGGTTATGAGAATAACGGATATCAGAGCCGGTATGCGCAGGAAAATGAAGAAGACTTATTCACATCTGATGAAGAGGATCTCAGTAAAGGTGAACTTAATCCTTACACAGGACATGAATATGAATCAAACAGCGTAAGAATGCATCCGAAGAGAATCGGCTATGTACAGGTATATGACAGAGGAAAACATCAGTGGACAGATATGACGGAGTGGGCATTCCTTGGATATCAGGAACGTAAAAAGGCACTTCTTGGAAAAGATTATGAGCCGCCGATCTATCTGGATTAGTGTTGAATGAACATAGAAAGAAAATGTTATGAATAAGGTGTTCAGCCGGATCTCCGGCTGGACACTTTTTATACAAGGGGATGCAAGAGAAGCTGCCGCCTACAGGAACTTCCGGTGGCAAATTTTGTAGATTAAAATATGAAGGAGGAGCAGAAAATGGAATGGACAAGGCTTTTATCAACAAAACGTCAAAGACAGAACAGATACAAGAGTCAAAAATATGGTGATGCAGACCTTAGAAGTGAATTCGAAAAAGATTATCACAGAATCATCGGCAGTGCGTCATTTAGGCGACTTCAGGATAAGACACAGGTATTTCCACTGGATAAAAGTGATTTTATCCGTACGAGACTGACCCATTCCATGGAAGTCTCTTCGCTGGCAAAATCTCTGGGTCAGAATATAGGAGAAAGCATATTGGTACACAAGAAAGATTCCAGTTTCACTGTACAGATGAAAGAGGATATCTGCAATATTCTTCAGTGTGCAGGACTGATTCATGATATCGGCAATCCACCGTTTGGTCATTATGGAGAAGCGGCGATCAGGGAATGGTTTGAAAGAAATCTTCCGCTTCTGACATATCATGGAACGTCACTTGAGGAGTTGCTCGAACCTCAGATGAGGGAGGATTTTTATCATTTTGAAGGAAATGCACAGGCACTTAGGCTGGTCAGCAAATTACATTTTCTGGTAGATGAAAATGGAATGAATCTGACGTATGCGCTTTTGAATACAATTATAAAATATCCGGTAGCATCTACAAAGATCCATCCGGAATCAGGAGATATAAGAGAGAAGAAGATGGGCTATTATTATGCAGACCGGGAACTGTTCGAGGATATTGTATCAGAGACGGGTGCGGGAAATCACAGACATCCACTTACCTTTATACTTGAGGCAGCAGATGATATTGCATATAAGACCGCAGATATTGAAGATGCATTTGTAAAAAGATTTCTTACATATCATAGTCTCAGAGATGAACTCAGAAAACTACAGAACAGGGAGAAAAAGTATGCAGACCCAGAAGAGAAAGATCAGAACTGGTTCTGCCCGGCAGATAAACTGGTAGAATTATACGACCGTGCAAAGAAGAACGGGGTAGATGATCCCGGTGATTATGCAGTGAAGAACTGGATCGTAAAAGCACAGGGATTTTTGATTGGCTGCGCAACTTCCGGATTTACTTCTCATTATGAAGAAATTATGGAAGGCACGTATAAAAAAGATCTGTTTGCAGGTACTTTGGCTGAAGGATTGGTAAAACTGCTTGGAGAGATAGCGTGCAAATGTGTATTTAAAACAGAGACGATCTATCGTATGGAAGTGAAAGAGGCGGTGATGCTGGATAATCTGCTGGACAGGTTTGTCGGTGCAGCAATAAAATATGATGATCCAACGCAGAAACTGAACTCAATAGAAGAAAGACTGATTTCATTTATTTCCAATAATTATAAAAAAGCATATCGTTATCATGCAGAAGAAAAATCAGAAGTTTATCGTCTTTATCTGAGACTTCTGCTGGTTACGGATTATATCTGTGGTATGACAGACAGCTATGCGAAGAGGCTGTATCAGGAATTGAATGCGATTATGGCATAAAAGAAAATATTTCAGAATAGATTGTGATAAATAGCCGGAAACAGGAGAGGATATTTTGAGACGGTTTATTCGATATCTGTATGAATACGAACAAGAGAAAAAGATGCGGAATGTAGGCTTCGTAAAAGTAGAACAGGATGTGGATCAGTGCGTGATCCATGTGCACGGAAAAGGATTCCGGATGGAAGAAAATGCGCAGGGACTTAGGGCGTATCTGTTCTGGAATACAGAAGATAAATGTATTGGAATCCCGCAGGGAGTGACAGAGGTTCCCGGCCCGGCGGTGAACTGGCAGCTATGCTATACACCGGAGGATGTCGGTAAGAAAGAAAATTATAATCTTGTCAACGGAATTATATTAAAGGACGTAAATGGACACTGGTATGCGGCAGTCTGGAATGACGATGTAGTAAACGTCTGCAGGATGGAAATGTGGAAGATGGAAGAAGATTCCGTGCAGGGTGAAGAACCGGAATGTAAGAAGGGATTAGCGCAGGACGAAGAACCGGAATGTAAGAAGGGATTAGCGCAGGACGAAGAACCGGAATGTAAGAAGGAAACCTTGCAGGATGAAGAATCAGAGAGTGGGAAACTTGAAGATGATTTGGAAAAAGAGGCCTGCCTGGGGGGTAAAGTCCGCAAGATCCAGCGTAAAGATATGGTGTGTCTTCCGAGGTGTGAATGGAGACATGCAAATAATAGTTTTTTGATCCACGGGTATTATAATTATCACCATCTGATATTGACAGTCCGTGATGACCGGTTAAAATTAGGAGTACCGGGAGTGTATCATCCGCAGGAAGAAAAAGCCGCAGAAAGCTTTGGATTTCCGGAATTCATTCCTGCAGAAGAGCTGGATCTTAAGCTTACAGATGAAGAGAAGAATGACAGAGAGAAGTTCGGATACTGGTGCAGGGATATAAGAGGATCACATGACTGTGTAGAACCACAGAAGAGATAGAAAACAGGAAAATAGACGGAGAATGAATATGCAAAGCACAGATGAAAAATATATGAAAGAAGCGATCAAACAGGCAAAGAAAGCATATGCGATCGGTGAGGTGCCGATCGGATGTGTGATCGTATATCAGGATAAGATCATTGGGAGAGGATATAACCGCAGAACAATTGATAATAATACCCTGGCGCATGCAGAACTGATCGCGATCAAAAAAGCAAGCAAGAAGATGAATGACTGGAGACTGGAGGATTGTACGATGTATGTAACTCTGGAACCATGCCAGATGTGTTCCGGTGCGATCGTACAGTCCCGGATGACACGGGTAGTAGTCGGATGTATGAATCCGAAAGCCGGCTGTGCAGGCTCTATCTTAAATCTTCTGGATATGCCTGAATTTAATCATCAGGTAGAATTGACGACAGGAGTGATGGAAGAAGAATGCAGTCAGATGATGAAATCATTTTTTAAAGAATTGAGAGAAGCAAGGAAGAAGAAAAAGCAGTTGGAAAAAGAACAGACCGGGGAAATATAAAAGACAGGTGATCATATGAATGAAAAGACAGTAGGAATGCTTGCAAAGTTTACAGGTGTGTCTGTACATACAATAAAATATTATGAGAAGATTGGTCTTCTGAGTTCTACGAGAAGAGAACATTCGAATTACAGGTCTTACGATATAAGGGCATGCACGGATATTTACGAATGTATGAAGTATAAGAATCTTGGGTTCGCATTGAAAGAGGTCGGGAATCTGATAAAGGAAGCAGATTCAGAAGCGATAGATAATCTGTTGAAAAAAAGATTAGAGGAAATAGATGCTTCACTGTCAGAATTGCAGGAATTAAAAAAACGTGTGACGGATTATCTTGCAGAGACGGAAGAGATAGAAAAGAAACAGGGAAACTGGTATATAGAAGAAATGCCGGATTTCTGGATCAGATTTCAGACGAATAACCTGGAATATGGCAAAAATGCACAACTTGAATCGGACGGGATTAATTTCATGGATTATGCACCGGAAAGCAAATCGGTACTTAAGATAAGCAGAGAAAGTCTGAATGGAACGGAAAACCAGTTCTCCTGGGGACAGGCAGTACGGGCAGAGTATATAGAAGATATCGAAAAAAATGAAAATGTCTGGAGCAGGCAAAAAGGATATACCAGGATAAAAGGCGGAAGAGCATTTGTCCTGTATCTGAAAATTACCGGACCGTATGCATCGGAAGGAGTGCTGCAGAAGAAAATCCGAAAGATATATCGAAAGTTTCAACAAGATGCAAAGATACCGGGAGATGCTTACTGTGTAAGGATTAAGATCACACATGATGAAGAAGGAAATGATTGGAATTATTTGAAAATATATATATTACTGAAACCTGAGAGTTAATCTCAGGTTTTTGCACTTTAGTGAGGTAAAATGCCATTGAAGAGGTGAAATTAGAAAGAAAAGAATAGAAAAAATTAATAGAAAATGATTAAAAAGACTGAAAATTATAAAATGTATTAATAAGAGTACACTTGACCTGATACCTGTATCCAGTTATAAAATTAACAATATAGAAAAACGGGTTAGGAGGAAACGGATAATGACAAGTGAAGAAATCAAAAATATGAGTTTTGAAGATTTCCGGACACAGATTGAGGGGATGGAAGAGGTTCAGAAACTCACAGCAGACGGAACGGAGAGATATGGTATATATAAGCATGATGTATGCTATGTAAACAGAGACGGGATTGAGCGTACGCTCCAGATGATCGTACCAGAGACGAATGCCAAAGCACCAAAGATATATCCGGCAATTTTGTATGTTCAGGGATCGGCATGGAGAAAACAGGACAACTATAAACGGCTTGGAGCAATGGCAGATCTTGCAAGACGTGGATTTGTGACAGCGATTCTTCAATACAGAGAAAGCGATCTTGCTACATTTCCTGCTCCTGTAGAAGATGCAAAGACAGGTGTACGTTTCTTAAGAAAACATGCAGAGGAATATCGTATTGATCCGTCCCAGGTCTTTATAATGGGAGATTCAAGCGGCGGCAATACAGCGTTTATTGCGGGGGTTACGGCAGATCAGGAGCTGATGGACACAGATGTATATGGAGAATATTCCTGCAAGGTAAATGCAATCGTAGATTTCTACGGAGTTACATGCGTACAGATAAAAGAAGATTTCCCAACTACATTGAACCAGGGAGAACCGGACAGTCCGGAAGGAATGCTGATCGGTAAGAAGAATGTATATGAATATCCGGAACTTTCCAATGCAGTTACCTGTATGAATTATGTAAAAAAAGAGACAGAGATACCACCGGTCCTGATGATGCACGGACTTGCCGATGATCTGGTAGCACCGGAGCAGAGTATCCGCCTGTATAAGAAATTAAGAGAAGAAGACAAAGAAGTAGAATTCTATCTGGTAGAGAATGCAAAACACGGAGATCCGGCATTCTGGACAGAGAAGAATATGGATATTGTGGAAAAATTCCTGAAAGCACACATGAATTAAGGAGGTGCAGACTATGAATGCTACTGTAATGGCCATTATTCTGGTATTGATCGTTGTGGCAACGGTTGTCACGAAGAAAGTACCATTTAACTTTGTATTATTTATTGTACCGATCATTTGCTCGTTACTTTTGGGCTTTAGCTTACAGGAGACAAGTGACTTTGTACTGGAGCAGTTCAGTTCGATCATGAAATCTGCGGGATTCATGTTATTGTTTGCATTTCTGTATTTTCAGATGCTTACAGAAGCAGGAGTATTTGATACTATCGTATCAGCAGTGACGAACAAGCTTGGCGATAAGATGAATGTCATCGTAATTATGATCCTGACATCCGTAATTGCAGCATTTGCAATTCTGACAGGAAACTTTACACCGGCGTACCTGATCACATTCCCGATCCTGGTACCACTTTATAAGAAATATGATTTTGACCGTGAGGCAGCATTTATCATAGCACAGACTGCAATGTCTGCGATGTGCTTCATTCCGTGGGGGATTGGAATGGCATATACGTCATCTTCTGCAGGATTATCTGCCAATGAACTGTCAAAGGCATCGGTTCCATGGGCATTATGTTTTATCCCGGCCATCGTTCTGCAGTGGGTATACTTTGGGATCAAGCATAAGAAACGTGTGGGAACATTTGGCGTAGTTGTAGAAAATGTAGAAGAGGAGACAAAAGAAGTAGAAGAGAATCCATACAGACGGCCAAAGCTTTTCTGGATTAATTTTATCTTATTCATTGTATTCATGGTCGGTCTTGGTGTATTCGGTCTGCCTCCATATCTGGTATTTATGGCAGCAACGGTCGTAACGGCAATGATCAACTATCCAAAGAATTTTGGTGAGATATTTGGTAAAGTCGGACCGATGTATCTGAACATTATCGTAATGCTGCTTGCAATCTCTGTATATCAGGCAGTATTCAATAATACGGGAATGGTAGGAGCTGTCTCAGACGGACTGATTAAGATCTGTCCGAAGTTCATGCTGGAATATATACATATCATCTTACTGCTGTTATGTGTGATTATCATTTACTTTATTCCATTCCAGATCTTTAATGCAATGTATCCGGTGTTCATCTCTATCGGGGCAGGATTTGGAATTCCGGCAGTGACGATCATTGCACCGTTCGTATGTAACCTGTCACTGGCAACGAGTTCAACACCGACAAACTCATCAACTTATCTTGGATGTGCATTGACAGAGACAGATGTACAGCACTTCTGTAAGAAGGCAGTTCCGGTACAGACAGTAACAAATGCAATTGTGATATTGCTGGCGTTAATATTTGGCATAGTATAAAAAACGGAGACAGAGGAATTTTGGAAATTCTTCTGTCTCTATTTTTATAGAAAACCGGCCATGGCAGGTTCTGTATATAAAAAATACCCACATGCGAAAAATCACAGTGGATAAGATGAATACTATATTATTATTTATGTGCATTGCGCTTCGAACGAGCCTTCACAGACGTTACCTTGGTAGTTAACTCAGCCCAGGCACCCTTACGGCACCCGAGAGGTTCCACTTAGTGCTGCTTCATTCCTGACCTGACACGGTTCATGGAGTCCCGTCGCGTAAGACCCAAACATCAACGTCACTTTCCAAGGGCAGCTCTGCAAAAACAAGCCCTCTGCGCAATATCACCCCTGC
>OGCN01004274.1_pt1 | contig 12530 bp, 9 predicted proteins | sample 1570181 | NCBI WGS metagenome assembly OGCN01 (sample SAMEA4370584, study PRJEB24528) | human gut metagenome | reverse complement strand
CCATGCTGTTCCTTCAGGCGGGCCGTTTAAACCATGAGCTGGATTATGATTCCCTTCATTATGGACTGCGTTCCCCATATATACTGGATAATGGAGAAGGTATTTATGAGAATCTGGGACTGATCAATCTGGTGTATACCTACAGCAAAGGTGCAGAGGTGCTGGTGCTTCCATTATCAGGTACACCTACCTATGGTTTTTTGCTTTCATTCACTTTCTGGACCACAACAGTCAGTGTGATAACGGCTGTGGTGATCGGAAAAAAGGCCGGTTTCTGGACCGGGGCACTTTTTTGCGCAGTTCCCGGTATTATGAACATGGCAGTTTCTGCCAAAAGTGACAGCATAACTCTGATGTGCCAGCTTATTATTTACGATATGCTGTGTCTGGCAGTTACCAGAAAAGATGGAGAAAAAAATGTCTGCACAAATAGTTCACAGAAGATCAGGGAAAATCCTGTAACAGGAGTGACAGGAACAGAGCGGTCGTGTAATACAGCTCCATGGCTTATTTTCGCCGTATCTGTTTATATCCTTTCTCTTGTTTATAAACCAACAGCCCTTATATTTTCTACTGCCCTGGGCGGTGTGGGACTGGTGTGCCTGCTTATTTTCAAAAAAGCAGGAAAACAGGATAAAAGAGGATTTTTAACCTGGATCTTTCCTGTATTGGCAACTGTAGGATTGTGGTATCGCACCTGGCTTCTTACAGGAGTTCCTGTTACCTCTGTATTTGCCAATTTCTTTGAAAAAATAGGTTTTAAAGTAAAATATCCCTATAACTTTTCACATGTTATCGGTGATCCGTCCATTCTTTCCACTGAGGAAAAAATAAAAAGGCTGCTGGGGCGTTTAAAGGGAATCCTCATTTCTCCTGTGGGAGAAGATATGGATCATGTGATCATTGCCTGGGGAAGTATTCTGGTAACGGCACTTCTGCTGTTTTGGATCTTCCAGGTAGTAATAAGAGTTGTAAAACATCAAAAGATCTCACAGCTAGATTTTTTTGACGGTTTTCTCATGATCACGCTGTTGGCAGGTTCAGCAGCCAGCATTTATACACTTTCACAGGTAGATGGAAACTATTTTATGCTGGTGTATGCAGTTGTAGTTATCAGCACCATGCGGATCACAGGGGACTGGTTGAAGAAAGAAGAACCGGAAAACAATGGCACAGCAGCTGTAAGGGACAGTAAAGATCAGTGTACCATCCGCAAAACGGGGCTGTCAGGTAAGGATTCCCTGAGGATCGGCATCTGCCTGTTAGCAGTTCCATTCCTTCTCTTTAATACTCTGGTCACATCCTCTACCAGCTGGGCGGGGTGTCCGGGCTTTACACCATTTAAATTGGCAGGTAAGGGGTACTATAACCACCGTTACCACAGACACGAAAGCTGGGAAAGAAGAGGCTGTAAGGAACTTTATTCCCGTTTTACACCTAAAACCCGGGTAGTAGCCTTTGGCTTTCACCCCCAGGTGTTAGATATGGCCTGCAGCGTCCAGAGTTATTATGATATAACAGGAAGCGGTGGGGATGTGTATCTTGTAAAAAAACTGGCATATTTTGAAGAATATTTAAAATGGGCCGGAACCGAATATATATATGTACAGGCGGGATATCTGGCAGACCAGCCCAGAGCCACACAGATCATCGAAGATATGATCGCAGAAGGGACCTTAAGAGATCTTACCTTTGAATGGGGAAATATGCTGGCAAAAGTAGATCTGGATCATCCATTTAAAGAACCGGATGAACGATTAGTACAGTTGTTCCGTGACAATTACAGCATGGAGAAAAACGGGAACTAGTTTAAGGAGGCAGAAATTTGGACACCAGGGAAAGAATTAAATTCAGGATCGGATTTTCCAGAATGGAGAAAAAATATGAGTGGAAGGACCATGTGATCTTCATGGGACTTCTGCTGGCATTAGCTGTGTGGGTGAACCATGGAATACAGATCAAAGGCCTTTATATGGATGATCTGTATTTCTGGTCCTGTTATGGTGAACAAAGTTTCTTTGAATATGTATTTCCTATGGGAAGCACCCGTTTCCGCTTCCTGTATTATCTTGCAGCCTGGCTTGAAATGGCAGTGGTAAGAAATCACGTAGCTCTTTTCGTGCCTATTAACATATTGCTGAATGCAGCACTGTCCTGGTATCTGTATTCCATTGCCTGGCGGCTTTCCAGGGCAAAAGCCATCGGCTTCTTTACAGGAGCCATGTTCTTAGCCAGCCGGATGGCGTATTATCAGATCGGTCAGGTTTTAGGACTGATGGAGACAATGGCTCTCTGGATGGCCATTTCCATTCTCTGGAATTTATATCGTTATGTAAACGAAGAAAACAGGGAAAAATGTTTTTACATTGCCAGCCTGCTGTATTTTGGAGTATGTTTCGTCCATGAACGGTACATGACACTGCTGCCATTATTACTTTTGGCAAAAAAATATCCCTCTGGCTCAGTACAATTGTCTCTTTTGGACTGGTACAGCTGATCCGTGCCTTTACCATTGGTTCTGTTCTTCCTGCAGGAACCGGCGGAACCCAGGTAGCAGACACCTTAAATATTTTACAGGCCATCAAATTTGCCTTCAGTCAGGCGGCCTATGTCTTTGGAATTAACGCAGGACCGGAACACTTAAACGGCTGCCCATGGAGTGAAAGCCCTATGTGGGTCAAAGGGCTGATCGGTATGGCAGACGGGATGCTCCTTATCATGGTACTGGCGTTTCTGGTAAAATTCATCATGGAAAAACGGAAAGAGCGTAAATTTTCCATGCTGTTTAATACCATGCTTTTTATCGGTTTTATTGCATTAAACATTGCATCTTCCAGCGTGACCATCCGTGTGGAAATGCGTTGGATCTATGTATCCCTAGCTGGTGCATTGCTCTTCCTTTCCTATATCTACGGAGAACTGACAGAAGGAGTAAAAAAAGAACTGTATTTAAAACGCCTGTATCCCTGGGGCATTCTCTTTGCACTTTACGTATTACTTATGCTTCCGGCAGAACTGTTCTACCGCAGCTGCTATCCAAAATTGTATCTGTGGCCGGATCAGCTGCGCTATAATTCATTAGCAGAACAGACCTACGAAAAATACGGAAACGGGATTTTCGGAAAAACCATTTATATCATTGGCAACAGCTACGAAATGAGCGATTTTACGGCTCGTACCTTCTTTAAAGTATTTGACCCGAAAATGAAGGCAGAGGGCACAAAGGTAGAATTTATAGACAGCATCCGTGATATTGGAATGGTAGATGACCAGATGTTAGTCCTCAGAGAAGATCCTGCTCATAATGCATTCCAGGATATCACAGATTTTGTCCGCAGCCTGAAACTGCAGACCGATTACGGATACTATTCCGACGGCTGGATGGATGAACACGCATCCCTCACTGTGATGGCAGGTTCCACCGGGGAAATAGAACTGGAATTTATGTATCCGGGAGTAATGAGCGGCGGGGAAGCCATTTCCATTACAAAAGATGAAGAACCGGTCCGTACACTGCCTCTTCATTCCAGCGTAGTAGAAACAACCCTACAGGCAGAACCATGGCAGATGGTCCATCTGCAGTTTGATTATAATTTCTATATGCAGAATGCCAGAGAACAAAGAGGACAGGACCGGCTGGCAGCCATCGTTCACATTACAACACCGTAAAAGAACGTAACTATACGCAGGAGGAGATCACATGAAACTTCCCGGAAACAGGGATAAAAAAATAATTGACGGTACACACAGGATAGTTTTTTACCTTCTGCCTCTTCTGGGACTGGCATTTCTCCTGTGGTATATTAAAAATGCAGCCTGCGATGTAGTCTATTCCGACTACATCCGCCTGGTAAACAGCTATCTGCCAGATGTATTTAACCCTGAAAAATTCTTCGTGGCAGATGTGCTTACCCGTATTCCCATCAATTACCTGTCCCGTATCATAAACGTAAAATTTTTTGGCTTTTCCATTACCTTTGACCGGGTATTAGGTGCTGTAAGCGTCAGTCTTGCAGCCTGGTGTTTTGCAGCATATTCCCGTCAGCTGAAGATAAATATAAAATGGTTTATCACCTTCATGATCGTTATGTTCAGTCTGAACAAATGGGAGATGCTGACAAATGGAAGCGGCTGGTCCCATTTCTTTGCCTTTGCCTGCTTTTATTATCACCAGATCCTTTTCGACCGATATTACCGGGGACAAGAGCGAAAATGGGACAAAACGATACTTATGCTGCTTCCATGGCTGATCATACTGGGGACAGCCGGTCCCTACTGCGCCATCTATGCAGTTGTTATGATACTGGCATCCGGTGCGGCAGCATTTATGGATACAGGAGAAAAAAGAAAACAGTATGTGATCTTTCTTATCTGCACACTGATCCCGCTGCTCCTTTACATTCTCAGCAATTCCTTTGCAGTAGAAGAACATGCAGGGGCAACAGGAAGATCCTTAGGGGAAATATTAAAAGACTTCCCTACATTTCCCATCCGTTTTATCCTGAAATCCCTGGCAGGAATGATGGTTGGCGGTGAAGAATTACAGCAGTGGATCGCAAATGGTTGTATTTCCAACAAAATCATCTATCTGCTGGGAGTCATACTTATGGTTGGCTATCTGTGGTCCCTGTGGCTGAACATAAGTCTTGGCATTTATAAAAAAACATTCTTTCCGTTAATACTCCTTGTATCCGGCGGAGCCAATCATCTTCTCATCTTCCTTTCACGTTACATTTTTGAAAAAGAAGATTATGCCTTAAGCTCCCGATATGCCCTGCAGTTTCAGGTAGGAGTCCTGGGGATCCTTCTCACCTTTGCCCTGGCTTCCCAAATACGCAGGAAACGTATCAATGGAGGACTGGTAAAACGGACAGTGCCTGTTCTTGAAACTGTCTTCTGTATTGCAATCCTAATTGGAAATGGGTATACTACTTATCGTGAGATACAGAAAGCACCTTACAGAGAAGAGAACTTTGAAAAAATGGCAGAAATGGCACCACAGATCCCATTTATGTCAGATCAGGAATTAAAAGAACATTCAAAAGAAATAGATGATCTTTACGAATACCGTAAAGGAACAGATAAGATCCGGGATGCATTCCGTATCCTGGAAGAGAACCACCTGAATATCTTCAGGGACCGGTAACAATATATCCTCCCACAAATGTGGGAGAACATAGATACACTCTCGGAGGAAAAAGATTGAAAATGAAAGTAGTAATTTTAGCAGGGGGCTTCGGCACCAGGATCAGTGAAGAAAGCCATTTAAAACCAAAGCCAATGATCGAGATCGGTGAAAAGCCGATCCTGTGGCATATTATGAAATATTATTCCGAATTTGGATACCATGACTTTGTGATCTGTCTGGGATATAAGCAGTATGTAGTCAAAGAATTTTTCGCAGACTATTTCCTGCATACATCCGATGTCACTTTTGACCTGGCAAACAACAGCATGGAAGTACACAACAACTATTCCGAGCCATGGAAAGTCACACTGGTAGATACCGGTTTAAACACTATGACCGGCGGCCGTGTAAAGCGTATCCAGCCATATATTGGAAATGAACCGTTTATGCTTACTTACGGCGATGGCGTTTCCAACGTAGACTTAAATGAGCTGGTAGCATTCCATAAATCCCATGGCAAGATCGCAACGATCACAACTGTCAATCTGGGACAGTCCAAAGGCGTGTTAAACATTGCAGAGGACAATACAGTCCTTTCCTTCCGTGAAAAAGACGATAACGATGGCGCTCTGATCAATGGCGGTTTCATGGTCATGAACCCGGAGATCTTCGATTATCTGGAAGGGGACTCTACTATTTTCGAGCAGGGACCAATGCAGAAACTGGCTGCAGAAGGCCAGATGAAGTCCTTCTATCATGGCGGTTTCTGGCAGTGCATGGATACACAGAGAGAAATGAAAAAACTGGAAGAACTGTGGCAGTCCGGAAAAGCACCATGGAAGATCTGGAAAGACTAAGGAGTAATTATGGCATTAACATTAGAAGAATTAAAATCATTCTATAACGGAAAAAAAGTGCTGGTCACAGGACATACCGGATTTAAAGGTTCCTGGCTGGTACGCATCCTTACACTGGCAGGTGCCCAGGTAACAGGCTATGCCTTAAATCCGCCTACAGACCCCAATCTCTTTGAGATCGCAGGTCTGGAAGACACCATTCACAGTGTAGTTGGCGATGTGCGGGATCTGGCTCATCTGCGCCGCGTGTTCGATGAAGTAAAGCCGGAGATCGTATTCCATCTGGCAGCGCAGCCTATCGTCCGCGAGTCCTACAAAGAACCGGTCTACACCTACGAGACCAACGTAATGGGCACGGTCAACATCCTGGAATGTGTCCGCCTTACTGACACTGTACGGTCATTCCTAAACGTAACAACTGACAAAGTATACGAAAATAAAGAATGGGAATACGGATACAGAGAGTGTGATCCGTTAGACGGCTATGATCCTTATTCCAACAGTAAATCCTGTTCCGAACTGGTAACACACAGCTATAAAAAATCCTTCTTTGAAGATGGACGCTGTGCTATTTCCACCTCCCGTGCCGGAAATGTGATCGGTGGCGGAGACTTTGCAAGCGACCGCATTATTCCGGACTGTGTCCGCGCAGCAGCGGCCGGAAAACCGATCATGGTAAGAAACACATTCCACCAGACCGTTCCAGCATGTATTAGAACCGCTGGCAGTTTATCTGACCATTGCCATGGAACAGTACAAAGACAGCAAATATCAGGATTACTACAATGTGGGACCAGATGACAGAGACTGTGTAACAACAGGCACCTTAACAGACTTATTCTGTAATGCCTGGGGAGAGGGAATGACCTGGGAGAACCATTGGGTAGGCGGACCTCACGAAGCAAATTTCCTGAAATTAGACTGCTCCAAGATCAAAACCGTATTTGGCTGGAAACCAAGATACACAGTAAAAGAAGCAGTTGAAAAGACAGTAGAATGGTCCAAAGAATACTTAAACGGTGCAGACATGTTAGAAGTAACAGACCGCCAGATCCGGGAATTTTTCGCTTAAGGTGTTTTTAGGGAGTGTTATCCTGTTCCGGTTGCAAAATTGTAAAGACGTTAATTTGGTTGATTAGGAGATAAAAATATGTTTGAACATACAACAGAAGCAGAAGCAAGAAAACAGATCCTGGATCTGGTAGCTGATTACTGCGATACTTTCCATAAAAAGAAAGAATACAAAGAGGGGGACCGCATTCCATATGCGTCCAGAGTCTATGACCACAGCGAAATGGTCAATCTGGTAGACAGTTCCCTGGAATTCTGGCTGACTTCCGGCCGTTATACCGATGAATTTGAGAAGAAACTGGCAGAATATCTGGGTGTACGTTACTGCTCCCTGGTCAACTCCGGTTCCTCCGCAAACCTGATCGCATTTATGGCACTGACTTCTCCACTCCTTGGTGACCGTCGTGTAAACCGCGGTGATGAAGTTATTACTGTTGCCTGTGGTTTTCCAACAACCGTAGCACCAATGATCCAGTACGGCGCAGTACCGGTATTCGTAGACGTAACCATTCCACAGTATAATATTGATGTAAATATGCTGGAAGAGGCAAGATCTGAAAAGACTAAAGCGGTTATGATCGCTCATACTTTAGGAAACCCATTTGACCTGCGGGCTGTAAAAGCATTCTGTGATAAATACAATCTGTGGCTGGTAGAAGATAACTGTGATGCTTTGGGAACACAGTATACAATGGAAGAAGATGGAAAAGAGGTAGTACATTTCAGCGGTACAGTAGGTGATATCGGAACTTCCAGTTTTTATCCGCCTCATCATATGACTATGGGAGAGGGCGGCGCTGTTTACACGAATAATCCACTTTTAAATAAGATCATCCGCTCCTTCCGTGACTGGGGAAGAGACTGCATCTGTCCATCTGGACATGACAACCTGTGCGGACACCGCTTTGACCGTCAGTACGGCGAACTCCCAGTGGGATATGACCACAAATATGTATATTCCCATCTTGGATATAATTTAAAGGCTACGGATATGCAGGCTGCTATTGGCTGTGCCCAGTTGGATAAGTTCCCGTCTTTCGTAGAACGCCGCCGTCATAACTTTGCAAGATTAAAGGCAGCGCTGGCTGACTGCACCGATAAACTCATCCTCCCGGAAGCAGCACCACATTCCAATCCAAGCTGGTTTGGATTTTTGATCACCTGCAAGGAAGGAACAGACAGAAATGCAGCTGTTCAGTATATTGAAAGCAAAGGCGTACAGACACGTATGCTGTTTGCTGGTAATCTGATCAAGCATCCTTGCTTTGATGAGATGAGAGCTTCCGGAACCGGGTATCGTGTTGTGGGTGAACTGGAGAATACGGAGAGGATCTTACGGGATACTTTCTGGGTTGGAGTTTATCCGGGAATGAATGATGAGATGATTGATTTTATGGCGAAGACTATTCGGGAGGCTGTGAGATAATCGCGAGAGGGCTGAGCTGATTTCAGGCCAAGAGTCTGTCGCGAGAGGTGTGAAAGGTTTTCTGACCAAGGAAATGTCGCGAAGGGTCCGAACTGAGGAAAGGAGTCCTTTTTTCATTTTTGCATTGTCCACTGGCTTTCGGCATGCACCTGTTCGCCTGCATCGGACTATGTCCGCTGCATTCGGACAGCTGCGCTCAAGATGTGGACACTTGCAAAAATGAAAGCGTCCCCCTTCCCTCAGTTCTACAATATAGGCGTGAGTGAGGAAAAATATATGTGCAGCCAGCTTCGCTGGCTGCAAAAGTATATGCGTTTAGTAAAGGAGGGGAAATGGCTATATGGCAGAAAATAAGGTAAGTGATACGGTAAATGATATGGTGAATAGCATGGTGGAAGACATAAATAGTGCGCAGAATGGTAGTAACAAAGTTAGTGCTATAAAGGATAACGTTGGATATGACATGAGTAGGGTACATTCGGCTAACCTTAAGATCCTTAAGGAAATAGATCGTATTTGCCGGAAGTATAAGATCCAATATGCATTGGATGCGGGAACACTTATTGGGGCAGTACGTCATAAAGGGTTTATTCCCTGGGATGATGATGCAGATATTGTTTTTACGCGTAATCAGTTTGAAGCATTTAAAAAAGTAGTAAGAAGAGAACTTCCAGATACAATGGAACTGGTAGAACCAGACAGTTTCCATGGAGGAAAAGCATTTTTTGACTTTACTCCACGTATTATCTATAAGAAAAGCCGTATGCATCCGGATAGCGATAAGATGGACTACTATGATGGAAAATTAAATCACCTATGGGTAGATCTGTTTATCCTGGACAAGCTTCCAAAAGGAAAGGCTGCAGCGGAGATCACACGTTTCCTTCATAAGGCAGTTTACGGCCTTGCCATGGGACACCGACATGACCTGGATTATACAAAGTACAGCCTGATGTATAAAGTTTTTGTAGGCGGTCTTGCAACAATAGGCAAATTCATTCCTATGAAAGCAATCTTCTTTATGCAGAAGGCCATTGCCCTGAAAGACAGACACAGTAAAGGTGATCTGCGCTACTACAGCAATTATCAGCCGGATTATCTTTATGTAACATTGCACAAAGACTGGTGTGAGGAAGTAATAGATGCACCATTTGAAGATACGACGCTTATGATCCCGAAGGGCTGGGATCCGGTCCTTAAAGAAGTATATGGGGACTATATGCAGCTTCCGCCGGAAGAAAAACGTGTTCCAACCCATTCCAGTTTACAGATACAGGTATACGACTAATGAACAATGCAGCAGAAAATAACACACAAAAAAATAATAATGGCATAAGTCAAAAAGACGATAGATGTTGTAAATTATCTGTAGTCGTATCCGTATATAATGAAGAAAAAGCACTAAGAGAATTCTATAAAGAAACAAATAAAATCCTGGAACAGATAAAAAAATCTGGGTGGGAACATGAACTGATATTTGTAAATGACGGCAGTGCAGATAATAGTCTGAGTATTTTGGAAGAAATAGCTCATGAAGACCATGATGTAAAACTTATCAGTTTTTCAAGAAACTTCGGGCATGAAGCAGCTATGATCGCTGGCATCGATTACAGCACCGGAGATGGGATCATCTGCATGGATGCAGACCTTCAACATCCCCCGGAATGTATCCCAGAGATCATCGAAAAGTTTAACGATGGTTACGAAGTAATAAATATGGTACGTACCCAAAATAAATCCGCAGGCCTTGTAAAAAATATAACATCATCCGGCTTTTACTGGCTCATCAACCATATCTCCGATGTTCACTTTGAGCCAAACGCTTCCGACTTTTTCGCCATCAGCCGTCACGTAGCCCAGGTCCTGAAAGACAACTATCGTGAAAAAGTCCGTTTCCTTCGAGGCTATGTACAAAACGTAGGTTTCAAAAAGACCAACATAGAATACGAAGCCAGAGCCAGAGTAGCAGGAGAAAGCAAATACAGTATCAAAAAACTGTTCATATTCTCCATAAATACGATACTCTGCTTCTCCAATATGCCACTAAAACTGGGAATTTACGCAGGTATGCTATCAGCATCCCTTGGGGTAGCTGTTATGATATACACCCTTTTCACCCGACAAGGTGCCCCAAGCGGCTATGCAACCATAGTAGTCCTTCTCTGCTTCATGTTTGCCATGATGTTCCTGCTAATAGGAATCATCGGCGAATACATTGCAATCCTCTTCACAGAACTAAAAGACCGCCCAGTCTATATTGTAGAAAAGACAGAAAATATGTAAGATACCTCCTTCGCCCCATTCTAGGGGCAGAGGAAAGGTCTTTGGGGTGTCCTATGTACGGGCTATATGGAAAGATGGTGAAATATGTTTGCAAGATATATAGAAATATATACCACATTAGACATGGAAAAATATTATCGTGTAAAAAACATTTTTGCGGAAAACAAAATCCCATATAAAGATACAAGCACCAATAATCAACTCCGTCTGTCTTTAAATAATGTCCGTGGCACTAATCCTGCCCTTTTACGAGACAGCGGTGTAAAAAACACCTACTCTATATCCGTAAAAAAAGAAGACGAATACAAAGCTAGGCAGCTAATACAAGGTAGAGTATAATCAGTCTGTAACATAATGGGAAATGCCTCAGCCATCATTGGCTGGGGCATTTTTAAGTAAATGATATACATTCATGAGATGAGGAAGTTTGTCGCAAGCGACCGCGTTCGTCGCAAGAATGCGCACTTGCGCAAATAATCTTTAACTAAGACGATATTCTCCCGCCGATGGCGGGAGAATGAGGATACCAGGCCCCCTCAGGCGAAATGAATTGGATGGGACACATGGGATGCGCAGGCTGGACAGACTTGGGTTTGAGAAAAGGGCGTTAAGAGAGGGGCGGGCAACTGTTTGAACGAAGTGAGTTTTGCCCGCCCCTCTCTTGTTTTTAGAGAGTATGAGAAAATCTCTGTAAATAAGATTCTTCTATGATAATTAAGAGCGATAAGCTTGTGAATCAGGCTTGTCGTTCTTGTTTTATATATAACAGTTGCTTACGGGCATGTCAAGAGCAGGCGGTTTCCCGCCTGTCTTCTTAACCCTTCTTTTGCTTACTCGGGTAAGCGTCCTTCGTACATAATGCCCAGTTCTCCATAAACCTGAGCCCAATCACGGATGGTGGTAGTCCATTTTTTCGTAGCCTCAAAAGTAGCCAGATACAAGGCCTTTAACAGGGCGGTATCGCTTGGAAATACGCTTCTCTGACGGTTCAGCTTCCGGTATGTGGAGTTTAGTGATTCGATCGCATTGGTTGTATAAATGACCTTCCGGACAGTGGTTGAAAATTTAAAAATTGGAGAAACAGCATCCCAGTTGTCTTTCCAGCGTTTCATGGAATTCGGGTATTTCGGAGTCCATTTTTCAGTTACACGTTCCAAGGCAGCCAGAGCCTTCTGCTCATCAGCGGCCTGATAGATGGTTTTTAAATCTGCAGCAAAGGCTTTTCTGTCCTTGTCCGGAACGTATTTCAGGGTGTTTCTTACCTGATGGACAATACACCTCTGGTATTCTGTTTTGGGAAACGCAGCTGAAATCGCTTCTTTAATGCCTGTAAGGCCATCGGCACAGATGATCAGGATATCTTTTACTCCGCGATTTTTCAGTTCGTTCAGGACTGACAGCCAGTATTTCGCACTTTCATTGTCACCAATCGTAATCGTCAGGACTTCCTTTTTCCCCTCCGCATTAATGCCAAGTATAACATAGGCTGCAAGCTTACGAATGACTCCATTATCCCGCACAGAATAGTGGATCGCATCGATGTAAAGGATTGGATATACCTCATCCAATGGGCGGTTCTGCCAATCTTCAATCTGAGGAAGTATCTTATCCGTCACATCGGATATGAAACTTTCTGATGTTTCAAAACCATAGATATCTTCAATCGTTTCCGAGATCTGGCGAGTGGTCATTCCTTTGGCATACATAGAGATGATCTTCTGATCAATATCAGAAATATCTTTCTGACGCTTTTTCACCACCTGTG
>OGCN01004266.1_pt1 | contig 12551 bp, 10 predicted proteins | sample 1570181 | NCBI WGS metagenome assembly OGCN01 (sample SAMEA4370584, study PRJEB24528) | human gut metagenome | reverse complement strand
CCCGTCGGATTGTCCAAACGTGGAAGAGACACGGAATCCGATGCAAACATTCAGCTGGAAGAAATGCTCACATTTTTCTCCAACGAATATTCCATCTGCATTTCCATCTGAAATCCACACGGTGTGTTTCTTATAATATTACTTATCAAGGCAAAGCATGGAAGGGAACTTTTTGTTTGCATAAATGTGGCGCGTGGATTATAGTATTCGTATAAATATAGAAGAAATCATCAGGAGGCAGTGCGGCATGGAGTCGACATTGAGACGTACCTGGGCGGAGATTGATCTGGATGCCCTGGCACACAATTATCATAAATTGAGAGAGAGAATCGGTGCGGATGTAAAGTTTCTGGGGGTTGTGAAGGCAGATGCCTACGGACACGGTTCCGTACAGGTATCACATCTGCTGCAGGAGCTTGGTGCGGACTATCTGGCGGTCAGCAGTATTGATGAGGCGGTCGAGTTGCGTTTAAACGATGTTACGATGCCGATTTTAATTCTCGGCCACACACCGAAGGAGCAGGTGTCGAGGCTGATCGAGTATCACATTACACAGGCGGTCAGCTGCGAGGCGAAAGCGCTTGAGTACAGCGAAGAGGCGGTCAAATGCGGCGGCACCCTAAAGATTCACATCAAGGTGGATACCGGAATGTCGCGTCTGGGGTATCTGTGCGACGGAGATCATTTTGAGACGGGCGTTGCGGGAATCTGCCACGGCTGCTCTCTGCCCGGACTGGATGCGGAGGGCATCTTTACGCATTTTGCGGTATCGGATGAGCCGGGCGAGGACTGTAAGAAGTACACGGAGCATCAGTTTGAACTGTTTATGCGCGTGATTGAGGAAGTCGAAAAGCGTCTGGGAAGAAAATTTGCGCTCCGCCACTGCGCGAACACCGGAGCGGTTGCAAGATATCCGGAGACCTTTCTGGATATGGTGCGTCCGGGGCTGCTTCTGTACGGCTACGGGGAGTTTGCGGACGAGCTGGGGCTTTTGCCGGTTATGACGTTAAAGACGACGGTCAGCACCATCAAGATCTATCCGGCAGGGACGGCGATCAGCTACGGCGGTATTTTTAAGACAGAGCACACCACGCGGATCGGTGTGGTTCCTTATGGCTATGCCGATGGCTTTTTCCGCTGCCTTTCCAACCGCTGTGCGCTGATGACAAAAGAGGGATCGGCTCCGCAGCGGGGAAAGATCTGCATGGACATGTGTATGATCGATCTGACAGGAAAGATGGGTGTGGATGTCGGAAGCGAGGTCGAGGTATTTGGAAAACAGAACTCCATCAATGACCTTGCGGCACTTGCCGGGACGATTCCTTACGAGCTCACCTGTGCGGTGAGTAAACGTGTGCCGCGCATATATATCAGAAGCGGCAAAGTTGTGGAGAAAGAACTTCTGTTAAGAGGATAGAGGAGTACGGCTGCAGTATGGAGATACAGATGAACAAGAGAACAGCAGATTATATCGCAGATCAGCTGGCAGATCAGATCTTGTCGGGAGCGATCCGGGGCGGTACGCCATTGAAGCAGGAGGAACTCTCGGGGCTTCTCGGCGCATCGAGAATCCCTGTGCGCGAGGCGTTGCAGATCATTGAACATCAGGGACTCGCGGTGCGTCTTGCGACCAGACATGTGGTGACGGCAGATTTTTCAGATGCACATATCCGGGAGATTTACGGTATCATCGGCGATATTGAACGCCGTGTGCTCTGCGATCTTGCAGCATCGGAGCAGCAGGGAGAGAATCCCGGTATTTTTGTGGAGGAGACGCTGACGGAACTGGAATTTCACCGCAGAATCTATGGGATGACAGACAATGCTTATGTGCGGAATATCCTGAAGAATGCGGTGGAGTGTTATGTGCGTTTTGCGATCAGCCTGCCGCGGCAGGAAACGGGAAGCGCAGATGCAGAGTACCGCAAAGGAACGGAATGGCAGGACGGCTTCTGGCAGAAACGGGAAGTAAAAAGCAGACAGCTCAGTGCAGACGAACTGCGCGGGGCGGCAGCGCAGATGGAGCCGTATTATGAGGAACTTGCCGCACGAGTGGTAACAGAGAGAGGAAAACATCAATGAATGGATTACATCCGATTAAGATGCCGTCGGCAAAAGAAAAGGTGGCAGCGGAACTTCGGAAGGCGATTCTCTCCCGCCAGCTGCAGGAAGGGGAGGCTGTCACGTTAGAGAGTGTGGCGAATCAGCTGGAGGTGTCGGTCATGCCGGTGCGTGAGGCGTTCCAGATTCTTGCGCGTGATGGACTGATTAAGCTTCAGCGCAAGGGAGCGGTCGTTTTAGGGATTAACGAGACATATATCAGAGAGCATTACCAGCTGCGCGCGATCTTAGAGAGTGCTGCGGCAGAGATGTGCTGTGCGCCGGAGGTGGATATTACCCGGATTGAGGAGTCCTACGAGTGTGCTGCAGAGTCCATTCAGAATAACGACTTCGCGGCGTACGCGGATCAGAACCGTGAATTCCACAGTGAGATCTGGAGTGCGGCGGGTAACAGCCGTATGGAAAATATGATTGCTGAATTGTGGAACGGGCTGTCGATGGGCAGCATGATTACGGAAGCGGAATATGCGAAGGTGTCGATCGAGGAGCATGAGCGCATCATGAAGGCGATTCGTGAGAGAAACGGAGCGGCTGCAAAGGAAGAAATGTATCGTCATATCATGCGAAGCAGGGACGATATGCTGACAAATTACCGTTGAGAAGAAACAGGCGGACGGACCGGAGATGTCAGAAAATGGCATTTCCGGTCTTTTTTATAAGTCAAAAACCGTCGATTTATAAGCCTAATGTATAGGTCATGTAAAATCCAGTAAAAATTTAGTAAAAGTTTACCGACGCTATTGAAATTTAAAAAATCGTGAAATATAATGCAGAAGAAAGGCGTGATTATATGGCAACAATCAAAGAAATTGCAGAGTTAGCAAAGGTATCACCGGCGACTGTATCGAGGGTACTGAATCAGGATGAAACATTGACCGTCACAGCAGAAGTCAGGAACCAGATTTTAAAGATTGCCCACGAATTAAACTATATTCCGCCTAAGATGCGTCATGCACAGAATAAGACCCATGTTACGATCGGTGTGGCAGACTGGCATCTGGTAAGAGGGGACCGGCATGATATACGACTCGCATCGTTAGACCACATTGCAGCGGCGATGCCGCAGAAAGCGGACGTCAGCTTTTTACGGATTGCCTGCAGGGAAGATGCAGATGTCGACGGGATTCTCGCATTTGGATCTTTTTCGGAGGAAGAGATAAATTTCCTGCGAAAACAGAGTGATGCGATCCTGTTTGTCAATTCGGACCAGAAGGATTATGAGTTTGACCGGATTATCATGGACTATGAGCAGGGCTTAAAGGATATGGTACACTATCTTCTGGATGTCAAGGAATACCGGAGTATCGGTTATATCGGCGGTATCTATGAGAAGGATGGTGTACGGATCGGTACCCACCGCTTAATGGGACTGACGGAGATCCTTGCGCAGAGAGGGTGCTATAAGGAGCACTATTTCTGTGTGGGTGAAATCAGCAGAGAGAGCGGCTACCGTCTGACCAGAGAACTTCTGGAGACAGATGATGTACCGGAAGTTCTGGTGCTTGGAAATGATGAGGTGGCAGAAGGCGCCCTGGAAGCGGTAAAAGAATTAAAATACCGGATTCCGAAGGATGTTGCGGTTGTCATTTACCGTGATATTGAGACGCTGCAGACGAAATATCCGACATATACCAGTCTTCGGATGCTGCCGGATATTGTATGGTCAACAGCAATCAAGCTTTTGCTGGAACGAATCATCGACAAGCGTGTGGACAGTATGAAGGTTTACCTGCCGACAAAATTGGAACTGGGCGACAGTGCATGAATAATTGTTTCACTGCAGAGAGGAGAAATTTGCAATTATGAAGAGATTGACAGCTACTTTACTGGCAGCAGCAATGTGCATGGGTACATTTGCAGGCTGTGGAAGTAACACAGAAGAGACAACAGATAACAGCAATGCAGGTGCAGCAGCAGGCGAGACAGCAGCTGCTACTACGGAGAGCCAGACGGCTTCCGCTGAGAATGTGCATCTGGATGCGTTAAACGTATATTTTGTACCGTCCAGAGATCCGGAAGAGATCGTAACTGCAACAGAGCCGTTGAGCGATCTGTTAAAGAACGAGCTTGCGGGGCTGGGATATGATGTAGACAGTGTAAATATTTCCGTAGGTACGACATACGAGGCAGTAGGCGAGGCACTTTCCGCCGGAACAGCGGATGTTGGATTTATTCCGGGCGGTACTTACGTGCTCTATGATGACGGATGTGATGTGATCCTGACCGCAACCAGAGATGGTCTGAACAAGGACTCCGACAATCCGGCGGACTGGAATGATGGACAGCCGACAGAGGCATCTGACAAGCAGGCAGTATCTTACCGTGCTCTGTTCATCGCAGGTCCTTCTGAGAAAGGACAGGAGCTTGCAGACAAGGTAAATTCCGGAGAGGAGCTTACCTGGGATGATCTGGATAGCGCAAACTGGAGCGTGATGTCCTCCTCTTCACCGGCAGGCTACATTTACCCGGCATTATGGATGCAGGATCGTTACGGCAAGGGCATCACAGATCTTTCCAATGCAGTACAGTCTGATTCCTATGCAAGTGCATTCGCAAGACTTGCATCCGGACAGGTAGATGTATTGGTAACCTACGCAGACGCAAGACGTGACTACGAGGAAAACTGGACCAGCGAGTATGGACGCTCTGCTTCCATCTGGGAGGAGACGAACGTCATCGGTGTGACAGATCCGATCTACAACGATACCGTCTGTGTGAGCAAGACCTCTCCGTACATGGATGAGAACTTAAAGACAGCCATTCAGACAGCACTGATCAACATCGGCAATACCGAAGAGGGCAAGGCGGTTATCGCAATCTACAGCCACAACGGATATGAGCCGGCACAGTCTTCTGACTACGATAAGGAAAGAGAAGCACAGAAGCTGATTCAGGAACTGAACGCAGCCAACTAATCAGAAACGGGCAGACAAAGGGTGCAGTGTCAGCGGAGTGATCTTGGAAAGAGACATCACTCCGCTGTGCTGCACATTTTTTAAGGCAATGTGGAAGGAGCATTTATGATAGAGTTTTCAAACGTATCCAAGGTATATCCCAACGGCGTGGTTGGACTCGACGATGTCAATCTTACGATTGAGCAGGGCGAGTTTGTGGGAATCATCGGTCTTTCGGGAGCAGGAAAATCGACACTGCTTCGCACGATCAACCGTATGCATGACATTACTTCCGGTACGCTTACAGTGGACGGACAGGAGGTTAAGAACCTCAAAGGAAAACAACTGCGGAAATTCCGCCGCAATATCGGAATGATTTTTCAGTCCTTTAATCTTGTGACACGCACCACGGTTATCCGTAACGTATTGATGGCAAAAGTGCCTGAGATGCCGTTCTGGCGTGTATTACTCGGTATATTTAAAAAAGAAGACAAGTTGAACGCTTTGGAGGCACTCGACAAAGTGGGCATTTTAGATAAGGCATATATCCGTGCGGATCAGCTCTCCGGCGGACAGCAGCAGCGTGTGGCGCTCGCCCGCACGCTCGCACAGAATCCGAAGATTATTCTTGCGGATGAGCCGGTGGCGGCGCTTGATCCGGTAACGGCAAAGCAGGTAATGAGCGATTTTAAGAAAATCAATCAGGAAATGAATATTACCATATTGATCAATATTCATCATGTAGAACTGGCACTCGCCTATGCGGACCGGATTATCGGTATCCGCGCCGGAAAGATTGTCTATGACGGACCTTCCGCGGATGTGACAGAGGATGTGTTAAACATGATCTACGAGGGAAAGATACCGGATGAGGTGGAGGAAGCCTGATGGGAATATACGATAAAATTTTCAAGCCGAAGAAACTGGTGTTGTCCGACGGAAAAGTGGTGGAGGAAAAACGCACACGCACGCCGCTTGTGCTTTTTCTGCTTCTGATCGCGACCGTCATCTCCGTGCGGATCACCGGATTTTCACTCAACACAATCTTAACGCGCGGAAATCAGTTCTTTGTCATATTAGGGCAGATGTTCCCGCCGAAGACGGGATATTTAAGCAGCATCTGGGGACCGCTTCTGGACACGATCAAGATGTCACTGCTCGGTTCTTTTGCCGGCGGTGTTCTCGCAATTCCGTTTGCGATTTTAGCATCCAGCAACCTGGTCAAAAATAAAGTCGTTCTGGGTGTGGTGCGCATTTTCTTAAGTATCGTGCGCACGATTCCGACGCTGGTGGCGGCGCTGATTGCAACCTATATCTGGGGACTCGGCACAATGGCGGGAACCGTGGCGATTGCAGTCTTTACGTTTGCCTATGTCGGCAAGCAGCTTTACGAGCTCATTGAGACGGTCGACATGGGAGCTTACGAAGCGATGGAAGCGATGGGAGCCGGCAGGGCACAGGCATTTCTGGCAGCGATCCAGCCGCAGGTGCTTCCGGCATACCTTTCCGTCTGCCTGTTCTGTTTTGAGGGAAATGTTCGCTATGCGGCAATCCTGGGATATGTAGGTGCCGGAGGACTCGGTCTGATCTTAAACGAGAAGATCGGTTGGAGAGAGTACGACAGCGTGGGCATGATCCTCGTGGTATTATTCGGAACGGTGCTCGTGATCGAGGCACTCAGCCATTATATTCGTAAGAAGCTTACCTAGGAGGGGACAAGGCAGAATGAAAAAAGAAATAGATAAAATGTATGAGCAGGAGCCGAAGACGTGGTACGCGAAGATTCTTGTGGCACTCATCGTTGCAGCACTTCTGGCATGGTCGATGTCCACGGTGCAAAGCGGAACAACAGGCGGCGATGGGCTTACGGTAGCGGGAAAGATTATCAGCGGCATTTTTCATCCGGACACAGCGCTCTTATTTAATTTTACAACCTCCGGCGTGGCGTATCTGCTGCTGGAGACAATGTGTATCGCATTTCTGGGTACGATTGTGGGAGCAGTGCTCTCGATCCCGCTGTCTTTTCTGGCTGCAGCCAACCTTGTTCCGAAGCCGATTGCACTGATTTTCCGTGTGTTTATCATGGCGATCCGCACAATACCGGCATTTGTATATGGACTGATGTTCATCCGTGTGACGGGACCGGGACCATTTGCGGGACTTCTGACGATGTCCCTGTGCTCGATCGGTATGATCAGCAAGATGTTTATTGAGAGTATCGAAGACCTTGACACCAAGATACTGGAATCGCTTGATGCAGCGGGATGCACGATGTTCCAGAAGATCCGTTATGGCATTCTGTCACAGTTATTCCCGGACTTTATGTCAACGTTAATCTATCGTTTTGACATGAATCTTCGTGATGCGACTGTGCTTGGTCTGGTAGGTGCCGGCGGTATTGGTGCGCCGCTTATTTTTGCAATGAGCGCGTACAAATGGAATCAGGTGGGTGCAATCCTTGCAGGACTGATCGTGCTGATTCTGATTGTGGAGGTAATCTCCACAAAGATCCGTGTGAAGCTGACGCGGGGATAACTATAATACGACTGAGGGATAAGATGGAACAAACGTTAAAGATATATTTTACCTCGGATGTTCACGGGTATTTTTACCCAACGACTTACGGGGATTTGAAACGAAAAGATCTGGGGCTGTTCTCGTTTGCCCGGGATTTCAAAAAAGATGAGAATACACTGGTAATTGATGGCGGAGATATATTGCAGGGCTCCGCCTTTGCCTACTATTGCAGGCAGAAGTCAGGATCGCCGCAGGCCATTGTGGATATCATGAACGACTGCGGCTACGATTATTATACGCTCGGCAACCATGATTTTAATTATGGGATGGACTATCAGAACGCTTACATAGAGGCTCATCACGGCGCGTGTGTCTGCCAGAATGTTGTAGATGAGGCGGGAAGAGCATGCCATCCGTATGTGATCCACACGCTTGGAAACGGACTCCGGGTCGGGATTGTCGGTATTGTGACAGACTATGTGAATGTGTGGGAGCGGAAGGAAAATCTCGCGGGAATTTGCATTACAGACCCATTTGAGGCGGCAAAAGAGGCGCTTTTGCATCTGAAAAAAGAGGTGGACATTACGCTTTGCATCTACCACGGCGGATTTGAGTGTGATTTAAAGACCGGAGAGCGCCTGCAGAAGACGACGGAGAATGTCGGATACCGCATCTGTAAGGAACTGGATTTTGACATTCTGCTGACCGGGCACCAGCATATGTCCGTCGACGGGCAGTATGTGCACGGAACTTATGTGGTACAGCCGCTTGAGAATGCCAAAGAGTATCACTATCTGGAAGCGGAGCGGACAAAAGACGGACTTGTTGTCCGCTCCGAGAAGCGTGTCGCCGACGGAGCAAATGCTGTCGGTGCATTATGCGAAAAGTATGCCGCAGAGGAAGAGCGGGTACAGAGCTGGCTGGATCAGCCGATCGGGCATTTAAGCCGGGCGCTTCTTCCCGGAGAAAAAGCGGAAATGGCGCTGCACGGTTCGCCGATTGCCGATTTTTTAAACCGGATACAGTTACATTTTTCCGGCGCACAGCTGTCAGCGGTCGGTCTTGCCAATGAGATCGCCGGATTTCGCAGCGAGGTGAGTGTCCGCGACATTATAGCAACCTATCCGTATCCGAATACGCTCATCGTATGCAGGATCAGTGGAAAACAGTTAAAGCAGGTGATGGAGCGGAGCGCGGAGTATTTTGTCGTCGCCACGGATGGAACGGTGCAGGTTGCGGAAAGCTTCCTTGTGCCGAAGGTGGAGCACTATAACTATGACTACTATATGGGGGCAGCATATGAGATTGACCCGGCTGCACCGGTCGGAAACAGGATTAAAAATCTGACTTACCAGGGAAAGACGGTAACGGAGACAGATTCTTTTACGCTGTGCCTTAACAATTACCGTTACAGCGGAGCGGGCGGATATGAAGTATATACGGGATGTGAACTTGTCCGTGAAATCAATACAGAGATGGTGGAACTCATTCTGGAATATTTCAAAGAGAATCCTTATGTGGAAGTGTAATTGTGTGTATTGCACAAAAATAAAAAGATAAATTGAACATAAGTGCCGAAAGTGTCAAAAGGGTATTGACATTTTCGGCCTTTTTTTATATTCTAAACTCAGAAATTGGATACAATATCAAATATCAAACAAGCAACAAGGGAAAAATTCAATGAGCCATGATGGGAAGGGTTTTTACATGGCGGTTGCATTTTGCTTCGCAAAACAAAGGAGGGTTTTATGGAAGCATCAGTAATAACACTATTATTTTTGTTGTTTGCCGTCGTGATGTTTGTCTGGGAGAAGATTCCGCTCGGCGTAACATCCATGATCGTCTGTATCGGTCTCGTCGTCACCGGCGTGCTTGACTGGAAGACGGCGTTTGCAGGATTTGTGGACAGCAATGTCATCCTGTTTGTGGCGATGTTCATTGTCGGGGGTGCGCTGTTTGAGACAGGGATGGCAAATAAAATCGGAGGCGTGGTCACACACTTCGCCAAATCAGAGAAACAGCTGATTATCGCCATTATGATCATCACCGGTGTGATGAGCGGCGTACTTTCAAATACCGGTACCGCAGCAGTGCTGATCCCGGTAGTCATCGGAATCGCCGCAAAATCCGGTTATTCCAGATCAAGACTTCTGATGCCGCTTGTATTTGCGGCGGCTATGGGAGGAAACCTTTCTCTCATCGGAGCGCCGGGCAACCTCATCGCCCAGTCGGCGATGGAAGACATGGGGAAAGCATTTGGATTTTTCGAGTATGCCAAAGTCGGTCTGCCGATCCTGATTACAGGAACTATTTTCTTTGCACTGTTTGGCTACAAGCTTCTGCCGGAGCACAAGGGCGGAGAGGATGGAATCTATGATGAGACAAAGGATTTCGACCATGTACCGAAGTGGAAGCAGAATCTTTCCCTCATCATACTGGTACTGACACTGATCGGAATGATTTTTGAAAAACAGATCGGCATCAAGCTCTGTGTGATTGGTGCGGTCGGCGCACTGGCATTGATCTTAACCGGTGTCATCAGTGAGAAAGATGCCTTAAAGTCCATCGACTTAAAGACAATCTTCCTCTTCGGAGGTACGCTTTCCCTGGCGTCAGCGCTTGAGGAGACAGGTGCAGGTGAGATGATTGCGGACAAGGTCATTGGTCTTCTGGGAGCGAACCCGTCACCGTATCTTCTGACCTTCGTGGTATTCATGCTCTGCTGTGTACTGACCAACTTTATGTCGAACACGGCAACGACTGCACTTATGGTTCCGATCTGTGTATCCATTGCGAACCGTATGGGAGCTGATCCAAGTGCTGTTCTGATGGCTTGTGTGATCGGCGGTTCATGTGCCTATGCGACACCGATCGGTATGCCGGCGAACACCATGGTCGTTACTGCCGGAGGTTATACCTTTAAAGATTACGCAAAAGCGGGAATTCCGCTGATTCTGGTGGCAACCGTTGTCAGCATGATCCTGCTTCCGGTATTGTATCCGTTTTTCCCGTAAAATCAGTTTTTGCCGCACAGCTGCGGTGTACTGGATAGTTATAGATAAAAGGAGGACAAAAAAATGTCAAAAGAAGCACAGGTTGAGCAGCTTACCGATTACATGGCAAAATTTATTGCACATGTGGCAAAGAAGCTGCCGGATGATGTCATTGCAAAATTAACAGAGCTGAGAGCACAGGAGGACAGCCCGCTGTCCAAGACGATCTACGATACCATGTTCCAGAATCAGGAACTTGCGGTAAAGCTGAATCGTCCGAGCTGCCAGGATACCGGCGTGCTGCAATTCTGGGTAAAATGCGGCACAAACTTTCCGCTGATCGGAGAACTGGAGGCACTCTTAAAAGAAGCCGTTGTAAAAGCAACGTTTGAGGCTCCGCTCCGCCACAACAGTGTTGAGACATTCGATGAGTACAACACAGGCAAAAATGTCGGAAAAGGAACACCGACGGTCTTCTGGGATATTGTTCCGGACAGTGATCAGTGTGAGATTTACACCTACATGGCAGGCGGCGGATGTACGCTTCCGGGCAAGGCGATGGTCTTAATGCCGGGCGAAGGTTATGAGGGTGTTACCAAGTTCGTACTCGATGTCATGACTTCCTATGGAATCAATGCATGTCCTCCGCTTCTTGTGGGCGTTGGCGTAGCAACCTCCGTGGAGACAGCGGCACTGCTTTCCAAGAAAGCGCTGATGCGTCCGATCGGTTCCCACAATGACAATGAGCGCGCGGCAAAAATGGAGCGTCTGCTTGAAGATGGAATCAATGCAATCGGACTTGGACCGCAGGGCATGGGTGGCAAATATTCCGTTATGGGCGTTAACATCGAGAACACGGCGCGTCATCCGTCCACGATCGGTGTGGCAGTCAATGTCGGCTGCTGGAGCCACAGAAGAGGACACATTATCTTTGATAAGGATCTGAACTATACGATCACAACACATTCGGGGGTGGAATTATAATGGTAGAGATGAAAGATGGAAAGAAAATTTTAACAACTCCGATTTCTGCGGAGGATCTTGCAGATATTAAGGCCGGAGATATTATTTATCTGAACGGAAGCATGACAACCTGCCGCGATGTTGCACACCGCCGTCTGGTTGAGGAGGGAAGAGAACTTCCGGTAGATGTCAGAAACAACGCGATTTTCCATGCAGGACCGATCATTCGTCCGCTGGAGAACGACAAGTTTGAGATGGTCTCTGTCGGACCGACCACGAGCATGCGCATGGAAAAATTTGAGTATGAGTTTGTAAAAGAGACCGGCGTGCGTGTCATCATCGGCAAGGGCGGAATGAAGGAAAATACGGAGCGTGCCTGCAAGGAATTCGGTGCCATCCACTGTGTTTTCCCGGCAGGAAATGCAGTCGTGGCTGCAACGGAGGTCGAGGAGATTGTGGCGGCCGAGTGGAGAGATCTCGGAATGCCGGAAACACTTTGGAACTGCCGTGTCAAAGAGTTTGGTCCGCTGATCGTGTCCATCGATACAAAGGGCAATAATCTTTTTGAGAAAAACAAGATTGAGTTCAACAAGCGCAAGGACGAGCAGATCGAGAAGATCAGCAAACAGGTGGGATTTATCAAATAAGAGTTGAAAGCAGAAGGGTGATAAGTAATACTTAGAAAAAACATACTTGGGGATTGCATTTTCATCTGAAATCCCACGGTGTGATCTTCTGATAATATTACTTATCACTCAAAAGCACGGTATGCTTATTACGACAGTTCCACCCCGTAATCGTTTTTTAATAACTCCCTTTTTACAAAAGTGTGTCTGATGCATACTAACTCATAATTATACGAAATACCACACTTTTATTCATTTTCTATTCATTTCCGGCTAATGGGTATTCATTTTTACTCTAAGTTATCATGCAATTTATTAGAATGGAATTTTTGAAAGAGCCAGCACCTTGAATGGGCTGACTCTTTCAATGCCACTTGTAGTTGGCAAACTGGAATTTTCAAATTAGTCTTTGCAAATAACCTTTGAATCTTCACCAT